>Ga0183260_10001049_pt1 | contig 23488 bp, 22 predicted proteins | sample AntDrymUQ4972206_2_FD_129768 | JGI IMG/M metagenome (GOLD analysis project Ga0183260, IMG submission 129768) | Polar desert sand microbial communities from Dry Valleys, Antarctica - metaG UQ497 (22.06) (version 2) (version 2) | ecosystem: Environmental > Terrestrial > Soil > Desert | place... | reverse complement strand
CCCGAGCCCGAGCCCGAGCCCGAGCCCGAGCCCGAGCCCGAGCCCGAGCCCGAGCCCGAGCCCGAGCCCGAGCCCGAGCCCGACCCCGAGCCGATGGCAGCGGCCGGGCCCGCGGCGCACGCGCCGGTGTCCGCGCTGTCGACGACGCCGATGCCGGTGACCGTGCGCGTGTCCGCGCCGGCCGCGAGGCGCGCCCCCGCGACGCCGCGGGCGGAGCCGACGACGGTGCTCGGGGTGTTCCAGGACACCGAGCCGGACCGGTCGACCGCGGCGCTGCGGCGTACGGCGTCGGCACTGCTGCTCGCCGCGCTGACCGCGGCCGTGGCCGGCGGCGTGGGCGGGGCGATCTACCTGGGGCTTCGCCGGCTCGGCTGAGCCGGGTGCGGCGCGAGCGGGATCAGCGGGCGAAGAAGCCGAGGCCGCGGTGCGACTTGCCGTTGGCGCCGGCGTCGACGGTCTCACCGGTCTCGCCGGCTGCGTCGTCGTTGAGCAGGTCCGGCGCCTCGGCCGGTGCGGCGTCGCCGTTGAGCAGGTCCGGCACCTCGGCCGGAGCGGCCGGGGCCGGCGCCCCGGCGACGGGCGCGGGCGGCGCCTCCGCGGCGGGCGGCTCGAACGGCGACGGCGGCTCGAACGGCGACGGCGGCTCGGTGAACACCGGCTCGACCGACGCGAACGACTTCGGCTCGGGGGCCGGCGGCGCAGGCGCGGCGGGAGCCGGCTCGGGCTCCGGAGCAGGCGCCGGCGGGGGGGCGTCGACCGGGGGCTCGGAGGGCGCGGACGACCCCGCAGCGTCGAGCGGCACCTCGACGCGGTAGTAGGTCTGGAAACGCAGCGGCACCTCGCTGAGCGAGAAGACCTTGCTGTCGTCGATCCCCTCGCCGTTGCGCAGGCTCTCCACGAAGCGCACGGCCTCGTCCAGGGACGGCGTACGCCGGAACTGCGGCGCCTTGTCGGGTCCGGTGTAGAAGACGACGTGCTCCACGGGAAGTCCTCCGCTGGGGTCGGTGCCGAGATCGTGATCCTGACATGGGAGTCGGCAGGCGTGCAGGCGGTCTTGAGGCGCGTGCGTGCGGAAAGGACGAGGTCCCGGCAACGAGAGCGGCCCCAGCACACCCGCCCAGCCGGGTGTACCGGGGCCCTCCCGAACGACCGCCGTCACCGAGGACGACGGAGCCTCGTTGGTGGAAGCGAGCTCCACCGGGTCGACCTGGCCGGACCGCGAGGACTTTCAGGGCGATCTGTACAGGTCACACTGGTAAACGCCGATGTCGCGAGAGTCTCGCGCGCTTTCTGCGTCATTTCTCACAACGGGTTCCCAGCCCCGCAGGAAGAGGTCCCATGTCCACGCCGTACGAGCTCCCCGTCGGGCCCGAACCCCTAGGGGTCGGCAGCGACGCGGAGCCGAGCGGGCTGCCGGACCGCCCCGCGCTGCGCGTCGTCGGCGACGACGAGGCCGAGCCGGCCAGCGCCCTCGACTTCGACGACTTCGTCCGCCGCCAGTCCCCCCGCCTGCGCCGGCTGATCATGCGCAAGCTCGGCGACCCGGGCGAGGCCGAGGAGATCGCGCAGGAGACCCTGCTGCGCGCCCACCAGCACCTGCACACCCTGCGCACCGAGAACGATCTGGTCGCCTGGACCACCGTGGTGGGCCAGCGGCTGGCGATCGACCGGATCCGCGTACGCGGCCGCTCCGTCGCCGTCGCCGAGGTACCCGAGGACTACCGGGTCGGCCGCGACACCGCCGACATCGTGGTCGCCCGGGCCGAGGCGCGCACGGCGCTCGAGTCGCTCGAGGCGATCCCCGAGCGACAGGCGGCGATCCTCTGGGCCCGGGAGGTGGAGGGGCTGCAGTACGACGCGATCGCCGAGCGGTTCGAGATCAGCGAGCCGGCGGTCCGCAGCCTCCTGCACCGGGGTCGCAAGGCGCTGCGCCGGGAGTACGCCGCCCGCGGCGGCACCCTGCCGCTGGGCGGGCTGGTCCCGCTCGCGCCGAGCCTGATCGTGCTGCGGGGGCTCGGTCGGCTGCGGTCGGCCGCGCGCGACGGCGTGAAGGCCAACGTCGGAACGTTCGCGGCGCTCAGCCTCGTCGGCGCGCTCGCGCTCGGCATCAGCTTCGGCGCGTTGCCGTCCCCGGTGGGCACGCCGCCGCGCGACCTGACCGGTCCGGCGGCGGTGGCCCAGGGCACCTCGACCGCAGCGCTCACGGCGCGTCTCGAAGCGCCGACGACCACCGACACCGGCACGGCGGACCCCGCGTCGCGCTCGGCCAACCGGCTGTCACCGCTGGACCGGGTCCCCAAGCCGTGCGCGATGAGCGACACGCCCAGCCAGGTGTGCGTGACCTCCGGGAGGAGCACGGGCGACGTCCTCTACATCGGCCCGAAGCTGCCGACCAACCCGGTGGCCGACCGCGTCGGAGTCGGCCAGAACTACGTCGCGGTCTGCGACTACCTGCCGGCCACGCCGGTAACCGAGTGCAGGAAGGGCAGCACTCGCCGCTCCTCCGCGCCGCACGACCTCCCGCCCACCTCCGATACCCCCAGCAGCATCGAAGGAGCAACCCCATGAAGCGTGCAGCCATCGTCGCAGCGATCGTGCTCGGAGTCGGGGCCGGCGTCGCCGCGCCCGCGTACGCCGAGCCGGGTCAGATCTGCCTCGTCCTGAGCGAGGACAGGAGAGGGATCTGCGTCGAGATCGGTCAGGAGATCCAGCCGCCCCGCTGAGCTCCGACGCCCGCGTACCGACGTCCCCTCGCGAATGGAGCGGGGGGACGTCGTCGGGTCAGCGCAGGTCTACCGGCGGTGGCCCGCGACGAGCTCGCGGGCGGCCGGCCTCGGACGCGGGCGGTGCGGGTGCGGCCGGGCGAGGATCGCCAGCGCTCGCTGGTACTCCTCCACGGTGACCACGGCTTCCGCGGGGCGCTTCGGCCGCGACGTCCACGAGACCCAGGCGATCGCCAGCACAAGGCTGATCGGGATGGGCAGCAGGAACAGCACGCGGACAAACCTCGCGAATCGGACGGCAACGGTGGGACGAGGATAGCCGCCGCCCGGGGGGTCTTGGCAACCGTGCGGCCCGGTCAGGCGCAGCCGACCCACTCCACGTCGCCGTCGGCGAATCGCTGCCGCTTCCAGATCGGCACCGTCGCCTTGAGGTCGTCGATCAGCGCTCGCGCTGCCGCGAACGCGGTGTCCCGGTGCGCCGCCGACACGGCGACGACGACAGCGACCTCGCCGACCGAGAGCACTCCGACGCGGTGCACCGCGGCGAGCGCAGTGACGTCGTGGGCCGCACAGACGCGGTCGGCGACGCGCGCGAGCTCCTCGGCGGCGCCGGGATGCACCGAGTACTCGAGCTCGGTGACCGCGCGTCCGTGGTCGTGGTCGCGCACGAGGCCGGTGAAGACGACGACACCACCGGCCGACGGCCGACGTACGGCGGCGAGGCACTCGTCGACCGACAGCGGGGACTCCCGCAGGTCGAGCAGCTGATCCGTCACGTCGGGCAGGATCTCATCTGCGCCGGCGCCGGGCCCGCCGGACGACGGCCGCGGTGCCGATCAGTGCGACCGTGGCACCCGCCGCGGCCCGCGTGGCGTCCTCGATGCCGACCCGGCGACCGGCCAGCGCGGTGTGGCCGGCCGACAGCGCCAGCTGCGCGTCCAGTCCGGCGGCGTGGTCGTAGGCCGGTCGCCACCCGGCGGCGTGCAGCCGGGTGCTGTCGACGACCCACGGGTGGATGACGAACGCCAGCTCCGACGCCGGCGCCAGTGTGAGGCCCGCCCGGTGCAGCCGCTCGGCCACCGCCGTCGCGACCGACGCGGGCAGCTCGAGCGGGAGCCGTCCGCTGCGCACCTGCACCTCGTGCTGCGTGAGCCACCCCGGCGGCGTCACGTTGACCGCTCCACCGGCGATCCGGCCGGTCGCGGCGAGGACGCACGCGTCCTGCAGGTCCTCGATGTGGCAGAACTGCCAGCGCGGCGTGCTGCCGCGCACGACCAGCAGCCGAGGCGCCTCGAAGTGCCGGGTCAGGACGCTGTCGGCGCCCGGGCCGACCAGGGTGGTCGGCCGCAGCACCGTGATCTCAGGTCGCACGCGCGCCACGCGCAGCTGCTCGACGAGGCGCTCGATCTCGACGAAGTCGCCGACCAGCGAGCGGTCGCGCGGCGCGCGGAGCGGCGCCTCCTCGGTCAGCGGCACCGGGTTGTCCGGCAGCGCGCCGTAGACCATCGCGCTGGTCACCACGACCACGTGCGAGGCGCCCGCCGCGATCGCGCCGAGCAGGATCGACTCGGTCCCGCGCACGTTGACCGCGCGCCGCTCGTCCGGGTCGGCACCCGGACGGTGCAGCCCGGCCAGGTGGACCACCACGTGCGCGTCCTCGAGCACCAGTGACAGCAGGGGGTCGCGCACGTCGGCGGTCCGCTCGACCACCCGGTCCGGCCATGGCGAGCCCGACGGCGTGGTGTCGACGGCCACGACCCGGCGCACCGTCGAGGGCGGCAGGGCGGCGAGCCGCCGGACCACCCCGGCGCCGAGCGCGCCCGAGGAACCGGTGACTGCGACGACCAACCCACCGCGTACGGTTGGGGTCATGGCTCCTTCCTCGTCCGGACCGTTCGGATTCTCCTCCGGGGAGGACTCCGCGCGCCGTGACCCGGCCGGACCGCTCGGCGGAATACCCGACGATGTCGCCGGCAAGATCCCGCTCTTCGCCGAGCTGCAGAAGCTGATGGCGTCGTCCGGCCCGGTCAACTGGGAGCTGGCCCGGCAGATCGCGATCGCGGCCGCCGCTGCAGGTGATGCGGCCGTGCGGCCCGGCGAGCTCGACCGGGTCCGTGCCGCGCTGCGGCTGGCGGACGTCTGGCTCGACGCAGCGACCTCGCTGCCGGCGGGTGTCACCGGCGTCGAGACGTGGACGCGCGTGCAGTGGATAGAGCGCACCCAGCCGACCTGGACGACTCTGTGCGACCCGGTCGCCGCGCAGGTCACCGCCGCGATGGGGTCCGCACTGCCCGAGGAGGTTCGCGCACAGGCCGGCCCGCTCGTCGGCGTGCTCGGGTCGGTCGGCGGGCTGATGTTCGGCGCCCAGGTCGGTCAGGCGCTGGGCGCGCTGGCCGGCGAGGTGCTCTCGTCGACCGACATCGGGCTGCCGCTGGGACCGTCCGGTCTCGGCGCGCTGGTCGTCGGCAACGTCGCGGCGCTCGGCGACGGCCTCGAGCTGGAGCCGGACGAGGTTCGGCTCTATGTCGCGCTCCGCGAGGCCGCGCACCACCGGCTCTACACCCACGTCCCATGGCTGCGGGCGCACGTGCTCGGTGCCGTGGAGGCCTACGCGCGCGGCATCACCGTCGACGCGGACGCCATCTCCCGCGCGATGACCGAGATCGACCCGGCCGACCCGGAGAGCCTGCAGGCCGCGCTGAGCGGCGGGATGTTCGACCCGCAGCGCACGCCCGACCAGCAGGTCGCGCTGGAGCGGCTCGAGACTGCGCTCGCGCTGGTCGAGGGCTGGGTCGCCGACGTCGTCGACGCGGCCGCGGTCAACCTGCCGTCGTCCGCGTCGCTGGCCGAGTCGATGCGCCGTCGTCGGGGCAGCGGCGGCCCGGCCGAGCAGACCTTCGCGACGCTGGTCGGCCTCGAGCTGCGGCCGCGAAGGCTGCGCGAGGCGGCGACGCTGTGGGCCGCTGTGCGAGAGACGCGCGGCACCGACGCGCGCGACGCGATCTGGGCGCACCCCGACCTGCTGCCCTCCGCTGCCGACCTCGCCGACCCGGCCGGCTTCGCCGCGGCGGACGACGACCCGCTGCACGTGCCCGACGCCGGCGCCGACCCGGTTCCGCCCGGGGAGCCGGCCGCGGGTTAGCGGCTGCGCACCCGCACCCGCACCGGCTCGGCCGGGCGCGAGCGCGCGAGCGCCGCGCCGGCGCACCCGCAGATGGCCGCGCTGGCGAGGGCGAGGGCGACGGCCGGTGCCGTGTCGTCCGGCCGGCCGCGGGCGCTCATGGCCAGCTCGGTCGCCGGCTCGGCGCGGTCGTCGCGAGTGGCCGCGACCGCGACCTCGCGCTCCGGCTGCTCGATGGCGGCGACGCCGGCCTGGCCCTGCGGCTGGGACTGCGGGTTCGGGTTGGGGTTCGGGTTGGTGTTCGGCTGCCCCTGCGCGACCGGCGCGGGTGGCGGGAGCAGCGGCGGCACCAGGACGATCGCGGCCAACGGCGGTAGCGCGTGCGGCGGCAGCAGCTCCTCGACCGGTACCGGCGGCGGGATGCAACGGAGGAAGCCCGACGCCTCGGCGAGGACAGCGTCGCGGCGGATGGCGCGAAGCGGCGCCGTCGCATTGTTGGTCTCGCCGTCCGCCGGGCAGGTGTACTGCACGACAAAGTGCAGCCGCTGCGCGCGCTTGCCGTCGACCGACTCGATCCTTGCGGGCCCGACCACCCGGGAGATGTCCGGCCGCAGCGCCTGCAGCTCGACCGCGGCCTCGTCGCGGACCGAGCGCACCAGCGCCACGACAGCCGGCGCGATGCGCAGCTGCGGCTGCATCCGGTCGAGCACCCCGTTGCTGACGACGATGTCCGCGGTGTCGCCGACGTCGCACACCAGCGGCGCGCCGGGGACCAGGTCGAGCCGCCCGTCGCCGTCGCAGTCGAGGCCGGTCGCCGGCGCGAACGCGCGGGTCGCCGCGGCCATCTCGGTCAGGTCACGGCGACCGCCGCCGTGCACGGCGAGCCCGACCTGGCGTACGTCGCGGCGGCGAAGCGCCGCCACGGTCTCGGCGAACGACGGACCCGGGTAGCCGGCCTCGCGGTGGAAGGCGACGTCGGTGGCCGTGATGACCACCCGGAGCGCCCCAGGCCGGAACCCGGCGCCACGCCCCGGCTGGATGTATGTCGCGACGCCGTCCTGCCCCTCGCCAGTGACCGTCTGGTAGAGGGCCGGCAGCGCAGCCTCGGGGAAGTCGCCGCCACCGCCGGCCTGCAGCGACTCGATCGCCTTCTCCAGCGACGCGTCGGCCGGGCCGATACCGCGGAGCAGGTGGTACGGCGTGTCGAACGGCCCGCCCCACGGTGACTCGGGGTAGTCCTTGAACTCGGCGACGCCGAACTGCGCCTCGATCCGCGCGTCGGCGAGCTCGTTGACAATCTCGGCCAGGCCGCGGCGCAGCCCCTCGATCGTCGGTCCCATGCTGGCGGTGGTGTCGATCAGGAAGAACACGTCCACCGGCGTCGGCGCGGGCGGCAGGTCGAGCGTGTACGGCACGAGCCGCGACGCCCCGGCCGCCAGCAGCAGGTCGGTGTACGCCGGGGTGAGCGTCGGCGTACCGACGACCGACGGCGGCGCGGCATGCAGGTCGAGCCGCGGCAGTGCATCGAGCGCAGCCCGCAGGCCAGCCGCGGCGGCGAAGGAGCGGCGGACGAGCCCGCCCTCCGCGCGGGCGAGGACGGTCGGCCCGAGGCGGCCGCCGCCCATGCGCACGTCACTCGCGGGACCGCGCGTCGGCGGCGTCACGTCGACCAGGTCGGCGCCGGTAACGACGAGCAGGCTGCCGTCGACGACGACGGCGGTGAGGTCCGGCCCGTCGAGCGCGGCGACGGAGTGCGCCGGTCCGGGAAGCGGGGTCGACCGCCAGCTCCGGCCGCCGTCGGCGCTGCGGTGCAGCACCGGATCGCGCGCGGTCACCGCGGCGACGCGGGTGCCTCGCGCAGTCGTCGCGACCGCGACGCCGGTGACTTCACCGCGAACCGCGGTCGGCGCGAACGACGCCCCGCCGTCTGCGGAAGTCAGGACGCCGCCGGCGGAATGGCCGAGCAGGTGCGCCGGGTCGGCCGGGTCGACGACGACCGCGGACACCGGAGCGCTCTGCGTCGACGGTGAGCGACGCGTCCAGGTCGCCCCGCCGTCCGTCGTCGCGTAGACGCCCCGGCCGGTGAGCGGCGCAGGCCCCGGCAGGCCGGGCACCGGTGCCGTGTCGATCACGAGCGCCGCAGCGTCCGGCGACCCCACCGACAGCGCGGGCGCCGCCCCGAGGACCGGCAGCCCGAGTCCGGCGGCGGTCCACGTCGCGCCGCCGTCGGAGCTGACCAGGACGTCGGCGCGCCGCAGGCCCGCGACGTCGGCCTCGACGGCGACGTACACCGTCCCCGCGGCGCCCGGCGACCGCGGGACCTCGACGTCGACGACGCGGTCGACGTCGAGGTGCACGAGCTCGTCCCGCACGAGCGTGTCTCGGTCGAGCACGACCGCCCAGCTGCAGCCGCCGTTCGTGGAGCGGGCGACCAGGTGGCCGTCGGTGACGTAGAGCGCGGTCTGGTCCGGCGTGACGGCGTAGGCCGTGATGCCCACCTCGTCGAAGGCGACCGGCGCCACCACGTGCTGCCAGCCACCGGACCGGGCGCGGACCCCGGTGCACTCGCCGGGTGCCGCCGCGGAGGACAGGACCTGCGCCAGAGCGGGGCCGGCGACGACGGAGGCGCAGGCGAGCGCGGCGACGGCGCGGCGCACGACGGCCCGGCTCACGCGCACACCTTTCGCGAGACTGGCGCGGTCAGTGGACGCTCAGCACCGCTCGGACAGCGTCCCATCCCTCCAGGTTCGCGTCGAGGTAGCGGATGTGTAGCGGTTCGCGCAGCCGGTGCCATCCCGGGCCGACCACGACCGCCTTGCGCGGGGCGGCGGCGTGCAGCCGGGCCAGCCCGTCGACGGCGTCGAGGTCCAGCGGTGCCGCGCGCGCCCAGTCGGGCACCGGCAGCCGCGCCGCGACGCCGCAGAACCCGCCATCGCGGGCTGGGCTCACGCTCACGGGCGCGTCCTCGAGGGCCGAGAACAGCTTGCCCACCAGCATGCCGGGGAGGTCCGGGCAGTCGGCCGCGAGCACCGCGCCGAGCTCGGCCCCCAGCCCGGCGAGCGCGTCGAGAGCCGCTGCCGCGAGCTGGTCGGCCGGCGTACCGGATGGCAGCGGCAGGACCTTCGTCCCGGGCCAGGTCAGCGCAGCCACGGCCTCGACGTCGGTCGGGTCGACCACGACGGCGACCGGTCGGACCGACCGCAGCGCGCTCACCAGGTCGAGCGTGTCCTCGACGAGCGCCCACCGCCACCGGTCGGGGTCGACGCCGGGCGGGGCGGAGCGCACCTGGCCGGCAGCGGGCACGAGCACGGCCGCGGCCATGACCGGCGTCACGAGCAGTCGGCCCCGGCGGCGGCAGCCGGATCGTCGAGATCGGCGGGGTCGGCGAGGGCGATCTGCAGCCGCGCGGCGTCGGCGACGCCGAGGAGGTACCCGCGGGCGCGCTCGGCCTGCGGGTAGCGCTCGACGAGGTCCCAGAAGTGCCGCGAGTGGTCCGCGACGACCAGGTGCGCGAGCTCGTGGACCAGCACGTAGTCGACGACCCAGTCGGGCATGCCCTGCAGGCGGTGGGACAGCCGGATCGTCCGGTCGGTCGGCGTGCACGACCCCCAACGGCTGGCCTGGTTGGTGACCCACCGCACCGACGCGGGCCGGGCCCGGCCGTCGAGGTGGGCGCGGGAGAGCCGGCGGGCGCGGGACACGAGCTCGTCGTCCGATCGCCCGCGGCGACGGCCCTCGTCCTGGGTGCGCAGCCGCTCGAGCATCGTCTGGACCCAGTGCTCCTCCTCGGCGCGGGTCAGCCGGGCCGGGACGAGGACGACGGTGCGGTCGCCGTCGCGGTACGCCGAGACGGTGCGGCGCCGACGGGCGCTGCGGCGGACCTCGACGATCCCGGAGGCGTCGCCGAAGCGCAGGTCGACCTCCGGGCCGGGGGCGGAGTCCCGGCGGGGGGCCGGCAGGGCGGGGGACGTCACGCGAAAAGACGTTACGTCCCGCTCCCGACACATTCCAGCGCCGCGGCACGCGTCGTACCGTGAGAAATCTTCGGTGCACAGGGTCGGGACGGTCTCGTCGCAGGTCAGACCGGGTGCAACCGGGACATCCCGGGCCCGGTCCACAGCGGTCTCTACAGGTCGTCCACAGCTGCATGGGGGTCGGTCCCCAGACCGTCCCCAGGGCTGTCCACAGCCAGGTGCGACGCAGCGTTGACCGCGGCTCGACCGGCGGCCTACGGTCCTCCATGACGAAGCCCCCGGGGGCCGAGCCACCACTCGCAAGGGGAAGGCGAGTGGCGGCGAGGAGACCGGGGGCTTTGCCGCGTCCGGGCCTGGGACTCCCTGCGCCGCAGCCACGACGCGGACCCTGCGCCGGTCCGGCTAGCGACCCGTGAACACCGCCGCCCGCCGCTCGCCCTGCGCGGCGAGGCCCTCGTGCAGGTCACGGGTGGCCATCGTCACCGGCTGCGCGACCGCCTCCCAGGCCAGCGCCTCCTCGATCGAGCGGTGGCCGGCGAACGCGAGAGCCGCCTTGGTCAGCCGCACGGCGACCGGCGCGTTGCCCGCGATCTGCTCGGCGACCGCGACCGCCGCCGCGACGACGTCGTCCGGCTCGTGCACCGACTCGCACAATCCGATCCGCAGCGCCTCATCGGCGTCGACCCGTCGGCCGGTGAGGAGCAGCTCGCGAGCCCGGGGGACGCCGACCGCCTCCGGCAGCAGGAACGTCGCGGCCATGCCGGCGTGGATGCCCAGCCGCACGAACGGCGCCGAGAACGTCGCCCGGGTCGACGCGAGGCGCAGGTCGCAGGCGAGCGCGAGGCAGAGCCCGGCGCCGACCGCGGCGCCGTTCACGGCCGCGACGACGGGGATGTCGAGGGTCCGCACACTCAGCCATGCCCGGTAGAAGGGGAGCATCCGGTCCCGCAGCTGCGCGACAGTCAGGTCCGGCGACTCGCCGAGCCAGGACAGGTCACCGCCCGCGCAGAAGGCGCTGCCGGCCCCGGTCACCACGACGGCGCGTGCCTCGGGATTGCGGCGGACGCCCTCGACGGCCGCGACCCAGGCCTCGGTGAGCTCGGCGGTCATCGCGTTGCGCCGCTCGGGGAGGTCCAGCGTGAGCAGCAGGACCCCGTCGGACGGCTGCTCGACGCGCAGCGGTGACTCGCTCATGTGTCCTCCTCGTGCGACTCCCGGCCCGGGAACGCTAGCGGAGGAAGTCCAGACCCTCGCGGCGGCGGCGCGCGGCGACCGCCGGCGCCGCCCACAGCAGGAACACCATGGACCCGACGAGGGCGGCACCGGCCGCGTCGACGGAGTCGTTCGCCTCGCCGGCCAACGCGACCGGCATCGTCGCCGGCGCAGCGGCGAGCACCGGCGCCGCAACCCTCGGCGCCGCAACCCTGGGCGCCGCAACCCTGGGCGCAACGGGCGGCGCCGCGGCCGGACGAGCCGGACGGGGCGGGGGCATGCGCCGTGCGGCCACGGGGACCGGCTCGGTCACGGTGGTCGTTCGCACGACGGTCACCGTCACCCGCGCTACGCCGCTTCCCTCGATGCCGAGCGCACGCGCCGCGGCGCGGGAGAGGTCGACGACGCGGCCACGGATGTAGGGGCCGCGGTCGTTGATCCGCACGTTCACGCAGCGGCGCTTGGTGCACACGCGCGCTCGGCTGCCGAACGGCAGCGTGCGGTGCGCCGCGGTCATCTCGCCGGTGTCGAAGCGCTCGCCGCTCGCCGTACGCCGGCCGTGGAAGCCCGGGCCGTACCAGGACGCCCGGCCGCGCTGCTCGAAGGTGACCCGCGCGACGGTACGGGTGCGCATGGGACGCGCGACGGGGGGGCGAGCCCCGGCCCGGGACGCGCGCGCGGCCCGGGCCGCTGCACTGCCACTCGGGTGCTCGGCGACGTCGAGCCGACGCGCCTGTGCGCGGCTCACGGCTTCGGTGAGCCGCTCGGCGGCCGGAGAGACAGCTGCCGGAGCCGCTGCGGGAGTGCGGTCGCGGGTGAGCGCGGCGGTGACCGGCAGCGCGCCGATGACCAGCGCGGCGCCGATCGCCACGGGCCGGCGCAGTCGCGGCAGCTCGCGATAGCTCGCCGGACGGAGGGCGGCGAGCAGCGGAAGATGAGGGTTCATTCGGATGGTCCCGGACGCCTACGAGGTGAGCTGACGGGCTCGGGATAGGACGTCCCGCCGCGGACCGCACGAGCGGGTTCCGCGATTAGCCCCGTGGACGCGGCGAGCGCCGCCTCCGGTGGGTCCCCCGCGCTGCCGGCCCGTGATGCGTCCGCGGGTGCGGGCGATCGCCGGCAGCTTCGGCGCGTTCGAGCGGGAACGATTCACCAGCCTCTCGGGTCCGGTCCGACGGCGCAGTAGCGCCGGTGCAAGCTGATCGTAAGCATCCCACCAGGCGCTTGCAGCAGCAAGCAGTGACACACCGTCACCTGGCGGTCGGGTCATGTCCCCCTGCGGCGCGGCAAGCCCACACTACCCACCACGCCACCTCATACACGGCGCTTCCGGCGAATTTCGTGCTCAGGCGGCTACGCTGGGCCACGTCCAGCACCCATCGTCAGGAGGAGCACCGTGGCCGAGAAGTACGAGGGCTACTGCGTGAAGTGCAAGGAGAAGCGCGAGTTCGACGGCGAGGTCACGACCACGGACAACGGCCGTCGCATGGCCAAGGGCACCTGCCCGACCTGCAGCACCAAGATGAACCGGATCCTCGGCAAGGCCTGACACTCCTCTTCTCGCGAGAGGCGGCACCCGTACGACGGGTCGCCGCCTCTCGCGCGTCCAGCCCCCGTCCGACATCTGGGGACGCAGCGCGGCTGTGGATCGCGCGCCCGCACGCACCCCCCGTGCTGGGACGCTCGCGCCCCGCACAGTCGACCCCGGGGGTGCGTCATGCGACCGGTCCTCAATCCCGCCCTGCGCCTGCTGTGGCGCGACGCCGCGACGCTGCAGATCGGCGTCGACGCGCGGCACTGCGTCGTGCTGGACGGGCTCACGCCGTACGGCGAGACCGTGCTCGCCCTCCTCGACGGCACGCGCGACTGGGCCGGAGTCGTCGCCGCGGCCGCAGTCCTCGGCGTCACGCACGACGAGACCGAGGCCCTGCTCAAACTGCTGCTCGACGCCGGCGCGCTCGACGACGCCGGCACGTCCGCCGGGCTGGCCGGCGAGGCACGCGAGCGGCTCGGGCCCGAGCTGGCCGAGCTGAGCCTGCTGGCCTTCCCGGGCGGCGGTGCCGAGGCGATCCGGGCCCGGCGCCGCGCACGGGTCCTGGTGGCCGGCTGCGGTCGTCTCGGGTCCGCCGTGGCGGCTCTGCTCGCCGCATCCGGCGTGGGGCACGTCGTGCTGCGCGACGAGCACCCGGCCGGGCCGGCCGATGCCGCGCCGGGTCGCCCGGCGGCCGAGGCCGGCCCGCCGCGGGTGGTCGGTGCGGCGCGGGCGACGGAGGCGGTCGGCGGGTGCCAGGTGGATGCGGCTGCGCACACCCCGTCGCCCGAGGACTGCGCGTCCGTCGACCTCGTCGTGCTCACCGGACTGCACGCCGCCGGCGATCCACGGCTACTGGACGCGCTGAGGCAGGGCGGCAGGCCGTGGCTCGCGTGCGGGATCCGTGAGACGTGCGGCGTCGTCGGGCCGCTCGTGCTGCCCGGCCGCAGCGCCTGCACCCGCTGCCTGGACCTGGCCCGTGCCGAGCGGGACGCGGCGTGGCCCGCACTCGCCGCCCAGCTCGCGTCGGCGGACGGGAGGGCGCCCGACGGAGGCGGCGCGGCCCTGGTCTCGGTCGTCGCCGGCCTGGCGTGCGCCGAGGCGCTGGCACAGCTCGCCGGCCCGACCCCGCCGCGGTGCGTGGACGCGACGGTCGAGGTGCGGCTGCCGGAGTGGTCGCTCCGGCGACGCGCCTGGCAGCCACACCCCGCCTGCGGCTGCGTGTCGACCGTCGGCGCCCTCGCCGGCTGACGTCGGCGTACCACCTCTGCACGGGGCGCCCTCTCCACCGATGATCTTGCTGTCCGAGACAGCAAGATCATCAGATGAAGGGGGACGTTCGCCGGTCCGGACCCACGTCCCGCGGTCATAGTGGTGGGGTGTCCGACATCCCGCGCAGGGCGGTGACGCGCACCGCCAAGCTCGCGGCCCTCCCCCTCGGCGTCGCCGGCCGGGCCACGCTCGGCATCGGCCGGCGGCTCGGCGGACACCCGGCCGAGATCGTCGCGACCGAGCTGCAGCAGCGCACCGCCGAGCAGGTCTTCGCGGTGCTCGGCGAGCTCAAGGGCGGCGCGATGAAGCTCGGGCAGGCGCTGAGCGTCATGGAGGCGGCGCTGCCCGAGGACCTCGCCCGCCCCTACCGGGCAGCGCTCACCCGCCTGCAGGAGGCCGCGCCGCCGCTGCCGGTCGCGCAGGTGCACGCCGTGCTCCGCGCCGACCTAGACCCGCAGTGGGAGAAGGCGTTCGTCGACTTCTGCGACACGCCGTCGGCCGCCGCGAGCATCGGCCAGGTGCACCGGGGCACCTGGCACGACGGGCGGCAGGTCGCCGTCAAGGTGCAGTACCCCGGCGCCGGACCCGCGCTGCTCAGCGACCTCACCCAGCTCGGGCGGCTGGCCCGGCTCTTCGCCGTACTCGCCCCCGGCCTCGACATCAAGCCGCTCATCGCGGAGATGAAGGCGCGGGTGGCGGAGGAGCTCGACTACGGACAGGAAGCCAGCTCGCAGGAGGCGTTCGCCACGGCGTACGACGGCGACCCGCACATCGCCGTACCGCACGTGGTCGCCGGGTCCGAGCGGGTCATCGTCACCGAGTGGCTCGACGGCGTACCGCTGTCGGCGGTCATCCGCAACGGCACGCGCGAGCAACGCGACCTGGCCGGGATCCGGCTCGCGCGGTTTCTCTACGACTCACCGTCTCGGGTCGGGCTGCTGCACGCCGACCCGCACCCCGGGAACTTCCGGCTGCTCGACGACGGCCGGCTCGGCGTCATCGACTTCGGCGCGGTCGCCCGCCTACCGGGTGGGATGCCCCCGGGCCTCGGCCAGATCGCCCGGGCCGTCGTCGAGCACGACGCCGAACGGGTCGAGGCGCTCTTCCGCAGCGAAGGCTTCCTGCGCGACGCCGTCGAAGTTGAGCCGGGCGCCGTCCTCGCCTACGTCGGGCCGCTGCTCGAGTCGGTCGTCGCGCCGGAGTTCACGTTCAGCCGCGACTGGCTGCGGCGAGAGGCGGCGCGCGTCGGTGACCCGCGCGGGCCGATGGGCCGGCTGGGTCGGCAGATGAACCTGCCGGCCGACTACCTGCTGGTGCACCGGGTCGCGACGGGGACGACCGGCGTGCTCTGCCAGCTCGGCGCTTCCGGCTCGTTTCGCGCGGTGGCCGAGGAGCTGCTCCCCGGCTTCGCCCCGCCAGCGCCGACCAGGGCTACCACCACTCGCGGTCGAGCTTCGCCTCGATCGAGCGCACGTTGACCCGCGTGCATGCCTCGCACAGGTTCAACGGGCCGCGCTCGGAGGTCTGCATCGACCACGTCATCGGCAGTCCGTCCGGAGCGCTCGCGCCGCACCCGCTGCAGACCGCCGGCGCCGGCGCAGGAGTCGGGCCGTCCGTCAGTGCCACGGCAGCGAAGGTTACTCCGCGGCGCGCCGCTGCCCCCGGCGGCGAGAAGCGCCGCCGGGGACATACCGCCTCAGCGCCGGCGCGCCCGCCACGCCAGGAGTAGCCCGGCCAGCGTGCCGCCGAGCGTGCCCAGCGCCTCGTCGCCGAGGGTGTCCTCGTAGGCGGTGTCCAGCTCGGTCCCGTGCCGGATGAACGTGTACCACTCGCCGAGCTCCCAGCCGATGGCGAGCAACGCGCCCAGCCCGGCCACCGTCAGTCCGAGCAGCCACGGCGGGCGCACGTCGGCTCGCTCAAGCAGCAGCCCGGCGCCGAGGCAGAGCAGTACCCAGTTGCCGAAGTGGTTGGCGTCGTCCCACCAGACCACCTGGTCGTAGAGGTCCAGGCTGTTGCCGGTGACATCGACGAGGAACGGCGCCATCACCAACGCGGCCGCCGCCCACGGGATGGGGCTGGTCCGGTGCCGTGCGCGGGCGACGACGGCCCACACGGTGGGGACGAGAAGCATCATCAGCGGGTAGCCGACGAGCCGCGCACCGAACCCCTTGCCCTCGAACCGCTCGGCCGCGGAGACAGCTCCTACCACGAGCTGTACGACGGTCGCGGCGAGGATCACGAGGGCGACGGTGCGGGCGGCAGGCTTGATCATGGCCCGATCATCGACGAATTCACGCATCGCCGCGACGAGGTGCTGTCCTGCTCGAGCCATCGCGAGCGGCTGCCCTGCGTCGCCAGTGCGCCTTTACGTCCGTACGACCACAGAACCGGGTCTTGGCGTGGTCACCCAGGCGTAAAGGCCCGGCATGTGCGAGCGAGACCGCCGGCCGATGAGCGATGTCCGAGGTCGTCGGGTGCAAGGTTTGTCCGCCGTCGCGAGCTGAGCCCCGCGTCGTCCCCCGGGTGGATCCGAAAGACCGTTCCCGGGGATGACGACGGTGGCATCGCGGATCAGCAGCATGTCTGGCATGTCGAATTCACGCAGAACCGTCCTCGCCAGCCTCGTCGTCGTCGTGGTGACAGCGCTCGCACCACAACCGGCACAGGCCACCCCCAAGCCGCACGCGTCGGCCCCGGTCCTGGTGTCCGGGGCCGACCCGCTGCCCGGCTTCCCCGATCCCAAGGCCTGCGGCAGCGGCAAGGGCATGCCCTACGACCGGCACGACTGGGAGTCCGAGCCGACGCTGGCGGTTGACCCGGCCGACAGCTCCCACCTGGTCAGCGCGTGGAGCCAGGACTGGCTCGACGGGATCGTCGTCGGGACGTCCTTCGACGGTGGCAGCACCTGGACCAGCGTGGTCCCGCCCACCTCGACCTGCGGCACGGCCCCCTACGACGGAGGGGCGACCGATGCAGGGCTCGCCTTCGGCCGCACCCTCACCGGGGAGTCGGTGCTCTACCTCACGTCGTCCGTGGCCGGCTCTGGCGGCATTGCGATCGTGGTCAACCGCTCGTTCGACGGTGGCCGCACCTGGGACGCCGAGGACCGCCGCATGCTCGACGCAGTACCCGGGACGGTTTTCGGACCCCCGCTCGTCCTCGATGCGCCGTCGGTGCTCGCCGACCCGACGGTGTCCGGCCGCGCCTACGCCACCTGGGCCAAAGCAGACGCGCCGCAGTCGCTGCGGAGGCAGCAGGTCGCCGTGACCAACGACGGCGGTAAGACCTGGACGGCCGGGCGCGGCGTACCAGGTACGCAGTCCGCCTTCTACGGCCGGCTGGCGGTGGCCGCCGACGGCGCGCTCGTCGACGTCCTCGCCGAGACCGCCGAGCCGATCCCGTTCAGCAGCTGCCCGCCGCCACTGACCCTGAGCGCCCGCCGGTCCACCGACCTCGGCGTCAACTGGTCCGCCCCGGCGTCGATCGGCCAGAGCGACACGGGCGTGAGTGCCGTGGGGCGTGGCCCCGACGGGACGCTCTACGTCAGCTGGAAGCAGGCCGGACCCGACTCCCACGAGGTTCAGCTCGGAGTCTCGTCGGACGGCGGCCGCACCTGGCTCTCCCGCCGCGTCGGCGCCGCCGTGGGCGGGCCCCTGCAGACGTCGACCGTCAACTCCACCTGTGCGTTCCCGGCGATCCCCGACCTCGCGGTCGGCAGCGACGGCACCGTCGCGGTCGCCTTTATGGACCACCGCAACGACAAGGGGAACACGCCGGCGCGCGTCACGAACGTCTGGCTGCGCACGTCCGCGGACCACGGAGCGAACTGGTCGGAGACCGATGTGGCCGGCCCGTTCGACCAGACCCAGGCGCCGTCACTGGGCTGCGTCGACGGCACGACCTGCGGGACAAAGGCAGGCGAGGGCAACGGGTTCCTGGGCGACAACCAGGGACTCGTCGCCACCGCCGACGGCTTCGCGCTGACCGATGCGCTGACCGGACCGCTCGCGGGCGCGGGCTTCACCGTCGGCACAGCACCGACGGACATCTTCTTCACCCGGGTGCGCACCGGTCGAGCGCGCAGTGCCTTCTGACCCCTACCCTCTGCCTCACGGGTTCGGGACGGGGGACGGCATGGCCGGCGGCGGTGCACGGCGACTGCTCGAGCCCCTGGCTGTGCTGGTCTTGCTGGCCGCCGGCCTGGTGCAGCAGTTCGGGCGCGACCAGCCGCCGGTGTCCCGCCAGCACCAGCTCGTGCACGCGGCCGTCATCGCAGCAGCCGTGCTCCCCCTGCTGCTGCGCCGACGCTTCCCGTTCCTCGTGGTGCTGGTCATGTCAACGGTCATCGCGGTCAGTGGGAGCACGGGACCGGTGCTGTCCTACGACCCCAGCCCTGCCTCGGCCTTCGGGCTGCTGTTCGCGACCTACTGGGTCACGGCGGTGCGGGGCCGCACGGTCGGCCTGGTCGCCGTCGCCGTGTGCTGGACGGCGGTGACCCTGCTCCTGCGTCCGTGGGACACGCCCGCGGGAGCCTGGCTCCCGAACTATCCGTACTTCCTGGTGGCCTACGCCGCGGGCCTTGTGCAGGGCCAGCGAGACGAGCTGGCCGCGGTGCTGTCTACGCGGCTCCTTGACGAGCAGACGCATCGGGAAGCCCGGCAGCGACTTGCCCTGCAGCAAGCCCGCAACGGCCTGGCGCGCGACCTGCGCGACGTCGTGGTCCGCGGGCTGGCCCGGATGCAGGAGTGCGCGGGGCAGGCCCACGACCGGCTGGCTGCCGGGAGCGCCGGTGTTGAGTCGGCGCTCTCCGCGACCGAGACGGCGGGGCGATCGGCGCTCGCCGAGATGCGGCGACTGCTGCTCGTGCTGCGCAGCGACCCGGAGCCAGCCGGGCCCGTCGACGACGGTGGGGCCGGGCAGCTCGTCCGTCGTACCCGCTCCCTGCCCGTGCCGGCGCTGCTCGCCGACCTGCTGCTGGCGGCCGCCATCGCGGGCATCGCCCTCCTCGAGCTGCAGCACTGGCAGGGCGTCCTGGGACCGGTGGTGCCGCCGGAGACCTTCTCGCGGGAGGCCCACCTGTGGGCGGTGGCGTGGATCGCCCTGCTGCCCTTCCGCCGTCGCTGGCCGGTGCCAACCGTCCTGGCCATGTCGGTGATGGCCTTCCTGCAGACCTATCCGTTCCGCTACTGGACCCCAGTGGCGGACGTCGTCGCGCTGCAGGTCGCCGTCTACACCGTCGGCCAGCAGCACCTGCGTCGCCGCTACGTCTTCGGCATGGCCGGGATCGGCGCGCTCGGCCTGGTGTCCTACCCGCCCCCACCGGTGACCCTGTCCCACGTCGGGTTCCTGGTGATCACCGCGACGACCCTGGCCGCGGTGACCTGGATCGGCGTTGTTGTCGGTGACCGGCGCCGCCTGAACCAGGACCTGGAGAAGCGGCTCAGCGCCCTGACAGAGCAGCGTCGCACCGCGGTCGACCTCGCGGTGGGGATCGAAAGGGTCGCGCTGGCCCGGGAGATGCACGACCTGGTGGCGCACAGCCTGACCCTGATGGTCGTGCAGGCGGGTGCCGCCCGGATGGTCGCGGCCGACGACCCAACCGCTGCCGGGCAGGCAGTCGCCACCGTCCTGGAGTGCGGGCAGCAGGCGGAGAGCGAGCTGCAGCAGATGGTCGCCGTGCTCCGAGGTGACGAGGCGCCCGAGCCGGTGGTCGACCCTGACCTACCGGCCCTGGTCGCCCGCTCGCGGGCGAGCGGGCTAGAGGTCGCCCTGGACGGGTCCGGAGAGCTGCCGGAGGGGGCGGTGCAGGTGTTCGCCTACCGCCTGGTCCAGGAGGCCCTCACCAACGTGCGCAAGCACGCACCGGGCTCGACCGTGGAGGTCGCCGTCCGCGAGCACGCCGACGGCGTCGAGGTGCGGGTGGAGAACTCGGGTACGACGGCCTCGTCGCTGTCCGGCAGCGGGGCGGGGCACGGGCTGATCGGCATGCAGGAGCGCGTCGACCTCCTCGGTGGCCAGCTGGAGACCGGCCCTACCCCACGCGGCGGCTTCCTGGTGCGTGCCGTACTGCCACGCGAGCTGGTCGAGGCGTGATCAGGGTGCTGGTCGTCGACGACGAGGCGCTGGTGCGCGCCGGGTTCCGGATGGTGCTCGGGACGCAGCCCGACATCGAAGTCGTGGGTGAGGCGGCAAACGGCGCGGAGGGTGTCGAGGCCGCACGTGCCCTCGAGCCCGACGTGGTGCTCATGGACGTGCGGATGCCGGAGCTGAACGGTATCGAGGCCACCCGCGCCATCGTCGCGAGCGAGAGCCGCACCCGCGTCGTGGTGCTCACGACCTTCGACCAGGACGAGTTCATCTACGGAGCGCTCGAAGCCGGCGCGAGCGGCTTCCTGCTCAAGGACACGCCGCCGGAGGAGCTCGCCGACGCCGTGCGCCTCGTCGCCACCGGCGACTCGGTACTGCACCCGTCGGTGACCCGCAAGGTGGTGGCCGCCTTCGTCAGCAGCCACGCAGAGGTGGTCCGCGAGGCGGACAAGGGAGTCGCCGAGCTCACCGAGCGGGAGCTCGAGGTGTTCGTCCTCATGGGCCAGGCCCTGTCCAACGCGGAGATCTCCGCGGCCCTGCACATCAGCGAGGCGACCACCAAGACCCACGTCGCGCGGGTCTTCATGAAGCTGGGGCTGCGGGACCGGGCGCAGGCGGTGGTCCGCGCCTACGAGTGCGGGCTGGTCCAGCCCGGGGCGTGAAACCGTCCTCGGCTCAGTGCGCGCACTGACCGAGATGCCGTGCTTGCCCTGATTATGGTCTTGTCCGCGTCGCCCGGTTGGTCGGAGATCGGCGGGACCTACCGCTCCGGTTCCCCCGCCGCCTGCTCGAGCATTGACGCACCGAGTGGCGCCGCAACAATGTTCCCATCGATCGCCAGTGGAGGCATCCTTCTCACGGCATCGATGGTCCGCGTGCCCAGCCTGCTCACCTGGGTATCAGAACGAATCGGAGCTGGTCTCGTAGGTGGCCGAACCGCTGTAGGTAGCCGTGCCCCCTGACTGGGGACTCCCTGTGCTCGTGTAAGTGCAGCTCGCGGAACCGTTCCGCACTGCAGCCGTGCAATAGCCGAAAACTACGGTCCCTTCGTTGACCACCTGCCCGTTCGCCCCAACTACACCGGCAGTCAAGGTGAAAGTATATTTGTAGCAATCAGAGTTGAATATGATGTTGCCGCAAAAAAACACAGAATGCGTGATGATGGGGCCAATCGAACTTGCCTGGGTCGTCGTCGCGATCTTTTGCGCGGCGAGGATCTGAATCGAGGCGGAAGCCGCTGCCCGGCCACCCTTCGAATAGGAAACGGTCGCGGTGTTGTCGATTGGGGACGAAGCGACGGTGTCTGAGGTTGTCGTGGAAGTGAGATGCACCGAATAACGAGCTCCGGCTCCGAGGGTCCCGATGGGGCAGGTCATCGAACCGTTCGAGATGGAGCAGGCAGATCCACTCTGCGAATCGATCGACCACGAGGTGCTTGCGTCGGTGGGAAGCGGGTCGGACAGGTTGACGTTGGTGGCTGCGATCGACCCCGGGTTGATAACGGCTACCGTGAATCCGGCCACTTCACCCGAGGAGATGGAGACCCGGTCTGCCGTCTTCGAGATGGTCACGGTTGAGCTCGCTGCTTGGCTTGCCGTCGCGATGCTGACAACCAGCATCCCCGTCAATGCCGTCGCGATGCAGATCTGGCTGCTGAGATGCTGCGCCCTACTTGTGTGCTTCCTCATCCGGGTCCCCTTTGCTCACTCTGTGCTGGTATCTGACGGTTCTCATGCTCTGCTGAAAGCTCAGAGAGGTCGTCGTCCCCGCGGATGATTTTTCGGGTACACCGCTAGGAGTAGGGGGCTCGCCCACCGCCGAGAACCCAAGCCAAGCAAGCATGGCCGGAACTTCGTGGTGCCCGGCTAACCCAGGTAGATGAACCCGTAGGCCTCGTCGCGGAAGGGGACGCCGGCCGCGCGCAGCGCCTCGTCCCAGTCACCGGTGCAGGTCGGATCGGCGGCGGCCGACCCGTGGTCGCTGGTCAGCAGGACGAACGTGTCGTCGGTGAGGCCGGCGTCGTCGAGCAGGTCGAGGAAGACGCCGAGCCGCGCGTCGGCATCGCGCATCGACGCGCGCGCGATCGGCGAGTGCGGACCGCCGGCATGGTGCGCGGAGTCGGTGAGCGTGGTGTTCCACCACATGAGCGCCGGGCGCGTCGCGGGGTCGCCCCACAGGCCGAGCACCTGCGCCAGACCAGTGGCGTCCACCGACGACCCCCACGCGTAGCCGGAGTCGGCGGCGACGTACTCCTGCGTCGCGTACGGGTCCGTGGTCGGGTCCGGCAGGGTCGAGGTGAGGCTCTTGGCGCCGTCGGAGTGGCCGTACTCGCGGACGAGACCGAAGGTCGAGTACGTCGCACCGCGGTCGACCGGCTCGTTGACGCACGCCGTACGCGCATCGGGCATCGTGCGGGCGACCGCCTCGAAGACCGTCTCGACCGTCGGCTCGAGCCACTCGCCGGCCCGGTGCCAGGTGGCCGACTCGTTGGCGACGACCTGCTCGCCCTGCTCACCGCGGCGCCGGTCGAAGTAGGCGTTGTTGAGGATCCCGTGCCGTCCCGGCCCGGCGCCGGTGAGGGCCGAGGTGTGGTTGACCAGCGTGACGCTCGGGAACTCGGCGATCGCGCCGCCGGTCAGCGCGCAGCCGCGGGCCAGCAGCCGCGCGACGTTTTCCAGCCCGCCGCTCTGCGCCATCGCGTAGAGGTCGTTGCTGTTGCAGCCGTCCCAGAGCAGCCCGACCACGTGCGCCGCGCCCGGCGCGACGAGGTCAACCAGCGCGGCGCCGGACTGGTTGCGCAGGTGCGTGCCGTCGTCGTACGCCGGTACGCCGACGGCGTGCCCTAGCGTCGGTCCGACGTCGATCGTGCGCGCCGCGCGGGCCAGCATGCCGCGCTCGGCCACGCCGAAACCGGACAGGATCAGCGGCGCGCGCGACTGCACGACGTCGAGCGAGCCGTGCTCGCCGAGGTGCCCGCCGCGCTCGGCCCAGTAGTGCGCCGGCGTGTGCACGACGGCCAGGTCGGGCGCGGCCGCGTGCTCGAAGAGGTCGGCGAGCCGCTCCCGCGCGAAGGGGTAGACGTTGTCAGCGTTGCCCGGGGCATGCGGCTCGGCGGCGAGCGGCGTGAACGCGAGCGGGTCCTGCGCGGCGATCGGGTCGCGGCCGGTGGTGCGTCGTACGACGTGCGGCGCGGCCCGGTCGAACACGGTCTCGCCGTCGACGTTGACCACGTGGACCGCGTCGCCGTCGGCGTACGCCACCAGGTCGACGACGTGCGCGAGGTCCGGCGCGGTGAGCACCGCGAGCGCGCGCGTCCTGAGGTCGCCGAGGTCGTCCTCGCCCGGCGTACCGCTGGGGTCGAGCACCCGGTCGGGCAACGGCAAGACGGCTCCTCGGGACGATCACTGGTCGGCCGATCCAGCCTAGCCCGGTGGCCTGTGGATCGACCTCAAGATCATCCCTGGGGGAAGGGGCCCAGCCTGTGGATCGACCTCAAGATCATCCCTGGGGGAAGGGGCCCAGCCTGTGGATCGACCTCAAGATCATCCCTGGGGGAAGGGGGCGGGGG
>Ga0183260_10001047_pt1 | contig 23494 bp, 23 predicted proteins | sample AntDrymUQ4972206_2_FD_129768 | JGI IMG/M metagenome (GOLD analysis project Ga0183260, IMG submission 129768) | Polar desert sand microbial communities from Dry Valleys, Antarctica - metaG UQ497 (22.06) (version 2) (version 2) | ecosystem: Environmental > Terrestrial > Soil > Desert | place... | reverse complement strand
GTCGACCCGACGGCTCGGATCCAGGACATCACGGTCGGCCAGCAGCAGCGAGTCGAGATCCTGAAGGCCCTCTACCGCGACGCCGACGTGCTCGTGCTCGACGAACCGACGGCAGTGCTGACGCCGCAGGAGGCGAAGGAGCTCTTCGAGGTCGTCCGGAGCCTCACGGAGCGCGGCAAGTCGATCGTCTTCATCTCCCACAAGCTCAACGAGGTGCTGGAGATCGCCGATCGCATCACGGTCCTCCGGCGAGGCAAGCTCGTCGAGACTCTCCCGGCGGCGGGCGCCACCGAGGCGAGCCTCGCGCGGTTGATGGTCGGGCGCGACGTGCTGCTGCGTGTCGCGAAGACCGACGCGCAACCGACACAGCCCCTCCTTGAGGTCGACGACCTCCGAGTCAGCGACGACCGCGGCATCGAGCAGGTCCGTGGCGTCTCGTTCGTGGTCCGCTCGGGCGAGATCGTCGCCATCGCCGGGATCGACGGCAACGGCCAGACGGAGCTGATCGACGGCATGACGGGCCTGCGTTCCGTCGACTCCGGCTCTGTGCGCGTCGAGGGCAGCGACGTCACGAAAGACTCCGCCCACGGCCACCTGGAGGCGGGGATCGGGCACATTCCCGAGGATCGTCAGCGGCGCGGCCTCGTACTCGAGTACTCGATTGCCGAGAACATCGCGCTGCACGACTATCGATCCCCGCCCGCGTCTCGCCTTGGGTGGCTCTTTCCGCGCCGTCTGATCCAGCGCGCTCGGGCGCTCATCCGCGACTTCGACGTCCGCGGGGGCGGTCCGACGAGCCGGGCGGGTGGTCTCTCGGGTGGCAACCAGCAGAAGGTCGTGCTCGCACGGGAGATCGAGCGCGACCCGAAGGTCCTGATCGCCGCGCAGCCGACCCGCGGCCTGGACGTCGGAGCGATCGAGTTCGTCCACCGCCGCCTGATCGAGGAGCGGGACGAGGGGCGTGCGATCCTCCTCGTCTCGCTCGAGCTCGAAGAAGTGCTCTCGCTCGCGGATCGCATCCTCGTCATGTACGAGGGCGCCATCGTGGGCGAGTTCCCGCCGACCGCGACCGAGGAGGAGCTCGGCATCGCGATGACCGGCGGGAAGCACTCGGGAGTCGCCGCGTGAGCGATCTGCCGTCCGGGCTGCCGCCCGTCCAGCCGTTGTCACAGCCGCCGGAGCCGCCACCCGAGCAGCCGGCGACCTTCCTCGGCCGGCTTGCGCTCGCGCAGCGGGCGGGTGGAGTCGTGGCGCCGCTCGTCACCGTCGCGATCGCGTTCGTGATGGGCGGCCTCGTCGTCCTCGTGACGACCGGGAAGAACCCGCTCCGCACCTACCAGGCGATCTTCGAGGGATCCGGGCTGAACTGGTTCTTCCAGCTCCCTTGGGACACCGGCTCGCTCGCCTCCTTCAACCTCCAGCAGACGCTCATCCAGACGACCGCCCTCGCGCTCGTCGGGCTGGCCGTCGCGTTCGCCTTCCGTTGCGGCCTCTTCAACATCGGTGGCCAGGGGCAGTACATCTCGGGTGCGATCCTTGCCGTCTGGCTCGGGTCGTCCTTCGAGGGGCTGAACCCATTCCTCCACATCCTCGTGGCTCTCGTCGTCGGGGCGACCGCCGGTGCGCTCGTCGCCGGCATCGCGGGGTTTCTCAAGGCGACCGTCGGGGCGCACGAGGTGATCTCGACGATCATGCTCAACTACACGGTGCTCTGGATCGGGGTCTTCCTGTTCGGGCTGGGAGGGCCCTTGCAGAACGACCTGCAGGAGTCGGTGCCGATCTCGAACGACGTCCTCGAGGGCGCGAAGCTCCCGGTGTGGTGGGGTGACGCGCTCCTACAGGGACTGCACGTCGGCTTCTTCATCGCGATCGGCGCGCTCGTCGTGTACTGGATCATTCTCAACCGGACCACGCTCGGGTACGGGGTGAAGGCCGTCGGCTTCAACCCCGAGGCGGCGCGGTACGGGGGGATCAGCGTCTCGCGCAACTATTTCCTCGCGATGGCGATCTCCGGGGCGTTCGCCGGCCTGGCCGGCGCGATCGACATCCTCGGCTGGCAGTTCCGGCTCTCGACAGGTGACATCCAGACGTCGCAGGTCGGGTTCGCCGGGATCGCGGTCGCGCTCCTCGGTCGCAACACCGCGCTCGGCACCGGTCTCTCCGCGCTCCTCTTCGGGGCGCTCTTCACGGGCACCTCGACACGCAACCTCGACCCGGAGGTCTTCCAGCCGGAGCTCGCCTTCAACCTGACACTCCTGATCCAGGGTCTCGTCGTGCTCTTCGTGGGCATGGACATGATCATCCTCTGGCTGATCGCGCGGGCACGCGGACGGAGACTCGCGACGTGACGACCGTCGCGCTTTCGGCGGGGAGGATCCGCAACCCGCTTCGCGCCGTCGCCTGGGGAGGGATCGTGCTCGGTCTCGTCGCCGCCTTCGTCGCTCTGCCACCGATTGCGACGCGCTCCTGGGTGCCGAGCCTCCTGCTCGCCCTCGCAGCGGTCGCCGCCGGCGTCTTCGCGATCACGCGCGGCGAGCGGCGCTTCGGGTGGTACGCGATCGCCGCCGCCGTGCTCGGCTTCGGCCTCGCCTACCTCGCGACGCGCTCGGGGATCGGGAAGCTCGAGACCGTCGTCGTCTGGTCGGCGCTCTTCGCCTCGATGCTGCGCTACGCCACGCCTCTCATCTTCGGGGCGCTCGGCGGGATGTTCTCCGAGCGCTCGGGCGTCACGAACGTCGGGCTCGAGGGAATGATGCTGATGGGTGCCTTCTTCGGGATCATGGGCGCCGACAAGCTCGACTCCTGGTGGCTCGGGCTCGCCGTCGGCGTCCTCTCGGGTGGTGCCATGGCACTCGTGCACGCGATCTGGTCGGTGCACTTCCGGGCGGACCAGATCATCAGCGGGTTCGCGATCAACTTTCTCGCGCTCGGGCTCACCGGCTACCTGTTCATCGACATCTACGGGCAGGAGGGAACGCCGACCGACATCGAGAGCATCCCGAACGTCCGGCTCGCGTTCCTCGACGACGTGCCGTTCGTCGGCGACATCTTCGGGAACCTCAACCTGATGATCTGGATCGCGCTCCTGCTCATCCCGCTCTCGTGGCTCGTGCTCTTCAAGACACCGCTCGGGCTCAGGACGCGCGCAGTCGGCGAGCATCCGCGCGCCGCGGACACGGTGGGCATCGACGTCTACGCCGTCCGCTACGGCGCGGTCGTCGCCTCTGGCATGCTGGCCGCAGCGGGCGGGGCGTTCCTCTCGATCGGGTTCGTCAACTCGTTCAACGAGAACATGACGGCCGGGCGCGGCTTCATCGCGCTCGCCGCCGTGATCTTCGGCAACTGGCGCCCGTTCGGTGCGGCTGCCGCGTGCCTCCTCTTCGGGTTCTCGAGCGCTCTCGCCCAGCGCCTCCCGGAGTACTCGGGCTCGGCCGCGACGCTCTTTCAGGCGCTCCCGTACGTGCTCACGCTGATCGCGGTCGCCGGCGTCATCGGACGCTCGTTCCCGCCCGCTGCCGTCGGTCGCCCGTACCAGAAGCAGTAGTGACGGAGCCGACGGGGATCGAGAGCGGCGTCCGCCCGCGCGGAAACGGCCGAGCCGTCGCCGCGTTCGTCGTCGGCGTGCTCTCGGTCGCGACGATGCCGCTGGCGATCCTCGCGACCCGGTACTCGGGCTCGTACGAGCTGCTGCACGCGGGCTTCGCGATTCCGGTCGGCATCGTGCTCGCGGGCTGCGCGCTCGGCCTCGGGCGAGCGGCGCTGCGCCACGACGATCTCCGCCTCGGCCGGGCGGGTGGACGCGGCACCGCACGCTCCGCGCGTGCCCTCGGTGTTGCGGGCGCGGCGCTCGCGTCGACCGCACTCGTCGCAGTCGCGGTCTACGGGATCCTCACGTACTTGGGCGAGCGCTGAGTTTGTTTCGCGAAGCAGGAATCCGTAGAAGCGGATTCCTGCCGCTTGATCCCCGCCTGCGGCGCGGGCAGACCCCTGAAAGCTGCCGCCTTCGGCGTCAGCGTTCGCGGTCGCAACTGCCGCAGCGTGTCCGACTTCAGTCGGACACGTGCTCTGCGTCTGTGTCGCAAAGCGGCGATCTGCGTCTACACTGCTCCGCTCATGTTCGAGATCGGCTCGAGCCTGCGCGAGGCGCGCACGCGCCAAGGCCTCGACTTCGAGGAGCTGGAGACGCGCACCAAGGTTCGCGCCAAGTACCTGCGCCACCTCGAGGACGAGCGGTTCGCGGAGCTTCCGGGGCACGCGTACACGAAGGGCTTCCTCCGGGTCTACGCGGACGCGCTCGGGCTGGACGGTCGGCTCTACGTCGAGGAGTACAACTCCCGGTACATCGCCGGTGACGAAGGCGCAGCTCCGCGCGCGCAGCGGCCGCCGAGCGGGCCGCGGAGACGGCGGCGCGACAGGCGGGAGTCCGGCACGGTCGGTGTCGCCCTCGCAGCGATCCTCGTCGTCACCGCCCTCGTGATCGCAGCCTGGCGCTTCGGCGGCCCGGACGATCCCCAGGTCGAGGGGATCAACGCCCCGACGCCTCGCGTCGCCGCAACGACGAAGCAGTCCGCGCAGCAGGTGACGCTCACGATCCGCGCGGTCGGCGGCCCCTCGTTCATGGAGGTGCGAGCCGGGACGGCCTTCGGCAGGCCGCTCTATACCGGCACGCTCGAGAGCGGGCAGATGCAGCGCTTCACGAAGAAGGCTCTCTATCTCGCCGTCGCGCGGCCGGCGAACGTGGTCGTCACGCTCGACGGCAAGCGGATCATCCTCCCGCGCGGCTGCAAGCTGAAGGTCACGGGCCGGTCGGCCAGCTGCGTGTGAGCCGCCCCAGGGCGGCGATCGTCGTCACCGGCAGCGAGCTCGTCCGGGGCGATCGGACGGACCGCAACGGCCCGTTCTACGCGCGGGAGGCGCTGGCGCTCGGACTCGTGCCCGAGCGGATCACGATCGTCGGGGACGACCCCGCCGACCTCGAGTCGGCTCTCCGCGCCGCAGCCGAGGCGGATCTGATCCTCGTCTCCGGTGGGCTCGGCCCCACCCACGACGATCGGACGGTCGAGCTCGTCGCGCGGGTGCTCGGCGCGCCGCTCGAGGTCGATCGCGCCCTCGAGACGCACATCGACGGCGTCTCGCGCTCGATCGCCGAGCGGTTGGGCCGGCCGTACGCCGACTTCGCGGCAGGCGTGACGAAGCAGGCGACGATTCCCGCGGGCGCCGAGGTGATCGGCATCGCCGGCACCGCGCCCGGTCTCGTCGTTCCCGGCGACGCATGCGTCTTCGTCGTTCTCCCGGGCCCACCGGGCGAGCTCCAACGCCTCTGGCCGGCCGCTCTAGCGAGCGAGCGGGTGCAAGCGGTACTCGCCCGCACGACGCCTCCTGCACGTCGCGTCCTGCGGTTCTTCGGCGCGAGCGAGTCGGCCGTCGCCCGCGCGCTCGCCGAGGCGGGAGGTGATGGGAACGGGGTGGAGGCGACGATCTGCGCACGTGACTTCGAGATCCATGTCGACCTCGTGGTGGAGCCGGGCGCGGACGCGCGCGCCGACGTGCTCGTCGCCGGGCTCCGGGAGCCGCTCGAGCGGTACCTCTTCAGCGAGGACGAACGGTCGGTCGCAGAGCTCGTGCTCGAGCTCTGCCGCTCTCGAGGGCTCCGGATCGGGACGGCCGAGTCGTGCACCGGTGGCCTCGTGGCCGCCCGGCTCACGGACGTGCCCGGCGCGAGCGACGTCTTCGCGGGCGGAGTGGTCGCGTACGCCGACGATGTGAAGCGCGACGAGCTCGGTGTCCCGGCCGCCGTGATCGCCGAGCACGGCGCCGTCTCGGCCGAGGTGGCAGCAGCGATGGCGGTGGGCGCGCGCACTCGACTTGGCGTCGACGTCGGCCTCGCGACGACCGGCATCGCCGGGCCGGGCGGCGGCACCGAAGCGAAACCCGTCGGTCTCGTGCACCTGCACGTGTCGGCGCCCGGGCTCGAACGTCGCACCGAGTTCTCGTTTCCCGGGGACCGTGACGGGATCCGGACACGGACGACGGTGGCGGCTCTCCATCTCGCTCGTCGAGTTCTGACACGAAGTCGGCACGAAGTCGCGTGACTTCCGCGGGTAGCGTCGTAGGCGATGAACGCCTTCGGCTCTTCCTTGCGCTCGAGCTCCCACCAGGCGTCCTCGAGACGATCGAGCGTTGGCAGAACCGGCACCTGTCCGGCGGCCGGAAGGTGCCACGAGACCATCTGCACGTCACGCTCGCCTTTCTCGGGAGCAGGCCCGCGTTTGAGGTGGACGAGATCGTCGCAGCCCTTCGCGCCTGTGCCGCGGGCGTCGCGGAGCCGTCACTCGAGCCGAGTCGCTGGCACGAGACGAGGAGCGTCGGGATGCTCGTCCTCGATGATCGACAGGGAACGGCGGAAGCGCTCGCGCGTTCACTCCACGAGCGGCTCGAGGCTCTCGGCGTCTATCGGCCCGAGCGGCGTCGGTGGCTGCCGCACATCACCGTCCTTCGCTTCCGCGAGCGGCCGCAGCTCGCGCCGCCGCTGCCCGAGACGGGAACGTTCGTTCCGTCCGGTGCTGCTGCTTACCTTTCCCGTCTGCACCCGTCCGGCGTTCGGTACGAGGTGCTCGATCGCGTCTCGCTGACCGCAGGAGGATGAATCAGATGAACCGGGAGGAAGCTCTCGACGTCGCGCTCGGCCACATCGAGCGGCAGTTCGGCAAGGGGTCGGTGATGCGCATGAGCGACGCGGCCCAGGTCTCGATCGGAGCGGTGTCGACAGGCTCGCTCTCCCTCGATCTCGCGCTCGGCATCGGCGGTCTCCCGCGCGGCCGCGTCGTCGAGATCTTCGGCCCGGAGTCGTCGGGCAAGACGACCCTCGTCTACCACGCGATCGCCGAGGCGCAGCGCCGCGGCGGTATCTGCGCCTTCATCGACGCCGAGCACGCCATGGACCCGACCTATGCGCGTCGGATCGGCGTCGACATCGACCAGCTGCTCGTCTCGCAGCCGGACAACGGCGAGCAGGCGCTCGAGATCGCCGAGCTCCTCGTGCGCTCCGGCGCCGTCGACATCGTCGCAATCGACTCGGTCGCGGCGCTGACGCCCAAGGCGGAGATCGAGGGCGAGATGGGGGACAGCCACGTCGGGCTCCAGGCCCGTCTCATGAGCCAGGCTCTGCGGAAGCTCGCGGGGACGCTCAACCGCACCGACACCATCTGCATCTTCACGAACCAGCTCCGCGAGAAGATCGGGGTCATGTTCGGCTCGCCGGAGACGACATCGGGTGGTCGCGCCCTGAAGTTCTATGCGTCGATCAGGCTCGACATCCGTCGGATCGAGACGCTCAAGGACGGCACCGAGGCCTTCGGGAACCGCGTCCGCGTCAAGGTCGTGAAGAACAAGGTCTCGCCGCCCTTCAAGCAGGCGGAGTTCGACGTGATCTACGGCCAGGGGATCTCCTGGGAAGGCACGGTGCTCGACGTCGGTCTCGAACGCAAGATCGTGACGAAGTCGGGGTCGTACTTCTCGGTCGGTGACGAGCGCCTCGGTCAGGGCCGTCAGAACGCGACGGCGTTCCTCACCGAGAACCCCGATCTCGTGCAGACCATTCTGCAACGGATCCAGGCGGATGCAGGCCCGGATCAGATCGTCTCGGCGCGCCTCCTACCGATTGCCGTCGAGAGTGCTGGCCCGGTCGTCGTGCCGGACGAGGAGGAGGTCGCGGCGAGCGCGTGAGCTCGCGGGACCGACGGAAGCCATGCCGACGATCACCGCGCTTCGCCGGGCCGGCTCGAGCATCGCGGTCGAGCTCGACGGCGCACCGTGGCGCAGCGTTCCCGTCGCCGTCGCCGCGGAGGCGTCCCTGCACGTCGGTGACGAGCTCGATCGGCACCGAGCGGGGGCGCTCGCCGGGGCACTGCGTCGCCGACGCGCCGAGGGAGTCGCACTTCGTTCGCTCTCCCGGCGCGAGGAGTCGCGCTTCACGCTGTCCGCTCGACTCGCGCGCGCGGGGGTCGCGCCGGCGACACGCGGGGAGGTGCTCGAACGCGCCGAGAGCGCCGGTCTGGTGGACGACGAGCGCTACGCCTCGTTGCGTGCAAGAACGCTCGCCGAGCGAGGCTTCGGCGATCTCTACGTGCTCGATGACCTGCGTCGGCAGGGGATCGACGAGCAGCAGGCGCGAGCCGCCGTCGCCGCACTCGAGCCGGAGCGACGGCGGATCGAGGGCTGCGTCGCCGCTCGCGGAGCGACGGCAAAGACGCTCAGGTTCCTCGCGGCTCGGGGGTTCACCGAGGAGAGTCTGGAGGCGCTGATTGCGGCGGTCGAGACGCGGGCGCTAGGATGAGTGGGCTTCATCCGTATTTCCCTGCACTCGCGTAGTTCCGAACGAAGAGCGCCATGAATCTTTCGTCAACCATCGACCGATCGTCGTCCTCCGCGTCCGCGGCGCGCCCGTAGGAGGATCCACCGGCCCAGAGCCACGCGGCCCCGCGCGCAGGCGGGGAGGTATCGGATGTGAGCGACCGCGGCGGACGCCGCGGTGATGGCCAACCCTCCTGGAGGAGCGGACTTGCTCACGGTGATCGCGTTGCTGGTGGGGCTCGGAGTCGGAGGCGCGGCCACCGCGGTCTGGCTGCGGCAGGCGAGCACCTCGTCGGTGCGACGGAGCGACGAGGAGCGCCGTCGCATCCTCGCGGATGCCGAGCGGGAGGCGGAGACCGTGCGTCGCGAGGCACAGGTCGAGGCGCGCGAGCTCGCCGTGCGGCTTCGTGCCGACAGCGAGCGGGAGCTCCAGGATCGCCGGGTCGAGGTCGCAAAGGCGGAGGAGCGGATCGTCCAGCGCGACGCGGAGGTCGATCACAAGCTCGAGGACATGGCTCGGCGAGAACAGGGTGTCGGAGACCGCGAGGTGCATCTCAAACAGCTCCAGGACGAGCTGAAGGCGTCGCGAGACGAGGCGCTCAAGGAGCTCGAGCGAATCTCCTCGATGACCCTCGGTGAGGCGAAGGCGACCGTCCTCGAGCGATCGCAGGATCTCGTTCGGCACGAGCTGGCGCGTTCCGTCCGCCAGATGGAAGAGGAGGCGCGCATGGAGTCTCGTCGTCGCGCGCGCGCCCTTGTCGCCGATGCCCTGCAGCGGGTCGCCGCGAGCCACACGGCCGAGACCACGGTGACGGTCGTCGAGCTCGCGAGCGACGACATGAAGGGGCGGATCATCGGACGGGAAGGTCGAAACATCAGGGCGCTCGAGCACCTGACGGGCGTCGACGTGATCGTCGACGACACGCCACACGCCGTCGTCCTCTCCTCGTTCGACGGGATCCGGCGGGAGATCGCAAAGCTGACGCTCGAGAAGCTCATCGAGGACGGTCGCATCCATCCGGCCCGGATCGAGGAGATGTACTACCTGTCCAAGACCGAGCTCGAGGAGCAGATCCAGCAGGCCGGCGCGCAGGCCGTGTACGAGGCCAATTGCGGCGAGTTCAGCGAGGAGCTCGTCGCGGTGCTGGGGCGGCTGCGCTTTCGGACGAGCTACGGGCAAAACGTCCTCAAGCACACACTCGAGGTCGTTCACCTTGCCGGGATCATGGCGGCCGAGCTCGGCGCCGGTGTCAAGACCGCAAAGCGCGCGGCGCTGCTGCACGACCTCGGCAAGGCGATGACGCACGAGGTCGACGGGTCGCATGCCGTCGTCTCGGCGCAGCTGGCGCGGCGAGCCGGCGAGTCCGACGGTGTGGTTCACGCGATCGAGGCCCATCACTACGAGGTGCAGCCACAGACGGTCGAAGCGGTGCTCCTGATCGCGGCAGACGCCGTGTCGGCCTCACGCCCCGGCGCGCGCGGCGAGGGGCTCGAGCACTACATCAAGCGGCTCGCCAAGCTCGAGGAGATCGCCATGTCGAAGACCGGCGTCTCGAAGGCGTACGCCCTCCAGGCAGGACGCGAGATCCGCGTGATCGTGGAGCCGACCGAGGTCGACGACGACGGTACCGCCCTCCTCTCGTACGAGATCGCACGACAGATCGAGGATCAGCTCGAGTACCCGGGTCAGGTCAAGGTGATCGTGATCCGTGAGTCACGATCGGTGGAGGTGGCCAAGTGAGCGCTGGCCTGATCGCGTGGGAGGCCGCGGCACGCCGCTCGGTCGACGTCTGGACGAGGTCTTGGCGGAAGGGTGACATCGATGCGATCGCCGCCCTCTACGCGCCCCACGGACACCTCCACGCGAGGCTCGAACAGACGGTCGCTCGTGCGCGGTCGTAGGATCGCCGGAGACCACGATGATCGATCACCTCACGCTCCGGGTGACCGACCTCGCTGCGAGCAAAGAATTCTACGAGCGCGCGCTTGCATCGCTGAGGGGGATCGCGGCCTCCTACGAGGACGCCGGCTTCGTCGAGTGGAACGATTTCTCGGTCGCTCAGGCAGGGGATCAACGTGCCGTCACGCGGCGGCTGCACGTCGCCTTCCAGGCCGCCTCCCGAAGCGTGGTCGATCGATGGTGGACGGAACTGACGGCGCTCGGGTATGGCAGCGACGGCGGTCCAGGCCCGCGGCCCGAGTACGGCCCGCACTACTACGGCGCGTTCGTGCTCGATCCCGACGGCTCGAGCGTCGAGGCGGTGCACAACGGTGAGCCTCGCGGCGACGGCACCGTGCTCGACCATCTCTGGCTCCGCGTCCGCGAGCTCGACGCTGCGACCCGGTTCTACGAGGCCGTTGCACCGTCCGTTGGCTACTCCGTGACGAGGCTGCCGGACCGGAGTCGGGTCCATGGAGACGGCGCCAGCTTCTCCCTCATCGAAGGCGTCCCCACCGAGAACGTCCACCTCGCCTTCTCGGCGCCCGATGCCGTCAGCGTCCGGGCATTCCACACCGCGGGCCGCCGTGCCGGTGCCAGCTCGCTCGGCGAGCCGGGCGAGCGACCGGAGTACCACGCCGGCTACTTCGGCGCCTATCTGGCCGATCCGGACGGTCACAACATCGAGGCGGTCTTCCACGACCGATCGATCTGAGAGCTGCGTCCGCGATCCGGTTCCGCAGATAGCGCAGGGCTACACTGGCTCGGCAGTGCGGCGCTATCACGTCACGACGTTCGGCTGCCAGATGAATACCCACGATTCGGAGCGGATCAAGGGCATGCTGGAGTCGCTGGGCCTGGGGGAGGCACACGTGCAGGCGGACGCCGACGTCCTCGTCTTCAACACGTGCACCATCCGCGAGAAGCCGGACACGAGACTTGCCGCGTACCTCGGGGACGCCGCGGCGCGGAAGCGGCAAGATCCCGAGCTCGTGGTCGCGGTGGGCGGCTGTTACGCGGAAGCGCAGCGCGACCGGATCTTCGAGCGCTATCCGTTCGTCGACGTCGCGTTCGGACCGGGCTCGATTCCGCACCTCGGTGACTGGATCCGCGCCGGGGGCTACGCCGTCCCCCGTGGAAAGTTCGGCACTCACGAGACCTTCGCGGCGACGCTGCCGATGCACCGCGAGCGACGATTCAGCGGCTGGGTGCAGGTTTCGATGGGCTGCAACTCGAAATGCGCCTACTGCATCGTCCCTGCGGTTCGAGGCCGCGAGCAGAGCCGCGCGCCGGACGAGATCGTGGAGGAGGTCGAGGCTCTGGCGCGGGACGGCGTCAAGGAGGTGACGCTGCTAGGGCAGAACGTCAACTCGTGGGGTCGCGACCTCGCTCCGGGGCTCGTGACCGAGTTCGGCGAGCTGCTCCGCGCCTGCGACGCCGTCGACGGGATCGAGCGGATTCGATTCACGAGCCCGCATCCCAAGGACTTCCGGGCGCCCGTGATCGCGGCGATCGCGGAGTGCGACGCGGTCTGCGAGCACGTCCACCTGCCTCTCCAGTCGGGCTCGACGCGGATCCTCAAGGCGATGCGGCGCACCTACTCGCAGGAGCGATATCTCGCGCTCGCCGACCGGCTCAGGACGGCCATCCCCGACGTTGCGCTCGGGACGGACGTGATCGTGGGGTTCCCGGGCGAGACGGAGGACGACTTCCGCGCGACGCTCGAGGTCGTGGACGCCGTCGGCTTCGAGAGCGCTTTCACCTTCGTGTACTCGCCGCGTGCCGGAACCGAGGCGGCGGCGATGCCCGACCAGATCGCCGAGGACGTGAAGCGCGAGCGCATGGAGCGGCTGGTCGAAACGGTGCAGAAGGGCGCCGGCGCACGGAACCGGGGTCGAGTCGGATCGACCGAGGAGGTGCTGGTCGAGGGGCCGAGCCGCACCGATCCTGCGCTCCTCCGGGGACGAACGCGGCGCAACACGACCGTGAACTTCCGCGGCTCGTCCGCGCCGGGCCAGCTCGTACACGTCGTGATCGAGGGAGCGACCTCAACGACGTTGCGCGGCCGCGAACAGGTCATGGCGCTCGTCTGACGGGCAATGCGCGACGTGCACGACACAAATCCGGCACAAAGTCGACGCTGACGCGGCACGCTTTCGACGTTAGGCTCGAAGTGTGGGGAGGAGGTCGGTGGCCCGGGTGGTGGCCGCATCGGACACGTCCGCCCGGGACATGAGTGACGGACGTCTGCCGGGAACCCCATGCGGGGGTGTCGAGCCCGCAGGACGGTCGTCCGCGACACGACGGGGAGCCCTGGCTCCGACTCGAGGCTCGCATGGGTGACGCGCTGACCCCGGTCGAGGTGATCGCGATCTTCGGACCGACGGCCACGGGCAAGACCCTGATCGCGGAGGACGTGGCGGTGCGGCTCGGCACCGAGGTCGTCTCGGTCGACGCGATGCAGGTCTATCGAGGGCTCCCGATTCTCACGAACCAGCCGACAGGTCCGACACGACTCGTCGGCTTCCGCGGCCTCGATCGAGAGATGAGCGTGGGGGAGTTCGCGCCGCTCGCTCACCACGAGATCGACACGGTGGTGGAAACGTACGGCGCCGCCGTCGTTGCGGGCGGCACGGGGCTCTATTTGCGAGCTGCGCTCGCCGAGCTCGCCGTTCCGCCGCGCGCACCCGCCGCGATCCGGGCCAGGATCGCGGCCGAGGTCGGCCGGAACGCCGCCGCCGCCCACGCCCGCCTCGTCCAGCTCGACTCGGAGGCAGCAGCGCGGGTGCATCCGAACGATCGTCAACGTCTGAGCCGGGCGCTCGAGCTTGCAGAGCTCGGTCGATCGCTCGTTCGGGGGCAGGATCGCCTGTGGGGTGACGACCATCGACGACCGACGCTCGTCGTCGGTCTCGAGGTCCCGGCGGCCGAGCTCGAACGAAGGATCCGGGAGCGCACACATGAGATGCTCGCGCGCGGTGCCGTCGACGAGGTGCGAGCGGCGCTCGCGGGGCCGATCTCGCGGACCGCCGCCAAGACGCTCGGCCTGCGCGAGATCGCCGAGCTCGACGAGGCCGAGGCGGTCGAGCGGATCGTCGCCCGTACGCGCCGGTACGCCGCTTACCAGCGCAAATGGATGCGACGCATCCCCGGCCTCGTTCCGATCGATGCGAATCGGCCGAGCCGCGAGAGCGCGGACGTGATCCTCGCACTCGTCGCGGACGCTCGTCGCGGACGGCTCGCCGGCTTGGGTCCGGAGCGGGGTAACGTCACCATGTGAGGTTCGAGAAGTGGCACGCGCTGGGGAACGCCTATCTCCTCGTCATGGCGGACGAGGCGGTTCCCCTGCACCCGGAGCGCATCAGGCGACTCTGTGACGCGAACACCGGCATCGGAAGCGACGGCGTCCTGGAGGTCGTCGGACACGACGACCGGCAAGCGGAGATCCGCATCTGGAATCCCGACGGCTCTCAGGCTGAGATGTCCGGGAACGGAACGAGAATCGCCGCCGCGTGGCTGCTGCGAGCGACCGCCGCGACCGAGGTCGAGATCACGGTCGCTGGTCGCCGCGTCCGCGCCACTGCGGCCCGGGCCTGCCAGGTGCGTCAGTCACTGGGTGAGGCGATCGTCGCCGACGACCTCGTGCTCGACGTTGCGGGCGAACGGATCGCGGTGACGCCGGTCGACGTCGGCAACCCGCACGCCGTCGTCCTCCGCGACGCGCTCTCGAGGGACGACCTCTTTCGGCTCGGCCCGGCTCTCGAGTCCCACCCGACGTTCCCTCACCGTACGAACGTCCAGCTCGCCCGGCCCGAGCCGCGTGACACGGTCTCAGTCCTCGTGTGGGAGCGCGGCGCGGGAGAGACGAGCGCGTCTGGGTCGTCGGCGGCCGCGGTCGCCGCGGCCGCGGTCACCCGCGGGTGGTGCGACAGCCCGGTGCGGATCGCGATGCCGGGAGGGGCGCTCACGGTCTCGGTCAGGGGACGCGAGGTGACGCTCGAAGGGCCTGCGGAGCGCATCTACGTCGGAGAGACCGACCTGTAGGTGCCGCGTCTCGCACCGTTCCACCGGCTCGGTGGGATCTCCGGCGGCGCGAGGTGCCGGACGGGTCCGGCACCTACACGGCGAGCTCGAACTCGCGCAGCACCTCGTTGAGGCTCAGACGCTCGTCGTGCGACTCGCGGCGCCAGCCGATGATGAGGGCGCAGTCGAGCTGGTACGTCCCAGCCGGGAACGCGCGCGGTCGGGTGCCGGGCACGACGACGGCCCGCGCCGGCACGACACCTCGATGCTCGAGGGGCTCGGAGCCGGTGACGTCGATGATGGGGACGCTCGCCGTGAGCGAGACGTTCGCAGAGAGCACCGCGCCCGCACCGACCCTGACGCCTTCCGTGACGACGCACCGCGAGCCGAGAAACGCTCCGTCCTCGACGATCACGGGCGCTGCTTGGGGGGGCTCGAGTACCCCGCCGATCCCGACGCCGCCCGCGAGGTGGACGTCGGCTCCGATCTGGGCGCACGACCCGACGGTTGCCCACGTGTCGACCATCGTGCGCGGTCCCACCCAGGCGCCGATGTTCACGTAGCCGGGCATGAGCACGACGCCTTCTGCGAGGAACGCTCCATAGCGCGCCACGCCCGGTGGCACGACGCGCACGCCGGCGCTCGGGTCGACGTGCTTCACGGGAATCTTGTCGAGATAGCGGAGGCCGCCGATCTCCATCGGCTGCACCTTGCGAGACCGGAAATACAGGAGGATCGCCATCTTCGCCCACTCGTTCACGACCCACCCGTCGTCACGCGGCTCGGCGACCCGAAGCTCGCCGCGATCGAGGAGTTCGATAGCCTCTTCGATCGGCGCGTCCTCGAGGTCGCCGCTCTCCCACATGCCCTCGATTCGTTCCCGCAGGCTCATCAGAGGACATCCTCCAGGATCTCCGCGGCCCGGGCGCATTCGTCCAACGTCGGGACGAGCGCATACCTGACGTACCCCTCGCCAGAGGCTCCGAGGTACGAGCCGGGGGTGACGAGCACGCCGTTCGCAAGCAGCCGCGAGGCATGAGCTTCGGCGCTCTCGCCCTCCGGGACGCCGATCCAGAGGTACATAGTCGCGGGACCGCCGGCGTCTCGGAGTCCCTTGCGAACGAGGACGTCGAGCAGGAGGTCGCGCTTCCGCCGATAGCTCTCGCGCGCGAGCCGGACGTGTTCCTCGCCGTCCCACGCGACGATCGAGGCGCGCTGGACGAACTCTTGGGGGGCCGTACCGATGTTCGGCCGGAACGCCCGGAGCGCGTCGATCAACACCGGGTCGCCGGCCACGAAGCCGCTTCGGAAACCCGTCATCGAGGATCGCTTCGAGAGCGTGTTGAAGACGACGACGTTCGTCCAATCGTCGAGCTCGAGCGCGGAGGGAGGCGGCTTCTCGAACCAGAGCTCCGAGTACGCCTCGTCCGACGCAAGCACGAACCCGTGATAACGGGCCAGCTCGGCGAGCCTCTCGACGAGGCGGCGTGGCGCGATCGAACCTGTGGGGTTGTTGGGCGTGTTCAGCCAGACGAGCGCCGTCCGCTGCCAGACGTCGTCGTCGACCGTGTCGAGATCGGGGAGAAAGCCGTTCTGCTCCCGCAGCGGCAGCTCGACGACGCGTGCGCCGGCGAATGCGGCGCCCCGGCCGGGTACGGGATAGCCGGGCTCGGTGACGACGACGGTGTCACGGCCACCGGCCACGTCGAGCACGACCTGTGCGAACGAGAAGATCGCCTCCTTGGAGCCGAGCGTCGGGATCACGTGCTGGTCGGGATCGAGGCGCGCGCCGAACCGCCGCTCCGCCCAGCGGGCGACCGCCTCGCGGAGCGCCGGGAGACCGACAGCCGCGGGATATCCCATCTGCGCCCGGACACCGTCACGGAGCGCCTCGATGATCGCGGGATCCGTCGGCTCCCTTGGGTCGCCCATGCCGAGGTCGATCACCACCTGTCCTCGCTCGCGCCGCTCCGCAACTGCCGCCGCAAGACGGACGAACGGGTACGTCGTCTGCGCCCGCAGGATCGGTGAGAGGGGCACTCCGCGGCCGTTTCTGCTCACGAGCCGGCCGCGACCCGATGAAGCGCGCGATACGCCATTTCGAGCGCGCCCACCTCGACGCGTTCGTCGGCTGCGTGCGCGTACCGCGTGGCCCCGGGGCCGAAGTTGACCGCCGGGATGCCCCGCGAGGTGAAATCGGCGACGTTCGTCCATGCCTGCTTGGGCTCGACGGGGAAGTCGCCGGCGGCCCGCAGCGCCGTGACGAGCGGCGTGTCGACGACGACGTCAGCAGGTGGCGCGTTGCCGAGCAGCTCGAAGGTGGCGTCGCCCGGCAGCAGCGAGCGCAGGAGCTCCTCGGCCTCGGCGGGGGCGCGATCGGGCGGATAGCGGAAGTTCAGCGTCGCGATCGCACTCGCCGGAATGACATTGTCGGCCGTCCCTGCCTCGAGCCGCGTCACGGACACCACCTCGAAGAAGGAGAGCCCGTCGATGACCGCCTCGCGGCGCTCGTGGCGGGTCAGTGGCAGGAGGCCCTCGATCGCGCGGTGGAGCGCGTTCGTTGCGAGCCACGGCCGTGCCGAGTGGCCGCTGACGCCGTGGAAGGTGACGCGCGCTGAGATTGTGCCGACGCACCCGGCCTGGACGGTGAGATCGGTCGGCTCGAGCAGGATCGCGAGCTCTGCCTCGCCGACGAGCGGGCAGCCGGCGAAAAGCGCAGGCAGCGGATTGTGCTTCGGCGGCAGCTCTTCCCGCCCGAAGAGCAGGAGTGCGACGTCGACGGGACCGGGCTCGGTCTCCGCGAGCTCCCGCACGAGCTCGAGCGCCACCGCCACGCCGCCCTTCATGTCGCTTGCCCCGCAGCCGTGCACCGCTCCGTCTTCGATGCGGCCGGGTACGTTGCCTTGTGCGGGGACGGTGTCGTAGTGACCCGCGAGCACGAGGAGCGGTGTCCCGGGGCGCCTCTCGCGCGCCCAGCAGAACGCCTCGTCACCCGCGAAGACCGGCGCGAACGGCGCCGGCACGAGCGCGCAGACCCGCTCGCGGATCGCCGCCTCGTGAAGGCTCTCGGAGGCGATGTCGACGAGCTCGAGCGTGCGTGCGGCGAGACGGTCGCCGAGAGTGCCCATCGGGCGAGACTACCGCCATACTTCCCGCTGATGGCAGTCGGCGACTCGAAGCCTCGGGCGGAACCGGAGCCCGAGCGCGGGCTCCTCATCGCCGTGCTGCCGAAGGGCGCAGACGGCGACGACGAGCTGGAGGAGCTGCGCGAGCTCGCCCGCACCGCCGGTGTCGCGCCGATCGCTCACGTCGTCCAGCACCGGGAACGCGCCGACCCGCGCAGCTATGTCGGTCGGGGCAAGCTCGAGGAGGTCAAGCAGGCCTACGGCGACGCCGGGGCGGAGGTGCTCCTCGTCGACGACGAGCTCCAGCCGACCCAGCAGCGAACGCTCGAGGACGCCCTCTCGACTCGTGTCGTCGACCGCACGCAGCTGATCCTCGACATCTTCGCGCAGCACGCCGTCTCGGCCGAGGGAAAGCTCCAGGTCGAGCTCGCCCAGCTCGAGTACAACCTCCCGCGCATGCGGGGGATGTGGAAGCACCTGGAGCGCCTCGGTGGCGGCACCGGTGGTCTCGGCGCCGGTGTGGGCACCCGCGGCCCGGGCGAGTCGCAGCTCGAGAGCGACCGGCGCATTGCTGGTAGGCGCATCACCCTGCTGCGCCGCCGGCTGCGCGACGTGGCGGCGCACCGGCAGACGCGACGCAAGGAGCGGGCGCGCGCCGGGGTGCCGGCGGTCGCCCTCGCCGGCTACACGAACACCGGCAAGTCTACGCTCCTGAACGCACTGACGGGTGCCGACGTCTCCGTCGAGAACCGTCTCTTCGAGACGCTCGATCCGACGACGCGCGGCTTCGAGCACGACGGGAAGCGCTACCTCGTGACGGATACCGTCGGATTCATCCGCCGCCTGCCGACCCAGCTCGTGGAGGGCTTCGCCTCGACGCTCGAGGAGACGCTCGTGGCCGATGTCGTCCTGCACGTGCTCGACGCGTCGCTCACCGAGGATCGTCTGCAGGAGCAGGTCGCGGCGGTCGACGACGTGCTCGCGGAGATCGGCGCCGACGAGCTTCCGCGCGAGCTCGTCCTCAACAAGGTCGATCGACTCGACTCGCTCGCTCGACGGCGGCTCGCGAATCGCTTTCCCGGCGCGCTCCGGATCTCGGCCGCGACGGGAGAGGGGATCGAAGAGCTGAAGGCACACGTTGCGCAGCTCTTCGAGAACCGCTACGAGGAGGTACGTCTTCTCGTCCCGTACGAGGATGGTGCCGCCCTGTCGGCGCTCTACGCGCTCGGAGCCCCGATCGACGAGCGCCTCGACACCGAGGACGGCGTCTCGATCCGCGCCCGGCTTCCTCTACGCGACGCCCGCCGGTTTGCCCGCTACGTCGTCGCCGGGGCGAGCACGAGCAGGGCGGCAAAGCCGTGACAGAGCTCGCGATCAAGCGGCTGCGTGCCGACGCGCGCGTCCCCGTACGCGCCTACGCGGGTGACGCGGGCCTCGATCTCGCCGCTTGCGACCGTGTGGAGATCCCCCCGGGCGGTCGTGCCGTGGTCGGGACGGGCCTCGCGGTCGCGATCCCGCCGGGTCACGCGGGACTCGTCGTTCCGCGCTCCGGTCTCGCAGCCCGCAGCGGCATCGGCAAGGTCAATGCTCCCGGTCTGATCGACGCCGGCTACCGCGGTGAGATCATGGTGATCCTGCTGAACACGGACGCGACCTCGTCCTTCGTGGTCGAGCCGGGGATGCGCATCGCGCAGCTCGTCGTGGTCGAGCTTCCCGAGCTCGACGTCGTCGAGGTCGACGAGCTCCCGAGCGGGACGCGCGGCGTGGCCGGGCTCGGCTCGTCCGGCCGCTTGAGCGCGTGATGCGCCCCGAGCCGAGAATCCGCGTCTCAGCGCTTCTCCACTGGCACGGCGCGATCCTCCTCTGCCGTCACGAGAAGCGGGGCCACGAGCACTGGCTCCTTCCCGGTGGGGGTGTCCGGAGCGGCGAGACGCTGGTCGACGCGCTACACCGTGAGCTCGCCGAGGAAACTGGGCTGGTCGGCGGCGGCGACGAGCTCCCGGTCGAGGGACCGATCGCCGTCGTCGAGTCGATCTCGCCCGAACGCACCCTCTGGTCGAAGCACGTCGTGCACGTCGTCTTCGCGGGTGAGCTGGACGGGTCGCTCGAGAACGTCGCCTCGAGCGACGAGGCAGTTCGTGGTCATCGCCTCTTTCCGCCCGACGAGCTCGACGGCGTGATGATCCATCCTCCGATCGCGCACTTCCTTCGCCGCTGGCAGCCCGGTGATCCGTGTATCTACCTCGGCGCCCGCTGGGCGGAGTAGCGGCCGCTCGCAAGACGACTCACGAGCGCACGGGACGGCCACCGCGCTCGCGCGCACGCGCTGACGAGACTGCATGCGCCTCCTGCTCGAGCTCGTCCGAGAGTGGCGTAAGCGGCTGAGGCCCGGCTCCCGTCGCGTGGGCGAGCGCCCAGGAGAGCACGAGGTCGGCGAGCCACGGATTGCGCGGGAGCAGCGGGCCGTGGAGATAGGTCCCAAGCGCGCGGCCGACCCTGCAGCCCTCGTAGCCCGATCCTCCGTCGTTCCCGAATCCCGCGACGACTCGTCCGAGCGTCTCGCAGCCGGGGTCGAGCACGGTGCGGCCGGCGTGGTTCTCGAAGCCGGCGATCGACCGTCCCGGCGCCTCTTCGAGCGTGCTCTCGAGCAGGACGTCACCGATCATCCGCGTCTCGCCGGCGAGGGTCTCGAGTGGAAAGACGCCGGCGCCCTCGAGCCAGGATCCGTCACGCCCCCGGTAGCCACGCCCGAGGAGCTGGTAGCCGCCGCACACGGCGAGGAGCGCGGCGCCTGCCTCCACGGCCTCGCGGAGCGCGCCCGCACGCGCGGCGAGATCCGGGGCAATCATCGTCTGCTCGCGGTCCTGTCCGCCGCCCACGTAGAGCAGGTCGTGTGCGCCCGGCTCGAGCCGCGTCCCGAGCGTGATCGGCTCGACACGCAACTCGTGGCCACGAGAGGCCGCCCGGTGAAGGAACACCGCGATGTTCCCGCGATCGGCGTAGATGTTGAGGTACTCCGGATAGAGATGGCCGACGCGGATGATCACGAGGCGCGCGCCTGCTCCCAATACGGGCGGGTGAAGCCGCGCGCGGTCGCAGTCGCACGCAGCTCGAGCATCGCCGTGTAGGTCGGGAGCACGACGAGCTCGGCACCAGGCGGAGTCAGTGCGAGCCCGCGGTCGAGCGCCGACTCGAGCCGGGGCAGGATCTCGAGTCGTTCCCGCGCGAGGCCCCCGTACGTGAACCGCAGCGCAAGCTCCGCCGCGCGCTCGCCGGTCGCGACGATCCTCGTGGCCCGGGCGAGGAGTGGTTCGAAGTCGACGTCCCAGATCCAGGAGACGTCGCGGCCGTCCGCGATGCGGTCGTTGAGCGCCACGACGACGACGGGCGGCACGTCGCCCTCCTGGAGGGTTCGGAGAGCCTCGTTTGCGCCGGCTGGATTCTTGATGAGGAGCAGGAGCACGGTGCGGTCACCCGCCGCGAAGCGCTCGAAGCGACCGAAGGCGGCCCGGAACCGCTCGAGGCCACTGACGATCCGGTCGAGCGAGACGCCAAGCGCGAGGCAGAGGGAGGCGGCGGCGAGTGCGTTGTAGACGTTGTAGAGCCCCGGCAAGGCGAGACGCACACGCGCGCTCGCCCCGGGTGCCGTCAGGGTGAACGCGACCCCCTCGAGGCCCTGGGACTCGATCTCCCGTGCAGCGATGTCGAGTGACGGCCGAGCGTGACCACAGGATGGGCAGCGGTAGGCGCCGAGGTGACCGACATACACGGCGTCGTAGCGATACGGATGCCCGCACCGGACGCAGTACTTCGAATCGGAGGCGTGCTGGAGCCCATCGCGCCCCTGGGTCGGATCGTCGACCCCGAACCGAAGTACAGCCTCGCGGCCCTCGGCGAGCACGGCGACGAGCGGATCGTCGGCGTTGACGACGGTCATGGTCGTGTCCGCGAGGTGCTCGACGGCCGCGCGCCAGCGCTCGGCGATGTGCTCGAGCTCGCCGTACCGGTCGAGCTGGTCACGAAAGAGGTTTCCGAGGCAGACGATCCGCGGTCGGGTTCGACGGATCACCTCGGGCAACGCGAACTCGTCCACCTCGAGCAGGCCGAGCTCTGCATCCCGTGCGAGAAGGAGCGTCGAGGCGACCCCCGAGGCCAGATTCGCGCCCGAGTTGTTCCACGCAAGCCGACGCGTGGGGGAGAGGATCGCGCTCGCCATCGCGGTCGTCGTCGTCTTGCCGTTCGTCGCGGAGACGAGCACGACGCCCCCGGGCAGGCGCCGGGCGAGCGCGTCGACGGCACCGGGATCGAGCATCCAGACGAGCTTGCCGGGCAGCGTCGTGCCACCACCGCGGCCGGCGAAGCGCGAGAGGCGCGCCACGGCCGTCGCGGCCGCGGTCTCCGCTGCGAGACGCACGCTCACGGCGGCAGGCTACCCGTGTTCTGGCGTTCTTGCAGAATGTCGAAAATGCTCTAGCATTATTGCATGAGCCGCCCGCGCCACCGTCATCCGGCCCTGCAAGGCCTCGACGAGCAGGCGCTCGCCGCGTTCCGCGCCGGCATGCGCCGTCGCTACACCGACGACGAGATCCTGGCCGAGCTGCGCGCCTCGGCCGAACGGCTGGGCCGGTCGCCGACGATGCGGGAGTTCGCGGCAGACCCGGATGCGAGCGTCCATCCGCAGACGGTGATCGAGCACTTCGGCACGTGGAACGCGGCCAAGCGGGCGGCGGGCCTGAGCCCGCGGCGGTACATCAGCCGCGACGAGCTGCTCGCGCAGCTGCGTGAGCTGGGTGCGGGGCTTGGCCGCACGCCCACCGTCCGCGACATCGAGGCGCGGCGAGGCCGCATGGCCTCGAAATCGCTCATCTGGCACACGTTCGGCTCGCTCGCCGTCGCGCTGAAGGAGGCAGGCTTCGACGTGCCGATCGGCGAGGAGCGCCTCGAGCGTGCCATCGCGGACGGTGCCGTGCTCGCGCGCGCGCTCGGCCGGCTGCCGAAGATGGCCGACTGGCGCATCGCGCGCGAGCGCGACGCCACTCTGCTCTCCGAGTGGCAGGTCTACCGCATGGTCGACGTGCAGCCGGGTACGTGGTCCGCGTTCCAGTTCCTCGTACGCGAACGGCTGCGCGAGGAAGGCGTCCGCGTGGCGCCTGACGGCACGCTCGGCCCATGAGAGCACGTATCCGACTGAAGTCGAAGACAAGATCGCGCATCCGCGCGCAAGAGCATTACGCCGCAGCGATGGCTGCGATGCGCTCGAGACAGAAGGAGCCCTCCTGCGGCGCACGGACAGCCGGCAGCTGCCGTTCCTCGCGAAAGCTCCGGTCCGGGCTCCAGCGGCGCTCGGACGCGAGCCTCCCGTCGACAAGCGAGAGCAGCCTGCCCTCGGCGACCTCGGACTTGCGTAGCGTCGTCCCGAGCGAGCGCTCGGCGACCTCCAGCGCCGCGCGGGTCGAGGCGAAGAGCACCTCGTTGCGGCCGCGAGCGATCCAGAGCGGCCGCCCAATCCCGCGGGCCAGATGGACGGTCGCGGGATCCCGTTCGTCGACCCAGGCGGCCGCGAGCGAGCCGAAGAGCTCCTCGAGCACGCTCGCTCGGGTGCCGTAAGCGTCGACGAGTGCGAAGATCGCCTCCGAGTCCACGGACATGTCGGGCTCCTCGCGCGCGAATCCGTGCCGGGCGAAGAGCTCGTCGTCGTTGACGACGATCCCGTTGTGGATCCCGGTCACGCGGCCGTGACGGACCGGGTGGTTGTTCGCGGGAATTGTCGGATGCCCTTTGGTGTAGTCCCGGACGTGCACGAGCGCGCGCGTCGCAGTGGGGGAGACGGCGATGCTCTCGAGGAGGGCGCTCGCGCCGGTCTGCTGCTTGTGAACCTCGAGCGACTTGGCGTCACCGAACGCGTACCCGACCGCGTCCGCGCCGCGCTCGGCGATCCCGGCGAGGAGTGCCTGCGCGGCGAGCGTCCGGCTCATGTGTGAGCCGCTTCCGACGCTGTAGCCCGCAATGCCGCACATCTCGAGTCCTCTCCAGCGACGCGACGCCGCGCCGCCCT
>Ga0183260_10001046_pt1 | contig 23502 bp, 21 predicted proteins | sample AntDrymUQ4972206_2_FD_129768 | JGI IMG/M metagenome (GOLD analysis project Ga0183260, IMG submission 129768) | Polar desert sand microbial communities from Dry Valleys, Antarctica - metaG UQ497 (22.06) (version 2) (version 2) | ecosystem: Environmental > Terrestrial > Soil > Desert | place... | reverse complement strand
GATGCATGGTCCATCTGGTACCGGAAAAACAATGCTTGCCAAGGCAGTTGCTACAGAATCTGAAGCCAATTTCATTAGCGTTAAAGGACCAGAACTATTGTCAAAATGGGTTGGCGAATCTGAAAGAGGGATCAGGGAAATTTTCCGACGTGCAAGACAAGCCGCACCATGTGTTGTTTTCTTTGATGAAATAGATTCTATCGCACCAGTCAGAGGACTGGGTGGTGATAGCATGGTAACTGAAAGAGTCGTTTCGCAACTACTAACCGAATTGGATGGAATTCAACAATTAACCAGTGTAGTTATTATTGCCGCAACTAACCGGTCCGACATGATCGATCCTGCATTGTTGAGACCAGGTAGGTTTGACAAGATAGTATATGTGCCTTTACCTGACAAGGCTACAAGAAAGAAAATATTGAAGATTCATTCATCAGAAAAACCTATTTCTGACATCGTTGATTTCGATAGAATCGCTGAAATTACTGATGGATTTAGCGGAGCTGATGTATCTGCAGTTGCAAATACGGCGGTTTCACTTGTATTGCATGAGTATCTTCAAAAATATAATAGTCCTGAAGACGCTGCAAAACACGCAACGGAGGCACATGTTACTATGAAGCATTTCGAAGATGCTGTTAAAAAGATAAAAACTCAAAGAGATAGTAAGTCGGGTGAGAAAGTTACAGTACCTTATTATAGGTAATTTTTCTATTTTCTCCCACATTTTGATTTCTTTATTACTTGAAAAAAATCGTATTCTTATATTTTTTATTAATATTGCACAAAAATTATTATAAATTATTTAATATAATTATTAAAATGGAAATAATTTTTAGGGGCAATGTTTTTAAGTATAATTTCTTGAATAACTTTCACAAAAAGAATGGTTGAAAATGTATTACAGATTATTCAAAACAAAGTAACGTTATCTAAGATTAATCGCTTTTTTACAGACGAAGAAATTAGCCAGTTGGTTGAAAAATATGGGACTCCATTATATCTAGTAGACGAAGAGGCTCTGCATGATAAAGTTTTAGAACTTAACAGAGCTTATGAAAAATTTCATGGTCATGTAAAGATTGCTTATTCAATTAAAGCTAATTTTAATCCATCTATTCTTAGAACATTCATGAAAGACAATATTACTTTTGATCTTACTTCTCTGGGTGAATTGTTTTTTATAAGGGAATTAAACATTAATCCTGAAAATATTGTCTATACAAGTGTAACAGAAGAACTAGATGAGTATAAGCAGGTCCTTTCTTATGGAATTATGAGAATTGTCGTTAGTTCCTACTTTGGATTAGTTAATTTGTCTCAAGCTGCTAACATTGTTGGCATTATCCCTAAAGTAATGGTACGGATAAATCCTGAAGTAGGTGTTAAAGCCGAGGTCCGTGCATCTTACAAAAATGGCAAATTTGGAGTTCCTTTAAACGGTGGGAAAGTTGATTCAGCTTATTTCATTGTTAAATCTATTTTTGATAATCCCTTATTGGAATTTGAGGGTTTTCATTTTCATCTGGGATCGCAAATTACCGACTTTGTATGTTATGTTAATGCTCTAGACAAACTAGATTCATTATTAAATAAACTAAAAAAAGAAATCCCCAATTTTTCGTTAAAAACACTGGATATCGGTGGAGGGACTCCTATATTTTATAACGAGCCCGTTCCTACCCCAAGTGAAATGTCATCTGTATATATAGAAAAACTGAATAATCTAGTGTCCTCTCATGGTAAATTTACACTAATGATAGAGAGCGGCAGATACCTAGTTGCAGAATCGTCTATAATGGTTTCAAAAATTGTCAATACTAAAGAATACAATGATCATAAAATAGTTATTTTAGATACAGGATATCATCTTTTGTTAGATGCTGCTTTACTCAAACAAGAATATCCTCAGGAAGTGATATCAAACAAAAACAACAATAATCATCTTTACTTTTCAAATTCTAACAAACAGTATACTGGGAAGAATATTCATCTTGTGGGAAGGTTGTGTGATACTTTGGATGTATTTCCTACCTCGAAACTATCCGACTTATCTTATGCGAACATTGGAAATTATATTTTGTTTTATAATGTGGGTGCCTATTCTCTAGTGTTTAATATGCCCTTTCATTGTCAAACTAAACCTCCCGTTCTGATGAAAACTTGTGAGGGTGATATAAAATTAATAAGAAAAGGTACTTCTTATAAGGATCTTTATGAAGAAGAAGGCGGCTTAATTCCATAACTTTTTTGTATGATTCAAATATCATATTGTATTGACTTTGATAAATTATACTAGAGTCCATATTTTTGTAAGTGGAAAGGTACAAGGGGTATATTATCGTCAAAACACTGCACAAAAGGCACAGGAGCTAGGCATTGTTGGTTGGGTTAGAAATTTATCAGATGGCCGGGTAGAATCTGTAATGGAGGGTTTGGATGTCAATATTGATAAAATGCTTAGTTGGTGTAAGTCGGGACCTAAAGATGCCCTAGTGACAGATGTTAAGATTATAAATGAGGAATATAAGAAGGAGTTTTCTACTTTTGATATCGTCAAAACACTTTAGATGTTTCTCTGACAAGTAATGCTTTTAGTTTTAAATTTTAGAATATTGTTACTGTTTTATTTTCCAATATCGACTATTAACATTATGGTCTTACTAATATATTATTTTTCTCTAGGTATTTTTTAACCTCTTTTAACTTTGCCTTATTGAAATGGAACAGAGATGCTGCCAATGCTGCATCGACCTCTGTTTTTTTATACACTTTTAGTATATCATCAACCGAACCGCATCCTCCTGAGGCTATAACAGGTATGTTTATTTTATCGCAAATCGAATTAATTAATTCAATATCGTATCCATTTTCTGTCCCGTCTGTATCTATACTTGTCAAAAGTATTTCTCCTGCCCCCAACTTTTCAACTTTTTTAGCCCATTCGATCGCATCAATTCCTGTAGATTTCTTTCCACCGAAGATTTTAATTTCAAACCAATATTTTTTTTCATCTTTGGAAAAAAAATATTTTCCACCTTGATCATAGTTTCTTTTTACATCTAAGGCAACTACTATACACTGCTTTCCAAAAATACACATCAATTCTTGGATCAATTCCGGATCTACTACTGCTGCGGTATTTATTGAAACCCTGTCCGCACCACTCAGTAGTAGATTACGTGCATCTTCTAATGTCTTTATGCCGCCTCCTACCGTAAAGGGTATGTTTATTACACTAGCTACATTTTTTACAATATCTTTCATTGTTTTGCGATGTTCCTCAGCAGCAGTAATATCTAAAAATATTAATTCATCGGCGCCTTCGTCGCTATATTGATTGGCTAATTTGACAGGATCTCCAGCATCTTTCAGCTCCTTAAAGTTAATACCTTTTACAACTCTACCTTTGTTTACATCCAGACAGGGAATGATTCTTTTTGCCACTGCCATATTAAATCAATTCTTGAACATGTTCTATTTTCAATTTTTCGTCATACAGTGCTTTCCCTAAGATTACTGCATAACAATTAACGTTCCTTAACTTTAATATATCTATGATATTGCTGACTCCTCCGCTAGAAACTATTTTTATATCTTTAAAGGTATTATTTATTTTGATTAGTGTTTCTATATCTGGACCTTCTAAAGTACCATCTTTGTCAATGTTTGTCAGCAAGAACTCATTAACACCTAGTTCTTTGTAAAACCTGATGGCATCAAATAATTTTATACCTGAAAATTCCTTCCATCCAGAGATCATTACATTTTCTTTATTATGATCTACAGAAATTATAATCCGATTTAGTCTTTTCTTTGATATCTTTTGTATTATCTCAGGTTGTTTGAAAGCAAATGTTCCTATGACAACCTTTATTGGCTTTTTGATGTCTAATAATCTATTTATACTGTTAATAGTTCGGATACCGCCTGCAACCTGTACTGGAATGTCTACCGAATCAATGATCTTTAATATTATTTCGCTATTGTTCTTTCCTATATTCAAAGCTGCATTTAGATCAACTAAGTGTAACATATCAACCCCTTCGGATTCCCATTTTTTTGCTACTTCTAATGGATTGTCATCATACACGGTTTTATTTTCTAATTTACCATTAACCAATCTGACTACTTGGCCATCTAATAGATCAATTGCTGCGATGCTTTTCATTTTGATCGTTTACAGATATTTATAAAGTTTTTAATCATTTTTTCGCCAATTGTACTTGATTTTTCTGGATGAAACTGTGTACAATAAATACTGTTAATTTCTATTGAGGCGGGGATGTGTACTCCGTAATTCGATCTTGATGTTATTATGTCGCTATTCTTAGGTGTAGTATAATAAGAATGTACAAAATAAACCCAAGATTTATTTGGTATTCCTTCAAATAATTTACTTTTTTTGTCTGTTATCTCCAAACTATTCCATCCTATATGAGGGATTTTTACCAAGTTTTTGGGAAGGGACAACACTTCTCCCTCAATTATGTCAAGTCCTGCTAATTGTCCCTCTTCACTTTTCTCAAATAACATCTCCATTCCCAAGCATATTCCCAAGACTGGAATGTTTTTTTCCATAAATCGTGAGAATCCCGTTTTACATTTGTTTAATGAAATAATTGCTGGATCAAAATTTCCAACACCAGGTAATACCATTCCATCCACCTCTGTTGATTCTTCAAAATCATTTATAATTGATACCTGTGCTCCGTTTCTTTGCAAGGATGATTGAAGACTAAAAATGTTTCCGGCTCCATAATCAAAAATTGATATTTTCACCATATACTACATCATCCCTTTGGTAGTAGGACCTCCTTCGCTATTTGGATCAATCCCGATGGCGTTCCTTAATGCGACTGCGGTGGCTTTTATGGCCGACTCGATTTTATGGTGATCGTTTGTTCCATATTGTACGATAATGTGCATACAACAATTAATATTTCCAATAAATGATTGAAAAAAATGAATAATATCTTCTTGCGAAATATTTTCAATCTTTTCTCTTTCTAATTTCATGTCGATGTAACTATATTGTCTCTTAATTAGATCTACAGCGACGCTCGAAACGGATTCATCCATTGGAACTGTGGCATTTCCAAAACGATTAATGCTCTCTCTCTTGCCTAGGGCCTTATCAATGGCTTGGCCTAATACGATACCTGTATCTTCTATTAGATGATGCTTAATACCGTCTTCACTTTTAGCTTCCAAATCAATGTCAATCTTACTGTGTTTTGAAAAAGATACTACAATATGATTTAAAAAATCAATTCCTGTATTAACGTTTGAATTTCCTTTTCCGTCTAAATTAATTTTAGTCACGATATTTACTTCCTTCGTCCTTCTTTCCATTTCACACGTACGTTGATGACCTTCTATAATCACTATGTGCTTTTAATTTTTTGTATTATTTAATATATTTGGTAAATCGTTTACATTTTTAATGATTACATCTGCATTACTTGATTCTAGTAGTTTCTTCTTATCCATTGATCCCTTGTTATTTTCTCCATCACCATAGACTCCGCAAAAAAATATTCTATCCTCTGTTGTTTGCCCCCTGAAATTTTCTACCATTAGAAGATCTGCCATGGAGTCTCCGACATACAACGCACTCCTTAATTTTAAATTATCAAATACTTTGTGGAGGGAAAATGCATTGGGTTTGGAAAATTCCCTCTTTTCGTCCTCTAAAAATACACAAGCATTTTCATTAAAGTAATCTGTGAGACTGTTAAGAGTGAAATAAGAAGCAATCTTGCTCCGTCCGGATATTAATCCCAAATTTCCATTAAATTTCTGTGAAAGGAAACGTATTGTACTCTCTTTAATTATTAGAATATCATTGCTTATTAGTGGCTCATCAAAATAATGTATCGGCTCCTTATTGAACCGCATTTTATATAAAATTGGACCATAAAAGATTTCATTAAAAAGAGTGGAAATCATATCGCCATCGCTAGGATATCTTAATTCTTTTGTTATGCATGTTATGTTTCCTAGCTTCCCGAGCTCTTTTTCTACCGAATCTTTGCCTTTGTCATCTAATTTCTCCAATATATTATGAAAAATTTGAACGGTCTTGTCTATATTCATTTTATTGATTAAAATACAATATAGAATTATTAGGACTATTGAATAAGCAGTATCAATATCATTATTAAATCCACCCGTATTTCGAAGTTTTGAAATAAAGTCCTGAAAAGGAAAGTTAGTTAGATTTATGTTAAAACTCTTAATTAGAATAAGTTGGACTGTTTTTATTATTGCTTCATCATATGATTTCTTTACGTCAACTAATACACCATCTATATCAAAGATAATCGCTTCACATTCTGAAAAATTGATTTTCTTATTAGTCAACTTTATAGCTATAGATAATCAATAATCAATAATTAATATCCTGTTATAATCTTGTGTTGATGTATAATTAAACCGTCTATGGTATATTAATGTAGAATAATCAACGATATAAGTTATATAATACATTCTTCTATATTATTGTGTGAAATATCGGAACAGGACCGAAATAATTTCTAATATCCTAAATGCCGCTAATGGAGGCATTTCAAAAACTAAAATAATGTACAAGGCCTTTCTATCATATGCTCAAATAAAGGAATATTTGCCTATACTATTAGAAAATAACTTGTTGGCTCTTGGTACCGATGGCAAATACAGGACTACTGAAAAGGGTATTAGATTCTTAAAGATGAATGAGGAGATTCAAGAATTAATCGAATCAAAATCACTTCAGGATGATTTTACCTAAATATCATTATTCCGATATGAATAATTTTACTAAAATAACAGTTTGATCTTAATAAAATAGGACTTTAGCTTATCAAATAATCCTATTTTTAGCTTGAATATAAAAAACAATATATTGTTATGGTAAGAAATAGAGATGGAATTACGCAATGCTAGTTGTTAAAATTTTTCATCTAGGAATCTTGTTTACTGTTTTTATCTTTACTATTCATATTAATTCTGTTTATGCTACAGTTGATGCCACAAATAACAATAGTTCTTCAACCAATAATAACAACTCCTCAATAAAGCCTGATAATTATGCTATTAAAGTGGGAGACGGAAATAATACCTTATCCATTACAAAGTATCTTCCTGATTATGTAGAAATAACTGCCGGGGATAGCATAACGTGGTATAACGGAGTTGATGTTCCAAATCCTCATACTGTTACCTTTATAAAGGATTTAGATAATATCGAAAAAATCGGAGTTCCCTTCTCCGTTCCTAATAACACAAAATTTATGCCTGTACTAAATAATCTGGGCGAGCCATTAGAAGAAAAGACTAGTAATGGAACAAAGGTTGTTATGATGTTAAATGCACGAGCATTAACTCCTACTGTGATTACATCAGATGATAAAGTAATGAAACTAAAAAAAGATTCCATATATGCTTATAATGGAAGTGAAAAATTTGTTAACTCTGGACCGTTGCTATCTGTAGATAAAGAACAGAACTTTGATTACTCTTTTAGCAGCTCCTTCACTGTTGTTTTTAATAAACCCGGATTTTTTGAATATTCCTGTCTATTTCATCCATGGATGATCGGAAAGTTATTAGTGAAACCCTAGGTATCTATATACCTTCTTAAAATTTATCTTTCATGATCTAACTATATATTTTCTAACCTTTTTCATACTTCTATAATTGACACGAAATATTGATCTCGATTCCCATGATAGCTCTGATAAAAGCTATAGTAGAAATTCTCAACAATTTTTAAACGAATTTAAAGTTAGTGTAGGTGATGGAGTGAAAATAGTTACTAAAAAAGCAGAATTTTTTGGCATTATTCTACCTCGATATGAAACCTTTAGTGACAAATATATCGTTTTAAAATTGAAAAGCGGTTACAATATTGGAATTGAAATAGAAAATATTTTAGAAATTATTAATAAAAATGTTGATCAATTATCAAAAAAACCTATAGCAAAATCAGATCCAGGTGATAATACCCAGGCTAAAGATGATAAATATAGCCACAATTTATTCGATAAAATGAATAGTTCTAAATTATTGCCAAAAATATTGCTAATTAGTACAGGTGGCACTATTGCAAGTAAAATTGATTATAGAACAGGTGGTGTAACTTCACTTTTGACTGCATCCGAATTATATTCTGCTTTTCCACAACTTTCTGACTACGGATACATTTATCCTGAATTCTTATTCAATGAATATAGTGAAAACATGAATCCTCGTCATTGGTCTGCTTTAGCGGATAGGATCTCATATGCCATTAATAACGAACAATATGATGGAATTATTATATCTCACGGTACAGATACAATGCATTATACTTCCTCTGCATTAAGTTTCGCTCTCCAAAATATCCCCATTCCTGTAGTTTTGGTTGGTTCTCAGCGATCATCCGATAGACCTTCTTCCGATGCATTCAGCAATCTAGTTGGTGCAATAAGGTTTATCAAGGATGCAAAATATCCGGGCATTTTTGTTTGTATGCACCATAATACTTCAGATGAAGTAATTGCATGTCATCTTGGTACACGAGTAAGAAAAAATCATACCAGCAAACGTGATGCATTTAAATCACTTGATGGTATACCTTTTGCCTTAATTGAGAATTCAGACATAAAATACAATAAGTTATTACACAATGGACTAGAACGTGCGAATATATCAAACAATTTTACTTCAAGGACAGCTTTTAACGATAGAGTGTTTCTATTGAAATTCTATCCTGGGTTTAGTTCTTCATTTCTTGAGAACTTTTTACAGTTGGATTATAAAGTCCTTATATTGGAGGGCACTGGGCTTGGACATGTGAGTAAAGACTGCTTTCCTATTTTAAAAAAACTAATAAATTCCGGCATTGTTGTTTTTATGACTTCACAATGTATATTTGGTACGGTACAGATGACCGTTTATGACACAGGCAGAGACCTTTTGGGTTTGGGTGTTATCCCACTTTCAAATATGAGTTCGGAGACCGCTGTTGTTAAAGCAATGTGGGCATTAGGTAATAATACAGATGCCGAGGATTTTGTTAGGATCATGAAAACTGATTATTCTAATGAAATTTCTAACATGTTGCCACTAGTTTAATAGGTTTAAAGAGGACGAGTCTGATGAATCTAGATATCGACAAATTAAACGTAAAGATTGGCTTTGAAATACATCAACAACTAAGTACATCGTCTAAACTCTTTTGTAGTTGCAAAGGCGATGGATCCAACGACGAGGGTTATGATTTCAACTTTATTCGAGTTTTGAGACCTACAAAAAGTGAATTAGGTGATTTTGATAAAGCTGCATTATTTGAACACGCCAAAATGAATTCAATCAAGTATTATTCTAAAGTAGGATATAGCTGTTTAGTCGAAGCTGACGAGGAGCCCCCACATGAAGTAAGCAAAGATGCACTTGAAACAGCATTGTTGTTTTCACTTGCTCTAAATTCAAATATTGTTGATGAAATTCATGTCATGAGGAAATTAGTTATAGACGGCTCTAATGTCAGTGGATTTCAAAGAACTATGCTGATATCGACAGGAGGTTACTTAGAAGTCGATAATTTCAACAAGGTAGGTGTTCAGGGTATATGTTTAGAAGAGGATGCAGCAAAATTAATTTCTACCAATCCTCTATTAAAGGAATATGGACTAGACAGGCTTGGGATTCCGCTAGTCGAAATCGCACTTGATCCTATATCTGGGACTCCTGCAGAAATTGTAAACGTCGCATTAACTCTCGGTAGACTACTTCGAAGTAGTAAAAGAGTCACTCGAGGAATTGGGAGTATAAGGCAGGATGTGAATATATCTGTCAATGGTGGTCAAGTAGTCGAAGTCAAAGGGGTACAACAATTGTCACAACTTATCAAAGTTTTAGACTACGAAACAAAAAGACAGTACGGATTAATCAAAATTGCGGAAGAATTTAAGAACAGGAATATCGATGATTCCTTTATTGGCGATAAAATTGAAGACGTCACATCCTTGTTCTCAAATTCGTCATCTAAGGTCATAAAAAAAATATTAAAAGATCCGGACCCAGTCATTAATTGTATTCGTTTGAGGGGTCTAAGAGGATTGATTGGCTACGAACCTGTGGAAGATGTAAGACTAGGAAAAGAGTTGGGAGAGTTTGTTAGATTTTTTGGATTGGGTGGCGTCTTTCATTCCGATGAATTACCTAATTATGGAATCACTATCAACGAGATAGATAGCCTTAAGAAATCTGTTGATATTTCTTCTGATGATGCCTTTATAATAATAGGTGGTAACAGGGAAAAAATAAACAATCTTCTTGAACCATTGATTAAAAGGATAATCCAATTTAAATACGGTGTCATTGCTGAAACTCGTTCAGTTACTTTAGACGGCACTACTATTTTTTCACGACCTAGGCCAGGTTCGTCCAGAATGTATCCTGAAACGGATATAATGCCAATTCCTGTTGATAATAACTTACTTGATAGTTTGAAGGATAAAATACCTTTGCCGTGGAATGAATTAATCAAAGGAATTATGAAAAAGTATGGATTGAATATGAAATTATCTGAACAAATCTTTGATTCTGATTATTATAATATATTTGAAAGACTCTTGATATCCAATCCCTCTATTTCACCTACCTTCGTTGCATCAAAACTTACTGAAGATATCGTTAGTCTCTCCAGAAATAATCTTGATAAGGATCTCTTGACAGATGAAATGATTCTAGACATTTTCAATAGACTTGATAAGGGACTTATTGCAAAAGAGTCTATAATATTAATTTTTGGAAAATTAATGAAAAAAGATTGCCTGTCGGTAGAGGAGGCAATAAATTCTCTCAACCTAACTAAATTAGATGATGCAGACTTATTTTCTACATTGGATAAACTGTTTGATGATAATTTGAGCATTATAAGAGAGAAAGGACCCAATTCCATGGGTGTATTAATGGGGAAAAGTATGGCAGTTCTGAGAGGTAAGGTAGACGGTAGTAAAATTAATGACTATTTGAGACAAAAATTAGAAACATTTCTTAATGAAGGATCATCATCATCATCATCTTCTTAGCATGACTCGCGTACCTAAATCAATCAAAAATCACTATATCGATTCCTTTATCATAAATTCAGAGAACTTGCAGTCATTCCTCTCGTCTCACAAGATTTCAAACTCTGAACTGGAGGATGTGTCATTTACAATTTCCAAACTATATAATCAAAAGGTTGATGATATTTTACAATCGTGTGGAAATGATTGGACTAGGCTAGATTCTGCTTCTTCTCCTTTAATTTTATTCGTTCAATGCATTGATGAATTACTACGTGAAGATCACTTGGATATTTCATCACGATGTAGGATTATTCTAAATTCATTCTCAAAAACATTAGAATCTTGGATGATCTGGTAGTTTCTATTTTGTTGATTTAACTTTAACTTTAACTTTATTTACTTTTGTATTTCTAATTGAGAATAATCTTGTTAGTAATTCTTGCTGATTCTAAAAAAAATGTTTAGTGTGCGTGAGGTGGTGGCGCACTACCTTTTGATAATTCTTCGTTAAATGTTCCTGCTGCTCTTTCGTGGAATTCCTGTGCGGCTTGATCTACCTTAACTGCTTGGGGTGGACATACTGACACGCATGCCATACACCAGATACAATCATGTTCTCTGATTGGATCTGCTTTATCTGTATAGTCTTTTCTTTCCTCTTTAACTGAAGCACCAGTACCTTCCCAATCTACATTTACTGCCTCTTTAGCCGGTACGTCATGTTCAGTTCTGTACCATTGAAAAACTTGTACAGGACATGCTTCAATACATGCTCCATCTGCTACACATGAGTCCCAGTCGACTGCTACCATAGTTCCACTTACACCTATAGGTCCTATTTCTTCTCCTTTTGCTTGGAATGCTTCTTTAACTTCTGGATTCTCTGCTGCCTCTTTTAGTGAACCTGGACCCCATAAATAGTGAAAATGTTCATCGTCTGAAAGCTTTATCTTTCCAATTACTTGATGATTTGCTGGAAAATCTGGATCGATTGGCATATTTTTTTGCAGAGATATTTGATCCTTCTATATTATATAAACCATGTGTAGAAATATCTATAAGGGGCTAATTTTCCAGGAATTTTTCATAATTCCTTTGAGCTGATTGATTGGAATGATTGATTTATTCTTTCATATTCACCAATTGAATATATTGATATGCAGAGGTTTTATTATCAAAAGCATAATGTACCTTTTGAAAGTTCTTTTTGAACTCTGTTACATTTTGCAAAACTTTAGCAATATCTTGTTTGTCTATTACAACTTTTTTAATAAAGGTTGCTATTTCCTGCATTTCGTCTTCCTTCATTCCTAGTCTGGTTACTTCAGGAACTCCTATTCTAATGCCACTTGGATGAAAGTAGTTTCTTCCCTCTTTTATATCTCCAGGAAGCAATTGCCTATTTAGGATTATATTACATTTTTCCAGATCCTTTTCTATGGTTCCGCCATCGCCATAATTTGAGACATCGACGGCCAGTTGATGTGATTCGGTATAACCTCGTTTTTCCCCTAAAACATTAAATCCATGATTTGCAAGGGAGTAGGCCAGCATTTTTGCATTCTTGATGACTTGTTTCGCATATTCTTCTCCAAATTCTAATGATTCAGCTAATGCTACCGCTTTGCCAGCAACATGATGCAAGTGATGACTACTTGTATTTCCTGGAAAAATTGCCTTCTTTATCGAATCCGAGTATTTTTCAACGGATACTATAATGCCTCCTTGGGGTCCCCATAATGTCTTATGGGAGCTCATGGTCATTGAATCTGCGCCTTCTCGTAAAGGGTCTTGAAATTGTCCACCAGCGATTAGACCTGCTACGTGGGCTCCATCGTAATTTATATACACATTTCGATCATGCAAGAATTCTGATAATTCCTTCACAGGATGCGGGAACAAAAAAAGACTACCACCAAACATCGCTATTTTCGGTGGTTTTCCTTCGTCAATCATAGTATCCACTTTTTTCTTGGTCAACTCAACATCGATGGTCATGTTTTCTTTTGAAAATGGAAAGTGCTCTATTACTAATCCGTGAACCAAGCCGGCCGTTCCTGAGTGTTCTTTTTTTCCGTGTGAAATATGTCCACCAGTAGGAATCGATGAAGCTATCATAGTGTCTCCAGGATTAGAGAATGCAGAATATATTGCCAAATTCGCAACGACTCCTGATGTTGCTCTACAATCTGCAAATTCAGCTTTAAATACTGATCTTGCTAAATCATTGCAAATATTTTCAACTTTGTCTATAAAAGTGCAGCCTGCATATACCCTTTCTCCCGGCCAACCCTCTGCATACCTATTTCCAAAATCAGACACTATAGCTTCCCTGACGGCTGGACTGGGAATGTTTTCACTTGCTATGAGGGGAATGGAGTTATTGAACCAGTCGTGATGCTCTCTAATTAATTTTAGAATATTATCCTGAATTTCTTTTGCATTCAATATTATTTTTTGAAATAATTACTTATATAAAATATCGTAATATAGCAAAATAGTACTATTTTAGTGATGATTTTTTGGTCATTTATGACAATAATTTTATACTACATGTATTTTACTACTCATGAAGAAGGTTAAACAGATGGAAGGATATTGTGTTAAATGCAAAGCAAAAAGAGAAATGAAAGATGAAAAAGAGGTAACCATGAAAAATGGAAGACCTGCTACTCAAGGTATATGTACTGTATGTAATACGAAAATGTTCAAGATAGGAGGAAGTAAAAAATAATAAAAAATATAAAAAATTGCAATAATCTGGTCGATTTATATCGATATTTTCTATATTTACCTTATTTTGATTTGGTTTGTTATCTATAACTTGATTATTTCAGCGTCAGTGTTATTGAAAATACCTTGCCATTTTGTATTAAATTGGAATAAAAAGCAGTTGAAAATAAAATTCTATGGTCATTATTTATTTATTCTTTAGTGTTCCTCAAAAAAACTATTTAATATTTTTATAGGTGTCATTATTTTATGATATTACAGTAATGATGACAACCTTCTAGCTCTGAACTGTTGTATTTTAATTAGTGGCTATTATATATAGGAATTTGTGAAAGGATTAGACAGGGAATTTGAAAGACCCGATTGGGACGTTTACTTTATGATACAAGCTTTTTTGGCAAAGCTACGATCCAACTGCCTTACTAGGCAAATCGGAGCTGTAATAGTTAAGAATAATAGACAAATATCAACTGGTTACAATGGTACCCCCTCTGGATTTCCAAATTGCTTTGAGGGTGGATGTAAAAGATGTACAGATAGGATCAAAGGTATTGTTAAATCAGGTGAATCTTTAGATAGGTGTATTTGCGTGCATGCGGAAGCCAATGCAATAATGCAATGTGTTATGTTTGGAAATGCTGGTAGTACTAAAAATGCTACTTTGTACTCTACTCTTGCTCCATGTATAGAATGTAGTAAGATGGCTATTACAGTGGGGATCAATAGAGTGGTCATTTTATCTAAATATGACGAGGATGGAACAGAGATTTTAAGACAGGGAAATGTAGAAATATTACAAATGGATTCGTCTAAATTACAACTTTGGATCTCAAAGCTATTTGGATGATTGCTGCTTAAGAGTACAATTAACTAAATTTCTGATGTTTTATCGGTATTGTCAAGCTTATCGTTATCGATTATCGGTTGTGATATAATATTCCAAACTATAAATAATTAATGGTTTTAAAAATACTTGGTGAGACCATTCGTCTTCTTTGACCTTGGGCAAACACTCATTGATGAATGGAGTTACGTTACTTATTTTGATAAACTATTATTCCAGACACTTAATGACTATGGGGCTAGGATAGATCAAAGAAACTATTATACGTTGAGAGATGACTTAGTTCGAAACAGAAAATTTGGTTCATCAGGGTTTCTGGAAATTATTTCTTTAATGGTACGTCTTATCCTTCCTAAGGGGTATGATTCTGTGATTTTCGAAGTTTTAAAGACCGATTTGCTAGAAAATAAAAGAAAACTAGTCAAACTATTTAGTCAAGTTAACTATCTGATCCCATTATTATCCAAGAAATATTCATTAGGTATTATTAGCAACAATTCATCCGGCTCAGCCAATTTATTACTTAAATACGATCTAGATAAGCATTTTAAAATAGTATGTTTGGCAGAAGATATTGGATTTAAAAAGCCGGATCATAAAATATTTCAAAAGGCGTTAGTTGACTCTAATTCAAGTATTGACAATTGCATCATGGTGGGAGATAGATTGGATATCGACATTTTACCTGCCAATGAGCTCGGAATGAAGACCATAAGAACTTTGGACTCTTTATACAAAATTCAAGAGCCTGTGAACAGGAAGGAGACACCACTTTTCACTATAAACTCTCTCTCTGAATTACTCGAAGCGTTGTCCCGTATTTCTTAGCTTCTTTGTATTTCCTTGGATATTTTTCCCCATTGTTCGTCTAAATCCCTTCCTTGAGTATCTCCTTTACCAAAAAGGGAATGGATTGAAATCTTTTCATTTGATTCTGCAATTGGAATAACATGAATATGGAAATGAGGAATTTCTTGCCCAGCATCCTTTCCATTATGTATACCTATTAGTGAAGAATTACAGTTCATTGATTTTTCTATTTTTCCAGTCAAGAAATGCAATGCCTCAAAAATGTCCCTATTTTCTATCAAACTCAAATCTTGAATTTTGGGTTTATGTGATTTGGAAATTACAAGTGAATGTCCATCCTTGAGGGGAAATGCGTCTAGAATTGCTATTGAATGTTCAGTTTCATATAACTTTCTAGCTTTGATATTTCCATTAACTATTTCACAAAATGCGCACTTGTTTATCGAATTCATAATCTTACTTCGTGCAACTGTTCAATAAAAGATTATTATCACTATGTTTAATCAAGATTAATAAAATTGGAAGAAAAAAGTAACCTATGGAAAAAACTATAGTTCATGAAAGACCATTAGTTACAATTATGATGAATGAAAATATTGCAAAAGTACTAAGCGATCCCCACAGACTAAAAATTTTAGATTTTCTTTATCATAGGAACCGCTCAACTAAGGATTTATTTGATTTATTAAAAAGAGCTAAGTTTAACATTGCCATGACTACTTTGAGACATCACATAACCATATTGAAAAAAAATGGTTTGATAAGTGTTTATAAAACAGAAGAGGTTAAAGGAACTTTAGTAAAATATTATAAAGCTAATGTAAAGATGTTGGCTTATGAAAACTTTCCATTTGTTTCGATTGTAAGAGATAATAGCGAAATTATTGATCTGCTATATCCAAAATTCTATAAAGCCATCAAGAAAATCATGATTAATGAAAAAGATTTAATGGCAACTATTTCATCCGAATCAAAATCTAGATGCAAGATTTGTAAAACTTTTCATTATGCTGAATTTTTGATTTTCATGATTCTGAACATGATAATAACGAAAGTTTTGCGAAAGTTATTGAAAAGTAGGACTAATGCTGAGGTGTAGTTGTAGTTGTGGGTGTATTTAATTCACAAAAATTCAGTATACCACTGATGTTCTCATCATCAATTCATCATGATATACTTTCTTACAGCTTTAATCTACGGAAGAAAAAAGTGGTATATTATTTACAGGCACAAAAAAGTCTACAGTTGAAATAGTTTGCGATATCTATATACTTACAATAGGCTTGGATATTGCTTAATTATGAAGCATTTACAAATACAAATAAATCTGTGACTCTAGTCGTTAACCACTTTTTTGACTATTAACAATAAGAAAATTTGAGTTCAGTCTGTGGCATCGACTCAGTGTTCATGAACACTAATAGATATATTTTAAAATACCCCATAAGTCCATATTTTATTTATGTCGCCTTTGCTTCAGCTCAAGAATGTGAACAAAACTTTTCCAATTCATAGGAATATTTTCCACCTTTTTTCTTCATCAAATCCAACCAGAAAAGTAATTGATAATGTATCTTTTGATTTAGAGCGGGGCGAAGTATTGGTGATAGCCGGCGAATCTGGTTCTGGAAAAACTACACTGGCTAAACTCATAATGGGTTCTTTGATCCCAGACGATGGTACTATATCCTTTGAAGGGAATGACGTTCACTCTCTAAAAAAAAAGAAGGCATTTTATTCGATGATCCAGATGATCCATCAGGATCCTTATAGTTCTCTAAATCCCCACATCAAAATAAAAGACATAGTCATGGAGCCATTAAAAATTCATGAGAATGAATTAAGTCGTAACGAGAAAGATGAGAAAGTGCGTCTTGCACTACGTAGAACAAGACTTGAACCCGTTGAAGAGATTTTAGAGAAATATCCAACCATGCTTTCAGGTGGTCAAAGACAACGTGTTTCAATTGCAAGATCTATTGTAAAAATTCCAAAATTAATAATAGCCGATGAGCCTGTTTCAATGTTAGACATTTCTGTTAGAGCTGAAATTTTGTCATTATTAAATGAGTTAAGAAAGACTCTGAATATTTCTATTATTTATATTACACATGATTTAGCAACCTCACGATTCATTGGTGATAAGATTGGGATTATGTTTGCTGGGAGCATCGTCGAATATGGAGAAATTGATGAAGTGTTACATAATCCACTTCATCCATATACTTGGATGTTACTCGATGCAGTTACCTTTTCAACCAATGAATCCAAATTCTATAAAAGCTTCGGTGGAATAAATTTATCTGAATTGCCTTTAAAGGGATGTAAATTTTATAATAGGTGTAAATTATCTTTTACGGATTGTACTAATGATATAGAACAATTTGATATTAGTAAAAAACATTCTGTTTCTTGTTTCTATTATAGAAACCTAAACCTAAACCATCCTATTAATTAGGATTCAATTTATTTATCGTTTAATTATCCTATGTGTCACTCTACTTCTATTTTAACTTTGCTTGGATGATTATACTTTACCACTTGAGATATTCCATTCTTTGGATAAACCCCAAATATTAAATCTGATTTTGCTACTGTGGCATCTTTGAGTGTTACCATTATTATTTGATTATTGACAGATCTAAGTAGTAGTATTTTTGATAGTCTGTCAGTATTTTGAGCATCAAGATGGGCATCTACCTCGTCCATTAAATAAAATGGAGATGGTTTTAGCGATTGTAATGCTAGGAGGAATACTATAGCAGCCATTGTTTTTTCACCTCCAGACAAGGATGTGGATTCCCTGGCTGGCTTACTAGGAAACTGTACCATTAATAAAATCCCGCCAGAAAAAATGTTATCTGGATCCTCCAGTTCCAAATATGCATTACCTCCGGTAATATCGGAGAATGTTTTTCTAATGTCATCATCCACCTTCTTAAAAGCATCCTTGAATAGATTTTCTTTTTCTTTTCCTATTTCTTCTATGAAATTCACAATAGAATTTCTCTCTTCTTCAAGATGGTTTCTTTTATCCGATAAACCTCTGTATCCTTCTATTATTTCTAAATAAGTTTCATCAGCTCTAAAATTTACTTTATCTCTGATATTTTCATACTCTTCTTTTAATTCGCGATATAAGTTGTCTACATCAAAACTTTCCAACAAGGATTTGTGACCCAATCTTGCGAGATCATTAGTTTGATTCATCTTTTGATATTCTAGATCTAGAATGTCTTTTCTCAAAAATCCAATATCTTTTTCTAATTGATTTGATTCTTTACCAAGTTTCTTTTCCAGCTCGTTTAACTTCTTGATCTCTATTTCATATTCTTGTAATCTTGAGTAAGTGGTGCTTGTTGCTTGAATTATTTCATCTTCCTTTTCCCTTAGAGTTCTTAATTCTGATTCTATATCTTTTCCATTTGATATGGCTTTTTCTAGAATCCTGTTTCTCTCGATCTTTTCTATCTTGATTTGATCATCTTCTTGTCTGGATCTATTATATACTCGAGTGGTATTTTCGATATTATTCTTTAACATCGAATGTGTTAATTTCAATTGATTTAGTCTGTTGTTTATAATATCTAGTTCACTAACAATTTTGCGTCCGTCTTCTTCAATTTTCATTATCTCTTGTATATCAATTCTTTCATCCGTATTTTTTATTTCAATGTTCATTCTACTATTGGTACTAGTAATAATTTTGAATCTCCTTTTAGAATAGTTAAAATTGCGAAAAAGGTCGTCCAAATGTGTGCTATGTTCCTTGTTTATAGTATATAGCATATTCAAATTTTTATTATTTGCTACTAAAAGATTTTCTAACTCATTGATGCTTTTTATGATATTGGACCTTTCTAAAGTAAATGTATCCAGTTTTCCTCCCAAGGGTGTTCTCTCCCTATTCAGCACATCAAGTTCTGAAATTCTTATTCTTGTTAACTCTTGTAATTTTTCTATATTGTTTCTTAAATTTTCAATAGAATCAGAAAGAAGTAAATCCTTCGTAACATCTGCGATTTTTGATCCATAATCAAATTGCATTGACGACAAGTTTGGGAAAAAAATTTCTCCACTCGTCGATACGGCTTTGAAACCATTATTGGATAATAAATATGCTGTCAACGGATTCTTCGTAAGAATTGTGTTGCCAAATAAAAATTCAGGTAGGTATTTTACTTTGCTTGAGACAAAATCTGAGAGAACTCCCAAAATCGATGGATTGTCTTCAATGACTTTTAACTTCTCTCCACTAAGTAATTCTAGAGGAATTATCTTAAGAAAATGTATCCCTTTATTTTTTGAGAATTCTGCGAGTGTAATCATACTTTTGATGTCTTTTACAATTACAGCTTTCATCCATTCGTTTCCGGATGCTACTACAGCTTTTTGATATTGCTCATTCCATGTTATTAAATTAAATACGTATCCTATTACATCTAAATTTTTAAAGTCCTTTAATAGGGTTGCAATAGCATAGTCCTCAGTTAAACTATTCTTTGCTAGTTTTATTTTCTCTTCGTATTTTATGATCACCTTTTCTGCATTTTCTATTACTTTTTTTGAGATATTTGTTTCGGTGGTGATCTTGAAAAATTTATCATCAATTTTCTCTTTCTCGTCTTCCAGCTTGCCTGTCTCTATATCGATCTCATTAATCTTAGATCTTGAACTGAGAATAGCACTTTGAATTTCCTGATTCTTTGCAAGGAACTTGTAAATTTGTGAGTCATTTTCTTTTATCTTTTCGGAATAATTCTTGATGTTCTCTTCCAATCTGGCTATACTTATTTCAATTTTTCCTTTTATCGGAATTAATTTATTTATCCTATTTGTTAAGGAATTCTTGTATGTTATCTCGCCTGAGTTTATTTTGTTAATTTCATCTATTTCTTTGGTTTTTTCCGATTGTTTCTTTCTTAACTCATTTTGGGTTTCTTCATCTATTTTGATCTTGGATTCAATATCTTTTAATTGATTGTTTAATTCGATCTCTTTTTCTCTAAAGGTTTTTTGTTCGATCTCATTGGTTTTCTCCTTTTGATTTAATTGATCAAAATAATGTTCTGCCTCTTTTATCGTAGCTCTATTTCTTTCATATTCATATGCTACTGTTGATAGCCTTTTCTCATTTTTTATTCTTTCACTGCTCGCAGAATTGGCCTGAACCAAAAATTGCTTTTTCTCTTGGCTAAGGCTTTCGGTCTGTGTAGTTACTTCTTCTAGTTTTTTTGAAACCCCTTGACTTTTAATTTCCTTAATTTTTTGCTCTTCATTGAATTCTGATATGTTTTTAGTTAGATTATTTAAGCTTCCAGATAGTTTTATCGCTTTTAGCCGGTTAATCTCTGATTCTATTTGCAAATATCTGTGTTGATCGTTTCTCTCTTCTTCTAACTCATCAATCCTATTTCTCACTTGGTCCATTTTAGCCAATGCTATTTCAAGCCTTCTATCTGATTCCTCGAGTTGTTTATAGGCCTGATCTTTCTTTTCATCAAAATATGATAATCCTACTATATCTTCAATTATTTTTCTCCTTTCATCTGAATTTAGTTCTGATATTCTAGTAATCATCCCTTGTTGTACTATGTTCAGTTTATTAGGCGACGCGACCACTATCTCTAATAGTTCCAAGATGTTATTTCTCGATACTTTCTTTTTATTCAAATAGTATTGACTTTCTCCAGTGTTGACTCCAGACATTTCTCTTGTTATGGTAACAAGATTGTCATCCACGGGAATTCCTCTATCTTCATTGTCAAAAGTTACGCTGACTTTAACTATTTTATGAGAATTATCATTTGAACTACTGTCATGAAAAAGTGATTGAAATTTGTCTACACGAAGGGCTTTTGGACTGTTCTCTCCTAAAGCAAATATGATAGCATCAAGAATATTGCTTTTGCCCGATCCATTTGGTCCAGTTACAGCTATTAGACCTTTTTGAAAATTTAGTGAAATGTTCTTTGATCCAAACGATTTAAATCCAAAAACATCTAATTTTTTAATATAGACCAAAATTATATTATATTTGGATGTTTTCTTTCTTTATTATTTCTTTTTTTTATAGGCTCATTTTTGTATATTATTGTTATTGTTCTGCAGCTTTTGAATAGTTATTATTTTGACATTTTTAGCGTGATTAGTGCGCTTAGATTTATCTGAATTCAGTGCTCCTAATGTAACCTTATTGGATGTGCTAATTATTTTGAAGCCCTGCTCGGGGATTAATGACCTTATTTTTCTAAAATCCTGTTCATTTTCCACAATAATTTGTATAGTTCCATCTTGGCTTAATTTAGACTTGTAAGAATGAAGTAGATTTTTTAGTATCCTTTCTTTATTGACTCTTTTTTCAGAATTATCACAAAAGATTGTGATAATGAAATTATCGACGAATTTATCTTTTATGAAAGGGAGAATGTTATCAGGGTTGCCTCGAAGAATCTCTAAATTCTCTATTTGAAGCCCTGATAATTTTGCTTGTGTATTTATTATTTCTTCTTTATCTTTTACAATTCCTATATAATATTCGTTCTTATTTTGAAGAGCAGTGTTAATTAAATAGTCACAATTACTGGTCGACACATCCATGTTAATTTTTTCATATTTGGTTTTAGCATCCAAAATTAGATTATTTATTTTGTTTGATGGATTTCCCTCGTGAAAAAATTGATATACATTATCCCATTTTTGTCTGAAAACATCTGGAAAGTTTTTTCTGGATATTATGTCTTTAAATAATGAACCTTCTGAAAATAAAGACAAGAATCTGTCAGTTCTAGAAACAGCTTCTACCAACGGAAAATCTAGTTCTTCGTACAATTTTACCACTCTGTTCCATGCTAAGAGGGGATCAGAACTAAGATAGGTTACTGATAGATCAGCTAATGATAGAATTTCTGCAATTAGGTTGATTTTCTCTGCGGAAAAATCTGGGTCATCTATTTCTTTTAGCAACTGATTAAAGTTGTTATAGGCATTTTCATTAAAGGGATAGTCTGTTCTCCAGATTAATGCTTCAACTATTTTGCTTTCTATCTTAGCTTCTTTACCATTTAGCATTTCTGGATGAGCAGTAGCAAATTCTTGTGCATGTACTAAAGGAGACTCATATTTTCTAAAAAATCTGATTAGTTCTTCACTATTTAACAAAAAATATGCATCATGAATTCTTTTTCTTTTTATTTCTGCTATGGTGTTTGCTACTGTGGGGACTCTTGAATACTTTAAATCATAATGCGAGGTGCCTTGCACCGGATCGTAATCATGTAACAATGCTGCAACTAGCATTATTTCATAGTCTCTTTTGGCAATCGTGTAACCATGAATTTCCTTTGGTAACATGTTTAGGCTCATATAGGCGACCTCTAAAGAATGATGTAGATTATGATATTCGCTCGATCCTTCTCCTAAGCCTATCTTATCATATTCTTTTTTTAGATATTGGGTCAATAAATGCAATTTAGTCAATGATTCCTCATTGATACCTATGGTTCTGGCTTTTAACAAAATAGATTCAATTAGATAATCTAGAGATACACTTGAAAGATTTTCATTCGTGTATTGTATTTGACGCTTTTTAGCACCTGGAAGTATTTCTTTAGTTTTGCTATACACTATCCTTATGGGGAGACTTTTGTTTAGGTATGTAGAGAGGGATGTCAGAATATTTCCAGAATGTTTCAGAACAGGTTTTTCTTTGAAAATTATTTCATCAATTATTTTGGGTATGTTTTTATTGACATCTGAAATTATGTTTGTTATTGTATTTATTTCTGTTTGAGAGAAAGTGTTAAATCTTTTATATTCTGTGTTAATTACTAGCCATTGCGGAATTATAATCCTCAATATTGCATTTTTATTATCAATTGATTCATTTTTCTTTCCGGTAGAATCTGCCTGATTGAATTTTTTTAATATCACTACTACGTTGCCTTTTCCTCTTTTAAACGGGAGATTTGCATCCTTTGTCACTTCCAGCCTTACATTTTTATTTATTTTCCGCAACTCCAATAATATCTTCCAGTATTTTCCTTTATCAAGCCAGTGGGGTACGTCGTT
>Ga0183260_10001045_pt1 | contig 23529 bp, 21 predicted proteins | sample AntDrymUQ4972206_2_FD_129768 | JGI IMG/M metagenome (GOLD analysis project Ga0183260, IMG submission 129768) | Polar desert sand microbial communities from Dry Valleys, Antarctica - metaG UQ497 (22.06) (version 2) (version 2) | ecosystem: Environmental > Terrestrial > Soil > Desert | place... | reverse complement strand
GACGACCGGGGGCGGCCCAGCTTCGAGCGGCTGCAGCGGCGCATGCACGTCCGAGGCCCGAGCCCTTCCCTGCGATCCGAGGTGCCGGTCCTGTACGTCATCTTCGACCTGCTCTGGCTCGACGGGAAGCTCCTCACCGGCGAGCCCTTCGTCGAGCGGCGCCGCCTGCTCGAGGAGCTGCACCCCAGCGGCCCGTCGTGGCAGATCTCCCACCTGCTGCCCGAGCCGCCCGACGAGACCATGCTGGCCGCCTGCCGTGATGTCGGCCTCGAGGGCTACGTCGGCAAGCTGGCGTCGTCCGGCTACACGGTCGGCAGGCGCTCGAAGGCGTGGACGAAGCTCAAGTGCGTCCGCCGACGGGAGCTCGTCGTCGGGGGGTGGACCGAAGGGTCGGGTGGCCGCTCCGGCCATATCGGCTCGCTCGCCGTCGGCTGGGTCGACCCGGACGTCCCGGCACCCCCCGGCCACCCGTTCGCCCTCCACTACTCGGGCCTGGTCGGCTCCGGTCTCAACGAGCTCCTCCTGCGCCACCTGGCCGGCGCCTTCACCGACCTGGCCTCACCGGTCAGCCCCTTCGCCGGCGAGCCGCCCCCGCCCCGGTCGGTCCACTTCGTGCGCCCCGAGCTGGTCGTCGAGGTCATGTTCAACGAGGTCACCACCGCCGGCGTCCTCCGCCAGCCCTCGATCAAGGGCCTCCGGACCGACATCGACCCGGCGACCGTGGTCTGGACCCACGAGATGCTCTGATCCTTCTACGGCTCCTTCTACGGCAAGGCGGGCGCTGGGCCGGCCGCGGCCTTCCTCTCCATCTCCGCGTTGACTGCGGTGACGAAGCGGAGGCCCTCGGCCACCGCTCGGTCGTACATCTGGAGCTGCTCCTCCAACTGGGCTCGCGTCACGGGGGGGTCTGCCCCGTCCCAGTCCTGGGGGAGGTCGGTGAGAGCCGGGGCTCCAGGCGCGCGCCGCTCGAAGACCTCCTTCGGGTCCACATAGTCGCCCCCGCTCGACTGCGCCCGCCGGTGCGTGCCTGCCACGTACTTGCCGAGGTTCTTCAGGAACGGGAGGGTGTTCCCGACCGTGGGGTCGAAGGTCACGCCCAGCTCCATCTGCTGGGCGAGGGCGATCGCCTGCTGCAGCTCTTCCGCATACCGGCCCACGTACTTCAGCGGCTCGTACTCGCGCATGGCCTGCAGCCGGTTCCCACCGGAGTGGTCCCGCACCGCCCCGTCGAAGAAGTCGGTGTTCGCCACCGCAGCCTGGTTGGCGCGGCTCAGCTGCGACTCGAGGGGCGTGGGGCTGCCCGGCTTCTTCATGGCTGCCCCCATCACCGCCCCCGGCCCGACGTAGGCCTCGGTCAGGTAGAAGTTGGCCTCCATCTGCTTCTTGGTGATCGTGGTCGCTAGGCGGGCGCGCTCCTCGGCGCTGAGGCCAGCCTTGTTGTCCTCGTACTCGCCGTCCAGCCTGTCGCCCTCGGCCAGCAGCTCGTTGCGCCGGGCACGGCGGTCGCTGTCGCTCATGGCGAGCAGCTCGACGACCTGGGGCGAGTCGGGATCCACGCCCGAGGCCCGGGCCAGGTCCTTCGCTCGGAGCTCCGCGGCGGCGTCGCCCTGGGCGTGCAGCAGGCGCTTGACCGCGCTCCAGTGATTGGTCTCCCGGGTCACGTCGGCCTCGATGCGGACGCGGTCGGCGGGGCTGAGCCCGGACAGCGCGGTGGTGTACCTGGTGAGGCGCGTCGGCTCGGGGTAGAGGTTGATGCGCAGAACCTCGCTCCAGTTGGGGCCGAACCGTGCCTCGAGGACGCTCTCCACCTCGATGAGCTTCTGCCCTGCGAGCCGTCCTGTCACCCACAGGTCCAGGTCGCTCTCGGGCCGGTCGGTTTGGACGTCCTGGGGTTTCACCGGGAACTCCTTGGCCAGCTGGCCCGCAACCCGGGCCCGGTAGGTCCTCAGCTCGACCATGACTTTGTCGACGGCGGGGTCGTGCCTGCGGGCCATCGCCAGCTCCATCTGGACGTCCCGCCACGAGCCCTGCGTGATCAGGAGCTGCTTGATGGCCTCGTCGTTCCCGGTCACGAGGCCGTCCCAAAGCCACGGCGACCTCTCCTTGAGCTCGGTCAGGAACGGGGTGGAGCGAGAGCCCGGCTCTCCCGGCTGGCTGCGGCGCAGGACGAACGTCTCGAGGTCGGCGGCCAGCAGGTGAACCTTCTCGCGGAGCCCCGGGTCGTCGGGTCGCTCCGTGAGGTCGTCCTCGAGGACGCTGAGGCGCTTCACCAGGTGGATGCGGGCCAGCTCGTCGTGTGCGCTGGCGGCAATGCGCTCGGGCCGAAGGATCGCCCGCACGTCGGTGCCGTCGGCGTCGAGATCGATGGTCACCAGACCGCCGGGCATCTTCCGCACGATGACCTCGAAGGTCTCGGAGCTGAACCTCCAGGAGGTGTCCGACGCCTGGCGGGCACCGACCTGCCGGCCCTTGAAGTCGCCGTACCCGCCGAGGAGGCCCTTGCCGACGGCGTTCACCGACCGGTTGCCCATCCGCTCGGCGATGTCCCACGGTGAGAGGTTCCCGACCCCGCCCTTCGCCAGCGCGCCGAGCTCGTCGCTCAGGTCGCCGGTGAGGTTCTGGGTGATGCTGGCCGCCATCATCGTCCTCAGGTTGGCCACCTCGACGTCGGCGCCCGGCGGAAGGTGCTTGATCATCCCGCTGCCACCCGCACCAGCCGACTTGCCGGCGATGACGAAGGCCATGGCGAGGATCTCCTCGGTCGTCGGCAGCTTGTCGGCCGAGACGACCGCCAGGCCCTGCAGCCCGACCTCCTTGGTCCCCTCGATGGTGGCGTCCTTGAGGAATGAGCCCGCCTTGCCCAGCTGCCTGAGCCGCTCCGCATCGACCAGGCTGTTGAACGCCTTCTCACCGAGAGCGCCGAAGCCCCGCCCGGCAGCCACCTGGACGAAGGCCATGGCGTTCTGGCTGCTGAGGAGCTGGTAGTTGTCCCCCATCATCCCCTTGCGGGAGAGCATCCCGGCGGCGGTGGAAGCCAGGGAGTTCAGCAGGTACCGGAACGCGAGCCCGGTGGCCGCGCCGCCCGTGAACGCACTGATGCCGGCGGCGATGGCCGTCTCCACCACCATGGCGATCGCGTCGGCGACCGCCTGGTGGACGGCGCGGAGGCTCTTCAGCCGGTCCTGGAGCTGGCCGTACTCGAGGGCGGCGAGCTGCAGCGGGTCGCCTGCACCGGTCATCGCCATCAAACCCTCGAGCTCGGCCGGGGTCGTGCTGCCGGCGATGAACTCCAGGCGGGCCAGGGACTCGTCGGCCACGGCGGCGTGATCCTCGCCGCTCCACTCGTCGTACTTCTTGGCGATCTCGCCCATCGGGTTGAGCCAGTGCGTCTGCTCGGCTTCGTGTCGGTCCCTGGCCCGTTCCAGGATCTTCGCCATTTCCTTGGCGGGATCGATCAGGTCAGCCAGGTCGAAGAGGGGCTTGACCTTCCCGTAGCGCTTCTTCAGGTGCTCGAGGAACCCGAGGGCGGGGTCACCGGGATCGCCCAGATAGCTCTTGGCGTACAGGGCCACGACCCGCTTGCGGATGTCGGGGCTGAGCCCCTCGGAGTTGAGGAAGGCGTAGGCCGCTTGGAGGGCGCCCTCGCCCGCTCCTTCGTCGATCTCGAGCTTGAGCCGCTGGACCCCGCGGGAGACGTCGCTGCTGCCCTCCCGGGTCAGGGCGAGGATGCGATCGCGGTGCGTGCCCCCGCCGGGGGCGACGAAGTTCCACAGGATCACGGGCCGGACGATCGTGCCGTTCTCGTCGGTCCGCGGCACGCTGGCCTTTTGCAGCAGCTGCGCCATCTCACCCTTGGCCCAGGCCTCGGTCACGACCTCGACCGTCTTCGCCGGGTCGAGGTCCTCGGAGGCGAGCCACACCTTGTCGGCCCATGTCAAGGATCCGAGCAGCAGCAGCTTCCCCCGGAGGTAGGTGCCCGTGCCCTCGTCTTCCTCCCCGCCGAGCTCGGACAGGTAGATCGCCTTGTCGTACTCCCAGTCCGCCGTGAAAAACCGGACCAGGTGCTCGGAACCATGCTCTCGGGCCAGGGCGATGCGCTTCTCGTGGGCTTTCTGAAGGGTCTCGAGGGCACGCAGCACCTGGTCTTCCCGTGTCCCCCCTCCCGCGGTGGCAGCCGCGAAGGTGTCCTTGGCCACGTGGATCTCGATGGCCAGGATCCGGTCGCGCTCTTTGTACTCGTCGTCGGTCGGCGCTGCGCTCGCCGCCTCACCGGGGCTCGTCAGGGCGGTCGACTCGCGGGATTCGAGGCCGGCCTCCTGGTCCTCGCTCCACAGGTCGGTCTCCTGCTCGACCGGAGGAAGGCCCTGGACGTACCGGTCGTAGCCGTCGAGGATGGCGCGGGCGAGCCTCCAGTCCGTGTTGCTGAGGACACCGGGGAGCTCCATGGTCATGGCCATCCGCAGCGTCATCGGCGTCAGGCCGGCGCCCTGCACCCGGCTGTTCCACTGGGACACCAGCGCGCCGAACTGGGCGGGGCCCTTGTCCCAGGCCGACTGCAGGATCTTCAGGCAAGTCTCGGCGCGCACGCCCGTGATGGCCACCGATTCCAGGTACAGCTGCTCGGCGGGGGTGAGGTCGTGGTCGATCTGGGCCAGCGCCTTTTGGAGCGGCGCTCCCGACAGGTCGCCGCGCAGGTCGGCCTCCAGCGAGCCCAGGCCGACGTCGCCGAAGGTCCTGTCGTACTCGTCGCGCAGCTTCGTCCGGGCCGCCGCCCCCTTGGACGAGACCAAGGTGATGATGCGGTCCACGTCCTCGTCACGGGTGTTGTCGGGGATGAGGCCCATCGCCAGCTGGGTGTGGTAGCCGTGCACGTTGCCGCACCGGACCAGGGACATGGCGTAGATGAGCGGCTCGGGAGCGCTGGCGAGCTGGTACCTCAGGTAGTGCTCGATCGACGTCTGGTGGTTCAGGAGGAAGGCCGTCTTCACCTCGGCCCGCATGCCGTCGCTGAGGCCGGTCAGAGCCTTCAGGACCCGCCCGGGCTCGTTCGTCCACTGCAGGGCGTCGTAGACCTCCTGAGCCACCGCCGCCGCCTTGTCGACGGTGCCCTCGCCCTCGGCGCCCGCCACGGTGGAGGAACGCTGGAGGGCGACGATGCGCTGGGCGTGGCGATTGCCCTGGGTCCGCCCGACGCCGAGCAGCATCTCCTCGGCCTGGGCGCGCCCCAGGCGTCCCAGCAGCTCCGCCTGGGCCACCAGGGAACCGCACTGCAGGGCCGACGAGCTGGTGGCGGCGGCCACCTTCGGCTGGGCCGGTCCCAAGCGCGGCGCCGGGCTGCGACCCCGGCTGCGTGCCGCCATCCGACCAGTGTGCCCGGCCGCCGACCCCGCCATGTTCCCCATCGTGCACCATTTCGGGCACGGCTGCTGGTTCTCCGGGCACCCGCCGGAGCAGCCCCCGGTCCTACGCTCGCGGGCGATGCCCGCCACCGACCCCGCCCTTCCGGCGCTCACCGGACGCCGGGTCCGGAGCCTCGGCCGGGGCCTCCGCACCGAGATCGACCTGGCCGCCGTGCTCTGGACCGACGAGCTGGCCTGAACCAACAACCCGGCCGCGCAAGCCAACCGGCCACATGCGCCCGGGGTGACAACCTGGAGAGGTGGGTCTCTGGGTGGGTGTCGTCCCGGTCCTGCGCGCCGAGGGAGGCGTCGGTGGCTGAGAACCGGGTCAGCGTCGAGGTCGGAGGCCGCACGCTGGTCATCGGGAACCTCGACAAGCGCCTCTACCCGGACGGCACCACCAAGGCCGAGGTGATCCACTACCTGACGGCGGTGGCGCCCGTGCTGCTCCCCCACCTCGCCGGCCGGGCCATCACCATGAAGCGGTACCCCGACGGCACCCAGGCCGGCTTCTTCTACGAGAAGCGCTGCCCGTCACACGCCCCCGAGTGGGTGAAGACGGTGGACCAGTGGGTCAGCCACGGGTCGGGCCGGTGGGGCAGGGACGACCGAGGCCCCAAGACCCGGGAGGAGGTGCCGTTCTGCGTGGTCGACGGCCTGCCGACGCTGGTCTGGCTGGGGGGCATGGCCGCCCTCGAGCTGCACACGCCGATGGCCCAGGCGGCCGGGCCTTTCGGGGCCGACGTGCCCACGCTGGTCGTGCTCGACCTCGACCCGGGCCCTCCCGCCACCGCCGTCGAGTGCGCCGTGGTGGCCCTGCGCATCCGCGAGCTGCTGGAGACCCTGGGCCTGCGCACCGTCGTCAAGTCGTCGGGCAACAAGGGCCTGCAGGTCTACATCCCCGTCAACGTCCCCGGCACCACCTCCGAGAGCGCCCGGGGCTTCGCCCAGGCCGTCGCCCTGCTGCTCGAGAAGCAGGACCCGAAGCTCGTCGTCTCCCAGCAGGCCAAGGTTCTCCGCCCCGGCAAGGTGCTGATCGACTGGCTCCAGAACGAGTCCTTCAAGACGACCGTGTCGGTGTACTCCCTGCGGGCCCGCGAGCGGCCCACGGTGTCGACGCCGCTCAGCTGGGACGAGGTGGAGGCGCTGGCGCAGGGTGGCGACCCCGAGTCGGTCCAGATGAGCCCCCGGCAGGTGCTGGACCGGGTGGCTGAGCGCGGCGACCTCTTCGCCGAGGCGGCCACCCTGCAGCAGCCGCTGCCGAAGCTCTGATCGCTACGCTTCGCCCGGATGGTCACCGCGGCCTGGGTCACGCCGTTCCCCCCCGACCGCAACGGCGGCGGCGGCCAGATCCGCGAGGCCCACCTGCTGCTGGGCCTGGCCGAGCGGGCCTCCATCCACCTCCTGTGCCCGGGCCCCGTCGTCGACCCGGCGGTGCGCGCCGCGATCAACACGCTGACCGAGGTCGAGCCGCCCGAGAGCGTGTGGCGGGACCGCCACCCGTGGCTGCGGCGGGCGGCGGGCGCCGCCGCCCTGGCCGGGTCGCGCCAGCCTCGGGAGGTGCGGTGGTTCGGCCGGTACCGGCCGGCGCTGGCCGCCGCCCTGCGGCAGGTGACGGCCGACGTGGTGCTCGTCGAGCCCATCGGGCTGGCCCCCCTGCTGCCCCCGTCGCGGCAGGGGCGCTGGGTGCTGACCTTCCACAACCTGCCGTCGAGGATGGCCGACCAGGGGGCGGCCGTGCAGGAGCACCGGGCCCAGCGGTGGGTGTTCCGGCGCGACGCCACCATCGCCGCCGCCTTCGAGCGGCGGGCGGCGGCCGCCTTTGACGCCGTCATCACCTGCACGGCCGCCGATGCCGCCGCGCTGGGCTCGCCCGGCACCACGCTGGTCGTGCCGAACGGCGTGGACGTCGGCCGCTTCTGCCCGCAGCCCCAGGTGGCCGAGCCGCGGATCGTCTTCACCGGCGCCCTGTACACCGACCCCAACATCGACGGGGCCCGATGGTTCTGCCACGAGGTGCTGCCCCGCATCCGACGGACGGTCCCGAACGTGCAGGTCGACGTGGTCGGCGCCCGACCGGCCGAGGAGGTGCGCGCCCTGGCCGAACTGCCCGGGGTCAGGGTCCACCCCGACGTGGCCGACGTGGCCCCGTTCCTCGATGCAGCGCGCGTCGCCGTCGTGCCGCTGCGCATCGGATCGGGCAGCCGGCTGAAGGCGCTGGAGGCGATGGCCGCCGGCCGGGCCGTGGTGGGCACCTCGATCGGGCTTGAGGGCCTCGACCTGCGGCCCGGCCAGGACGTGCTCCTGGCCGAGGACGCCGCATCCTTCGCGACCGCCACCCTCCGCGTGCTCGGTGACGACACCCTTGCTCGCGCCCTGGCGGATGCCGGCCGGGCCACCGTCCGGGCCCGCTTCGACTGGTCGCCGATCGCCTCCCGCTTCACCGAGTCGGTCCTGGCCATCGCCGACCCGGCGTGGGCGCCGGAGGCGTCCGCCGGTGGCCCGGGTCGGTGACGATGGCATCTGCCCGTGCGAGAATCCAGCGGTGCCCGGCGAGGACGACCCCATGACCAACAGCCCGTCGCCAGCCTGGACCCCGGGCCCCGGGTTCTGGCGGGATCGCCCGGTGGCGGTCACCGGCGCCACCGGGTTCCTGGGCTCCCACCTCACGGGCGAGCTCGTCGGTCTCGGGGCCGAGGTGGTGGTGCTGGCCCGCGACGACGTGCCTCCGTCGTCGGTGGCGGCCGCTTGGGAAGGCCGGGTGGCCGTGGTGCGGGGCGCCGCCGAGGACCAGGTCGCGATCGAGCGCCTGCTCGGCGACTACGAGGTGCGGACCCTGTTCCACCTGGCGGCGCAGTCGCAGGTGGGGGTGGCCAACCGCAACCCGGTGGCCACCTACGAGGCGAACATCGCCGGCACCTGGGGGGTGCTGGAGGCCGTGCGCCGCTCGCCGCGAGTCGAGCAGGTGGTGACCGCGTCGAGCGACAAGGCCTACGGGGCCCAGCCGCACCTGCCCTACGACGAGGCCATGCCACTCCTCGGCGTCAACCCCTACGACGTCTCGAAGGCGTGCGCCGATCTCCTGGCCCAGAGCTACGCAGCCACCTACGAGGTCCCGGTCTGCATCACCCGCTGCGGCAACTTCTTCGGCCCCGGGGACCGCAACTGGCAGCGGCTGGTGCCCGGCACCATCCGCAGCCTGCTGCGGGGCGAGCGGCCGCTCATCCGGTCGGACGGCTCCATGGTGCGCGACTACCTGTACGTGGTCGACGGCGCCCTCGCCTACCTGCGCCTGGCCGAGGCCATGGCCGCCGCCGGCGGCGCACTGACCGGCGAGGCTTACAACTTCTCCACGGAGACCCCGCTCTCGGTGCTGGACCTCGTGGAGCGGATCCAGACGGTCATGGGCACGGCCATCGAGCCCGACATCCGCAACGAGGCCAGCCACGAGATCCAGGAGCAGTTCCTCTCGGCGGCCAAGGCCCGGTCCGTGCTCGGCTGGACGTCGCAGTGGTCGATGCAGGGCGCCCTCGCCGCCACCGTCGACTGGTACCGCGCCGAACTCGCCGCCGACGGGCTGGGAGCTCCCGCCGCTCGCGCCTCGTGATCCCGCAGCGGATCGTCGTGGCCGGCGCCGGGGGCTACGTGGGCGGGCGGCTCGTGGCCGCCCTCGCCGCCCGCCCCGGGGTCGAGCCGGTCGCCCTCGTGCGCCGGCGCCGGCCGTGGCTGGCTGGCTCCGAGCAGGTCGAGCTCGACCTGCTCGAGCCCGGGACGAACCTCACGGGGGCGCTGGCCGGCGCCAAGGCCGTGGTCCACCTGGCCGGCCCGTCGGAGGTGGTCGCCGCCCGGGCCCCGGCCACCGTGCTGGCCGACACCGTCGCCATCAGCGCCGCCCTCGGCGCCGCCGCCGTCGAGGCGGGGGTGGGCCGCTTCGTCTACCTTTCCACCACCCACGTCTACGGCACGCGGGCGGCGCCGGGCGCCGTGCTCACCGAGGACCTCCGCCCCGAGCCCCGGCACCCGTACGCCATCGCCAGGCTGGCCTCGGAGCACGTGCTCGCCGGGCTCGGCGTCGACCTCGTGGCCCTGCGCCTCACCAACACCGTCGGTGCCCCCGCCGATGTCGCCGTCGACCGCTGGTCGCTGGTCGTCAACGACCTGTGCCGCCAGGCGGCCACCGAGGGCGTGCTCCGCCTGCGCAGCGACGGGCTGCAGTGGCGGGACTTCGTCGCCCTCGGTGACGCGGTGGGTGTGGTGGCCGACATCGCCCTCGGCGCCGGGCGGGCCGGGACCTGGAACCTCGGCTCGGGCACCCCCATCACCGTGCGCGCCGTCGCCGGCCTCGTGGCCGACGCCTGGGAGGCGTGCACCGGTCACCGTCCGCCGCTCGAGGCCCCGGCCCCAGCCGGCCCGCCCACCGAAGCGCACGTGGTCGACACCGACGGGTTGGCGGCGCTCGGCCTGCGGTGCTCCTCCCCGCTCCCGGCCGCGGTCGCCGAGGTCGCCGCCTTCTGCCACGAGCACCGGGTGTGGCTCGGGCGGTCGACGTGACAGAGTGCCCCGGGTGAGCGAGATCGAGGGGTTGCGGACCAGGCCCCTGCGGCGCATCCCCGACGAGCGGGGTGCCGTCTTCCACATGCTGCGCGAGGACACCGACGGCTTCGAGCGCTTCGGCGAGATCTACTTCTCGTCGGTGTACCCGGGTGTCGTCAAGGGCTGGCACCTCCACCACGAGATGACCCTCAACTACGCCGTGCCGGTGGGCATGGTGAAGCTGGTCTGCTACGACGACCGAGAGGGATCGCCCACCCGCGGCAACCTCGCCGAAATCTTCACCGGTGAGCTCGACTACCAGCTGGTGACGATCCCGCCACTCGTCTGGAACGGCTTCAAGGGGATGGGCACCACCCCGGCGCTGGTCGCGAACTGCGCCACCATCCCCCACCGCCCCGGCGAGATCGACCGCCTCGACCCCCACGACAACGACATCCCCTACGACTGGGCCCGTCGGGATGGCTGAGGCGGTCCGACCGACCACGGCGGCCCTCGACGATGCCAGAAAGCGAGTCTCCGAGCTCAGCTGGTACCACACCATGGACGTGCTCCCCGGGGTGACCACGCCGGGGTGGTTCGACCTCCGGCACGCCCTCGACACCATCCCGTTCCCCGACGTCGCCGGTGCCCGCTGCCTCGACGTGGGGACGTGGGACGGCTTCTACGCGTTCGAGCTCGAGCGGCGTGGCGCCGCCGAGGTCGTCGCCGTCGACCTCCCGGACCTGGCCGACCTCGACTACCCGGCCGACGTCCGGGCCACCCCAGGCTTCGATCCCAGCTTCGCCACCACCCAGCCCCGCATGGCGGGCTTCCAGCTGGCCCACGAGCTGCGGGGATCCTCGGTCGACTGGCGGGGTTGCTCGATCTACGACCTCGACCCCGACGAGCTCGGAACCTTCGACCTGGTCGTGGTCGGCAGCCTCCTGGTGCACCTGCGCGACCCCGTGCGAGCCCTCGAGGCCGTGCGGCGGGTAACCCGTGGGGTGCTGCTCTCGATTGACTACACCCTGCCGTCCGTCAGCCTGGCCGCCCGGCACCGGCCGCTGTTCCAGCTCAACGGCCGCGGGGTCGACTTCCAGTGGTGGCTGGCCAACGCCGAGGGCCACCGCCAGCTCCTTCGGACGGCCGGTTTCGAGATCGAGGCCGGATCGGCGCCCTTCCTGCTGCGCCTGCGCCAGGGCGGTGCCGACGCCCAGAGCCGACCCCGCACGGTGCACGAGGCCAAGCAGCGGGCCATGAACTGGCTGCTGACCCGCGACGCGTCGCCGGGACACGCCCACCAGGCGCTGCTGGGTCGCCCACGGTTCTGAGGGACCGACGGCGAGACGACGCCTCGGGCGTCCCTGGGAGCGTGCTGAAGTAGAGCGAGGCGGATGCCCCCTCGGGCCCTGACCTGCAACGCTGCCGTCGCAGCAGGCAGCCGAGCCGATTTCTTCAGCATGCTCCTACCGCCGGTCAGGGGCCGCCGAGGGCTTGAGCACCAGGCGACCGGTGTGGTCCATGCGGTGCAGGAGGACGCGCTCGTCCTGGGCCGCGAGGTACTCGTCGACCGCCTTGCGAGCCCCTCTGAAGTCGCCGTAGTCGTCGATCACGAGCACCCCACCCGGGGTCATCCGGGGCCAGAGGTGCTCGAGCTCGTGCGCCGTCGACGCGTACCAGTCGGTGTCGAGCCGGCAGAGGGCGATGGCGTCCGGGGCGGCGCTTGGGATGGTGGCCTCCACCAGGCCCGGCACGAAGTGCAGCCGCTCAGCGGGGTAGCCGGTGTCCTGCAGGAGCCGCTCGACCTCGGCCATCGGCAGGTAACGGAACACCTCGGCGGTCCGGAGCTCCTCGATGATGTCGGCGGCGCGCACGCCGGAGGTGGTGACGTCCTCGTCTCCGGGGTCGGGTGTCCGGGTGAAGGTGTCGAACAGGTGGAGGTGGCGGTCGGTGGCGCCGAGGTCGACCAGGGTGAGGGCGACGACCATCATCGACCCACCCCGCCACACCCCGCACTCGACCATGTCGCCCGGCACGTCGGCGCTCACGAGGTACCGCACGGCTTCGACCAGGCCCATGATCCGCTCGACCGAGGTCAGGGTGTACGGGCGCACCCGCTCGATCACCGACGCGGTGAACTCGTCGCAGTCGGGCGGCAACGGAGCCGGGGCGCAAGCCGTCCGGACGACCTCGTAGCCGAGGCGTCCGAGGAGCGAACGAGCTGGTCGGATGACCAGCCGGCGAGCGCGTGCAGAGACGGTCACCGGCGGCCATTCCAGCACACACCGCCGCCACGGCCGGCCGGTCGGTCGACGTGGGAGAGTGCCCTACCGTGAGCGAGATCGAAGGAGGGGGCGCCCCCCCGCTCCACCCCACCGGGAACGGGCCCGGCGAGGCCGGCCCGGGCGCTTCAACCGTGCCGGCCGCGGGCCTGGCGGAGGGCGTGGGGCGCCTCGGTCACCAGCCGGGTCTCGACGGGCTGCGGGCGATCGCGGTCGTGGCCATCATGTTCGTGCACGCTGGCTACCTGCTGGCCCCCGCCTACTCCGAGCGGATGCTCCCCGGCGGCCACCGAGGGCCGGCCGCGCCGCCGGCGGCGACCGTCATCACGTACCTGGGCGCGCCTGCCCCGGATGCCGGCGCCCGGTGAGCTCGCGGCCGAGTCGACCCGCCACCCGACGCGAGACGGCGGGCGACGGCGAGTCGTCGAGCGCCGTCCCGGGTGGCGAGCGCGCCGGGGTGGATCCGACGGCCACGGCCGGCGGGCCGGACAACATCGCGGCGGCGGCGGCCATCGCCGCCGCCGTGGGGGCCGGGGCCTCGGTGCTCGTCGTCGGCACCCCGCCGCCCGGCCTCGGTGATGCGCTCGACGCTCGGAGCTGCAAGGTCACGCTGCTGGGCCCACCCGCCGTCGACGAGACCTGGGCCGGCCGGGTCGGCGGCGTCGACGAGGTCCGACCCGATCCCGGGTCGCTGGACGACTTCGACGCCGTGGTGGCGCCGCACCTCCTCGACCTCGCCGCCGACCCCGCCACCGCGTTGCGCCGGATGGCCGGTGCACTGCGCGCCAAGGGCCTGGTCGTCCTCGTGGCGAGTGGGCCGGCGCCACCCGGCGCGCTGCACCGTCACGACGCCGACCAGGTGGAACGCCTCTGCCAGCTGGCCGGGCTGGCCGTCCAGGCGGTGACGAGACCGGCAGGCGCCGCGACCAGCGTGGTCGTGGCCCGGCGGCCCGCAACGGCGCCAACCTCCGAAGCGGTCGACGACAGGGAGCCTCAGCAGGAGACCCTGACGACCGCGGTTGACCGGCGGCTCCGCGACCAGCAAGCGAGGATCCGGGCGCTCGAGGACGAGGTCCGGGCGCTTCGCACGGTCAGCGGTCGGCCCCGCATCGCCGCCCTCGTGGCCCGGGGGACCCGGGTCGGCCGGGTGGCCCGGGCCGTCCGGACCAGGATGCGGGCCCGTGGGTGACAACACCCTCATCGACGCGTACCTCCGCCTCGTGGCCGACGGCGTGCTCGGCCAGCTCGTGCCCGCCGAGACCCACCTCGTGCCGATCAGGCCGACCGGGAGGGCCGGGCGCCTGCTGACCCTCGCCGCCAGCCGGACCGGGGGCGTCCTGGCCCGGCCGGTGCCGGAGGGCGCCGTCGACCACGAGTGCGGCCGGCACCAGATCGCGCCGCCCGGGGCCTTCACCATGATGGGGCGGGCCCGGCTCGAGCAGCTCCGGCGGTGCATCGAGGAGGTGCTCGCCGACGACGTTCCCGGCGATCTCATCGAGACGGGCATCTGGCGGGGCGGGGGCACCATCTTCGCCGCCGCGGTGCTCCGGGCCCACGGCTCCGACCGAGCGGTCTACGTCGCCGACTCCTTCGAAGGCCTGCCTCCCCCCGATCTCGAGCGGTACCCGGCCGACTCCTTCAGCGATCTCCACACCCGCGACGAGCTGGCCGTCTCGATCGACGAGGTTCGTGGCCACTTCCGCGGCTTCGGCCTCCTGGACGACCGCGTCCAGTTCGTGAAGGGGTGGTTCCGCGACACGCTTCCCTCGCTCGCCGGCCACCGCTGGGCGGTGATCCGCCTCGACGGGGACCTCTACGAATCGACCATGGACGGGCTGCGCAACCTCCACCCCGGGCTGGCGCCCGGCGGGTTCTGCATCATCGACGACTACGGCGCCTACGAGGCGTGCCGCGACGCGGTCCACGACTACCGACGTGAGCACGGCATCACCGAGCCCATCGAGCGCATCGACTGGACCGGGGCCTGGTGGCGCCGGGCGAGCGGCTGACGGCGCCCCGTGCGGACGCTCGCCTTCTACCTGCCCCAGTTCCACCCGTTCCCGGAGAACGACGCGTGGTGGGGACGGGGCTTCACCGAGTGGACCTACGTGGCCGCCGCCCGCCCGCGCTTCCCCGGCCACGAACAGCCCCATCTCCCCGCCGACCTCGGGTTCTACGACCTGCGCCTCCCCGAGGTGCGGGCGGGGCAGGCGGAGCTGGCCCGGGCCCACGGCATCGACGGCTTCGTCTGGTACCACTACTGGTTCGAGGGGCGGCGCCTGATGGAGCGGCCCTTCAACGACGTGCTGCACCGCGGCGAGCCCGACCTGCCGTTCGCCCTGGCGTGGGCCAACCACAGCTGGACCCGCAACTGGAACGCCTGGAACGGCGAGCTGCTCCTCGAGCAGCGCTTCTCGCCGGAGGATGACGTCCGCCACATCCGGTGGCTGGCCGAGGCCTTCGCCGACGACCGCTACATCCGGGTCGACGGCCGGCCCCTGCTGCTCGTGACCCACACCGACCGGATGCCCGAGCCCCGGGCGACCGTGGAGCGCTGGAACGACGAGTGCTCGCGGCTGGGGATGGCGCCGCCGTACCTCGTGCGCATCGACATCAACCCCGACGTGGTCGACCCCCGTTCCATCGGCTTCGACGCCAGCGTCGATCTCGCCCCGATCGGCGCCCAGCTCCCTCGTCGTGTCGGGCCGCCGTGGGCCGACCGCCACCGCCCTTCGGTGCGGCGCGCCTTTTCCGAGCAGCACGTCCACGACTACGACGATGTCGTCTCCGACTGGATCCGGCGGCCTCTGGACCGGGCCCACCGCACGTACCCGTGCGTGAGCCCACGCTGGGACAACAGCCCCCGTCGCGAGCAGGGCTCGCTCATCTTCCGAGGGGCGACACCGGCGTCGTACCGGCGCTGGGTCGAGCACGTCCACCGGACGTTCACGCCGTACGGGCCGGACGAGGACCTGCTGTTCGTCAACGCCTGGAACGAGTGGGCCGAGGGCGCCCACCTCGAGCCGTGCACCCGCTGGGGCCGTGCCTTCCTGCGCGCCCACCTGGCGACCTGACCGATCATCCGTCACCCGTCGACGCCGGCGCGTCGATCGGACGTGTCGACCACTCGACGTCGATCACCACGGCGCCGTCGCCGTGCAGGGCCGCCCACGCGTCGCGGCCCATCCCCGCCGACCACACCTCGACCGTGCCGGCGGCGGTGACCCCGTCGACGGGCTGTCCGGTCTCGGCCGACATCACCGACAGGTCGATGGAGTACCGACCTGGCGCGAGCGGCAGCGAGGGCAGGGCCATCCTGACCACCTCGCGACCGGACCGGCCGGCCGTCCGCAGCGACCGGGAGACCATCGTGGCGACGGAGAGCCCCGCATCGGTGCTGAAGCGGACGCCCACGATCCCCCGGCCCACCTGATCGAACCCGGAGAGGTGGATGTCGAGGGCGGCCGGGGCACCGGCCTCGAGGGCGGCGGTGGGCAGGGTGTGGTCAGGCCCGGTGATGACGAGGCGCTCGAGCACGATCCCGTGGGGCGGGTAGGGGTTCCTCCGCTCGAGGAGGTCCCACCGGCCGGACCCCTCACGGTCGCCTGGCCCGCCGAAGTAGGCCCGCACCGCCTCGGCCGGTGACCCGTCGAAGGTCAGGCTCCCGTCGACGAGCACGAGCACCCGGTCGCACATGCGTCGGATGGGCGCCATGTTGTGGCTGACGAACAGCACGGTGCGGCCTCCGTCAGCCGCGAGCGACTCGAGCTTGGTGACGCACCGCTCCTGGAAGCGGGCGTCGCCCACGGCGAGCACCTCGTCGACCAGCAGGATGTCGGCGTCCAGGTGGGCGGCCACCGCGAACGCCAGCCGCACGGCCATGCCGGTCGAGTACCGCTTCACCGGCGTGTCGAGGAACTCCTCGACCTCGGCGAAGGCCACGATCTCGTCGAGCTTGCGGGTGATCTCCCGCCGGCGCATGCCCAGCACCCCACCGTTCAGGTAGACGTTCTCGCGGCCGGTGAGCTCGGGGTGGAAGCCCGTCCCGACCTCGAGGAGGCTGCCCACGCTGCCTCGAAGCTCGACCTCGCCCCGGTCCAGCCGGGTGACGCGCGTGAGGATCTTCAGCAGGGTGCTCTTGCCGGCGCCGTTCGGCCCGATGACGCCGAGGATCTGGCCGCTCGGCACCTCGAAGGAGACGTCCCGCAACGCCTCGAACGCGGTGCGAGCGGTCGGTCGGCCGCTGCGGCTCACGCGGGTGCCGAACGCCTCCCGGAGGCCCGACGCCGTCAGGCCGGTCCGGTACGACTTGCCCACGCCGACGGCGCGGATCACCGGTGCGTCTGCCATTCCGCTCAGATCAGGTCGGCGAAGTCGGGCTCGCGCTGGGCGAACCACAGCACGCCGAGCACAGGGGCGACGAGCGCCGTCGCGATCCCGGCAGCCAGCCGGCCGGCCGACGGTGCGGGCGTTCCGAGGACCGACCAGCGGAAGCCCTCGAGGAGGCCGACGAGCGGGTTGACCGAGTACAGGAGGTCGAAGCGGGCGGGGACGGCGGCGGCCGAGTACGCCACCGGGCTGGCGAAGAGCACGAGCTGGACCCCGAGGACCACCACGGCTCCGATGTCGCGGTAGCGGACCATCGCCGCTGCGAGCACCAGGCCGATCCCGCCGGCCAGCCCGAGCAGGAGGAGCAGCCAGACGGGTGCCAGCAGCACCTCCGGCCCCGGAGCGATGCCCTCGATGGCGCACACCACGGCGAGGAGCCCACAGGAGACGGCCAGGTCCACCACGGTCGCCACCATGGCCGAGACCGGGAGGGCGAGCCGGGGGACGTACACCCGGGAGACCATGGCGGCGTTCTGCACCAGCGACTGCGTAGTCCGGAGCACCGTGCTGGCGACGACGTTCCAGGCGGTGATCCCGGCCAGGGTGAAGACGAAGTAGGGGACGCCCTCGCTGGAGAGGTCGGCGACGCCGCCGAACACGACGGCGAACACGGCCGCGCCCAGCAACGGGCCGAGGACGACCCACCCGATGCCGAACGCCGTCTGGCGGTAGCGCAGCTTGATGTCGCGCAGCGCGAGCATCAGCACGACGTCGCGAGCCCGCCAGAGCTCGACCAGGCCGGGCTGCGGCACCCGGCTGGGCGGCCGCAGCCGCACCACGCCCGGTGCCGGTCTGGTCATCGGCTGGGGCGGGCGAGCACGCCGACGTGGGGCACGCCTCGGCGCATCATGAGCTGGCTCGGGGCGACCCTCAGGCCGGCGAGGCTGCGGGGCAAGGGGTCGTGGATGCGGCTAGCGCCGGTCGGCTGGAAGTGGAGCGGGCCGCGGCGCACGATCTCGAAGCCGGACGACTCGACCTGGCGGCGAAGGCCGGCGACGTTGGGGATGCCCCAGATCGGCTGGCCGGGAAAGTCCTGCAGCTCGACCACCGGTGTCCACGGCATGAGCACGGACTTGGTGAGCGACACCACGCTGTTCACGAGCAGCTGGCCGCGGCACACCCGGCGAATGGCCATCAGGGCACCCATCGGGTCGCGCAGGTGGTGGAGCAAGGTGCCGATGAAGACGAAGTCGAACTGGCCGACGTCGTCCGGGTCGAGGTCGTACACCGACACGTACCGGTGCTCGACGCTCGATCCGAGCGCCTCCTTGGCCAGTCCGAAGGCCAGCTTCCGGCCGGCGATGAACTCATAGACCGCAGCCGGCAGGACGGGCCGGGGCTCGGGCCAGTCGATCAGGTCGGGGGTGGCGATGTCGACGGCCAGAACCTCGTGCGCACCTCGGCGCTCCATCTCGAAGGCCCAGAAGCCGTCGTGGGTGCCGACGTCGAGGCAGCGGGCCCCGGCGAGGGAGGAGGGCCAGGGGACCCTGTCGACGACGCCGCGGAGGTCGTACTCTCCGTCGGTCGGCCCGTTCGGGAGCTCGATCGTGTGGTACCAGGTGATGGAACGTTCCATCTTCACATCGCTCACCGTCCATGTTCGCACATCACGGATCGGTGCCCCCGTCCTCGGCAGAGAGCACCTGGGCGCGTGGCAGGCTGGGGAGAACCTGACCGAGGACCGAGGATCGGCAGGAACGGAGGAACACATGGCGTTGGACCACCCCGGTCCTTCCCAGGCAGTCGAGGAGGTCGGAGGGCCGGACGGGTACTACGGCCTGGCTCGCACGGAGATGCTCGAGCTCCTTCCGGCCGGCATCAAGAGCCTGCTCGACGTCGGCTGCGGCGAGGGCGCGTTCCTCGACGCCTGCCGCCAGCGCCTCCCGAACCTGCGGTTGTCCGGGATCGAGCCGACGGAGGAGCCAGCGAGCCGGGCGCGCGCCCGGGGCCTCGACGTCACGACCGGCTCGTTCCCCGACGACCTCCCCCCGTCCGAGCGCTTCGACTGCATCGTCTTCAACGACGTGCTGGAGCACCTGGTGGATCCGTGGGCTGCGCTCCAGACCGCCGGTGAGCGCCTCAGCGACGAGGGCTGGGTCGTGGCCAGCATCCCGAACATCCGCAACCTGGAGACGATGCTCGCCCTCGTGCGCCACGGTGCCTGGGACTACGTCGACGCCGGCGTGCTGGACCGCACCCACCTGCGGTTCTTCACGCGGTCGACCATCCTGGCCCTCTTCGAGGGCGCCGGCTACGACGTCGTCACCATCAGAGGAGGCTGGCCGCTCGAGGCCCGGAAGTTCCGGGCGCTCCGGTTTCTGTCGATCGCGGCAGGACGGACGCTGTACCGCGACGGTTCCTTCCGCCAGTTCCACCTCGTGGCCAGGCGCGTCGCGGTGCCAACCTGATCCCGTTCGGCTGAGCGGCTCGCCCTCCACCCGCCGCTACACGCGGCGGCGGGTCAGGAGGGCGCGGTGGAGCACACCGTCCTGCCACGAACCCGTGAGCCCACGGAACGCCGCGCGCCGGAGGAGCTCCTGCGCCGAGTGCAGGGGCGGGCGGGGATGCTGGTTGAAGCGGGCCACGAACGGCTTCGACCTCTCCGCCACCTCGAAGCCGGCTGCATAGAGCATCCGGTGGTGCCCGGCGGCGTTCGAGTTGAACCACTGGCAGTCGGGGCCCGAGCCGCGCAGCGTGTAGATCGGCCGCCGGGGCGCGGCGAGGGTCAACCACACCTCGATCTGCTCCACCGACAGGAACCAGCCGTCGGGGGCCACGACGGATCGCACCGCTTCGAGGGCCCGGAGGGGATCGCGCAGGTGGAGGAGGAGGCTCCCGAGCACCACCACGTCGAAGGTGCCGATGGTGGCGGGGTCGAGGTCGTAGATCGACAGCGGCCGCCAGACGACCGACGAGCCCAGAAGGCCGGCTGCCAGCCTGAAGCCGGTGCCCCCCGGAGGGACCGACGTCTGGGGATCACCGGCCAGCTTCGCTCGATGGTCGGGAGGCCAGTCGCACAGGAGGATGCTCTCGATGTCGACGGCCACGACCTCTGCGGCGCCCCGTCGCTCGAGCTCGAAGGCGTAGAAGCCGTCGAAGGTCCCGACGTCGAGGCAGCGCTTGCCCACCATGTCCGGCCACGGGAGAGCCTCCGCGACGTGGCGGAGGTCGAACCACCCCTTCGTCGTCACCCCCGGCGCCACGTCGATCGTGTGGTACCAGTAGGAGTGGGCCTCGACCCGCCTGCGTGCTTCCTCCGGGTCGATCGCCGCGCTGCGCCCCATCGGCGGTGCACGGTACACGTGCGCGCTGGTCGCCCCCGGGGTCGTTCAGTGCTCCCCGCCGGTGCATCGGCGTCCCTTCACCACCAGGCTTGCCTCCTGCGGTGCTCGGCTCGTTCCTCGCCTGCGCTCGTCGTCAGTCCAGCCAGGCGTCGGGGCCGCCTCGCCGGCTCGTTCGCTTCGCTCAGAGCACGACGCGGCGGTGGCGGATGCTCCCCCGGAGGAAGGCGGCGGCGCCGTACGCCTCGACCACGAAGCGGCCCACCAGGTACGCCGGGGCCCGGCGGCGGCCGCGTACGCGGTGCACGGCGTCGGGCCAGCGCATGCGGACCCAGGGCGCCGCCGCCGCCAGCGGCCACGTCCGGCGCAGCACCAGGGAGGCGCCGATGCCGACCAGCGCCAGATCGACCTTCGCCGTCTGGGAGTTCAGGAACACCCGCCGGTACAGGCTGGCGCGCACCACCGCGGAGCGGCCGGCCAGGCCGGGCATGCCCTCCAGCCACCGGTAGGACCGGAGCAGGCCGAGGTAGGTCGAGGGCACGCAGCGGTGGTGCACCACGCTGTCGCCGGCCCAGGCCCGGGCGCCACCGGCCTCGACGACCCGCCACCCAAGCAGGGCGTCCTCGCCGAAGGCCCGTCCGCCGGCCTGCCTCGAGGTGAGGGGGTCGTCCTCGTCGAAGCCGCCGACGGACAGCACGGCGCTTCGTCGGTACGCCACGTTGGAGGTCTCGAAGAACGGCGTCGGCCCGCCCACCGCGACGGTGTGGTCCCAGGCGCCCATCACCGCCTCCTGGGCGGGATCAGGCGCCACCCTCCCCTGCACCACGTCCACGGCGGGGTCGGCGAAGCAGGTCGCCACCCCCTCCAGCCAACCCGGTGTGGGCAGGCAGTCGTCGTCGGTGAAGGCCACCAGCTCAGCCCTGGCCAGAGCGAGACCGACGTTGCGGCCGCCACCGGGACCGCGGTTGGCCTCGACCCGCACGACGGCGAGGGCCAGGGACGTCGTCAGGGCGAGCTCGACAAGCGTCGGCCAAGTGGCGTCGCCCGAGCCGTTGTCGACGATGACGGCCTCGACCCCGCCGCCCGCCGGCGCCCTGAGCGCCTCCAGGGCCGCCACCAGCTCGCGCAGATAGGCCGCCCGGCGGAAGGTCGAGATGACGACCGATGCGGACGGAGCGCCCAGCGCCGCCCAGGCCTGGCTGCACGCCACCTCGGCGGCGTGGACCGGCAGCGGGGAGGTCACGGTCGCGGCCACGGTCATGCCGGAAGTGCCCGACGGGACGGCCTCAACCCGCACCCTTCGGCGGGCCGCCGAAGGCGCTCGATCGAGTGGTACCAGAAGCCGTGCTCGGCGATGCGCCGGCGCAGCGCATCCACGCTTGTCAGGCCCCGGTGCCGGCGGCCAGCACCACGATCATCGAGCTGAACCGGCGGGTCGGGGGGCGGCGGACGAGCCAGGAGGCGAGACGGGCGGTGACGCTGGTGCTGGTGCGCTCCCACCCGCACCCCACCCGGGAGCGCACGACCGTGCGGGCGCCCACGAGGCGTTCGACCTCGGGCCAGGAGTACTCGCGCAGGTGGCTGCTGGACACGAAGTAGTGCTCGAGCGGGTGCCGCCGCCCGCGCAGCCGGTCGCGCAGGCGGGCCCACAGGATGTAGACGTTGTGCCGGTTGGGTGTGGCCACCACGACGGGCGCCCCCCGGCGGGCCACCCGCAACAGCTCGGCCACACCGGCGGCGTCGTCGGGGAGGTGCTCGACGGTGTCGTCGCAGGCCACCCCGTCGAAGGCACCGGCGCGGAACGGCAGCCGCTCGACGTCGCCGACGACGCCGAGCACGTGGACCCCGCGCCGGGCCGCTATGGCGCACGCGGTGCGGACGGTACCGAGGCCGATGTCGAGCGACACCACGGTGCGGCTGGACGTGGCGGCCAAGGCGCATGAGACCGTCGGGTTCGGCCCGCAGCCGGCGTCGAGCAGCAGGCCTTGCGTGGGTTCGAGCAGGCGGGTGACGGCCGGATGGGTCTCGGGCAGGGAGAGCGCGGGCACGGCGTCGAGGTCGTTGGCGTGCGCCTCCCACCAGTCGGCACCGAGGTCGACGTACATGCGCTTGATGGCGTCCGGGTCGCGGCCGGGCATCACCCGGGCGGCGGCCTCATGGTGGTTGGCGAGCGGGTTGACGGCCATACGACCCTGCGAAGGTACTGGGTCGATTCCGGGCTCACGGCCTGACGCACCCGATCCCGCCCCTCGGCGTCCCGGTAGAGTCCGCCTCCGGTGCGCCTCGCCATCACCCATGCGTTCTGCTGGCCCGAGGTCCGCCGGGGGGGCGAGCGCTACATCCAGTCGATGGGGACGGCGCTCGCCAGCCGCGGCCATGACGTCGTCATCCTCTCGTCGGGCTGGGAGCCGAGCACCACCGAGCTCGACGGGGTGACGACCGTGCGCTTCCGTCGCGTCGCACGCGACGACCGCCTCCACGAGCGGCACTTCGGGGCCCGGGTGCTCCCGGCGCTGCTAGCCGGACGGTTCGACGCCGTGCACTCGATGGGACGCCACGACGCGGTCGCCTCGACCCTGGCGGCCGCCGCCCACCCCCAACGCCGGACCGTGTTCACCGACCTCGGCGTCCCCGACCGGGCCTGGTGGCGGACACAGGGTCGCGCCGACCTGCTGGCCGTCGGACAGGTCGTCCGCTCCATCAACGTGTACGGGTGCATGTCGCGCTGGGCCTTGTCGTACCTGGAGCGGGACTGGCACCGGTCCGACGGGGTCGTCACCCCGGGTGGTGTCGAGCTCGCCGACTTCCGACCGGCCGCCCGTCACTCGGAGCCGACCCTGCTCTTCTCCGGCGCCGTGACCGAGCCCCGCAAGGGCGTGGCCGAACTCCTCCAGGCCCTGGCGCTCGTCAGCCCCCGCGTCCCCGACGTCCGCCTGCAGCTGTCCGGACCCGGTGACCCACGAAAGCTGCTGGCCTCCGCTCCCCCGGGGGTCGCCGATCGCGTGGAGATCCTGGGCCTCGGCTCGCCCGACGAGCAGGCCCAGCGCTACGCCCGGGCCTGGCTCACCGTGCTGCCCTCCACGTACGACTCGTTCGGGATGGCGCTGGTCGAGTCCCTGTCCTGCGGCACGCCGCTGGTCACCACCACCGAGGGCGCGCCGAAGGAGCTCGTCGACGAGGCCAGCACCGGGACCACCTGCCGGGCCCACGATCCGCACGACCTGGCCGCCGCCATCCTCAGGGGCCTCGACCTGGCCCGTGCCCCGGCGACCGTCGACGCCTGTCGAGCGAGCGCCAGCCGCTTCGACTGGACGACCAGCCTGGCCCCGGCGGCGGAGTGCCTGTACCGGGGAGAGCCCCCGCCGCCTCCCTGGTGCTGAGCGCTCAGCTCTAGCGGTCTTGCGCAGCGCCCTTCGCCGGGGCCGGCGGCGGCGGGGGGCTCGGGTCCGGGACCGGGATGCGGGCGACGGCGCGCCCGTGCACGCCGGCGAGGCGGACCAGGGGCACCGCCTCCCGGCGGCGGCCGGTGGCCGCCAGGCGGGCCGCCACCACCGTGCAGGCCGCTGCGTTGGCGGCGGCCCAACGACGGGCGGCGAACCGGCCCCTGTCCCGGGCGTACCAGTCGTAGGTGATGGGCAGCCAGCG
>Ga0183260_10001044_pt1 | contig 23530 bp, 23 predicted proteins | sample AntDrymUQ4972206_2_FD_129768 | JGI IMG/M metagenome (GOLD analysis project Ga0183260, IMG submission 129768) | Polar desert sand microbial communities from Dry Valleys, Antarctica - metaG UQ497 (22.06) (version 2) (version 2) | ecosystem: Environmental > Terrestrial > Soil > Desert | place... | reverse complement strand
GGACGGTGGTGTCGCCCGCCAGTTCCAGTTCGAGGTGCAAGCCGGGATGGTTGGCGTCAACGTGCCGATCCCGGTGCCGGTGGCGTACTACTCGTTTGGCGGCTGGAAGGACTCCCTGTTCGGCGACACGCACATCTACGGTCCCGAGAGCATCAACTTCTATACCCGGGGCAAGGTCGTGACGAGCCGCTGGCCCGACCCGGCGACGAGCAAGGTCGACCTCGGCTTTCCGCAGACGCGCTAGTGCAGTAGCCCCCGCACGCGCTCGGCCTCCACGAGCACCCCCTTTTGCTCGAACAGCGCCAGCGCCCGCTCCGCCGCGGCCCGGCCTTCGTCTCGCTTCCCCGCCGCGAGGAGCACCTCGGCGAGCCTGTGCCACGAGGCGCCGCGCAGGTACGTGAAGTCGGTTGCCTCGGTCAGCTGCAGCGCCTCTCGCGCGAGCGCCTCGGCCTCGCCGTGGCGGCCCTGCCGGGACAGCAGCTGTGCTCGCACCAGCCGCCACTGGCTCTGGGCGCCGACGTCGTCCTCGTGACTCACCTCCTCCGCGAGCAGCGCCATTCGCTCGGCTTCTTCGAGGCGGCCCTGACGGTAGGCGATATCCGCCAGCACGGTGGCCGTTGTCCCGAGATACGTACGCTCACCGGCCGCCCGGAGCGTCTCGACGCCGACCCGCGCGAGCCGCTCTGCCTCGACCAGGTCGCCGGCGAGCACCTCCACGAACGCTCCTCCCTGCCCGGCCGAGGCGGCGGCCTGAAGCGTCATCCCGAGCTCCTCGAGGATCGAGATGCCGCGGCGCATCGACGTGCGTGCCTCGTCGAACCGCCCCTGCATGGCGCTCAGGCGCCCGCGGGTGCGCCTCACGGCGCCCTCCACGAAGAGGTTCCCGGGAGCGAGCCCGAGCAGCTCGTCGCACTTCGCCACGGCCAGGTCGACGGGCGTGGGGCCGTGGGAAAGCCCCGTTGCAAGGTGACCGAGGATCGGCGCGAGATCGGCCGAGGGGCTCCCGAGCCGGCGGGCATGGTCGAGCGCTCGCGTCAGCGCTTCCGCCTGCTCGCCGGCGCGGTTCTCCATCCAATGAGTCATCCCGATGATCCGCCAGGCGTCGGCGAGCCCCTCCTCGTCACCCGCCGCCTCGAAGATCGCGATTGCATCCCGCAACTCATCGCGCATGGCAGCCATCGAGACTTCAGGATGCAAGGAGAAATCGAGGCGGACGAGGCGGGCCCGCGCACGCAGTCGCTCGTCGCCGAGGCGGACCGCCCGCTCGTGCACTTCGGCACTGATCTGGTCGGCGCGCTCGAGCTCTCCTGTCAACCAAAGCGCCGTCGCGAGAACCAAGCCCGCCTCGAGCCGCAGGAGTTCGTCGAGCGGCAGCAGCTTCCAGGCGCGGTGAAGCAGCTTCGCCGCGGCAGGCATGTCGGGACGCTCGGCCGCTCGCCGGCCGGCCGAGGCCAGCCTCTTGCCGGCCTCGTGGGCGAGTCGAGCCGCGTGGGCACCCAGCGGCTCCACCTCCAGCCGCAGCCGGTACGCCTGCTCCAGGTGATAGCCGAGAATCTCGTCGTAGGCAGCCAGACGTTCTCCCGCGGTGCGCTCCAGCCAGTGCGCGTAGCGCTCATGAAGCTCGGCGCGGAGCAGCTTGGGCATCGCGTCGTACGCCGCATCGCGGATCAGGATGTGCCCGAAGCGGAAGCCGTCGTCCCCTTTGAACTCGGCGCGGTCAGGGCGGATCAGCTCCTTGCGGACGAGAGCCATGAGGCTGGAGGCGACAGCGGGGCGCCTCGCCTCGGGCAGGAGCTCCGTGACCGCAGTCCGGTGGAAGGTCCGACCCTCGACCGAGGCACGCTCGGCGACGGCGCGCTCCTCGGACTCCAATGCGTCGATGCGCGCGGCCAGCAAGGCCTGCAGGCTCCGCGGGACAGCCTCAGCGTGTCCTGCGGCTTCGGCGCTTGCATAGAAGGCGACGAGCTGCTCCACGAAGAGCGGGTTCCCTTCCGCCGCCGTGTGAACCCGCTCCCGGGTGGACGCCGGGAGCTCGTGCTCGAGGAGCAAGCGCTCGACGAGCGCCTCGGACTCCTCAGCGGCGAGGGGGTCGAGAACGACGGTGTGCGCACCTCGCCGGGGCGCCGACCACGACGGTCGGGCCTCGAACAGGTCGGCGCGCGCGAGGCAGAGCAGCAGGAGGGGGGCGCCGCTCGAGAAGCTCAGCAGGTACTCGAGCAGATCGAGCAGCGCCGGCTCGGCCCAGTGAATGTCGTCCACGACGAGCAGGAGCGGCCGCTCGCGGGCAACGGCCTCGAAGAGCCGGCGGAAGGCCCAAGCGGTCTCCTCGGGACTGCCGGCGCTCGCCGAGAGCGCCACCGCGCCGAGGACGTGTTCCACGACCGACTCCGCCTCGTCGTCGGCCGCGAGGAGCTCGCGGAGCCGACTGGCCGGCGCCGCCCCGCCCAGCTGCTCGACGACCTCGGCGAGCGGCCTGTACGTGATGCCCTCGCCGTAGGGAAGACAGCGGCCGACCAGCACGCGTGCGTCGGCGACCCGCCCAACGAGCTCGTGGGCCAGGCGGGACTTGCCCAGTCCGGGCGAGCCGACCACGGTGACCAGCTCGACGGACCGCTGGTCGACGGCATTCTTGAAGGCTCGCTCGAGGAGCGCCAGCTCGTCGTTGCGGCCCATGAAGGGCGTGTCGATTCGCCGGCCGAACGCAGGGACGTCGGGCAGCACGTCGACGAGCCGCCAGGCCGCGACCGACTCGGACTTGCCCTTGAGCGCCAGCGGCTCCACGGGCTCGACTACGACCGCGTCGCCGGCGAGCGAGCGCGTGATGTCACCGAGCAGGATCTCACCCGGCGCCGCTGCCTGCTCGAGCCGCGCAGCGACATTGACGGCGTCGCCCGTGGCAAAGGGCTGCCCGGACCCGGGGTCGCCGGCGACGACCTCACCGGTGTTGACGCCGATGCGCGCGCGCAGACCCAGACCGAGATCCCGTTCCAGCTCGTCGTTCACCCGCTGCAGCGCCGCACGCATGTCCGCTGCGGCCCGCACTGTCCGGAGCGCATCGTCCTCGCGTACCTGCGGGATGCCGAAAACCGCCATGACGGCATCGCCGATGAACTTCTCGACGGTACCCCCGTGGCGCTCGAGGGCTTTCCGCATCTCGTCGAAGTAGCGACCCATCACCCGGCGGGTCGCCTCGGGATCGAGTCGCTCGCCGAGCGCGGTGGAGCCGGCTACGTCGGCGAAGACGATCGTCACGGTCTTACGGACCTCCCGAGTCGGCTCCGCCGCGGTGAGCGACGCGCCGCACATCCCGCATAGGCGAAACCCGGTTGGGTTCTCCTGTCCGCACTGCGGGCAGACGGACAAGGTCCTAGCCGCCGCCGCCGCGCCACACGTACAGGGCATCCGGCACGCGCTCCTCGTTGTCGCGGCCGTCTGTGAGCTGGTCGAGCGAGAAGCCGTGCCGCTCGTAGAAGCGCCGGGCAGCGTCGTTCTCCTGAAACACCCAGAGCCGCAAGCCACCGGGCCGGCGCTCCTTGGCGAGATCGAGCAGCGCGGTCCCAACGCCGCGGGACTGCGCCTGCGGATGGACGTACAGGTGCTTGACCCACTCGTCCGCAAGTGCGACGAAGCCCACGAGGCGGCCCTTCTCCGCGGCCACCGAGACCTCGAGCTCGCGCAGCAGCCGATCGCGAACGTAGCCGCGGATCTCAGCCTCGGTGTGAACCTCCGGCAGGTACGGCATCTCTGCCCGCGCCGCCAGGAAGACGTCGGCCACGGCGTCGGCGTCGGCGGGCCGCGTAGCTCGAAGGCGCGTCAGTGCCCCGAAGTCTCGACGACGGCCGGGGTTCCCTGTTCCGCCTCGCCGTAGATCGCCTGCCCGGTCTCGGGGTCGAAGAAGTGCAGCCGCTCTGTCGTCACCGCCAGCTCGATTCGCTCCCCCTCGCTGACGCGGGTCATCCGATCGAGCCGGGCGACGAACGGGCTGCCGCCCTCTTCGGCCCGCTCGCTCGTTGCCTCGAGCGCATCCGCACCAACGGCTTCGCGCACCTCGTCCGTACGGACGGGTGGCGCGCCGGCAATCCCGCACGCGACCGCAACCTCGTCCGCGACGCCGTCCGGCACCCGGAAGGCGAGCTCCTCCGAGACGGCCACGCGCTCGGCGAGCGTGCCGTCTCGCTTCACACCCAGCCCGTCACCCCAGACGTAGACGCGCGCGCCGTGCTCGAGGGCATCCGCCTCCACCACGCGCCCGACTCCCTCGCAGCCCGGGGTATACGGCAGCGACGGAGAGCCACCGTAGAACCTGCCCGAGCCGATCGCGACGTCGAGCGGGTTCAGGGCAACCGCACGCAGCTCGAGCGTGGCCTGCCCAGCCGCGCGAGTGGGCTCCTCGGCCGAGCCGAGCCGGGGCGGGTCGCCGAGCCGCTCGAGCCGGGCCGCGCGCATCGTCCTACCCGACCCCGGCCGGCTGCCCTAGTTGCTCGCCGAAGCGGGCACGCTTGACGAACTGTCCCACACCGGGCCGCGCCACGAGCCGGTCGTTCTCGACGAGCACCTGGCCGCGGAGCAGCACGATCTCCGGCGCACCTCGCACCTCCGTGCCCTCGAACAGGTTGTAGTCGGCCTTCGAGTGATGCGTCTCCGCCGAGAGCGTGAGGCGCTTCTCCGGGTCGAAGATGACGAGATCGGCATCGGAGCCGACCGCGATGGTGCCTTTTCTCGGGTACAGGCCGAACAGCTTCGCCGGGTTCGTGGCGAGCAGCTCGACCATACGGTTCAGCGTCAGGCGGCCGGTGCGGACGCCGAACTCGTGGATCATGTGCAGACGGTTCTCGATCCCGGGTCCGCCGTTCGGGATCTTCGAGAAGTCGTCCTCTCCCATCGTCTTCTGGCCCTGCCAGTTGAAGGCGCAGTGGTCGGTCGAGATGACCGAGAGGACGTCGCTGCGGACGGCCTTCCAGAGGTGGTCCTGGTTCTCCTTGGCGCGCGGCGGGGGCGTGTAGACGTACTTCGCCCCCTCGAAGCCGGGACGCTCGAGGAAGCTGTAGTCGATGAAGAAGTACTGGGTGCACGTCTCGCCCCACGTCTTCCAGCCCTTTTCGCGCGCGATTGCGATCGGGTCGATCGCCTCCTTGCACGAGACGTGCACGACGTACAGGTTGGCGTCGGCCACGCGGGCGAGCTGGATCGCCCGGTTCGTCGCTTCCCCCTCCGTCTCGGGCGGCCGCGTCAGAGCATGGAAGTGCGGCTGGGTCTTCCCCTCTGCGAGCGCGGCTTTGACGAGAACGTCGATCGCGTCGCCGTTCTCGGCATGCACCAGTACGAGGGCGCCGGTCTCCGACGCGACCTGCATCGTCTTGAAGAGTGTCTCGTCGTCGACCATGAGCGCGCCCTTGTAGGCCATGAAGAGCTTGTAGCTCGTCACTCCGTCGTCCGGGACGCGGGCGAGCTCCTCGAGCGAGCCGCCCTCCCGCAGGTCGGTCACCGCGAGGTGGAAGCCGTTGTCGATCAGCGACTTGCCCTCCCGCTTGGCGTGCCACTGCTCGAGCGCCTCGGCGAAGCTCTGCCCCTTGCTCTGGATGCAGAAGTCGACGTGGCACGTCGTGCCGCCGAAGGCGGCCGAGGTCTGCCCCGACTCGAAGTCGTCGGCGGTGACCGTGCCGCCGAAGGGCATGTCGAGATGCGTGTGCGGGTCGACGCAGCCGGGAAGCAGATACTTCCCGGCCGCGTCGATGGTGCGATCGGCCTGCGCGTCGAGGGACTCGCCGATCAGGGAGATCCGCTCGTCCTCGACGTACACGTCGCCGACGTAGTCGTCCGCCGCGGTGATCACGCGGCCGCCTTTGATCAGAACCGACACCGGATCTCCCTTGCTCCTGCTACTTCCCGCCGGCGGTGAGCTCGACGGTCTCCTTCTGCCAGTCCTCGCCCTTGACGTCGACGTCCTCGCCCTCGAGCTCGTCGACAGCCGCTTCCGCAAGGTCGGTTCGGTACGCGCCGTCGGCCGGCTCGGCCTTGATCACCTCGAACTGCTTTGCGATGTCGGCCGTTCGCTGGAACGCCTCCTCGTCCATCACGCCGATGCCGTCCGGCGTCGGCCAAATGAGGGCGTTGATCTCGTTCAGCTGCCAGCGCTGATGCCCCTCGGGCAGCGTCGTCCCATTGTCGAGCACGATCTGGAGGCACTCGTCCTGGCTGTCGCGGCAGAACGCCCAGCCCTTGAAGCTCGCCTTCAGGAAGCGCTTTGCGACGTCTTCGTTGCCCTCCTCCTCGAGCCAGTCGCCACGGACGAACAGGCCGTCCTCGAGCATCGCGGTCCCGGCGTCCTCCATCGAGATGACGTTGAGATCGTCGAGCGTGTACAGCTCATTCGTCTCCGGGTTCTCGGTCTCGAGCACCTGCGCGAGCTCGTTGTAGGTCATGGCGGCGGCAGCGTCGACCTGGCGCTCCAGGAACAGGTTCATGTTGAACGGCTGGTTGACGATCGTGACGTCGTCCTTCAGGTCGATGCCGTTCTTGGTCAGCGCTGCGTAGAGCTCGTTCTCGTTCCCGCAGCACCAGACGCCGACCTTCTTTCCGCGCAGGTCCGCGATCGACTCGATCCCGCTGTCTTTGTGGGTGAGCTCGAGCATCCCGCTGCGGGTGAAGACCTGCGCGATGTTGACGAGATCGTTCCCCTTGTCCCGGAAGGAAAGAAGGCTCGGGAGCCAGTCGACCCCGAAGTCGGCCTGCTTGCCGAGCACGACCTGCTCGGGTGTGATCTCGGGCCCGCCGGGCTTGATCGTGACGTCCAGGCCCTCCTCCTCGTAGTAGCCCTTCTCCTTCGCAGCGTAGTAACCGGCGAACTGGGCCTGCGTCACCCACTTGAGCTGAAGCGACACCTTGTCGAGCTGCCCCGTGTCCCCGCCGGCACCGTCGCTCTCGTCGTCGCCACCGCATGCCGCCAGCCCGAGCACCGCTGCCACGAGCAGCGCGACGAGCCAAAACTGCCTCCTGCCAACCATCCCGCTCCTTTCTGTCAGATGTCCCCCCGGGCCGACGGATGCCAACCCATCGTCAGTCGCTCCAGAAGCGCGACCGCAGCATAGAGAGCGATCCCGAGCACGCTTGCGACGACGATCGCTGCCCACGCGAGCTCGAACTCTCCCAGCTGGGCCGCATTCCTGATCTGGAACCCAAGCGCCTCCTGCGAGCTGACGAAGTACTCGCCGACCACGGCTCCGATCATCGCGAGTACGGAGGCGACTTTCAACGCGGAGAAGATGTACGGCAGCGCGCTCGGGATTCGCACGCGCCGCAGCACCGTCAGCTCGCCGGCCGCGTACGAGCGCATCAGCTCGATCGAGGACGGGCGTACCGACGTCAACCCCCTGAGTGTGTTCACGAGCACGGGGAAGAAGACCAGGATCGCCGCGATCGCCATCTTCGAGGTCTTGTTCAGCGGGCCGAACCACTGGTCGGTGATGGGAGCGAAGGCGATGATCGGAACCGCGTTGGCCGCGATCGCGAACGGCATCACGGCGCCGCCGAGCCCACGCCAGCGCGCCAGCGCGAGCGCGGTGAGGATCGAGAGCACACACCCGATCGCGAACCCGCCGATCGCCTCGGTGAAGGTGTAGACGCCGCCGCTCCAGAGCAGGCTGCGCTCCTCCACGAGCGTGTCCACGATCGCCGACGGGGCCGGAAGCAGGAACTGCTGTACGTCGAATGCGCGCACCAGGCCCTCCCATAGCGCGATCGCGAGCACGAAGACCGCGAGCGCAGGGAACCAGTCGCCGAGCCGCCGCCCGACCTGACGGGCCATCCCACGCGGAATCGGCTGGACCGCGACCGGAGCCGTGCTCACAGGCGTTCCTCGGCGACGTAGAGGTTCTCCTCCGACGGCTCCTCCGCCGACGCCGCCGAGTCCTCTCCGGCCCTCAGGCGGTCTCGGACCGCGGTGACCAGCTCGAAGAACCTCGGTTGCTCGCGGGTCTCGGCGGTCCGCGGCTGCGGCAGGTCGACGTCGACCACGCCGGCGATCCGCCCGGGCCGCGCCGACATCACGGCCACACGCGTCGAGAGGAACACCGCCTCGGCGATCGAGTGCGTGACGAACACGATCGTCGTCCCGCTCGTCTCCCAGATCCGCAGCAGCTCCATGTTCAGCCGCTCGCGCGTCATCTCGTCCAGGGCTCCGAACGGCTCGTCCATCAAGAGCAGCGGGGGCTCGAACGACAGCGCCCGAGCGATCGAGACGCGCTGCTGCATGCCGCCCGAGAGCTGCCACGGGTGGTGGCTCTCGAAGCCCGTCAGCTCCACGAGCTCGAGCAGCTCGCGGACCCGCGCGGCGCGTCGCCCCCGATCCCAGCCGAGCAGCTCGAGCGGAAGCGAGATGTTCTTGCCGACGTTGCGCCAGTCGTAGAGGACGGCGTCCTGGAAGACGATCCCGTAATCGCGGTCGAGTCGCGCCTGATGTGCGGTCTTGCCGTTGACTCGAGCCTCGCCGGCGCTCGGCTGGACCAGATCCCCGATCACCCGGAGCAGCGTCGACTTGCCGCAGCCAGAAGGGCCGATCAGCGAGACGAGCTCGCCCGGCTGGATCGCGAGCTCGATCTCCTCGAGCGCGACGACACCGCCTTTCTCGAACACCTTCGAGACGCCGCGCAGCGAGACCACCGCCCGCTCGGCGCTCATGCCGTGTGCACCGGGGCGCGGCGGACGACGATTCGCTCGGTCGCGAGCACTGCGAGAAAGAAGCAGATCCCGAGGAGCGCCGCCACGATGTTCGTCGCCCACAAGCTCTCGGGGCTCGTCACGTAGTACTGGTTGAAGTTGATGATCGCGCCCCCGAGTCCGTCCTGGATCGAGGAGGGGAGCTCGCCGATGATCGCGCCGACGACGCTCGCCGTCGCCGAGACACGAAGCGCGGCGAACAGATAGGGCAGCGAGGCAGGAACCTTCAGCTTCCACAGAATCGCCCAGCCGCCGGCTGCGTACGAGCGCATCAGCTCGATCGCGCGAGGGTCTGCGGAGCCGAGGCCGCGGAGCGTGTTGATGGTGACGGGGAAGAACGTCAGATAGGCCGCGATCACGGCGACAGAGAGCCAGCCCGGCGCACCGCGACCGCCGAGCCAGACGACGACCATGGGAGCGATCGCCAGGATCGGGATCGTCTGCGAGGCAACGATGTACGGCAGGAACCCGCGCTGGAGCACGCTCGAGTGGTGGAGGACGACGCCGATCGCGAAACCGACCGCGGCCCCGAGCAGGAAGCCGGCGAGCGCTTCCCTCGCCGTGAACAGCGCCGCGTCGGCAAGCGTCTCGATCAGGAGCGGCCCGTTCCGCCGCGACGGCTCGAAGAACTGGCCCAGGATGTCCCAGGTGTGCGGCATCGTGCGTCCGTTGACCGGAAAGGGCCAGCGGAGCTCGAGGCGCTCGCCGAGCCACCGATAGGACTCCCAGAGGGCGCCCAGCACGAGCAGCACCGCGACCGGTCCGGCCACCCTCGAGCTCGCGACGCGGACGCTCACCGGTCGCTATTCCAGCACACCGGCGCGCGGGTTACCCTCCCCGTCGATGCCGCTCCGCCCGAGCCGAAGCGTGGACGAGCTGCGCGAGCTCCGCGAATTGACAGGCGACGAACAGGGTGCCCAGCGGGTGTGCTGGACCGAGACGTGGGTCCGCGCGAAGGAGTGGATGGCCGGCAAGCTGGAAGGGCTGCCGCTGGAGACGGAGACGGACGAGGCAGGCAACCAGTGGTGGACGCTGCGCGGACGCTCCGAGCGGGCGCTCATACTGGGCGGGCACCTCGACTCCGTGCCGAACGGCGGCTGGCTCGACGGGTGTCTCAACGTCGTTGCCGCGTCAGAGGTGCTGAGGCGCCTGGCCGAGGAGGGGGAGCCGCCGATCACGGTCCGCCTCGTCAGCTGGGCCGACGAGGAAGGAGCCCGCTTCGGCCGCAGCCTCTTCGGCTCGAGCGCAGCGGCCGGCAGCATGGCCGACCAGGAGGAGCTCCGTCAGCTGACCGATCGCGAAGGCATCGCGCTCCCGGACGCGCTGCGAGAGCACAACGTCGAGCTCGAGCGCGCGGTCGAGGCGCGGCGGCAGCTCAAGCACGCCGCCGCATACCTCGAGCTGCACATCGAGCAAGGCCCGGTGCTCGAGTCGATGGAGCTTCCGCTCGGAGCCGTTCTCGGCACCTTCGGGGTCGAGCGCCACCGCATCACCTGGAAGGGGCAGGCTGCCCACGCAGGCTCCACCCCGATGGACAAGCGTCGCGATGCGCTGGCCGGCGCTGCCAAGCTCGCGCTCGAGCTTCGCGTGGTCGCGCGCCGTGCCGGAGAGGGCGCTGTCTGTACGTGCGGCAGCGTCGTCACGAGACCCGGCATCGTCACCTCCGTCGTCGAGACGGCCGAACAGCTGCTCGACCAGCGACACCTCGAGGCGGACACCCTGGCGCGGATGCTCTCGGACGCCCGGGAAGCCTCCCGGCGCTTTGCGCGGGAGGAAGACCTCGAGCTCGAGTGGGAGCGAGTCTGGACGATCGAGCCGATCCTCTTCCACCCGAAGCTGATCGAGCTCGCGGACGAGTCGATCCGCGAGGTCGCAGGGGCTTCACACCGCCTGCCGAGCGGACCGCTGCACGATGCAGCCGAGGTGTCGAGGGCCGGGATCCCCACCGCCATGCTCTTCGTCCAGAGCCTGCGCGGGCTCTCGCACACAGTGCTCGAGGACACCCGACCGGAGCACATCGAGCTGTCCGTCGAGGCTCTCGATCGGCTCACCTCGAAGGCAATCGACTGGCTCGTCGCGGCCGCGTGAGGGCCGAGCACGAGGTCACGATCGACCGGCCGCCTGCCGACGTCTTCACGCTGCTGACCGACCTCGACCGCGTGCCGGAATGGCAGTCCAGCCTCGAGGAGCTCTCGCTGAGCTCGGGCGCTCCGCTCCGAGTCGGCTCGCAGCTCAGGGAGGTGAGAACACTCCTCGGACGCCGCGTCGAGTCGAGCCTCGAGGTGACCGCCCTCGAGCCGGCGCGAGAGTTCTCCTTACGCGTTCTGTCCGGCCCATTGCCCTTCCACGTCAAGCATCGCCTGGAGCCGGTCGGTGCAGGCACCCGGCTCTACGTGACCGGAGAAGCCGAGACAGGCGGCTTCTTCAGCTTCGCCGAGCGGCTGGTGGAGCGCCGGGCGAGACGGCAGTTCGAGCGAGATTTCTCGGCGTTCAAAGGGCTACTCGAGCGCTGACCGGAGCCTCATGCTCTCACCCGGGCGCCAGGAGTCGAGCGGTCGTCCTCAACGTTCGGCCGGCGACCGCGAGTAGGCCGCCCAGGAAGCCTTCAGCCAGCGGGCAAGCCGGTCGTCGAGCTCGTCCGCCCGCTGAATCGAGAGACGGTGCGTCCAGAGCCGTCGGGCCTGCTCCCCCACCGCCTGGAAACGACCGTCGCGTTCCTGTTCCGGAACCGGGTCGGGGAGGTCGAAGAAGAGCTCCAGCCGACCGCGAAGAAAGAACGCGCCGGCAAAGATTCGGTGAGCCCTGAAAGCGATCCTGGACTTTGTCACGACCATCTCGGACGGACCGGCGTCGGAGACGAGCGCGGCGAACCGATCCCAAAGTGCGCGCTCCTCGGGTACGAGCGGGTCGAGATGCACCTCGAGCGAGACCCGTTCGGCTGCCATGGACACGGCTACGGTAGCTCGCGGCTCGCTAGAAGATCCGCACGAGGCCGACACCGGCGACGACGAGAGCGACGCCCGCCAGCCGCCCAGGCGTGATCGGCTGCTCACGGAACCCGACCCACCCGAAATGGTCGACGACGAGCGATGTCACCGCCTGTCCGGCCAGGATGGCGGCAACGAGGGTGGCAGCGCCGAGCCTGGGAGCGGCCACCACGCTCCCGAGCACGTAGAAGGCGCCGAGAAGCCCACCGAGCCAGATCCACCAGGGGGCCTGCCCGACCCGGTCGGAGCCAGGTAGCCCCCGCGCGAATGCGAGCGTGACGAGGGAGAGGGCAACCGCTCCCACGAGGAAGGAGACGAACGCGGCACGCACGGGGCTCTCGATCCAGCTCGCGAGCTGTGCGTTGATCCCGAACTGCAGCGGCAGCATGGCGCCCGCCGCGAAGGCAAAGAGGAGGTAGCCCGCGACTGCCACCTCGACCAGTTCAAGCAAATATGCTGACTTCCCTGCCCGCCCCGACCCGGGAGGCTCGCATGCTCAGCTTCGGCGTCACCGTTCTCCCAGACCCGCCGCACCAGCGCCTCGTCGAGCTCATGCGCCTCGCCGAGGACCACGGCTTCGAGTACGGCTGGACCTACGACTCGCACATCCTCTGGCAGGAGTCCTACCCCCTGCTCACCCTCGCCGCCGTGAACACCCAGAGGCTCAAGCTCGGGCACTGCGTCACGAATCCCGGCATCCGCGAGCCAACCGTCACCGCCAGCGGCTATGCGACGCTGCAGGACATCTCGAACGGCCGCATGGTGCTCGGGATCGGGCGAGGGGACTCGTCCCGGCGAGTCGTCGGTCTGAAGCCGGTCAGGATGGCCGAGTTCGAGCAGGCCTGCCTCATGATCAAGGAGCTGATGAACGGCAGGCCCGTCGAGTGGAACGGGAAGGAGCTCGAGCTCGAGTGGGCCAAGGGGCGCGCGGAGATTCCGCTCTACGTGGCAGGCTACGGCCCGCGGGCGCTCGCTGTCGCCGGGCGTGTAGCAGACGGCGTCATCATCCAGCTTGCCGACCCGCAGATCATCCAGTGGATCATGGACACCGCTCGGGGGGCAGCCGAGGAGGCGGGTCGCGACCCCGACGCGCTCGAGTGTATCGTCTGCGCGCCGAGCCACATCTCCGCCAATCTCCCGGGTGCGCGAGACCAGGTGCGCTGGTTCCCCGCCATGGTCTCGAACCATGTGATGGACCTGATCGAGCGCTACGGGGAGGACTCGGAGATCCCGACGGCCCTGACGGACTTCGTCAAGGCCCGCAAGTTCTACGACTACAAGGATCACAGCCGCGTCGGGGCGGCCCACGGGGAGTTCGTGACAGACGAGATCTGCGATCGCTTCTGCGTGCTCGGCACGACCGAGCAGGCGACCGAGAAGCTGCGCGAGCTCGAGTCGATCGGGGTGAATCAGTTCAACATCTACCTCATGACCGAGGGCCAGGAGGAGATTCTGGCCACCTACGGCAGCGACATCATCCCGCAGTTCACCAGCGTTCCCGCGGGCTAGCCGACCCGCAGGCGGAACGCTCGGCTCGTCACCGCGCCGAGCGCGCTCACGCGTACCGAGCCCGTGAGCATTCTGCCGCGTGACCCGGCGGGAACGAGCCAGCGGCACGCCGCGGCTGAGCGGCTGAATCCGCCCGACAGACGCCTCACCGCTCGGCCCGCCAGCCTGGCCGAGCAGACGACGCGCCCCGCGCGAAGCACAGCGCCCGTGTCGCGGCGGCTCACCACGAGCCGCGCCAGGACCGGCCGGCCGGCACGGGCCGGTCGAGGAGCGGTCGCGAACGAGACCACGGACAGCCTGAGCGGAGGCGGAGGCGGAGGCGGAGGCGGAGGTGGCGCCGGCGGAGGCGGTGGCGCCGGCGGAGGCGGTGGCGCCGGCGGAGGCGGAGGTGGCGGAGGTGGCGGAGGTGGCGGTGGCGGTGGCGGTGGCGGTGGCGGTGGCGTGCCGGCGGTCGGCAGCCATAGCCTCCCCGCTCCGAAGAGGTTGTCCTTGCCCGCCGGCGCGACATCGAGGGCACGGCCCTCGAGGAACGCCTGCAGCTCGTTCGCGCGAAACGCCGGGTTCGCTGCCTTCACGAGCGCAGCCGCGCCCGCAGCGTGCGGCGCCGCGGCGGAGGTTCCGCGAAAGCCGGAGACACCGCAGGCCGTGAACCGGCCGAACGTTGCCGAGGACACGCTGTCCGGGGCGACCAGGTCAGGCTTGGTGCGCCCGTCGATCGTCGGCCCGCGCGAGCTGTAGTCCGGAAGCGAGCCGTTCTGCCAGCAAACTGCGCCGATCGTGAAGGAGCTCGGTGAAGAGGCTGGCTCGCCGACGCTTCCTTCGGGCACGCGGTACTCGAGCGCCCCGACGGTGACGAAGAGATCGAACCGCGGCGTCCGCGTCGTCGCGATCCGGCGGATGGCGACGAAGACGCTCTGCGTCGCGCCCGTGACGTTCCGGTAACAGAAGTGCTCGGTCGGCAGCTCGGCCGGGGCCTGCACGTTGCGCGACGAGACCAACGCCTCCTGTGTGATCGGCTCCGTGTTCAGCGAGATGCCCTCGGGAAACAGGTACAGGTCGTAGTCCTGGGAGGAGATGGGCCAGTCGTCCCACTTCAGGTAGGCGCAGAACGACGCGCCGGCGGCCAAGGTGATTCCGCCATTGCCCTCGTCCGCCGGCGTGAAGTCGTGCCAAGCGTCACCGTCGGCGCTCGAGAACGTCCCGGCCCAGTGGCGCTGGCCGAAGTTGCCCGCCGAGTTGACCCAGAGGATCCCGCTGGCCCGCGCGGATGCCACGGTGCGGTCGGGCGCCGTCGGCGAGAGATGACCCGTGCCGTCGCCGCGGCCCGTGTTGAGCCAGACGAGCGAGGAGACGAGGATGTCGATGCCGAGAACTTTCGCCCGCTCGACGGCCTCGGCCAGCCGCTCCGTGCTGTCGACGCAGAGTAGGTAGAGGCTCGCGTCAGGCGCCATCTCGTGCACGATCTCGGCGACGGCAGTTCCGTGCGGGATGTCGAAGGCCACCTGCGGATCGCAATGCTCGAGGTACGCCGCCGGCCGCGGCACGTCGCCCGCCGCCTGCCGAGCGTCGTAGCCGGCGAAACCCTCGTCGATCACCCCGACCTTCGCCCCGGCCCCGCGAAAGCCGGCGGCGTGCCAGGCGGCGGCGTTCGTCGCGCCGACTCCCTCGCCGACGACCGAGTCGGCTGCCTGCGCCGCGGCCTCGCTTCCTTCGGCGGTCGCGATCGGCTGCATGACGGGGTTTTCGGTCACCCCCGCAGCCGGTAAAGCGAGCAGCATCGCTCCTGCGGCAAGCGGCAGCAGGCGTCGCAAACGACGCCGAGCGCTCTCTCCCCTGACCCCCTGCGAGCTCGGCACGCTCCCCCTTTCTAGCAGGAGGACGTGCGCCGCCGAAGGCCCGCGGCCTCTTCTGCCTAGCGCAGGCGAGCCTGGGTGATCGGGGCGTTCGCGGCGACGCACCACGCGATCACGTAGCGATACCGCTTCAGGTCGGCTCTCGCCGGCAGTCGGAAGCGCTGGGCGCCACGCGCCTTCATCGGCCCGAGGTCCAGCCTCACCTTCGCTGACGGGGTCGTGGCGAGGTAGAGCCGAAGCTTGATCGCGTTCATCGCGACGAAGTCTGAGGAGAGCCGGAGCTCTCGCGACTTTCCGAGCTGCACGACGGTCGCCGTGCCCTTGCCCGTGTAACGCTCGGTCGGCCCGAACGTGCCTTTCGCCAGCAGGCGGGGGCTCGCAGCCTCGGCCGTGAGCGAGCTCAGCCCGACGAAGACGAAGAGCGCGATTGCGACGCTGATCCTGACCTTCACGGCAGCAAGCATGGCAGAGGCGGACACCCCGCGTCCATCGGGTTTAAGGTTCTCGTAAGGAACCCGGTTCGAGCCCGGGCTACAACACCCTGGAACAAACCGACCGGAGGTCCAGACGCTATGAGACATCGCCTGCTGCTGCTCCTTGCCACCCTCGCCGCGGCATTCCTCCTGCTCGGAGCCGGCTGCGGCGGCGACGACGGGACGGATTCCCCCGGTGGAGGCACCTCGACTGCCGAGACCGAGACGACGGAGAAGAAGAAGACGACCGAGGAGACCGAGACGACGGAGAAGAAGAAGACGACCGAGGAGACCGAGACGACTGAGTAGTACTGCCGCGCCCCTGAGCCTGCTCCCGCTGCTCGAGCGGGACGAGGCCCCGCTGCTCGCCCGGCGCTGGTACCGGCCCGACGGAAGCGCGTCGGCACTGACCCGCTCGCTCGCCGGCACGCCGGATCTGCTCGAGACGATGATGCCGTTTCTCGGGGAGATCATGGGCGAGAGCTCGGTCGATCTCGCCACGAAGGAGCTCGTCATCGTCCGTGTCTCGCAACTGAACGGTTGCGCATATTGCCTCGGCGCCCACCGCCCACTCGCAACGGAGGCTGGGGTCACCAGGGACGCCATGGCAGCCATCTGCGCCGAGACCTCGCTCGATGCCCTACCGGCGCGGGAGCGGGCGATCGTGGACTGGGTGGACGCCGTGATCCTTCAGCCGGCAGCCACGGACGAGCGGCTGCTGCAGCGAACGCTGAGGCACCTTCGTGAGGATCAGCTCGTCGAGCTCACAATTCTGGCTGGAGCGATCACGATGCTGAACCAGTACTGCACCGCGTTCAGGATCCCGCCGCCGGGCCCTTGATTCCCTCTGAAGCCCCCAATCGTGCCGTTGGGGAAGGTCGCTGCGGCGACCGGCTCTGGCTCTATGCGACGTATCACTGCAACCTCGCGTGCGTCTACTGCCTGACGGAGTCACATCCCCGCATCGCCGACCGCCGCGCGCTCACGCCGGAGACGATGCTTCGGTCGGTCCGGGAAGCGAAGGCCCTCGGCTTCGGCTCCGTCGGGATCACCGGCGGCGAGGTCTTCATGCTGCCGAGCTTCGCCGAACTGCTCACGCAGATCTCGAAGCTCCTCCCCACCGTCGCCCTCACGAACGGCACGCTCTTCGACGATCGGCTGCTGGCCCGCCTCGCGCCACTCGCGCACGGCCGCGCGGCGCTTCAGATCTCGCTCGACTCCGACATCCCGAGCCGGAACGACGAGCTGCGTGGGCCGCAGAACTTCGCCAAGGTGCTCGACGCGATTCCCAGGCTGCTCGAGCGGGGCATCCCCGTTCGCATCGCGACCACCGTCGAGTGGCAAACAGAGGAGGAGCTCGAGCGCCTGTGCCGCCTGCACCGGAGCCTCGGCATCCCGGACGAGCACCACGTCGTTCGCTCCGTGGTGAAGCGCGGCCGCGCGGCAGTCCAGCAGCTCGGCGTCGAGCTTGGGCCGCACGACGTGCTGCCGGAGCTCACCCTGACCGCAGAGGGGGCCTTTCTCCACCCCTTCGCCCCCACCGTTCGCCATGGACGCACCGACGTCGACCTCCTGGTCAGCCGCCGGCTGGTCCCGCTCGAGATTCCCCTGCGCAAGTTCCTCGGTGTCGTCCATGAGCAACCGGTCGGCGACGACGTCGTCAGGAGCATCAGATGAGCGTGAGAGCAGCCGTCCGGTCGGGCGGCGCGTCGAGGTACTGACCGGCGAGGAGCAGCGCGAGCGCCGTCTGCCCCTCCGCGAAGCCGCCGGCGCGCGCACGCGCGAGCGTCTTGTCGAGTGGCATGTGCACGACCGAGACGTCCTCGTCCTCGTCGGGGGCAGGTACGCCGACCTGAACACCTGTCGCGAGGAAGGCGTCCGAGCGCAGGCTCAGGTGCGCGCTCGAGGAGTAGAACGTGGTCAGGTGCCGCCAGTCCGGAGCGTGTCCGCCGGCCTCCTCGGCGAGCTCACGCCGGGCGGCGGCGAGCGGCGTCTCGCCGTCCTTGACCGAGCCGGCAGGCACCTCGAGCGTCCAGTCCCGGACCGGATGCCGGTACTGCCGCACGAGCAGAACGTCTCGGTCGGCCGTCACGGCGACGACGAAGACTGCGCGCGGAACGGCGAGATACTCGTACGACGTCTCGCGCCCGTCCTCGGCCTCGAGCCGGTCGCGGACGATGGCGCGCCACGGAGAACCGGCCAACAGCTCGCTCGCCACGAGGCGGAGTCCCGGTGGTTCGGGCAGCGACAGGCCGGCCAGGAAGGCCGCCGTTCGCCGCCCGGGCAGCTCGACGCCGGCCCGCCTGACGAAGGCGAGGTCGACCAGCGTGTCGAGGTCCCGCCAGCGCTCGAGCAGCTCGACGCGAAGCCCGGCCTCCCGGCAGCGCTCGAGGGTGACCGCGAGCACCGCCGGCGTCGACCACGGGATGCTCCGGAACGGCTCCGCGTGGAACGAGCTCAGGGCGATGAGCCAATAGCCACCGTCGAGCGCCGGCCCCAGCACCACGTCGGCCCCGCCTGCGAGCGCGGCAAACGTCTGAGTGAGCGAGCCCCGTGGAATGCCCGGCACGTCGGAGGAGACGATCGCGAGCGGGCCCTCGCCCCCGTGCCGCGCGAACGTCAGGCTGAGCGCCTCTTCGAGACCGTGCCCCTCCTGCAGCACGAGCTCCGTCTCGGCCCCGGCGAGAGCAGAGAGTGCTTCCGCCTCGTCCGGGTAAGCGTGAAGGATCGCAGTGCGCGGGATCTCGGCCCGGCATGCATCGAGCGTGTCCAGCAACAGGGCCCGCTGCAGCTCGACTGCCTGCTCGGAGTGCAGAGGAGGTACGAGGCGCGTCTTCACACGCCCCGCGACCGGAGCCTTCGCGATCACGAACACCCGCGGGTCTTGAGGGGCCTGTCCGGGAGGTGGAACAGGGCGCCTGACAGGCGCCACGCGGCGCGATGCCGCGTCCTCGGTCGCACCGATCTGGCCGGCATTCGCCCTGTGCACGCCCTGCGTCCTTGCCTCCCACCACGTGTCGCGTGTCATCCACCGCGACCACTTCCCGGACAGACCCCTAGTCGTCATGGGCGCCGGCGCGAATCCAGGCGGCGAGCAACTCCCGCTCGGGCTCCGTGAGCAGATCGCGCAGGGACGGGTCGGGAGGGTGCGTGAGGATGTAGGAGAGCTCGGGACGCCCGGGCAGGACCCGCTCGAACGCAGGTGCGGTCGCCGCGCTCACGCGCACGAGCTGCTCGTAGGAACGTCCGCGCCTCAGATCGAGGTACGGGTAGCTGACAGGATGACACGAGACGCATTTGCGCTCGAGCAGCGGCTGCACGTCGCCGGAGAAGGAGACCGCGCGGCCGTTGCCGCCGAGCTGCAGGGCGCCGAGCCCAAGCCCTGCCACCAGCAGACCGGCCGCGGTCAGCGCCCGACGCTGAGAAAATCGCTGACGTTGCAGTTCTCGTCCACCGCCAGGAAGAGCCACGGGCCGCGCAGCTCGCGTCTGATCCTCGCCCGCCAGCGCCCGGGCGCATTCTCTGCGTTGTGGAGCTCGAAGACGAGGCCCGCGCGCGGGTTGACCGCGAGCGTGTAGTTCCCGTCCAGGTCCGAGCCGGTCACCCGGAGGGAGAGCTCCCGCCCGCGCACGCGCGGCGCCGCGATGCTCGGGTTGGGCACGAGCCGGTCGGGGAGGCCGAAGCGGATCTGTTGAGTCTCGCCCTCCTCGAGCGCAACGATCCGGGAGACGTAGATCGTGTCCGGCCCGTACGCCTTCAGCAGGTAGCTCCCGGCCGGAGCAGCAGGGAGCGTGAAGGCCCCGCGCCGGTCGGCGACGGCCACGCGGTAATGCTCCTCCCCGCCCTCCAGATCCTCCCCCGTGAGCAGCAGCGTCACGAGTGCACCCTCGATTGGCTTCCGGTCCTCGCCGATCACGGTGCCCCGGATCGTTCCCGTTCCCCGCTGCTTCCTCGCCGCCTGCACGTCGAGCTTCTCCGGCGGCGTCCCGGGGGTCGCCACGCGCGGCCCGCCCGTCGTTCCGTCGACGCCTTTCGCTCCCTGCACGATCCAGCTTCGCACGAGCTCGAGATCCGACTCCGCGATCGGCGGAGCTCGCGGCGGCATGCGCGTCCCGATCGCCGGAATATCGCCAACGGGGGGAGCGCCGCCCAGCTTGAGGTAGAGGAAGCTTCGCCCGGGGTCTCCCGCGACCACGCGCACCAGGCTTGGATCCTCGAGCGCGCGGACGCCGACGAGATCCTCGTAGGAACGACCCTTGCGAAGGTCGAGCGAGCCGTTGACGCCCGGGTGACACGCCGTACAGCCGTACTTCTCCCACACGGCCTGCACGCTGCTGTACGCGATGGGCTCCCCTTGCTCTTCCGCGCCGTCCTCGCCTTCGCCGCAGCCTGCCGCGAGCAGCAGCAAGAGCAGGGGTGTGATCGCGAGCCTGCGCATGGCTTGGCAAGAGTCGCGCGTCGGTCGCACTGCCGTCAAGGCGCGTTCCTCAAGCTTTCCTTAACTCTTGTGCCTTCACGAGAGACGTCGCACCAGGGCAAGTGCGCGCTCGTTCCAGCGGGCACGGTGGGTCGGCCCGCCCGGCGACTCGACGCGACGGGGAGCGGCCACGTGCCACGCATACGCTCGCGCCAGCGCATCGACATTCGAGGAGCGCGGCGCCCAGCCGAGTAGGCCACGAGCTCTGGCGGTGTCGACGACGATGTCACGGTCGGCGCTCCGATAGTGCCAGGAGGAGAGCGGAGAGAGCCGGGCCGTGGCCAGAGCCGCGAGCACCAGCCGCGCGGGCCGAGCGGGCACCGCGGTGATGCGACTCTGCGAGCCGGCGAGCCGGGTCAGCTGCTGCAGATCCTCCGCGACCGTGCCGAAGACACTGGCGCCGAGGTTGAGGATCTCGCCGGCGACAGGGCGCTCGGCGCTCAGGAGCACGGCGTCGACGAGATCGTCCACATCGAGGAGCTGATAGCGGTTACTACCCGACCCGAGGGTGTAGATCCGCCGCCCCTCTCGGATCCAGTCGAAGAGGATGCCGAAGACGCCGCGCCTGCCGGGACCGACGAAGGCAGTGGGGCGCAGCACGACGGCCCCCGCGGTCAGGGCAAGGCGATCGGCCTCGAGCTTCGAACGCCCGTAGGCTTCCACCGGCGCTGGGAGGGCCTCCTCGTGAAAGGGCGCGCCAGCGAGACCGTAGACGACGGCGGACGAGATGCAGACGACGCGCCCGACGCCCGCCTCGGCAGCGGCGGCGAGAACCGTGGCGGTCCCCTCGACGTTAACGGAGCGCAGCGTCTGCTCCCGCCCCGCGCTCGGCAGCGCCGCCGCCGCGTGCACGAGGACGTCGGCCCCAGCGCAGAGTTCCAGCACGTCGGCGCGTGTGCGGACGTCTCCGCGCAAGGCCACGACGCCTGGCTCGGTCAGGGGCAAGCGATCGAGGGAACGAACGGACTCGCCCCTCCCCACGAGACGGCGGGCAAGACGGAGTCCGAGGAAGCCGGCGCCGCCGGTGATCGCCCAGCGCGTCGCGCTCGTCCGCGCAGCGGACCGGGGAAGGGGGTCTGGAAACGGGAGTTTCCCCCAGCGCGTAGCGCTCGTCCGCGCCGCGGACCGGGGAAGGGGGTCTGGAGGTAACGGGAGTTTCCCCCAGCCCGAGGCGCTGATCCGGGGAGTCTTGTCGCTCACGAGTATCGCGCCATGAGTGCGAGCATGGCCGCACCAGCCCGAAAGGACGGCCCAGCCCGGCCGGAGATCTTCGAACGTCCGCCGCGTCGCGCACGCGAGCGCACCTCGACCTCCGTGACGGCCAGGCCGGCCCGTGCAGCCTTGATCATCATCTCGGTGGGCCAGCCGTACGTTTGCTCTCGCAGCGCGAGCCCGACGAGCGCGTCCCGGCGCACCGCTCGGAACGGTGGCACGTCGCAGACACGGAGGCCGTAGACCACCCGCATCAGCACTGAGACGAGCAGGTTGCCGAAACGCTGGTGCGCCAGCTGCGCTCCCGATTCCCCGCCGCGACGAGCTCCCAGCGAAAGCGCAGCCCGGCCTGAAAGCACCGGCTCGAGCACTCTGGGTAGAGCCGCAGGGTCGTCGCTGCCATCACCGTCCAGAAAGACGAGCACGTCGGCATCCGTGGCTGCCGCCCCCGCCGCACAGGCTCGGCCGTATCCTCGGCGAGCCTCGAGCACGACTCGTGCGCCTCCCGCGAGCGCCGCCTCACGCGTGCCGTCGCGGGAGCCGCCGTCGACCACGATCACCTCGTCGACGGCGCCGGGCGGAATCTCCCGTAGGACGGTGGGAAGCGCCTCGATCTCGTCGAGTACCGGGATGATTGCCGCGACGCGTGGCCGCTTTGGCAGCGGGTCGAGCGCGAGCCGGGTCGAGGAGCGAGACTCGCGCCGCCCGAGCACTCGCCAGCACATCCAGAGCGCGAACGGCACGTAGACCACGGGACGTACCCAGGCGGGCAACTCCCGCTCGGGACCGAACAGATACAGGAGCGGTAGCGCCCCCGTCAGCCAGATCCAGCCCGGCGCGGGCGTCACCACGAAGAACGGGAGCAGCCAGAGGGCGTGCCATGGCTGCACGTAGCCGGCCACGAGGAGGAGTCCACCCAAGACGAGGAGGCCTGATCGCGCGATCTGCTCCACGGAGTCGTGGACGCGCAGCGACACGACTCCGACGACAGCCAGGAGGGCGAGCCCGAGCAGCAACCCGGCCGCGGCGTCGCCCAGGAGCGGGGAGAGAAGCCAGAAGAGGCTGCCGCCGAAGTGTTGCCGCTCCAGGTAGTCCGGCAGCGAGCCCAAGACGGCCCGGCCGGCGCCCAGATAGGGAACGTAGGCGATGGCCGTCAGCGCCGCGACGGCCCCCAGAAACCGCCTTCCGCCCCGACGTGCCAGCGCCGGCACGAGGAGGAACGGCCCCAGCTTGACGAGGCCGCCGAGCGCGACCGCCGCTCCCGCGAGCGCGAAGCGACGTGCCTGCCAGGTCGCGAGAAGAGCAGCGACGGCGGTGAGCGCCAGGGCGTCGACGTGGCCGTTCCCTGCGATCTCGCTGACCGCGAGTGGGTGCCAGGCAACGAGCGCGACCCGCTCGAGCGGCGCCTGCAGTCGAGCGAGCACGAGGATCAGCAGGCCGATCGCCACTGCCTCGGCGAAGAGAAAGAGCCAGGACGTGGCCCGGAGGCCCGAGCCGAGCAGACCTCGAGCCAGGAGGAAGCCCGCTTCCGCTCCCGGCGGGTACACCGTGTGCCAACTCTTAAGGTTGATCCGCGCCCAGACGGTGTTGTCTCGTAGCCCGGTCAGCGCGGGGTCAGCGGGCGCGTGCCGGTACGGGTTGATTCCGTTCGCCTGGACGCGCGCATCCCACGCGTAGCGATGCACGTCGGTCGAGCGCGGCGGCGTATCGAACGGCTCGAACGCAGCAATGCGGAGGGCGACGGCGAGCAGCAGGACGAGCACAACCCCAGTGCGCCCCACACCGAGCCCGCGCCAGCACAGCCAGGCAGCGGGGACGAAGAGGGCAAAGGCAGCGAGCTGGCCGCCGACGTACGAACCGAGGCCGACCCCGCGGCGGAGCGCCACCTCGACGGCCAGAAGAGCGAGGCCGAGCGCCAGCACGACGCCGACCCGAACGGCCCTCGAGCGGACCGTCATCTCGAGAAGCGAGCCCGCCAACGTAGCCCGAGCCTAACGGCGGGACGGGGGGCGCGGAACGCGTGGGAGCGAGAATTCATCCCGCCGTAAGGAGCCGCCTTTGGCGCCATGCTGCCCACAGCCAAAGAGCCCGGGCGGCCCACCCGGGGTCTCGGGAGGTGGCCGCCCAGCTCAGTGGCCCGCGAAGCCTCCGCGGGTTCCTAAGCAGGGGGCCCGCCGGAGCGGGCCCCCTGTTCTAGAGGTGTGCTAGCTCGCGACCGAGACGCGGATCGTCTGCACCGCGGTCGGGATCTTGAGACCCGTGACCTTGACCAGCTTGTTGGCCTGGATCTCCCGGGTGACGGTG
>Ga0183260_10001043_pt1 | contig 23554 bp, 21 predicted proteins | sample AntDrymUQ4972206_2_FD_129768 | JGI IMG/M metagenome (GOLD analysis project Ga0183260, IMG submission 129768) | Polar desert sand microbial communities from Dry Valleys, Antarctica - metaG UQ497 (22.06) (version 2) (version 2) | ecosystem: Environmental > Terrestrial > Soil > Desert | place... | reverse complement strand
TCAGAACTTCTCGGAGCGGACTCGCCTGAGCGGCCGCTATAGTTATGGTCCCTACACGTCGACCCCTCCTAACATTTTCGGCGAACTGGGCGCCGCCTTTCCACTCAACAACGGCCCCGTCGTCGGGAGCGTCCACTCCCTCGTGACCGAGCTCACCAAGACGCAGAGTCCGACGGCGCTCTGGAGCGTGCGATACGGTTTGACGTACGCCGCGTTCATACGGGACCCGATAGAGCGCTTCGACCTTACCCAACTCGGTCTCCCGCAGTACATGAAGGAGCAGGCCACCTTTGATGTGTTTTCGAGATTCGCGCCCGACGGCTACAGCCCTATCGGCACCGAGGGATGGCTCAAGATGGATCGCCAGGAGGGCGTCCACCACTTCTCGGGCTCGTATAACAAGATGGTGGGCGGGCATAACCTGAAGGCAGGCGCCGAGACCCGGTGGAACTTTCTCGATTACGCTCAGCCGGGTTATCCGTCGGGACAGTTCACTTTCGGAAGGGGCATCACCTGCAGGGATCGTTTCTCCTGCCCGGGCAACGAAGGCAACGGGCTTGCCGCGATGCTGATTGGCTGGCCTTCACGCGGCGATTTCCATATCGACCCGAAGGTGTACACGCGGTCCGCCTATTGGGGATTCTATGTCCACGACGACTGGCGCGTCGTGCCGAAGCTGACATTGAATCTGGGTCTGCGCTACGACTTCGACGTGCCGCGCTGGGAGACTCAGAATCGCATGAGTTACTGGGATCTCGACGCGCAGTCTCCAGTACAAGTGCCCGGCTATGACACGCGCGGTGTCATGAGGTTCGTCGACGACGACAGACGTTCGCCGTTCGAGGCGGACATGAACAACGTGCAGCCGCGCCTCGGCTTCGCCTATGCGGTCAATCCGAAGACGTCCATCCGCGGGGCCTACGGGTTGTTCTTCACGCTGAGCCGCGCCACGGTCTTCGGCCATACTGGCGCAGGGTTCAACGTCAATTCCACTCCCACTTTCACGCTTGATTCCAACGCTACGCGGTACGCGACGCTCGCCAATCCCTACCCGAACGGCATGCTGTTGCCACCAGGCCGTTCGCAAGGCGACAGCACCTTCATCGGTCTGGGTGCCGGCACCATCCTGCCCAGCAACAATCGCAACCCGGAGTACCATTCCTGGAATCTGTCCGTCCAGCGCGAGGTCGGCTGGAGCTCCATCGTCGAGACCAACTACACGGGCAGCCGCGGCACCCACCTGTTCGTCCCGATCACGACTCTGACGCCGCTTCCTCGAGAGTACTGGTCGATGGGGCGTACGGCGTTGAACGCTGCAGTACCGAATCCGTTCTACGGGATCATCAACGATCCGCTGGCTACCGCCCTGAACGGGCCGACGGTGCAGCGGTTCCGGCTGTTGCGGCCCATGCCTCATTTCAACGGCGCCAGCGTCGGCACATCGGAACCTCCGATCGGAGACTCCTCGTACCATGCGCTGCAGATGAAGTGGGACAAGCGCTTCGCGCGTGGGTTCAGCATGCTGGCTCACTACACCTGGTCGAAGATGATCGACAACGCCTCGCACAGCTCGGGTAACGTCAGTTGGCTCGGCGGCTCGACGAGCATCCAGAACATCTGGGACCTGGACGCCGAGCGCTCTCTGTCGTCGCATGATGTCGCTCATCGGCTCGTCGCTGCGGGCGTATGGCAACTGCCCTTCGGCCGCGGCCGCCACTGGGGTGCGGGGTGGAATCGCGTTGCAGACCTGGTTCTCGGCGGATGGACCATCAGCGGCACGTTCTCCCGCCAGAGCGGACTGCCCCTCGCCGTCACTCAATCCGGAGGCTTGATCTGGGATGGCACCCAGCGCCCCAATCTGGTGGGCGACCCGCGTACCTCCGGCCCGATCACGAGCCGGCTCGACAACTACTTTAACGCGGCCGCGTTCTCCCAGCCGCCGCCGGATGTCCCTGGTACCGCCCCTCGGAACCTCAGCTACCGCGGACCGGCCATTCAAATCTTCGACGCGGTTCTGATGAAGAACATCGGCATTCGAAATGGCCAGCGGCTCGAGGCACGAATCGAGGCGCAGAACGTTCTCAACCATCCGGTGTTCGGGGATCCCAACACGAGCTTCGGATCGACGTCCTTCGGTCAGATCAACAGCACGAAGATCGGGCCCCGCCAGATGATGGTCGGACTCAAGTACCACTTCTGAACCGGGGCCCTGTCTGGTCCGCAGAGGCCCCCGCGTGTGTTTGGACCACATGCGGTGGCCTCCCGTCAGCATCGCCGATCAGTGTGATCTGCACTACTCCTGTGTGAGCCAACTGAGCGCCGCCGCTGGACCGATCACCGGAAGCGGCGCATTGGGGTATCCGTCTGGATCGCGTGTCACTAGAGCATCGCAGCCAGTGGCTTCGGCGGCTGCGGCGCAGACGGCATCCTCGAAATCAGGCCAGGGCAGCGCGAGCGCCCGTCGGACGACGTTGTCATCGACCGGTGCCACGGCGAAGACGCCAATGAGACGCTCCACGCCCTCACGGGCGAACGCCGCGTCACGAACCTTCTCGAGGAGGTAGAAAATCGTCGTGACGCCGTGGGCGGGGACCATGCCATGACCCTGTCCGCGTTCGATCGCTGCCCACAAGGCAGCTGCGGCATCAGCATCTGGTGGACGGTCGAGAATCACGTCCAGAAAGACGTTCAGGTCCAGCAGGAGACGCTTCACCGGTATTTCCGGCTGAGATGCCGGCGGTGTGCGTCGGCCGGCACGCCGCGGGCCGCTCCCCGAAGCATACGCAGCACCGGCGTCTGATCATCGGACTTGGGGGGCTTCGACAAGAGGTCGAGGTAGCGCTCGACGAGCCGCGACACCGAGGTGCCACGGGCCGCTGCGTAGCGCTTCGCGCCGCGAACCACCTCCTCGTTCACGCTGAGCGTCAGTTTCGGCATATACGTATGCTAGCATGCAACTCATACGTATCGACGCCGGGGAGGGCTCGACCGCGCCTTGTCCGGCGGTCACCCGGGCCGACGGTCGCGCCCGCCAGGTTCGCGCGGAGGACCCTGTGCGGCGCGCGAAACTCGTACGCGGCCCTAGCTCAGTAGCTGAACTAATCTCCTATCCCGACGGCGTACAGCACGTACTTCTGCAGCTCTGACGTGACGAAGCGGATCTCCGGGCGCCGGCGCCACCACCGGCCGGGGGTCGCATCGCTGTAGCGGCTCCCGCGGATGCGCACGTCCACGCCGCTGCCGGCAAAGGCGCGCCTGAAGGCCATGCCCGTGCGCCGCGTGTGGTAGGTGGAAGTCACGACGAGGATGCGTCGGGGATCGGGTCTCTGCAGGGTCTGCCGCAGGGCTGATGCTTCGTGGGCGGTGTTGTCGACGCTGCCCGGCAGGATGGTGACCGCCTCTGGCGGGACGCCGCTGGAGATGATGGCCTCTCGCGTCAAATCACCTTCGCGGGGAAACCGGATGCCTCGGGCCTGCAGCACAGCCTCGAGGCTCCCGACCGATCCCGGGCTGAGGACGATTCCGGGCGCCCAGCCTTCGTTGTAGAGGTCCACGGCTTCCAGCCATCGCTCAATCCCCCCTCCAGCGAGCACGAACATCACGTCGGCGCGCTCGAGCGGGTCATCGTGATCGAGGAACCGGCCGGCAAACGGGAGAAAGAGCAGGGGGGCCACCGACAGGGCCAACGCGGCGATCCGCAGGGTCCGGCCGGCAGACGGGAACACGATCGTCAGGAGTCGGGCAGGCGGGACGACCCGCGCCCCGCCACCGGAACGAGACGCGCGTCAGTTCTCGATGAGGCGAACCTCACCGGCACGGGGACCCTTTCCGGATTCCTCCGGCGTGAAGTCCACCCGCTGCCCCTCGCGCAGGAGTTCGAAAACGGCGCCGCGCACGGAGCTGCGGTGAAAGAAGTGTTCCATGCCGCTTTCGTCGCGGATGAAACCAAAGCCCTTGTCGATCAGAAGTCGAGCGATCGTCCCGCTTGGCATTTGCCGTGTCCTCCGAGTGAACGCCCCCCGGATCATCCAGGGGCGCATAGCTCATAACCGGGAAGACGGGCCGGCGGGCCGCGACCCGCCTCATGCCTGGGAACGCCGACCGTCCGATTGAACCCCGTCCCTGCGCCCCGTCGGCCTGTGTTCTGCCGCCGCGCAGTGAGCTGAACCGCGCCAACTATAGGGACTTCCTCACCTGAAGTCAACGAAATATGGCGTGATTTCGCGCGTTCCTTTCTGCATGCAAGACTCGGGAGCATTCGCAGGACCGGTCGCCGAAAGCGCCCAAACCGCCGCGGTCACGGATCTCATGACAGGATCACTGCATGCAAGGATGTGCCGGTCTCGTGCTGGCAGCCGGGTGGTCCCGACGCTTCGGGCGGCCGAAGGCGCTTCTCCCGTGCGGGCCGGCCGGTGAGTCGTTCGTCGTCCGGGCCGTCCGGACCCTGCGTTCCGGGGGAATTGCCGAGGTACTCGTCATCGGCCGCCCTGAAGACGACGCGCTCCGGCAGGAAGTCGGGCGGGTCGTGCCGCCGGCGCGATACGTTGAGAACCCGAACGCCGCCGAGGGGCAGCTCTCGTCGCTCCTGGCCGGCCTGGCCCAGGCAACAGCCGCCGGCGCGGCCGCCGTCATGGTCATCCCTGTCGATTATCCGCAGGTTCGGGCGGAGACCGTGGCCGCGCTGCTGCGGGCGCTCGACGCCGGCGGTGCCTCGATCGTCAGGGCCGTCCACCGGGGGCGTCACGGGCATCCAGTAATTTTCACCGAGGACGTCTTCGCCGACCTGCGTCGCGCGGATCCTGCCGTTGGCGCGAAGGCCGTCATCCGCGCGAATCCGGCAAGGCTCCTCGACGTGGAGGTGGGTGATCCCGGCGTCCTTCGGGACGTAGACGTCCCGGCCGACTATGTCGACCTGTTCCCGGACTCAGAGTGACGCGAACCCGTCAAACTCTCGCACTCCCGCTCCTGGCCTGGCGGTGACGTCCGCGCAGACGCTGTCCCCAGACACCGTACTGCGTGACCTCGTCCGACCGCGCATGCAAGATTGTGGTACCCTCCGCGCCTATGTCGCACATCACCAGACGCGAGGCGCTGCTCACCGGCGCGACGACACTGCTGGCAGCGTCGTCGGTGGGTCCTGTCGGAGCCCGCGCTTCCGTTCAGCCGGCCGGAGGTCCGGGCCGGCTGAAGCAGTCGGTCTGTCGCTGGCCGTTCGCCAAGGTCCCGGCCCATGAGTTTTTCAAGGCGGTTGCGGACATGGGTCTCACCGCTGTCGATCTCCTGACGGAAAAGGAGTGGCCCATCGCCCGCGAATACGGCCTGACGTGCTCGATGGGCTCCGGCGCCGGCGGCGGTATTACCGATGGGTTCAACGTGAAGGGGAATCACGAGAAACTGATCGCGAGCCTCGAGCGCGGCATTCCCATCGCCGCTGCACACAAGGTTCCCAACGTGATCACGTTCTTCGGCAACAGGCGTGGCATGCCGGACGAGGAAGCGAAGGCGAACTGTGTCGAGGGGCTGAACAAGGTCAAGAAGGTGGCGGAGGATCACGGCGTCACCATCTGCCTGGAGCTCCTCAACAGCAAAGTCGATCACCCTGATTACCAGGGTGACAAGTCCGCGTTCGGCATCGATGTCGTGAAGGCGGTCGGCTCGCCGCGGGTCAAGCTGCTGTACGACATCTACCACATGCAGATCATGGAAGGGGATCTGATCCGGACCATCCGTGACAACCGGGAGCACTTCGCGCACTTTCACACGGGGGGTGTGCCGGGACGCAACGAGCTCGACGACACCCAGGAGATCAACTGGCGGACCGTTGCGGCCGCGATCGCCGACATGGGCTTCGATGGGTACTTCGCGCACGAGTTCCTCCCGAAGCGGGATCCGCTCACCTCGCTGCGCGAGGCGGTGGTGCTCTGTACTGTGTGATCCGGTTCTCTGCGGGGCGACCTGCCATGCCCGGCCACCGCGGCAGCGCCGGGGAGATGGGCACACGGGGAGCGCGCCGGTAAGTGGCAGACGCAGATGCGGGGGAGTAACTGCCCCTGCCTCCCTTCTCCGTCGCGCGTGTCGACGGGCATCTGACCCCCTTCGGATGGCCTCACCTCTGAAGTTTGCCGTGTTCGGCGCCGGATTCTGGACGCCGTTTCAGCTTGCCGGCTGGCGAGAGACGGGGGGGGCGGAATGCGTGGCCATCTACAACCGCACGCGCGGCAAAGCAGAGGCGGTGGCGCGCGACTTCGGGATCCCCGCCGTCTTCGACGATCCGGAGCGACTGCTGGAGGAAGTCCGGCCTGACTTCGTGGACAACATCACCGAAGTCGGCGGCCACAAGCCGCTGTCGCTCCTCTGCGCACGCCACCGCACCCCCTGCATCTGCCAGAAACCGCTCGCAGACAACCTTGCCGATGCGCGGCAGATCGTCTCTGCCTTCCAGCGCGCCAAAACTCCCTTCTTCGTGCACGAGAACTGGCGCTGGCAGGCGCCGCTCCAGAGGCTTCGCAGCCTCCTGGGTTCCGGCAGGATCGGGACGCTCCTCCGCGCCAGGCTCACGATGGTGTCGGGCTTCGATGTGTTTGGGAATCAGCCGGCTCTCCGGGACCTCGATCGCTTCATCCTCACGGATCTGGGGACGCACCTCCTCGATGCCGCACGCGTGCTCTTCGGCGAGGCACGCACGCTCTACTGCCGCACCGCGCGCACGCTGGCTCCGCGGGTCAAGGGGGAGAACGTCGCGACGATCCTCCTGACCATGGGAGGGGAAGCGACGCATGTCACCATCGAGCTCGGTTACGCACGAACACCCCTCGAGCCGTCGACGCGGGAAGTCTTCCCGCAGACGCTGGCCTTCATCGAAGGCACGACCGGCTCCATCGAGCTGGCGGCCGACTACGTGATTCGCGTCACGACCCGAAGCGGCACCCGCACCACCCGCCATGCCCCGCCCCGGTATGCCTGGGCGGATCCGCGCTATGAGGTCGCCCACGCCAGCATCGTCCCATGCTGCACGGACCTGCTCCGCGGCCTTCGCGGGCAGGGGGGCGGAGAAACGACCGGAGAGGACAATCTGAAGACGCTTTCGCTCGTGTTCGCGGCGTACGACAGCGCGCGCACAGGCCGGGCGGTGACGTTCTGAAGGGACGCAGGAGATGTGCATGAAGAGCTGTTCGATCGGGAGGAGGACCGCAGGCGTGACCCTTGCGGCGCTGATGGCAACCGCCCTTGCCGCATGCGGCGGGTCTGCCCCGGCACGTGACGAGGGGGCGCTGACGATTGGTGTGGCCTTCGAGACCCTGCAGACCGAGTTCTGGGTTGCCGCGTGGAACAAGCTGCGTGCCGACACGGCCGAGCGGAAGATCACGATGCTCGAGGCGGTAGCCGACGGCGATCCGAACCGGCAGCTGGAGCAGGTGCGGACGTTCATCAACCGCCGGGTGGACGGCATCATCCTGGTACCGAAGGACGGGAAGACGGTCATCCCGATGATCCGCGCGGCCAATGCCGCGGGGATCCCGGTCGTGCTCTTCAACAGGCCGGCAGATCGCACCGACGCACCGCACACCGCCATCGTCCCCGACAACGTGGCGATCACGAAGGCCACCGTGGAGTATCTGATCGAGCAGGCGCGTGCCTCGGGCTCCCCTGCGAAGGCGGCAATCCTGCTGGGAGATCTCAGCGACGTGAACGCCATCGGACGACGGGACGGGTTCGAGGCTGCCGTGAAGGAGGCCGGGGACGCCGTTCAGGTCGTATCGAGAATCCCCACGGAATGGAACCAGGAGCGGGCGCTCGCCGGGCTGCAGAGTGCGTTTCAGGCCCACCCGGACATCAGCCTGGTCCTCACTTCCTCGGACTTCATGCTGCCGAGCATCAAGTCGGTTCTGAGCAGCCTCGGAAAGTGGCAGCGGGTCGGGGACGAGGGGCACGTCATCCTCGGGGGTTTCGACGGGGATCCAACCGCCTACTCCATGATGCTCGACGGGTACCTCGATGCCACAGGGGTGCAGGACGTGTTCTGGGAAGCGGAGCAGGCCATCGAGGTAATTGTCGGGGCGAAAAGCGGGAAGTCCCCCCCCGCACGGATCGAGGATCCCGGCTTCGCCATCACGCAGGCGAACATGGCGTCGATGGCCGACCGGATGTGGGGTGCGGTCATGGCCCGGCGCGGGCCGTGAGCTGGGTGGGGGGAGGGGGAAAGGGAGAAGGGAAAAGGGGAAAGGGAGAAGGGAATCCGGGCGCCGTAGCACTTGCCCTGAATGTCGGGGCCTTCCTGACCTTCGCCCTGCTGGTGCCGGGCTTTGCCACCGGACCCAACCTGGAGACTGTCGTCATATCCGCGCTGCCCCTCTTCCTGCTCGCAGTGGGGCAGACCTTCGTGCTGATCTCCGCCGGCATCGACCTGTCGTCCACGGCCGTTGTCGGCCTCGTCAGCGTCGTCGGTGGTGTCGTGATGAGTGCGGAGGAAGGGACGCAGGGGGGGACCCTCGGCACCCTGACGGGTCTGGCAGCGATGCTTGCCACGGGGGTGGCGGCCGGCGCCGTCAACGGCGCGTGCGTGGGGTGGCTGCGCATGCCCGCTTTCATGGTCACGCTGACGCTCGGGATGTTTGCCGGCGGTCTGGCCGTCTGGCTCGCCCGCACGGTGGCAGCGACCGAGACGCTCTATGGTTTGCCTTCGCAGTTCCTTCAGATCGGAGGGGACGCAGGAATCGCGCTGGCGCTCACCGCTGCGTTGGGAATTGCCGCACACGGGCTCCTCTCTGGAACGCTGTTTGGCCGGGCGCTCCAGTCGGTCGGCTACAACGCGAGGGTGGCGCTGGTCTCCGGACTAAGGGTGCAGCGGGTAATCCTGGCCACGTATGTCCTCGGCGGCCTCTTCGCTGCCTTTGCGGCGGTGCTGCTCACGGGCCGGCTGGAGACGGCCTCCCCCACGCACGGCCGTCAGCTGCTCCTGGACGTGATCGGCGCCACGGTCATCGGCGGCACGAGCCTGTCGGGCGGACGGGGACGCATCGGGTGGACGGCGCTCGGCGTGCTGTTCCTGGCGCTCGTCGGCAACGGGCTGACGCTGATGAACCTCTCCGATTTCGCCATCACGATCGTGAAAGGGCTGGTGATCCTCGCTGCTGCGCTGCTGGACGCCTGGCGCGTTCGCCGCCGGGGAAGGTCCTGATGAACGCTGCCGTGGCAATGGCGGGCATCGAGAAGGCATTCGGCGGCGTGCCGGTGCTGCGAGGGATCACGCTGGAGGTGGCCCCCGGTTCGATCCTCGGGCTGGTCGGGGAGAACGGCGCGGGCAAGTCCACGCTGATGAACATCCTTGGCGGGAACCTGCAGCCGGATGCCGGGTCAATCTCCGTCGGCGGACGGCCGTTCTCCCCGCGCACGCCGGCAGATGCACGTACCGCCGGCATCGCTTTCGTGCACCAGGAACTGACGCTCTTCGGCAACCTGACCATTGCCGAGAACCTGCACCTGACCCGGTTCCCCCGCCGCTGGGGGCTGCCGTGGATCGACAGGGGGGCGTCGGTGCGCCAGGGGGCGGACCTTCTCGCGCGCGTCGGGCTGTCGCAGCGGGCCGACATGCTGGTGGAACGACTCACGGCGGGAGAGCGCCAGCTGGTCGAGATTGCGCGTGCCATAGGAGCCCAGGCTCGTGTGCTGATCCTCGACGAGCCGACAACCTCCCTCGGTGCCGTTGAGCGGGGCCGCCTGCTCTCGCTCCTTCGCGAGCTCCAGGACGCGGGGTTGGCCATCATCTTCATCTCCCACGAGCTGTCGGAGGTACTTCAGATCTGCGACAGTGTGGTCGTCCTGCGGGACGGCCAGGTCGCAGGTACGGGCAGTGCCAGCACCTTCTCGGTGCAGAGTCTGGTGGCGCTCATGGTGGGGCGTGAAGTGCGGCAGTTGTACCCGCCGGTCCGCGCGCCGGGGAACCAGGAGCCCCTCCTCGAGGTCCGCAGACTCGGGGAGCCTTCTGTCGCGCACGAGATCTCACTGACCCTGCACCGCGGGGAAATGCTCGGTGTATTCGGCCTTATGGGCGCCGGCCGCTCGGAGCTTGCACGCATGCTGTTCGGGCTGGATCGGCACACCTCGGGTGATGTGCTGCTCGAGGGGCGCCCCCTGAGCGGTGGTCCTGCGCAGAGAATAGGGCGGGGGCTGGCATTCGTCACGGAGGATCGCCGCCAGGACGGGCTCTGCCTGGAGGCGCCGGTCGCCGACAACATGACGCTGGTGCACCTGGCCGCGCTCACGCGCACGCCGCTTCGTCTGATCAATCGGGCTGCCCTCCGCGCGGAGGTGGCGCGCATGAGCACGGACGTCCGGCTGACCCGCGCGCCGCCGCACCTCCCTGCGGGCCGACTGAGCGGCGGAAATCAGCAGAAGGTCATCCTGGCGAAGTGGCTCTTGCGTCCCCCTCGTGTGCTGATCCTCGATGAGCCTACGCGCGGCATCGATGTTGGCGCCCGGGGGGAGATCTACGAGCTGCTGCACAGGCTGGCGGATACGGGCACCGGCGTGCTGGTGATCTCGTCCGAGCTCGAGGAGCTCACCGGGATCTGCGACCGCATCCTGGTGATGCGCCAGGGAGAGATCGGCGGCGAGTTCCCACGCGACCGCTTCGTCCGCGAGGATCTGCTGCGTGCGGCACTGCCGGTGCGGGTGTCAGGGTGATGCCGCGCCCCCTTGCCCTGCGCCTGCTCGAGGCGGCGCCCCTGCTGCTCTTCCTGGCCGTGATCCTGCTTTTCGGAACACAGTCGGCGGGGTTCCTGACGGCCGCCAACGCCGCGCAGATTCTTGCGCAGGCCGCCCCCACCGTCATCGTCGCGGTAGGGATGACTTTCGTACTGCTCACCGCTGGCGTGGATCTCTCGGTCGGCGCCCTGATGTTCATCGGCGCCGGGGTGGCAGGGCTCCTGGCGATTGCCGGTTACCCGCTCCCGGTTTCGATAGCCGTCATGGTGGCGATTGGCGTGGCCGGGGGCGGAGTCAATGCGCTGCTGGTCTCGAGGTTCGGACTGGTCCCGTTCGTGGCCACGCTGGCGACCCTGTACATCGGCCGTGGCCTGGGACGCTGGATCACCGAAACGCGTGCGATGAACCTTCCCGAAAGCTTCCTGATGATCGGCGCGAGCGAGCCGCTTGGTCTGCCGCTGCCCGTCTGGGCCGCGGCGGCGGTCGCTGTAGCGGGGCAGTGCGTGCTCTCCACCACCCCGTTCGGACGTTACCTCTATGCCCTCGGGGCGGATCCGGAGGGGGCGAGGAAGGCCGGGCTCCCAACCCGGCGGCTCATTGCGGCGGTTTACGTCATCAGCGGCGCGTGCGCCGGGCTGGGTGGCCTGCTGGCGCTCGCGCGGCTGGGCGCGGTCTCCCCGCGGTTCGGGGAGTTCTACGAATTCGATGCGATCACCGCGAGCGTGCTCGGGGGCACCAGCCTTTACGGCGGCCGGGGACGAGTGCTTCCGGACACGGTGGTGGGCGCACTCCTGGTCAAGACGATTTTCAGCGGTCTCGTCAGCGTGCAGGCCGATCCATATCTGTACCCGCTCATCACCGCCACCATCATCTTCCTCGCGGTGGCCGTCGACAGTGCGAGGAGCCGGCTTGCGGCGAGGCTTACACGCCGGGTCATTCGTGTGGACGCATAGGCGGCATTTCTCTGCTGGCGGTCGGCTCCGGTGGTGGTGTACCTTCCAGCGCATGCCAAACCGACTCTCCCGTACGCTGGCGTTTGCGGTGATTGCCGCTCTTGCAGGAGCCGGCGTCCTCCCGGCGGCAGCCGGTCCCCTGCCCGCGCTGAAGATCTCAGAGAACAAACGGTTCATCGTTACCGCCGACGGGCAACCGTTTTTCTGGCTCGGCGACACAGCGTGGGAGCTGTTTCACCGGCTCAATCGCGAAGAGGCGGAACGGTATCTCCGGAATCGGGCCGAGCGCCGGTTCACCGTGATTCAGGCGGTCGTCCTGGCGGAGCTCGACGGTCTGGGAGACCCCAACCCGTACGGCCATGTCCCGCTCCGGAAGGACGACCCGACCCAGCCCATCGAGGAATACTTCGCCCACGTGGACTGGATCGTAGCGAAGGCAAACGAGCTCGGGCTCTATGTAGGCATGCTCCCGACCTGGGGAGACAAGTGGAACAAGAAGTGGGGCGTAGGGCCGGAGATCTTCACAACGGATAACGCTCAGCGCTACGGCGAGTGGCTGGGCGCCCGTTACAAAGGGGCGAACATCATCTGGCTGCTCGGCGGCGACCGGCCCGTCGAATCGGATGCGCAGCGGGACATCATCAGGGCCATGGCACGCGGCGTCCGCGCGGGTGACGGCGGCGCCCACCTCATGACGTTGCACCCTTCCGGCGGCAACGGCTCGTCTACCTGGTTCCATGATGACCAGTGGCTGGACTTCAACATGCGGCAGAACGGGCATGTTCCCGAGTTCACCGGCCGGTACGAGGAAACGCGCGCCGACTACGAACGCACTCCGGTCAAACCCGTGCTGGACGGCGAGCCGATCTATGAGGATCATCCCGTCTCTTTCGATGCGAAGAAGCTCGGGCACTCGATCTCCGGAGACGTGCGCCGGCCGCTCTACTGGAATCTGTTCACCGGCGCCTTCGGCCATACCTACGGCCACCATTCCGTCTGGCAGATGTGGACGCCGGAGCGGAAGCCAATCAACAACCCGCTGATGCCCTGGTTCGAAGCGATCGATCAGCCCGGTGCCGCACAAATGCAGCATGGCCGTGCCTTGATGGAGTCGCGCCCGTTCCTGACGCGCATTCCCGATCAGGAGGTAATCGCCCCGAATCCGATCCCGACGAGCGTGCCCGGCGCCGGCCGGTACCGCTTCGTCTCGACGCGGGACACCGAAGGCACCTATGCGATGGTGTACGCGGCTGCCAGCCGGCCGTTCGCGGTCCGGATGAACGCGATCACCGGAGGGAAGGTGAAGGCCTGGTGGTTCAATCCCAGGTCAGGTGAGGCCACCGCCATTGGCACGTTCCCCAACACCGGCGAGCGGACCTTCACACCGCCCGACAAGGGGGAGATGCTCGACTGGGTGCTCGTTCTGGACGACGAGTCAAAGGGATATCCGCCTCCGGGCACCAGGAAGTAGGACATCTGTATGGCCACTCGAATTGCGCTCGTCGGGGCCGGCGGCAAGATGGGCTGCCGGATCACCGACAACTTCGTCAAGGGATCCTACGCTGTCGACTATCTCGAGGTGTCGCCGAAGGGACTCGAGAACCTGCGGACGCGGGGTGTCCAGGTCTCGGATGCGGACACCGCTCTGCCGGAGGCCGACGTGGTCATCCTGGCCGTCCCTGACGTGCTGATGGGAGAGATCGCGGGCAGCGTGGTGCCGCGGATGAAGGCAGGCGCGCTGCTGATGACACTCGATCCGGCAGCCCCGCTCGATGGCCAGGTGCCCGCCCGGAACGACATTGGTTGCGTCGTCGCTCATCCCTGCCATCCCTCCGTCTTCAACTGGGAGCCGACAGAGGAGGCGTTCCGGGACTTCTACGGCGGTATCTCGGCAAAGCAGCCAGTCGTCTGCGCGTTGATGTACGGAACCGACGCGCACTACCGCCTGGGTGAGGAGATTTCGACGGCGATGTACGCACCGGTGAGCCGCGTGCATCGTGTGACGCTCGAGCAGATGGCCATGCTGGAGCCAGCCCTCGTGGAGACGCTGGCTCAAACGTGCATGGAGGCGGTGAAGGAGGGGCACGACCGGCTCGTTGCCGCCGGTGTGCCCGCCGAAGCGGTGCGTGATTTCGTGCTCGGCCACCTTCGGATTCAATCGCGGTGCTCTTCGGGGAGGTCAACGGCACCTTCTCGGACGCGGCCTACAAGATCAGCAAGCGCGCCCGTTCCGTAGTGTTCCAGGAGAACTGGCAACGGATTTTCGACCTGCCCGCCATCCGCGAGCAGGTGCGCGACATCACCACCCGCTGAAGGGCGCCACATACCGATGCGGCGCGGCGTCAGTTCCTTTGCCTTCGGATGGGCGGTGCAGGACGCGAGGGGAGCCTTCAGCGAGACGACGCTGCTCGCGTTTGCGCGCCGGCACGGGGTGCAGGTCGTGCAGCTCGGCGACAACCTGCCGGTCCACGAGATGTCCCCGGAGCGGCTGGCCACGCTCATCGAGTCCGCCGCGGACGCGGGCATCGAGCTCGAGTTCGGCGCCGCCGGTCTTACCGAGGAGCACCTCCGCACGTATCTGTTGCTCTGTGCCCGCTGCGGCGTGTCATTGCTGCGGTTCGTGGCCGATGCCCAGGGTTATGCTCCCTCGCCGAACGAGCTCACCGCGCTGCTGCGGAACGGCCTGCCGGAGCTCGAGACGGCGGGGGTGTCGCTGGCGCTCGAGAATCACGACAGGCACGGGGCCGCCACGTTGCGGGGGATCATCGAGGCGGTAGGCAGCCCGCGCGTGGGCATCTGCCTCGACACGGCCAACTCCCTGGGGGCCGGTGAGGGGCTCGGCTGCGTGTCGGAGATTCTGGCCCCTCTTACGCTGAACCTGCACGTGAAGGACGTGGCAATCAGACGCCTGCAGCACAAGATGGGGTTCGTCATCGAGGGCCGCCCGCTCGGGGAGGGCCAGCTGCCCATCGCGGAGACGATCCGCCGGGTGGCGGCTGCCGGACGCTGCCGCAGCGTGATCCTGGAAGGCTGGACGCCGCCGGCTGGTGAGATGGAGGACACACTGCGTCGGGAGCACGCCTCTGCCGAAGCGGGCATCATCCTGCTGGAAACGCTCCTGCGGGAAGGTTGAGCGTCCGCTCTTCCGCATTTCAGCGTCTTCCGCATTTCAGCGGTCCGCCGGCGACGACCATGCAGCGCGCCCCGCCAGCACGAGCAGTGTGATGAGGGTGATCGGCAGGGCAAAGAACACCATGGCGTCCCTGAACGCCGGCAGCATCTCGTGGTTCGTGGTGTCCAGCACGAGGTAAAGGGTGTAGGCGGCGTAGTATCCCAGGAACAGCGCCCCTTCCCAGCGGGCAATCGTGTGACCCGTGAAGAAGATGGGCAGGCAGGCGGCAGCCACGGCCGTCATCACCACGAGGTCGAAATGCAGGACGCCTGGAGCAATCCCCAGTCCGTCACCTGCCATCGCCGTGATGCCGAGAATCACCGTGAGATTGAAGATGTTGCTGCCGAGCACGTTGCCGATGGCCATGTCACGCTGCCCGCGCAGCGCCGCCACGATGGAGGCCGCCACTTCCGGCAGTGACGTTCCGGCAGCAATGATCGTAAGGCCGATGACCACGTCGCTGACGCCGAAGGCCTGGGCGAGCGCCACGGCCCCCTGCACGAGCCAGCGGGCGCCAAGCACCAGCAGGCCCAGGCCGGCAAGGGCGGTCATCGCCGAGGCGAATGCCCCGGCGCCCTCGCTGCGCCCGGCCTCCCCGCCCTCTTCTACAGTGGTGTCCGCGGAGCTTGTACGGAGCAGCCATCCTGTGTAGAAGATAGCCACCCCGAGCAGCACCAGCCCGTCGACTGAGCCGATGCGCCCGTCAAGCGCAAAGAGCACGACGAGGAGCGACACGCCAATCACAATCGGCACTTCGATCCAGATGAGCCGACGGGTGACCGTCAGCGGTACGAGAATCGCCGAGGCCCCGAGGATGAACAGGATGTTGAAGATGTTGCTGCCGATGACATTGCCGACGGCAACGTCGCCCGCCCCCGCGCGGATTGCCTGGAGCGACACGGCAAGCTCCGGCGCGCTGGTGCCGAAGGCAACGATTGTCAGGCCGATGACCAGCGGAGAGAGCCCGTAGATGGTGGCCAGGCGCGCCGCGCCGCGGACCAGCAGTTCCCCGCCGCCGACGAGGAGGATCAGGCCGGCGGCCAGGGCCATCCAGGGAGGCATGTGGCAGTGATCGGAGGTTCGCGGCGGGCCGTCAGGTCAGGGTTGCTGCCGGGTGATCCGGCGTCCGGCTGCAGGTGCGGTCAGGGCTTCGGTGAGCACCCGCCCTGAGGAGCCCGAGGGAGAGGAGAGGCCGAGGAGCGTCGCAAGCGTCGGAGCCAGGTCGTTCAGCGCCACGTGGTCCGCGTACTCGCCAGGCGTGATACGGGGTCCCATCAGGATGAGGGGAATGTGCGAGTCGTAGTTGTACGGGGTGCCGTGGCTCGTGCCGGTGGCCTGGCGGATCCAGTACGGCTCCAGCAGGATCTCCAGATCGCCTGAGCGCTGTTCGTTGAACCCGCGCAGGACGCGGCTGCCGAACCGGTCGCCGGCCACGTGCCCCTGCTGCAGCTGATCCCGCGTGTAGACGCGCGTCACGTGGGGCACCGTGGAGGCCGCCGCAGCCGCCACCCGCCGGACCTCGGCCGGATCGTAGCGCCCCTTTTCGATGAGCTCGTAGTTCAGGTACGGGGAGGAGCCGGCCATCGCCAGGACCCAGTCCCCCTTGCGGTACCGCTTGTCGAGCGCCTGCTGGATCGCTCCGCTGATGTCTTTGGACGTCATCCGCCCGCCGATCAGCCCCTGGTCCTTCAGCGTCTCGGGCAGTGGCGCCACCCCGTGATCTGTCGTGAGCACGACGACCGTGTGGCGGAGCCCCACGAGCGCGTCGACGCGATCGAGCAGCTGGCCGATGCTGCGGCCGGTCCGGATCGTCACGTCGCGGACCTGCGGCGAATCCGGCCCGTGGGTGTGGCCGATTGAATCGTTGGAGGAGAAGGACACCGAGAAGACGTCGGTGACCCCCCGCTGCCCGAGCCGTTCCTGCGCCAGGGCTTCTTCCGCGAAGGCCAGGAGCAGGTCGTTGCCGTACGGGCTGCCGTTGACGGCGGAGTACAGCGGCTCCCCCGGTTCCGCCGGCATCTCGCGAAGGACCGTTGAGTCGGCGCCAAGACTCGTCCAGTGCTTCCCGGCGTACGAGTGGGCCATCTTGCGCGCGTTGAAGGCACTGGCCCATGCCGGCAGCGCCTCGAAGTAGTAGGTGCTGCTGACGAAGTGTCCCGACCGCGTGTCCCACCAGTACGCGGCATCCGCGCTGCGGCCGGCGGTCAGGATCGCGGAGCGGTCCTTCAGCGAGACGCCGATGACGCGAGGCGCCTCGGGCGAGCCCTTGGCCGCCGCGGAGGCCATCTTCAGCTCGTCGCCCACGGTGCTCACCAGCAGGCGGCGGGGAGACGCGGCCGAACCGGTGTCGGAGCCGAGGGGTGTGACCGTCCCGTCGGTGACGCTGGTGATCGTCTTTCCACTTTCACGATCAAACCAGTCGTTCCCCACGATGCCGCTGACGGACGGGGTTGCCCCGGTCAGCATCGTGGCGTGACCGACAGCCGTGACGGTGGGGTAATGCTCCAGGTGCGCATCCGTGAACACCGCTCCCCCGCGCAGCAGCCGATCCAGGCCACTGCTGTACTGATCCCGGAACCGCGTCAGGTAGTCGTAGCGCAGCTGATCCACCGCAATCAGCAGGATCAGCCGGATCTCGGGGGGGGTGGCGGGCTGGGCGATCGGTGCCGCCGGCAGCAGAACGACAAGGGTGAGAAAAATTGCGATGATTCTCTTCATCGGGACCTCGAGGGAGCCGGAGGGATGCCTGGCTTTCGTATCAGAATACTCGACAGCGAGGTCCGGGCCCGAACGCCGGCCGCGACTGAGCATGGAGGTCCGTGAGCTCTACGAGCATTCGAGAAGAGCCGAAGGAGCAGGAGCTGAGTTGCCCATGGATGAGTCTGCGGTGAGCGGGAAGATCAGCGTCGTTGCCGTCAACGCGGGCGACGGCGTGCAGGCCGAACAGGTGCTCGTGGAGTTCAAATGACGGGGAACGAGATGCGCGGCGTACCAGGCTTTCTGTTCTTCGACCACATCGCGGTCTCGGTGAAGCCCGGCGAGCTCGAGCCGCAGGTGAACGCTTACAAGGCGATGGGTTTCACCGAAGTGCACCGGGAGGACGTGCTGGGTACCGACCAGGTCCGCGAGGTGCTGCTCCAGGTGGGCGACGGCCCGAACCTCGTGCAGCTGCTCGAGCCGCTGACCGCAGACAGCCCTGTCGCAAAGCAGCTGGAGAAGAACGGTGGACGTGGCGGGCTGGCGCACGTCGCCTTCCGCGTGTCGGATATCCACGCTGCTTTCAATCACCTGCAGGGGGCAGGCTTCAGGATGATCGATGGCGCACCGCGTCCGGGGTCCCGGGGGACCACCGTCTTCTTCGTGCACCCGAAGACGACCGATGCCGCCGCCTTCGGGTACCTCTTCGAAGTCGTGCAGGAGGGAACGCATGGATGAGGACACACGCGGCACGGCCCCGCTCCGGGTCCGCGCCATGTTCCCTGCTGTTGCGACGGCAGCCTGGGAAGCTGCAATCGCACGGGACCTCAAAGGTGAGAGCCTTGGGGGGCTGACATGGACGCCGGAGCCCGGCCTTGCCATCCGACCCTTTTACCGGCAGGACCATCTGGCGGGGCTCGACACGCAGTTAGCCTCCGTCCCTGGTGAGTTCCCGTTCGTCCGGGGAGGCACCACGAGCTGGGAGGAGGCGCAGGCCTGGACACCCCCGCCGGACGCGGTGCGCGGTGACGCCTTTCACGACGCCGGGGCCACGGCCGCTCAGGAAACAGGCTTTGCGGTTGCCGCGGGGGTGGATCGGGTCGCCGGCGCTGTGGCGAAGGGAATCTCTCCTGCGGAGGCTATTGGCCGGCAGGACTTCGTTTTCGCTGCAGGCTCTACCTTCTTTCTCGAGATTGCCAAGCTGCGCGCGGCCCGGCTCCTGTGGGCGCAGGCGAGCGCAGCCTTCGGCGTCGAGGACGAGCACGCCCTGATGCGAATGCACGTGCGCACCTCCGGGGCGACGAAGAAGGCGGACGAGGGGGTCACGAACCTCCTGCGCGTGACGACGGAGTCGCTCTCCGCGGTGATTGGCGGTTGCCGGTCGCTGACGGTGGAAGCCTCGGGGTTCGACCCGCGACTAGCCGGGAACGTGCACCACATCATGAGAGAGGAATCGCACATGGACGCCGTGCGCGATCCGGCTGGCGGGTCGTACTACATCGAGGCGCTGACCGACGCCGTCGCGAGAGAGGCCTGGGCCATCTTCCAGGACGTCGAGAAGGAGGGCGGCTTCGACGCGGCGTGGCAATCGGGCGTCATCCCTGCCGCCATCGAGGCCTCGCGCGCCCGTGCGGTGGCGGCGGCCGCCTCCCGCCGCCCGGCCCGGGAGAGGAGCGGGGGAGACACATGAGACCGGACTTCTCCACTATCAGCTACACGCCACCATCGCGGTACGGGCGTCCACGGGGCGACGACCCGGCGGCGGCCCCATGGCTCACGCTGGAGGGAATTCCCGTCAAGTCCGCGTACACCGCGGCGGACCTGAGCGGCCTCGAGCACCTCGAGTACGCGGCGGGCATCGCGCCGTTCCTCCGCGGCCCTTACGCCTCCATGTACACGCTGCGCCCCTGGACGATCCGGCAATACGCGGGGTTCTCGACCGCGGAGGCGTCGAACGCGTTCTACCGGCGCAACCTGGCCGCCGGGCAGCGGGGCCTCTCCGTCGCGTTCGATCTGCCCACTCACCGTGGCTACGACTCCGACAATGCGCGCGTCGTGGGGGACGTGGGTAAGGCGGGCGTGGCGATTGACTCGGTCGAGGACATGAAGATCCTCTTCGAGGGCATCCCGCTCGACCGGATGTCGGTGTCGATGACCATGAACGGCGCTGTCCTGCCGATCATGGCGTTCTACATCGTCGCAGCGGAAGAACAGGGCGTAGCGCCGGAAGCGCTGAGCGGAACCATCCAGAACGACATCCTCAAGGAGTTCATGGTCCGCAACACCTATATCTATCCGCCGGCTCCGTCGATGCGGATCGTGGGGGATATTTTCCACTACTGCGCCGCCCGGATGCCGAGGTTCAACTCGATCTCGGTCAGCGGGTACCACATGCAGGAAGCGGGGGCGAGCGCCGACATCGAGCTTGGCTACACGCTCGCCAACGGGCTGGATTACGTGCGTACCGGAATCGCGGCCGGCCTCGACATCGACAGCTTTGCGCCGCGCCTCAGCTTCTTCTGGGGCGTGGGGATGAACTACTTCATGGAGATCGCCAAGATGCGCGCGGCCCGCGTGCTCTGGGCGGCCCTCGTGCAGGGCTTCGAGCCGAAGAACCCGAAGTCTCTGGCACTGCGCGCGCACTGCCAGACGTCGGGCTGGAGCCTTACGGCCCAGGACGTCTTCAACAACGTGACCCGCACCTGCGTCGAGGCGCTTGCGGCGGCGCTCGGCGGCACCCAGTCGCTTCACACCAACGCGCTGGACGAGGCGATTGCGCTCCCGACCGACTTCTCTGCGGCGATCGCGCGTAACACCCAGATTTACCTTCAGGAAGAGACAGGCATCACGAAGGTCATCGACCCCTGGGCCGGCAGCTACTACGTCGAGTCGCTCACGCACGAGCTGATGCACCGCGCCTGGCACCACATCCAGGAGGTCGAGTCGCTCGGCGGCATGACCAGGGCCATCGAGACGGGCCTGCCCAAGGCGCGGATCGAGGAAGCGGCGGCCCGGCGGCAGGCGAGGATCGATTCGGGACGCGAGGTCATCGTCGGTGTGAACAAGTACCAGCTCGGTGCGGAAGACCCGCTGGAGGTTCTCGAGGTCGACAATCGTGCGGTGCGCGAGAACCAGGTCCGGCGCCTGGCGGAGCTCAGGGGCCGCCGCGACGAGCGGACCGTCCGGGAGGCGCTTGCCGGGCTCAGTCGCGCCGCAGAGGCCCGGGATGGCAATCTCCTGGAGCTTTCCGTCATCGCGGCGCGGGCGCGTGCCACGCTTGGTGAGATGTCCGATGCACTCGAACGGGTCTTCGGCAGGTACGCCGCCGTGAATCGCACGGTTGCCGGCGTGTACGCGTCCGAAAGCCAGAGCGCTCCCGAGTTCGAGCGGGCGCGGTCGATGGCCGACGAGTTCGCACGCGCCGAGGGGCGCCGCCCCCGGATCCTCGTTGCGAAGATGGGTCAGGATGGGCACGATCGCGGCGCCAAGGTGATCGCGAGCGCGTTCGCCGACGTGGGGTTCGACGTGGACGTCGGCGCGCTGTTCCAGACTCCCGCGGAAGTAGCCCGGCTGGCGGCAGAGAGCGACGTGCACGTGCTCGGGATCTCCAGCCTGGCGGGCGGTCACACGACACTCGTGCCCGAGGTGATTGCGGAGCTGAAAGCGCTTGGCCGGGGGGACATCCTCGTTTTCGTTGGTGGCGTGATTCCTCCCCGCGATCGCGATGCCTTACGGGCCGCCGGGGTCAGCGGGGTGTTCGGGCCGGGGAGCGTGATTCCTGTCTGCGCGCAGCAGATCCTCGAAGCGCTGGCGACCACGAGTGCCGGCTGATCCCGAGCTGCATCGGCCTGGAATTCGCCGCAGAGGCCGCCTGCCGCTCGCCGCCTACCTTGACGGCGTGCGCCGGGGAGACCGCGTGGTCCTCGCCAGGGCCATCACCCTCATCGAAAGCGACCTGCCGGCCGATGTCGAGCTGTCCGCACGGCTCCTGGAAACTCTTCTCCCGGATTCCGGCGGGTCACACCGTCTGGGCATCACAGGGTCCCCGGGGGTGGGGAAGAGCACCTTCATCGACGCGCTGGGCCTGCACCTGGTCCGCGACCGCGGCGAGCGGGTGGCGGTGCTGACCGTCGATCCATCCAGCCCCGTCACGGGCGGAAGCATCCTCGGTGACAAGACACGGATGGAGCGCCTGGCTGCCGAGCCGGCGGCGTTCATCCGTCCGTCCGCATCGCGGGGGCATCTCGGCGGGGTCGCACCAGGCACGCGTGAGGCAATCCTGCTGTGCGAGGTCGCCGGGTTCACGAACATCATCGTCGAGACCGTCGGCGTCGGGCAGTCGGAGACGGCCGTGCGATCGATGACCGACTTCTTCCTGCTGCTCACGCTGGCCGGCGCCGGCGACGAGCTCCAGGGGATCAAGCGCGGCATCAACGAGGCGATCGACGGCCTGGTGGTCACCAAAGCGGATGGCGCGAATCGTCCGCGCGCCGCGCGCGCGCGGGTCGAGTATGCGAGCGCACTCCGCCTCTTCCGCCTCCCTGAGGACTCCTGGGTACCGCGTGTGCTGGTCTGCTCCGCGCTGACTGGTGAGGGCATCGAGAACGTCTGGTCAATGGTGCTCGACCACCGGCGGCAGCTCGAGGCCAGTGGCGCCATCGAAGCCCGTCGCACGCGCCAGCGCCTCAATTGGATGCACGAACTGGTCACCCTCGGGCTCGAACAGGCATTCCGGGCGCATCCTGCCGTGGCCCGACGGCTTCCCGCCATCGAGACTGCCGTGCGCGATGGGAAAATGACCGCGTTCGCGGCCGCGCAGGAACTGCTGGCGGTCTTCCGTCCCGGAGACGGCTGAACCAGGCTGCCCTTCAAGGACGATTCCCCCCGCCCTCAGGCCACGTTCCCGAGAGCCAGCCCGACGGCTGCGCCGGTCGCAATGAGCCAGGTCGAGTTCACCCTGAAGAAGACCAGCGCGGCGAGACTCCCGCCGCAGAGCGCGAGGGTGAGCGGATCGATCAGCGCGCTGGCAGCGAGTTGCCAGGTGACCACCGCCATGAGCGCCAGCGAGGCGACGTTGACGCCGTCCAGTACCGCACCGGCCGTCGCCGAGCGCCGGAGGCGTGGAACGAACGGGCCGCTGATGGCGACGAAAAAGAACGCGGGCAGAAAGATGCCGACCGTGGCGATCGCCGCGCCGGGTACGCCGGCAAGCAGGTAACCGATGAACGTGGCTGTCGTGAAGACCGGCCCCGGCGTGACCTGGCCGATCGCAATCGCATCGAGCAGCTGGCGCTCGGTGAGCAGGCCCATCCGCTCGACGAGGTCGGCGCGCAGGAACGCGAGCAGCACGTACCCGCTGCCAAAGAGCACAGCGCCGGCCTTTGCGAAGACCAGGAAGAGCGTCCAGAGGCTGAACGGTGTCTGGACCGCCTGCGAAGCCGCAAACGCGCCAGCCGCGGCGCTCCCGGAATGCCAACAGGCGGCGGCGAGCAGGGCCATCGCTCCGCGCGGGTTTCTCACCACCCGGACGACGGCCATGGTCACTGCCGCGCCCGTAAGCACGATCAACTCGTGTGTGCCGGCAGCCACGGCCGCCAGGGCCAGGGCGCCCAGCACACCCAGCCCCACCGATTTCACAGCCGTCCGCCCGAGCCCCCATAAAGCCTGCCCCACGATCGCGATGACGACAGGCTGGACGCCGTAAAGCAGCCCCCGAACCTGCGGAAGAGTGCCGTATTCGACGTAGGCGTAGGCGGCGGCGAGCACGATGAGCGTGGCTGGAAGGATGAAAGCCGCGCCCGCGAGCAGAAGCCCGGGCCACCCCGCGCGGGCGTGGCCGATGTGAATGGCGAGCTCGGTGGAGTTCGGGCCGGGGATGAGGTTCGTGGCGCCGAGATAATCAAGGAAGCGCTCCCGCGACATCCAGCCGCGGCGGCGTACGACCTCGTCTTCCATCATCGCGATGTGCGCGGCGGGACCGCCGAACGCCGTCGTTCCAAGGCGGAGGAAGAGGAGAACGACATCCAGG
>Ga0183260_10001042_pt1 | contig 23567 bp, 21 predicted proteins | sample AntDrymUQ4972206_2_FD_129768 | JGI IMG/M metagenome (GOLD analysis project Ga0183260, IMG submission 129768) | Polar desert sand microbial communities from Dry Valleys, Antarctica - metaG UQ497 (22.06) (version 2) (version 2) | ecosystem: Environmental > Terrestrial > Soil > Desert | place... | reverse complement strand
TCGCCTCGACGGACCAACTCGTCGATGAACTCGACTACGTCATCGGCAAGGCGAACGGCTATCTGCGTGCTCATACCGAAATGGTACCGCATCGGGATGCCTGTGGACCACGGCATGTCCGTGCGTTCGTTCGCTCAGGCAGGAAAGGGCCGACCGCCCGTGCCGCCCGACTAGGGTCAGTAGCCATGGAGTACCTGAAGCTCGGCCGCACCGGCCTCGACGTGTCTCGCATCTGCCTGGGCTGCATGACCTACGGCGAGGCGGACCGCGGTAACCACGCTTGGACGCTGTCCGAGGAGGAGAGCCGTCCTCTGATCAAGCAGGCGGTCGAGCTCGGCATCAACTTCTTCGATACCGCGAACGTCTACTCCGCCGGGTCGAGCGAGGAGATCGTCGGGCGCGCGCTCAACGACTTCGCCCGGCGCGACGAGGTGGTGATTGCGACCAAGGTCCATGGCGAGACGAACGCCAGACGGCCGAACGGCGGGGGTCTGTCCCGCAAGGCGATCATGACCGAGATCGACAACAGCCTCAGGCGGCTTGGCACCGAGTACGTCGACCTCTACCAGATCCATCGCTGGGACCCCGACACGCCGATCGAGGAGACGCTCGAGGCGCTGCACGACGTGGTGAAGGCAGGCAAGGCGCGCTACATCGGCGCATCCTCCATGTACGCCTGGCAGTTCGCGAAGTCGCTCTATACCGCGGACCTCAACGGGTGGACCCGGTTCGTGTCCATGCAGAACCACTACAACCTGCTCCACCGCGAGGAGGAGCGAGAGATGCTCCCGCTGTGCCGGGACCAGGGCATCGCCGTACTGCCGTGGAGCCCGCTCGCTCGCGGCCGGCTGACGCGTGACTGGGACGAGGTCACCGAGCGCAGCGAGGCCGACGCGTTCGGCCGGGAGCTCTACCAAGCAGCGTCCGACCGGACCATTGTCGGACGGGTCGCTGAGGTGGCCTCAGACCGGGGCGTCCCCAGGGCGCAGGTGGCGCTTGCCTGGATGCTGCGACAGCCCGAGGTAGTGACGGCGCCGATCGTGGGAGCACGCGAGCCGAAGCATCTGGAGGACGCCGTGGCCGCGGTCAACCTCCGGCTCAGCGATACGGAGATGGAACGGCTCGGGGACCCCTATGTGCCCCAGCCGGTGTCGGGTTTCCGCTGATGCGCACGCGGACGGGCGGCCTGCTTGGATGGGTTCCCCGCGGCCGGTGATGCTCGTCCTGAGGGTGCGGTATGCCGCATAGGGTTGGCTGCGTGGCTGATCCGGCGACCTACCGACCTGCATCCGGGTCGATCCCCGACGCACCGGGCGTCTACCGGTTCCGTGATGCCACCGGCCGGGTGGTCTACGTCGGCAAGGCCAAGAGCCTCCGGTCGCGGCTGTCGTCGTACTTCCAGGACATCGTCAACCTGCACTCCCGCACTCAGCAGATGGTCACCACCGCCGCCTCCGTCGACTGGACCGTGGTCGCCAACGAGGTGGAGGCGCTGCAGCTGGAGTACTCCTGGATCAAGGAGTTCGACCCGCGGTTCAACGTCAAGTACCGCGACGACAAGTCGTACCCCTGGCTGGCGATCACGCTGAACGAGGAGTTCCCGCGGGTCATGGTGGGCCGCGGGCCGAAGAAGAAGGGAGTGCGCTACTTCGGCCCCTACTCACACGCCTGGGCGATCCGAGAGACCGTCGACCTGTTGCTGCGCGTGTTCCCGATGCGTTCGTGCTCCAACGGCGTGTTCACCCGGTCGGCACAGATCGGCCGGCCCTGCCTGCTCGGCTACATCGGCAAGTGCGCCGCGCCGTGCGTCGGTCGGGTGGACGCGCAGGAGCACCGGGTGATCGTGGACGACTTCGCCAGCTTCCTCGCCGGTCAGACCACCGCTCACGTCAGGCGCCTCGAGCGGGAGATGAAGGCGGCCTCGACCGCCCTGGAGTACGAGCGCGCGGCCCGGCTCCGGGACGACATCGATGCGCTGGAGCGGGCGATGGCCAAGAACGCCGTCGTACTCGGCGACAAGACCGACGCCGACGTGATCGCGCTGGCGGAGGACCCGCTCGAGGTCGCGGTGCAGGTCTTCCACGTGCGCGGTGGACGAGTCCGTGGACAGCGCGGCTGGGTCGCGGACAAGGTCGAGGACATCGACGACTCCGGGGTGCTGATCGAGCGGTTCCTGCAGCAGCTGTACGACGGGGAGAGCGCCGAGGCGCTGCCGAGCGAGGTCCTCGTGCCCCGACTGCCCGGCGACCCTGACGAAGTAGCCGCGCTGAGCACCTGGCTGACAGCACTGCGCGGTGGGCGGGTGTCCCTGCGAGTACCCCAGCGTGGGGACAAGAAGGCGCTGCTCGACACCGTCGCCCGCAACGCGGCGCAGTCGCTGGTGCTGCACAAGACCAAGCGGGCCAGCGATCTGACTACCCGGAACCGGGCGATCGAGGAGCTGCAGCGCGGTCTCGAGCTGGCCGAGGCGCCGCTGCGCATCGAGTGCTATGACGTCTCCAACCTGCACGGGACCGAGGTGGTGGCCTCGATGGTGGTGTTCGAGGACGGACTCCCGCGCAAGGGCGACTACCGCCGTTTCGTGGTCCGGGCCCGCGGGCAGGGCGACAGCGCCAGCGACGTCGCGGCGATGCACGAGACGGTCACCCGGCGCTTCCGGCGGTACCTCGATGAACGCGTGGAGCACGGGCCGTCGCTGCTCGACCCCGACACCGGCCGGCCCCGCAAGTTCGCATACGCGCCCGGCCTCGTCGTCGTCGACGGCGGGCCGCCGCAGGTGGCGGCAGCGCAGCGAGCGCTCGACGAGCTCGGCATCGACGACGTCGAGGTCTGCGGGCTGGCCAAGCGGCTCGAGGAGGTCTGGCGACCTGGTCAGGAGGATCCGGTGGTGCTGCCACGCAGCAGCGAGGGCCTCTACCTCCTGCAGCGAGTCCGTGACGAGGCGCACCGGTTTGCGATCGCGCATCACCGCCAGCGGCGTTCCCGATCGATGACCACCAGCGCGCTCGACGACGTCCCGGGGCTGGGCGAGGTGCGCCGCAAGGCGCTGCTGCGTCACTTCGGCTCGGTCAAGAAGGTGCGTGCCGCGTCCGTCGACGACCTCACCCAGGTGCCCGGCTTCGGACGGCGTACCGCCGAGGCCGTGTCAGCCTCTCTCACCGCGTCGACAGCTGGGTCGGGCGGCACTACCGTCAACACCGCCACCGGGGAGATCCTCGACGAGGAGGCGGCGGTCGACACCGCCGTAGGGGAGGAAGGATGAGCCGGCCGCCAGTCGACCTGGTCGTGATCACCGGCATGACCGGGGCCGGACGCAGCACCGCGGCGAAGGTGTTGGAGGACCTCGGCTACTTCGTCATCGACAACCTGCCACCGCAGCTGCTTGCCGACATCGTGTCGTTGATCGGCGTGGAGGAGCGCAAGGAGTCACGCATCGCGGTCGTGGCGGACGTCCGTTCGCGGTGGTTCTTCACCGAGCTGCGTGGGGCGATCACTGGCCTGATAGAGAGTGGACTGCGCCCGACCGTGCTGTTCCTCGAAGCCTCCGACGAGGTGCTCGTCCGCCGCCAGGAGGCGGCCAGGCGACCGCACCCGTTGCAGCAGGGCGGCCGGTTGCTCGACGGCATCCGACGCGAGCGGCAGATGGTCCAGGACCTGCGCGGCAACGCCGACGTCATCATCGACACCAGCAACCTCAACGTGCACGAGCTGGCCGCCAAGGTGCTGAACGCGTTCTCCGACAGCGGCGAGATCGCGTTGCACGCAACCGTGGTGTCATTCGGCTTCAAGTACGGCATCCCGGTCGACGCCGACCTCGTCGTCGACATGCGCTTCCTTCCCAATCCGCACTGGATCCCGGAGCTGCAGCCGCTGACTGGCCTGGATCCGCAGGTGAGCGCCTACGTGGTCGACCAGCCGGATGCTAAGGCGTTCCTGAACCGCTACGACGACCTGCTGCGCACGGTGGCCGCGGGTTACCTGCGCGAGGGCAAACGCTTCGTCACCGTCGGGGTCGGCTGCACCGGGGGCAAGCACCGCAGTGTCGCGATGGCCGAGGCGCTGGGGGAGCGCCTGCGCAAGTCCGACGTCCCGACCCTCGTCGTGCACCGCGACCTGGGCCGCGAGTGAGCGCCTCAGCTCCGGCCGCGTGGACCGGCGAGCGGGTTGTCGCACTTGGTGGCGGGCACGGTCTGCATGCCTCGCTGTCGGCGTTGCGCCGGGTCGTGGGCGCCCTGACCGCGGTCGTGACCGTTGCCGACAATGGCGGCTCGTCGGGCCGGCTGCGGCGCGAGCTCGGTGTCCTCCCGCCGGGTGACCTCCGTCAGGCGCTGGCCGCGCTGTGCGGCGACGACGACTGGGGCCGCACCTGGGCACAGGTGGTGCAGCACCGGTTCGCCAGTCCCGGAGAGCTGCACAACCACGCCGTGGGCAACCTCTTGATCGTGGCGCTGTGGGAGCTGCTCGGCGGTCACGTCGCGGGGCTGGACTGGGTCGCGCGCCTGCTCGGTGCGCACGGCCGGGTGCTGCCGATGTCCGCCGTACCCCTCGACATCACCGCGTCGGTCACCGGCCTCGACCCCCACGCACCGGGACGCATCGACACCGTGCGCGGGCAGGTCGAGGTCGCCAGCACGCGTGGCCGGGTCATCGGGGTGGGCCTGGAGCCGGCGGACCCGCCAGCCTGTCCCGAGGCGGTAGCCGCGATCGAGGCCGCGTCCTGGGTGGTGCTGGGGCCTGGTTCGTGGTTCACCAGCGTGATCCCGCACCTGCTCGTCCCCGAGCTCTGCGCCGCTCTGCACACGTCCCCGGCTCGACGTCTGGTGACCCTCAACCTCGCACCGCAGGCGGGGGAGACCGACGGGTTCTCGCCGCAGGCGCACCTGGACGTGTTGGCTGCGCACGCCCCGGAGCTTCGCATCGACGTCGTCCTCGCCGACCGGTCGGCGGTCAGCGACGCGGACGTCCTGCGTCGTACGACGGAGCAGCTCGGCGCGGAGCTGGTGGTGGCCGACATCGCTCGCGGTGACGGATCACCCCGGCACGACCCGCAGCGACTTGCGGCGGCGTACGCTGCGGTCTTCGCACAGGAAACGGGTCGGAACTGAAGTGGGACGAGCATGAGCGAGCGGGCTGCGGTCGTGGCAGGATCGCCGACATGGCGATGACGGCACAGGTCAAGGCCGAGTTGGCGGTCACCCGGGTGACCAAGGCCTGCTGCCGCAAGGCGGAGGTAGCGTCGATGCTCCGCTTCGCCGGCGGTCTGCACATCGTGAACGGGCGCATCGTCGTCGAGGCCGAGCTCGACACCGGCGCCGCAGCCCGCCGCCTCCGACGTGAGATCGGGGAGGTCTACGGGCACCACTGCGACGTCTTGGTGGTGGCGGCCGGGGGCCTGCGCAAGGGCAGCCGCTATCTGGTGCGCGTCAACCGCGAGGGGGAGGCACTGGCGCGGCAGACCGGACTCCTCGACGGACGCGGCCGGCCGGTGCGTGGGCTGCCGCCGCAGGTGGTGGCGGGAGCCGGGTGTGACGCGGTGGCCGCCTGGCGTGGCGCATTTCTCGCACACGGTTCGCTGACAGAGCCTGGTCGCTCGTCCGCGCTCGAGGTGACCTGCCCCGGCCCGGAGGCGGCGCTCGCGCTCGTGGGCGCCGCCCGCCGGATCGGCGTACAGGCCAAGGCGCGAGAGGTCCGCGGTGTCGACCGGGTCGTGATCCGGGACGGCGACGCGATCGGCTCCCTGCTCACGCGCCTCGGTGCGCACGAGTCGCTGCTCGCCTGGGAAGAGCGGCGGATGCGCCGCGAGGTGCGGGCCACGGCCAACCGGCTGGCGAACTTCGACGACGCCAACCTGCGCCGCTCGGCGCGAGCTGCGGTGGCCGCCGGCGCCCGGGTGGATCGTGCGTTGCAGCTGCTCGGCGACGACATCCCCGACCACTTGCGCCAAGCCGGTTTCCTGCGGCTGGAGCACAAGCAGGCCAGCCTCGAGGAGCTCGGTCAGCTGCACGACCCGCCGCTGACCAAGGACGCGGTTGCCGGCCGGATCAGGCGGCTGCTGGCGATGGCAGACAAGCGGGCGAGTGAGCTGGGCGTGCCCGACACCGAGTCGAGCCTGACGCCGGAGATGCTCGCCGACACCCCCTGAGGCGTCGCAGCGGGGACGCTAGGGTTGCCGGCGGTGAGCCGAGGTTCTGACCCAAGAGGAGATCTTTCGTGACTGTCCGCGTAGGCATCAACGGCTTCGGCCGTATCGGTCGCAACTTCTTTCGCGCTGCCCTGGCGGCGGGTGCGGACATCGAGATCGTGGCGGTCAACGACTTGACCGACAACACCACGCTGGCGCACCTGCTCAAGTACGACTCGATCCTGGGCCGGCTCGGCGCGCCGGTGTCGTCCACACAGACCGACATCACGGTGGGGGACCACAGCTTCAAGGCGTTCGCCGAGCGTGACCCGGTTGAGCTGCAGTGGGGCGACGTCGGCGCCGACGTCGTCGTCGAGTCCACCGGACTCTTCACTGACGCCACCAAGGCCAGGACCCACCTCGACAACGGTGCTCGAAAGGTGATCATCTCCGCGCCGGCCAAGAACGAGGACGTCACCGTGGTGATGGGCGTCAACCACGAGGCCTACGACCCTGAAGCGCACGACATCGTCTCCAACGCCTCCTGTACCACCAACTGCCTCGCCCCGATGGCCAAGGTGCTGCACGACGCCTTCGGCATCGAACGGGGCCTGATGACGACGATCCACGCCTACACCCAGGACCAGAACCTCCAGGACGGCCCGCACAAGGACCTGCGCCGAGCCCGCGCGGCCGCGCTCAACGTGGTGCCCACCTCGACCGGTGCCGCCAAGGCGATCGGCCTGGTCATGCCCGAGCTCCAGGGCAAGCTCGACGGCTATGCGCTGAGGGTGCCGCTGCCGACCGGCTCGGCGACCGACCTCACCGTCACCCTCAGCCGGGAGACGAGCGTCGAGGAGGTCAACGGCGCCATGCGGTCGGCCGCGCAGGGCGCGCTCGCGGGCTTCCTGACCTACACCTCCGACCCGATCGTGTCCTCCGACATCGTCACCGACCCGGCCTCCTGCGTCTTCGACTCCGGTCTGACCAAGGTGATCGGAGACCAGGTCAAGGTCGTCGGTTGGTACGACAACGAGTGGGGTTACTCCAACCGGATCGTCGACCTGGTGGCCTACATCGGCAAGACGCTCTGACCGCCCAGTGAAGAGGATCGAGGATCTGGGGGACCTGCGCGGGCAACGGGTCCTGGTGCGCTCAGATCTCAACGTGCCTCTCGACGCGGGAACGATCACCGACGACGGCCGCATCCGGGCGAGCGTGCCGACGCTGCGTCGGCTGGCCGACCTGGGCGCGCGTGTCGTCGTGGCGGCGCATCTGGGCCGCCCCGAAGGAGCTCCAGATCCCGCGCTCTCGATGGCGCCGGTGGCACACCGGTTGGGGGAGCTGATGGGCCTCGACGTCCGCCTCGCCTCCGACACCGTCGGTTCCGGTGCGCGGCGGACCGTCTCCGCCCTCGCCGACGGTGATGTCGCGGTGCTCGAGAACGTCCGTTTCAACGCCGGTGAGACGAGCAAGGACGATGCGGAGCGGGCAGCCTTCGCCGACGCGCTGGCGGAGCTGGCCGATGCCTTCGTCAGCGATGGTTTCGGTGTCGTGCACCGCAGGCAGGCGAGCGTGTACGACGTCGCGCAGCGGCTCCCGCACGCGGCCGGAGACCTCGTCGTCGCCGAGATGCAGGTGCTGAGCCGGCTGACCCAGGACCCGGGACGCCCCTACGTGGTCGTGCTCGGCGGTGCCAAGGTGTCCGACAAGCTCGGCGTGATCGACAGCCTCCTGGACAAGGCCGACCGGTTGCTGATCGGTGGCGGCATGGCGTTCACGTTCCTGGCCGCCCAAGGTCACGAGGTCGGGCGCAGCATGCTGGAACGGGACCAGCTCGATGCCGTCCGGGGTTACCTCGCGGCCGCCGACGACAAGGGCGTCCAGGTCGTGCTGCCGACCGACGTCGTGGTCGCTGCCGAGGTGTCACGGGAGGCGGAGCCCTCCGTCGTACCGGCGGAGCGGATGCCCACGAGCCAGCTCGGCCTGGACATCGGCCCCGAGTCGGCGGATACCTTCGGTGGACTGTTGTCCGACGCGCGAACCGCGTTCTGGAACGGGCCGATGGGTGTCTTCGAGCTTCCGGCGTTCGCTGCGGGGACCCGCGCCGTGGCGCAGGCGCTGACTCGTGTCGACGGTCTGTCTGTGGTCGGGGGCGGCGACTCCGCGGCAGCAGTACGCCAGCTCGGCTTCGCCGAGGACGACTTCGGCCACATCTCCACCGGTGGCGGGGCGAGCCTGGAGTACCTCGAGGGCAAGCCATTGCCAGGCATCGACGTGTTGGAGGACTGAAGCGGTGGCGAAGACGTCGCGCGCGGCCCGGCTGCCGCTGATGGCCGGCAACTGGAAGATGAACCTCAACCATCAAGAGGCCGTCGTCCTGCTGCAGAAGTTGTCGTGGATCCTGCAGGACAAGAAGCACGACTACAACCGGGCCGAGGTGGCGGTCGTGCCGCCGTTCACCGACCTGCGCAGTGTGCAGACCCTCGTCGACGGTGACCGGCTCGAGATCCGGTACGGCGCCCAGGATGTCTCGCCGTACCCCGACGGCGCCCACACCGGCGACGTCTCTGCAGCGATGCTGGCCAAGCTGGGCTGCACCTACGTGATTGTCGGGCACAGCGAGCGCCGCCAGGGCCACGGGGAGGACGACGCGCTCGTCAACGCCAAGGCCCGCGCTGTCGTGCAGGCCCAGATGACGCCGATCCTCTGCGTCGGCGAGGGGCTCGAGGTGCGCCGGGAGGGGCGTCACGTCGAGCACACCCTGGCTCAGGCCGAGCGCTCACTGGCCGGCTTCGACACCGACGAGGTCGACGGGCTGGTGATCGCCTACGAGCCGGTGTGGGCGATCGGCACCGGCGAGGTCGCCACGCCCGACGACGCGCAGGAGGTGTGCGCCGCGATCCGCGGGCGGGTGGCCCAGGCGTGGTCGGACCAGGCCGCGGTCTCCGTGCGGGTTCTATACGGCGGCTCGGTGAAGGCGGCCAACATCGCGGCGATCATGCGGCAGGACGATGTGGACGGCGCGCTGGTCGGTGGGGCGAGCCTGTCCGCCGACGAGTTCGCCGGAGTCTGCCGTTTCCACGCGCATCCGGTTATCTGATCGGCTCTTCTCGGGTTAGGGTGTCTGACTGTGATCCTCGCGTTCCAAGTCCTCCTCGTCATCACGAGCCTGCTCCTGCTGCTTCTCGTGCTCCTGCACAAGGGCCGTGGTGGCGGCTTGTCAGACATGTTCGGGGGTGGTGTCTCGAGTGGGCTGGGCGGTTCATCGGTGGCCGAGCGCAACCTCGACCGGTTCACCGTCGGCATCGGCATCGTCTGGACCTTGTGCATCGTCGCGCTCGGTCTGCTGATGCGGGGCTGAACTGACGCAAGCGGACGCTCGGACGCTCGGCTCGGACAAGGAGTTCATCGCATGGCTGGTGGCAGTGCCATCCGGGGTAGCCGCATCGGTGCCGGACCGATGGGTGAGGCGGAGCGCGGAGACACCGCACCGCGACAGCGGGTGTCGTACTTCTGTGCGCACGGTCACGAGACCCAGCCGACGTTCGCGGTGGAGGCGGCCCTGCCCGATTCGTGGGACTGCCCGCGCTGCGGACTGCCCGCCAGCCGCGACGAGGCGAACCCACCACCGCCGCCGAGAGTGGAGCCCTACAAGACCCACCTGGCCTACGTGAAGGAGCGTCGCTCCGATGCCGAGGCCGCCGACATCCTGCAGGATGCCTTGCAGACCCTGCGTGCCAAGCGCAAGAGCGGCGAGATCCTCTTCTGATCTGGCTCGCCGTGCGCCGCCCTGACTCTTGGCACGGGGGTGGCAGGGCGCGACTTCAGCGCAAGGTGGTGCGGGCGAGGTCGCTGGGTAGCTGGGCGGCGGCAGCCTTGTCGAGCAGCCACCGGGTACGGCGTTGCCCAGTCACCCCGGCCGCCGGGACCTGCAGCCGCCCCGCCCCGGACAGCGCCGACCGCACCACCGGGGCCTTGTCCGCACCGGACACGACGAACCACGTCTCGCGGGCCCGCGCCAGCGTCGGGAAAGTCAGCGTCAACCGAATGGGCGGCGGTTTCGGTGCCGCACGTACGGCGGCCACCGCCCGTTCGTCATGCAGCGCCGGGTGCCCGGGAAAGAGCGAGGCGACGTGGCCGTCCGGACCCACCCCGAGCAGCAGCAGGTCGAACGCCGGCACCCGAGCGTGGTCCCCCGGGCGCGACGCAGACGCCAGCTCGCGCGCGTAAGCCTCGGCAGCGGCCTCGGGGTCGCCCACCCCGACCCTCGGGGCGGCGGGCATCGGATGCAGCAGATCCAGGTTCAGCGGTACGACGTCGAGCAGCGCCGCACCGGCCTGGGTGGCGTTGCGGTTCGGATCACCGTCGACCAGGAACCGCTCGTCACCCCACCACAGCTCGATCCTCCCCCAGTCGACCGCGTCCCGGGTCGGCGAGGCCGCGACCGCCGCGTAGATCGAGATGGCGATACTCCCTCCGGTGAGGACGACCGAGGCGATCCGCCCACCGCTCTGCAGGTCGACCAGCCGGGTCAGGAAGCGTGCGGCGACAGCCTGCGCCAGCAGCTCGGCATCGCGGTGCACGACCACATCGGGGGACGACGCAGCGCCCACGTCGGTCAGGCCCGGCTCTCGGCGGCGCGCTTGTGGATCCTCAGCAGGGACTTGACCGTCGCCTCGTAGATGTCGTCCGGGTCGAGACGGCGCAGCTCCTCGGCGAGCAGCTCCGCCGTCTCGCGGCGCTTCAGCGCCACCGGTCGGTCCGGCTGACCCGGTCCACTGAACAACGCCAGCCGCCCGTCCGGTCGGTTGATCGCGATCTCGCCGTCGCGGGTGCTGAGGCTCACCGACGTGATGCCCGGGCCCCGTGAGGTCGTGCGGTCGACGTCGATCTTGAGCCGGTCGGCCAGCCAGGCGCCGAGCAGGTCGGCGCTGGGCGACACCCGCTCGGCGCTCACCTGGCCAGCGGTCACCTTGGCCGGGAACTGGTCGAGGGCGGCCGCCAGCAGCGCCCGCCACCCGGTGATGCGGGTCCAGGCCAGGTCGGTGTTGCCGTCCGCGTAGTGCTCGCACTGGGTCCACAACGCCGCTGCCTTGCCTCGGGGGGCAGCGGCGGCATCGGTGATCCGGCGCTGGGCGAGTGAGCCCAGCGGGTCGGCCACCGGGTCATCCGGCGACTTCGTCGGCCACCAGATCACCACCGGGGAGTCGGGCAGCAGCAAGGGGAGTACGACGGACTCGGCGTGCTCCGCCACCTCTCCGCCCAGCCGCAGCAGGACCGTCTCACCGGTGGCACCCGAGCCGATCCGGATCTCTGCGGCGATGCGGTCGGTGCCCCGGACCGAGCCGCGAATGACTCCGAGCACTCGGGCGGGGTGCTCGGTGGAGGCGGCCGCGGCGGCCCGCATCGCGTCGTCAGCCTCAGCCTCGGCGACGTCGACGACGAGCGTCAGCACCATGCCCATCGACGGGCTGCCGGCACGCCGCCGGGCCAGCAGCAGCTCGCTCGCGATCGCGCTGGCGTCGGTGTCGGTCAGGGTGATCGTCATCGGTCGAGCCTCCCTAGGACCGGCGCCAGGCGCGGCCGTCTCGGCCGAGCATCCGATCGGCCGACTCGGGCCCCCAGGTGCCGGCGGGGTAGGGCTCCGGACGACCCTTGCGGGCCCAGTACTCGACGATCGGGTCGAGGATCTGCCAAGACAGCTCGACCTCCTGGTACTGCGGGAAGAGCGGGGGTTCGCCGAGGAGCACGTCGAGGATGAGCCGCTCATACGCCTCCGGGCTGGACTCGACGAACGAGCCGCCGTAGGCGAAGTCCATGTTGACGTCGCGGATCTCCATCGCCGTACCGGGGACCTTCGACCCGAAGCGCAAGGTGACGCCCTCGTCGGGCTGCACCCGGATCACCAAGGCGTTGTGTCCGAGCTCCTCGGTGGCAGTCTCGGTGAAGGGCAGGTGCGGCGCCCGCTTGAAGATGACCGCGACCTCGGTGACCCGGCGGCCCAGCCGCTTACCGGCCCGCAGGTAGAACGGCACGCCGGCCCAACGGCGGGTGGCGACTGTCAGCCGGAGCGCGGCGTAGGTCTCGGTCCGCGAGTCGTCGGGGATGTCCTCCTCCTCCGTGTATCCCTGCACCTTCACACCGCCCGCCCATCCTGCGGCGTACTGCCCGCGGGCGGTGCCGAGGTCGAGGCGGCGGGGCCGCTCGATCGCGGCCAGCACCTTCTGCTTCTCGATCCGCAGGCTCTGGGCGTCGAACGACGTCGGCTCCTCCATCGCGATCAGGGCCATCAGCTGCAGCAGGTGGTTCTGGATGACGTCGCGGGCGGCGCCGATGCCGTCGTAGTAGCCGGCCCGCCCGCCGATGCCGATGTCCTCGGCCATCGTGATCTGGACGGAGTCGACGTAGTTGGAGTTCCAGACCGGCTCGAACATCGAGTTGGCGAAGCGCATCGCCAGGATGTTCTGGACCGTCTCCTTGCCCAGGTAGTGGTCGATGCGGAACACCGACTCCGGCGGGAACACCTCGGAGACGACCGCGTTGAGGCGGCGTGCGCTCTCGAGGTCGGACCCGAAGGGCTTCTCGACCACGACCCGGCGCCACGACCCGTCGTGTTGCTCGGCGAGACCGTGCTCCTTGAGCTGCCCGACGACGTCGGGGAAGAACCGTGGCGGGATGGAGAGGTAGAAGGCGTGGTTGGCGCGGGTGCCACGTACGTCGTCGAGCTCCGCGATCACCTGCCGCAACCGGTCGAACGCCGCGTCGTCGGCGAAATCGCCGGACACGAAGCGGAATCCCTCGCAGAGCTGGTCCCACACCTCTTCGCGAAACGGCGTCCGCGCGTGCTCCTTGACGGCGTCGTGGACGATCCGGGCGAAGTCCTGGTTCGCCCAGTCGCGGCGGGCGAAGCCGACCAGGGCGAACCCCGGCGGCAACAACCCGCGATTGGCCAGGTCGTAGACCGCCGGCATCAGCTTCTTGCGGGCGAGGTCGCCGGTGACCCCGAAGATGACCAGACCGCACGGTCCGGCGAGGCGGGGTAGGCGGCGGTCCTGCGGGTCGCGCAGTGGATTGCGCGCGGGATTGCTGCGCGACCCGGTCGACGGCGCCGTCATCGCAGCGCCTCCAGAACCTGCGCGACGCCCGCCACCGGCTCGCGGAGGTGCAGCCGCAGCACCGGCCGGTCGTGGTCGGCGAGCACCCGCGCGTCACCGGCCGCCTGGGCGGCGACGAGAGTGCCGAAGCTGAACGGCCGGTCCGGGACCGGCACGTCGGTCGAGGCCTCGGTGGTCAGCTGCAGATAGGCCCCCTGCGCGGGGCCACCCTTGTGGTACTGGCCGGTCGAGTGCAGGAAGCGCGGTCCCCACCCGAAGGTCACGGGTCGCCCGGTACGGCGGGCGAGCGCCGCCCGGCAGGTCCGCAGCGGCGCATCGCGCTCCGGGTCGAGATAAGCCATCACGGCGACGTAGCCGTCGTCGCCCACCCGGTCGAGCAATGCCGCGACCGCGCCGTCGAGCGTGCCGACTCCGTCGAGCAGGCCGGCGGGGGCGCGCACCTCGACGGCAGCCTCGACGAAGCCGGCCGGCTCCGGAGCGGGCTGGTGGTCCAGAAGCCCACGAGCCGCATTCTTCGCGCTCTCCACGTCGGGCTGGTCGAAGGGGTTGATGCCGAGTAGTCGGCCGGAGACCGCGGCCGCGGTCTCCCACAACAGCAGCTGTCCACCAAGCGGTCCGGCGACCGCAGCGACGGGGGTACCCGCAGCCGCCTCGGGCACGACCACGAGGGGCTGGTCCTCAGCCCTGATCGCGTCGACCACAAAGGCCACCGACACGTCGTCTGCGGCAGTCAGCACCTCGGGGGCGTCCGGTCCCTCCACCGGCACCGGCAGCACTCCGCGGCCCTGCTTCCCGGTGCTCTCGGCGATCAGCTGCTCGGCCCAGTCCCCGAGACCGGTGACGCCCGAGTCGGCGTCGGCGATCACGATCTTGTCCCGCCGCCGCTGTGGACCACCGGTCACGTCACCGGGTAGGCCTCCCAGCACGGCGCCCAGCAGCAGGGCAGGGTTGGTCGGTTCGTCCGCGGCCAGCGCCGCGGCGACGTCGTCGGCCTCGTCCAGCAGCTCCGCGACGTCGACCCCGGCCAGACCCGAGGGCACCAGGCCGAAGGCGGTCAGCGCGCTGTAGCGGCCACCGACGTGTGGGTTGGCGGCGAAGACTCGGCGATATCCGGACTCGGCGGCGTACTCGGCGAGCTCGGAACCGGGATCGGTCACCGCCACCATCCGGGACGCGGCATCGATACCGACCCGGGCGAATGCTGCCTCGAACGCCCGGCGTTGGCTGTCGGTCTCGACCGTCGTACCGGACTTGGAGGAGACAACGACCACGGTGCGCTGCAGATCGCCGCGCAGCGCCCGCTCGACCACGCTGGGTTCGGTGGAGTCGAGCACGAGGAGGTCCATGCCGTACGTTCGGGTGATCACCTCCGGCGCCAGCGACGAGCCGCCCATGCCGCACAGGACCACCCGGTCGATGCCCTCGCCCCACAGCTCGGCGCGCAGGGCGTCGATCTCCGCCAGCAGCGGCCGCGACGACCGGGGCAGGTCCACCCAGTCGAGCCGGATCGCTGCCTCCTGCTCGGCCTCCGGCCCCCACAGCGTCGCATCGCGGGCAGCGAGCCTGGAGGCCACCCGGGCGTCCACCAACTCGGTGAGCACGTCGGCGTAGGACCCCGCGGCGACCTGCACGGTCACCGATGGTCTCACTCGGTCGCCCCTTCGAGCGCAGCTGAGACGGTGTCGAGGAGCTCCTTCCACGAAGCCTCGAACTTCTGCACGCCCTCGGCCTCGAGCACCTCGATGGCTTCGTCGTAAGAGATGCCCAGGGCGGCGATGGCGTCGAGCAGGCGGCGCGCCTCGTCGTACCGCCCGCGCACCGTGTCACCGGTGATCTCCGCATGGTCGGCAGTCGCCTCGATGGTCGGCTCGGGCATGGTGTTCACGGTCTGGGCAGTGACCAGCTCGGTGACATACATCGTGTCCGGCAGGTCAGGGTCCTTCACCGACGTCGACGCCCAGAGTGGTCGCTGCGGTCTGGCGCCCTTGGCCTGCAGCGCCTCCCACCGCGCTCCGGAGAAGGCTTGCTCGAAGTGCTGGAAGGCCAACCGCGCGTTGGCGATGGCCGCCTTGCTGCGCAGGGCTCTGGCCTCGTCGGTGCCGACGGCGTCCAGTCGCTTGTCGAACTCGGTGTCGACCCGGCTGACGAAGAACGACGCCACCGAGGAGATCGTGGACAGGTCGTGCCCGTTCGCGTCCGCCTGCTCCAGCCCCTTCAGGTAGGCCTCGGTGACCGCGTCGTAGCGCTCGAGGCCGAAGATCAGCGTCACGTTGATGCTGATGCCCTGTGCCAGCGAGGAGGTGATGGCGGGTACGCCGGCCTCGGTGGCGGGAATCTTGATCATCAGGTTGGGCCGGTCGACCAGCCACCACAGCGCCTGCACCTCGGCGACCGTCGACTCGGTGTCGTAGGCGAGTCCGGGTTGGACCTCGAGGGAGACCCGGCCGTCGAGCCCGTCTGTTGCGTCGTAGACCCCGCGCAGCTGGTCGCAGGCCCAGCGAACGTCGTACGTCGTGATCATCCGGACCGCCTCCTCGAGGGAGACCCCACGCAACGCCAGGTCGTTCACCTGCTCGGCGTATTCGTCGGCGTCGGAGACGGCCTTGGCGAAGATGGTCGGGTTGGAGGTCACGCCGACGACGTGCTTGTCCTCGATCAGCTCGCGCAGGTGTCCCGAACGCAGCCGGTCGCGGGAGAGGTCGTCGAGCCAGACGGAGACGCCGGCGTCGGAGAGTGCCTGGAGTCGGTCGTTCATCGCGATGTGGTCCTCTCTTACGCGTTGGGGTTGTCGGAGTCGTCGGCGGGTCCCTTCGGACCCGAGGCACGGGCGTGCACGGGAACGCCGGCACCGCCCAGCTCGCGCGCCGCAGCGATGCTGGCGTGTGCCGCCTCGACGACCGCCTCGGCGGTGAAGCCGAACTGGTCGTACAGGGTCGCGTAGTCCGCGGAGGCGCCGAAGTGCTCGATGCTCACGATGCGGCCGGCGTCACCGACGATGTCGCGCCAGCCCTGCGCGACCCCGGCCTCCACCGACACGCGGGCGCGGACCGAGGGCGGCACCACCGTGTCGCGATAGCCGGCGTCCTGCTCGTCGAACCACTCCTTGCACGGCATCGACACCACCCGCGCCTGCACGCCCTGTTCGGCGAGCTGGGTGCGGGCGGCCACCGCGATCTGCACCTCCGAGCCGGTGCCGACGAGCACGACGTCGGGTTCGCCGCCCTCGGCGTCGATGAGCACGTAGGCGCCCCTGGCTACGTCGTCGGTGGTGGCGAACCCCTGCTCGCCGCGAGGGAAGGTCGGGACGTTCTGGCGGGTCAGCGCGAGACCGGCCGGCCGGTCGGTGTGCTCGAGGATGGTCCGCCAGGCGGCCGAGGTCTCGTTGGCGTCGGCAGGGCGTACGACGTCGAGGCCGGGGATCGCGCGCAGTGCGGCGAGCTGCTCGATCGGCTGGTGGGTGGGGCCGTCCTCACCGAGCCCGATGGAGTCATGGGTCCACACGTAGGTCACCGGCAGCTGCATCAGCGCCGCCAGCCGCACGGCCGGCCGCATGTAGTCGCTGAAGATCAGGAACGTCCCGCCGTACGGCCGGGTGTTGCCGTGCAGCGCCATCCCGTTGAGGAGCGCACCCATCGCATGCTCGCGGATCCCGAAGTGCAGCACCCGGCCGTACCAGTCGCCCGGGAACTCCTTGGTCGCGTGCTCGGGCGGGACGAAGGACGGCTGGTCCTTCGGCGTCGTGTTGTTGGAGTCGGCGAGGTCGGCCGAGCCACCCCACAGCTCGGGCAGCTCCGGTGCGAGCGCGCCAAGCACCGCGCCGCTGGCCTTGCGAGTGGCGACGCCCTTCTCGTCGGCCTCGAAAGTGGGCAGCACGTCGGTCCAGCCGTCGGGCAGGCGCCGGTCCCGGAGCCGTTCGAGCAGTTCCCGGCGCTCCGGATGGGCGTCGGCCCACTCGGTGAACTGCCGCTGCCAGCGATCCTGCATCTCCGCACCGCGGGCCAGAGCCTGGCGGGTATGGGCGAGGACGCCGTCGGGCACCTGGAACGTCTGCTCCGGGTCGAAGCCCAGCAGCCGCTTGGTGGCCGCCACCTCGTCCGCCCCGAGCGCCGAGCCGTGCGCCTTGCCGGTGTTGCGGGCGTTCGGCGCCGGCCAGGCGATGATCGTGCGCAGGGCGATGAAGCTGGGGCGTGAGGTCTCGGCGCGGGCGGTCTGGAACGCTTCCCACAGCGCCTGCACGTCCTCCTCGTAGCCCCGACCACCCTGGGTCCAGTCGACCCGCTGCACGTGCCAGCCGTAGGCCTCATAGCGGGCGGCGACGTCCTCGGAGAAGGCGATATCGGTGTTGTCCTCGATCGAGATGTCGTTGTCGTCATAGAGCAGGACCAGGTTGCCGAGCTTCTGGTGGGCGGCCAGCGACGAGGCCTCGGCCGCGACGCCCTCCTGCATGTCGCCGTCGCTCGCGAAGGCAAAGACGTGGTGGTCGAACAGACTCTGACCGGTGGGGGACTCGGGGTCATAGAGGCCGCGCTCACGGCGCGCGGCCATCGCCATCCCGACCGCGTTGCCGACACCCTGTCCGAGCGGTCCGGTCGTCGTCTCGACGCCCATGGTGTGGCCGTACTCGGGGTGTCCGGGGGTTTTGCTGCCCCAGGTGCGCAGCGACTTCAGGTCGTCGAGCCCGAGCTCGTAGCCAGCCAGGTAGAGCTGGATGTACAGGGTCAGGCTGGAGTGGCCCGCGGACAGCACGAACCGGTCCCGGCCGGTCCAGCCGGGGTCTGCGGGGTTGTGCTTCATCACCTTCTGGAACAGCAGGTAGGCCGCCGGCGCGAGACTCATCGCCGTGCCGGGATGGCCGTTGCCGGTCTTCTCGACCGCATCCATCGCCAGCGCCCGCACGGTGTCGACGGTCCGGCGGTCCAGATCGGTCCACTCCAACGCGGTGGTGTGGTCGCTGTGGGCGTTGCTCACGTGGACGGGTTCCCCTCTTCACAGGCCGAGAACGGCGGGTTGGGCCGCTGTGGCGACACTACCCGCTGACCGATCGAGCATTCGTCACGGCGGTGACCGGTCGGCAGCGCCCGGGCGGGCCGCCACTACCCGGGCGGACTAGACTCCGGCGCATCGCCTTCGCCGGAGCGCGTCCGGCTCAACCACTGACTGAGGTGTCCGTGACGGCCGTCGATTCGCAGCTGCCCGTGCTCGTGCGCGGTAGCCGCATCGAGGCGTATGTCGGGTTGACCAAGCCGCGGATCATCGAGCTGCTGCTGCTCACCACGGTGCCGGTGATGTTCCTGGCAGCTCGCGAGGTGCCCGACCTGGCGCTAGTGCTGAGCACCGTCGTGGGAGGCGCGCTGTCCGCGGGGTCGGCGAACGCGCTCAACTGCGTGCTCGACGCGGACATCGACGAGCGGATGCGACGCACCCGGCGTCGACCATTGCCGCGGCACGCGGTCACTCCGCGCTCGGCACTGGTGTTCGGTCTGGTGCTGGGGGTCGTTTCCACGCTGGTGCTCGGCGTGCTCGTGAACTGGCTCTCTGCGGCACTGGCGGTGGCCGCGAACGTGTTCTACGTTCTGGGCTACACGCTGCTGCTCAAGCGGCGTACTCCGCAGAACATCGTCTGGGGGGGCGCGGCCGGGTGCTTCCCGGCGCTGATCGGCTGGACCGCGGTGACCGGCACGCTCGGGTGGCCGCCGGCGGTGCTGTTCGCGGTCGTGTTCTTCTGGACCCCGCCGCACTTCTGGTCGCTGGCGATGCGCTATCGGGACGACTACGCGGCCGCCGATGTGCCGATGTTGCCGGTGGTCGCCTCTGCACCCCGCGTGACCGGGCAGATCGTGGTGTACAGCTGGGCGACGGCTGCGGTGTCCATGCTGCTGTGGCCGGTGGCCGGCACCGGGCTGGTCTATCCCGTGGCGGCGGTCGTGCTCGGGTCGGCGTTCATCTTCGAGGCGCACGCGCTGCACTCTCGGGCCAGGGCCGGATCAACCGCGACCGCGATGCGGCCGATGCGGCTGTTCCACGCCTCCAACCTCTACCTCGCCCTGCTGTTCCTCGCGGTCGCCGTCGACCCGCTGATCACCCGCTGACCACCCGCTGACCTCGGCGTCTCCCGGCGGGCGCTCTGCTGTCGGCAATCCGCGCGGGTGCCGGCTGCGAGCAGCAGCCAGGTCACGGCGGCGGTGAGCAGAGCCGCGCCGAGCAGGTGCAGTCCGACCAGCAGCTCGGGCAGGTTCGAGAAGTACTGCGCGAACCCGAGCGAGCCCTGCGCAAGCTCGACCATCAGCACCATCCAGGCCGCGCGACGCGCTTCACCCGGTCCGCCCATCCGGCGCAGCCACACCAGAGCCGTCACGCTCAGCGTGATCAGCAGGTAGACGAGCGCAGCGTGCAGGTGGCTCAGCAGCCGTGGATCCAGTCCATTGCGGGGCGCGTCCGCGTCACCGGCGTGCGGTCCCGACCCGGTTACCACGGTGCCGACGTACAGCACGACGAACGTGACGCAGAACACCGCGACGGCGAGCCCGCGCAACCGGGCCGGCAGAGCCGAACCGCCTGAGGCGATCGGTGACCACGAACGCCGGGTACGACGTACGAGCGCCACCGAGACCGCGATCAGCCCCATCGACAGCATGAAGTGCAGCGACACGACCCAAGGGTTGAGGTCGGTGAGCACGGCGAGGCCGCCGATCACCGCCTGGGCCGGGACGCCGAGCGCCAACACGGTGGCGAGTACGACGAGGTCACGGCGGCGCGGCACGTAGTTGAGCGCCGCAACCCAGGTGGTGAGCGCGACCGCGACCAGCACGAACGTCAGCATCCGGTTGCCGAACTCGATCGCCCCGTGCACGCCCAGCGCGCCGTGCGGGGTGAACGACTCCGGCGTACAGCGTGGCCAGGTGGGACAGCCGAGGCCAGACCCGGTGAGCCGCACCGCGCCACCGGTCACGACGATGCCGATGTTGGCGGCCAGCGACGCCACCGCCAGCGGGCGGATCGCCGGACCGAGGCCGCGCACCGGCGTTCCCGCGCGCAGGTTCACTCCCATCGAAACGTCCTCGCGGTGAGGGCGCTGCCCACCGCCGCCCATCCGAGCAGTACGGCGACGGGCGCGGCGGCGAACTCGCCGGAGACGAGCGCCGCACGGAGCCCGGCGGACAGCGCCCCCGATGGCAGCAGCACCAAAGCATCCCCGGTGGCACCGTAGGCCGACGCCGGTGCGATGACCGCACCGGCCACCAGCAGCACCACGTAGAAGAGGTTCGCGAGCGCCAATGTGGCCTCCGCCCGCAGTGCACCGGCCAGCAGCAGACCCAGCGAGGCGAACGCGGCTGTGCCGGTGACGACCAGGGTCAGCGACGACAGCACCGAGACCACGCTCACCTGTGGGCTCCACCCCAGCCCGACGGCCACCGCGCCGATGAGGACGAGCTGGATCGCCTCGACCACGAACAGCGAGAGTACCTTGGCAGCGAGCAACCCGGTGCGCGGCAGCGGCGACGAGCCGAGCCGCTTCAGCACCCCGTAGCGCCGCTCGAACCCGGTGGCGATCGCCAGCGATGTGAAAGACGTCGACAGCACCGCCAGCGCGATCACCCCCGGCGTGAGCACGTCGACCGGGCGCGGTCCCAGGCCGAGCACGTCGTCGCCGACCAGCACCCCCATCACGAGCACCAGCAGGGGCATCACCAGCGCCAGCACCAGCTGCTCACCGTTGCGCAGCAGCAGCCGCGTCTCCATCAGTGTCTGCGCTCGCACCATCGCCGGCATCGAGGCCGCCCCCGGCGCCGGGGTGAAGGTCCCGCTCACCGCCCCGTCCCCGGACCGGTGAGCTCCAGGAAGACCTCCTCGAGGGTACGGCGCCCCACGCTGAGGTCCTCGGGCATCACCTGCTGGGCCGCGCACCAGGCGGTCAGCTCGGCGAGAGTCTGCGGCTCGATCTCACCGCGAACCACGTAGTGCCCCGCTGTCTCCTCCTCGACCAATGTCGCGACCGGCAGGACCGCGCGCAGCGAGGTGAGGTCGAGGCCCGGCCTCGCCCGGAACGTCACCTTGTCCTTTCCACGCCCGCGCGTCAGCTCGGCCGGGGAGCCGCAGGTGAGCACCCGGCCGTGGTCGATCACCACGACCTCGTCGGCGAGCCGCTCCGCCTCGTCCAGCAGGTGGGTGGTCAGCACGATCGTCACCCCGTCGCTTCGTGCCTCCGCGAGCAGGTCCCAGACGACTCGTCGCCCCTGCGGGTCCAGACCCGCGGTCGGCTCGTCCACGAACAGCAGCTCCGGGCGCCCCACCATCGCCATCGCCAGGCCGAGACGCTGCCGCTGGCCACCCGACAGCCGACGGTACGGCGTCCGCGCGCACGCCTCGAGGCCCAGCCGCGCGAGCAGCAGGTCGGCCGAGAGCGGATTCAGGTGCAGTGCGGCGATGTGTCGCAGCATCTCGGCGGCACGCACGGCCGACCAGGCACCGCCGCTCTGCAACATGACCCCGATCCGGGGCAGCAGCTCCCGGCGAGCGACGGCCGGGTCCAGCCCCAGGACCCGCACCGACCCAGCCTGGGGCTGGCGGTAGCCCTCACAGGTTTCCACCGTGGTCGTCTTCCCGGCACCGTTCGGCCCGAGCAGAGCGGTGATGGCCCCGGTGCGGACGTCGAGACTCAAGCCGTCGACGGCGGTCGTCTCGCGGTAGCGCATGACGAGGTCGCGAACCTCGACGGCGGCGCTGGCGGCGGCTCGGGGCACGCCCTGAGTCTAGGGAGCGGAGAGCAGTGAACGGCTTCGGGCGGGTGAGGCGGGTTAGGCGACCCTGGGTTGAACCCGTCCGACCAATAAGGCAACATTGACGTTGTGAAATACGCCGGTGTCGAGTCGCAAGCCGCGGCGCCCGTCCGCGCGGGTTCTTCGACGCGGGACCGGGCGGATGCGCCGACGCGGGACCGGGTCGCTGAGTCGATCCTCGAGCACGGGCCGTCCACGGTGGCGGCACTGGCCGCCCGTCTCGGGCTCACCTCGGCCGCCGTGCGGCGTCACCTCGACTCGATGATCGCGCAAGGCGTCTGCGAGGCGCGCCAGGAGCGTGTCTACGGCCAGCGTGGCCGCGGCCGGCCGGCGAAGGTTTTCGCCTTGACGCAGACCGGCCACGACGCCTTTGCCCAGGCCTACGACGACCTCGCGGTCGGCGCGCTGCGTTTCCTCGCCGAGCAGGGTGGCCCCGAGGCCGTGGAGGAGTTCGCCAGGCGCCGGGTCGCCGATCTGGAGCAGCGGTACGCCGAGCGCGTCTCCGCCGCCGCTCCGTCCGAGCGCAACCGGGTGCTCGCCGAGGCACTGACCCAGGACGGATACGCCGCGTCCGTGCGCGATGCGCAGTCAGGGGTACAGGTCTGTCAACACCACTGCCCGGTCGCCCACGTCGCCACGGAGTTTCCCCAGCTCTGCGAGGCGGAGACGCAGGCGTTCGCCCGACTTCTCGGGCGGCACGTCCAGCGCTTGGCCACCATCGCTCACGGCGACGGTGTCTGTACCACTCATGTGCCCGACCCGACGCCCGACCCAACCGGCACCTCGGCCACACCGACACGGAGGAGTTCCCTCTCATGACCACCACCGCTCATCCCGAGCTCGAGGGTTTCGGCCGCTACGAATACGGCTGGGCCGACTCCGACGCTGCGGGGGCGGGTGCGCAGCGCGGCCTCTCCGAAGCCGTCGTACGCGACATCTCCAGCCGCAAGGACGAGCCCCAATGGATGCTCGACCTGCGTCTGAAGGGGCTGAAACTCTTCCACCGCAAGCCGATGCCGACCTGGGGCGCCGAGCTGGACGGCATCGACTTCGACAACATCAAGTACTTCGTCCGCTCCACCGAGAAGCAGGCGACGTCCTGGGACGAGCTGCCGGACGAGATCAAGACGACCTACGACCGCCTCGGCATCCCCGAAGCAGAGAAGCAGCGCCTGATCGCCGGCGTGGCGGCCCAGTATGAATCCGAAGTGGTCTACCACCAGATCCGCGAGGACCTCGAGGAGCAGGGCGTGCTCTTCCTCGACACGGACACGGCGCTGCGGGAGCACCCCGAGATCTTCGAGGAGTACTTCGGCTCGGTGATCCCCGTGGGTGACAACAAGTTCGCCGCGCTGAACACCTCGGTTTGGTCCGGCGGCTCGTTCATCTACGTCCCCAAGGGTGTCCACATCGACATCCCGCTGCAGGCGTACTTCCGGATCAACACCGAGAACATGGGCCAGTTCGAGCGGACCCTGATCATCGTCGACGAGGACGCCTACGTGCACTACGTCGAGGGCTGCACCGCGCCGATCTACTCCTCGGACTCGC
>Ga0183260_10001041_pt1 | contig 23571 bp, 20 predicted proteins | sample AntDrymUQ4972206_2_FD_129768 | JGI IMG/M metagenome (GOLD analysis project Ga0183260, IMG submission 129768) | Polar desert sand microbial communities from Dry Valleys, Antarctica - metaG UQ497 (22.06) (version 2) (version 2) | ecosystem: Environmental > Terrestrial > Soil > Desert | place... | reverse complement strand
GGGTCAAACTTCCATTTTGTGATATTTCCGGGCCAGGATGCCCGTGGCGTCGATCTGGTTAATGCCACCAAGCCGGGAAGTTTTACGATAAGACTAGCGCCTGCTCGCGATTTTGTATGGCGGCTTCCACTAGCGTCTTTGACCCCACAGAAAACGTGCCCGGTAGATGCGGAAAAAATGAATGGTAACTGGAATTTCTGCCCGTTTCACGGCCGCGAACTGAAAAACTAGACCAGCGGGGATTAATACACGCCGCCGATCGACGTACAAAAAAACGCGCTGTCTGTTATGAAAGCGCGGCTTTTTTATGATTACTGTTCGTTGTTGATCAGTTCCTTCAGCTCCTTGCCGGGTTTGAAATAGGCGACACGCTTTGCCGGGATATCGACGGCCTCGCCAGTTTTGGGATTGCGGCCTTTTCTTGAATTGCGTTCGCGCACACGAAAGCTGCCAAAGCCGCGTAGCTCTATCTTTTCGCCGCTGTTCAAAGACTGGGTAATGCTGTCGAAAATTATTTCGACGAGCTGTTCCGCATCTTTTTTGGTCATTTCGGCTTCTTTGCTGACCTTTTCGACCAGATCCGCTTTTGTCATCCCAATTCCTCCCGAAACGTGCACCAGATTCAAACCAATTTCCGAAATTAAGCTGACTTCTGTTCCGATTCTTCGGCCGGTTCGGCCGGAGCTTCCTCGTCGCCATCCGGGCCGCTTTCCGAAGCAGCAGGTTCTTCGTTCCCAGGCTCCGCCGTCGATACCTCTTCGGTTTCCGCCTCATTCGGCAGTGATTCGGTGTTTTGCGAATCTTCAGCAACGGAGGCCTCCTCCGACGGGATCTCGGCTCCCTTCGAAGTTTCGGTGGGTGCTGAGGGTTCGACCGCCGTGTCTACGTTGGAAGCCGTGACAGATTTCGCTTTTTTCTTTTCTTTCTTCAACTCTTGCTGAGGCTCTTCCGCAGGCGAAGAATTGCCGATCTTCAGGTTGGCAAGTTCACCGAGCGAAGCCATTCCGCCCTTTGCTTCGGTGGAATACATTCGCGTATCCACGACCGGCTCATCTTCCTTACCGACGGCTCGATGCGAAAGGCCGATCTTCTGATCGTCATTCTCGATCCGCAGGATCTTAAAGTCCATTTCCTGTCCCAGTTCCGCAACCTGTTCGGGGCGATCGACACGTTCGTCCGATAGCTCCGATATATGGCAAAGGCCTTCGAGCCCTTCGCCAAGTTCCACAAATACCCCGAAGCTCGTAAACCGCGAGACCTTCCCGCGGACCGTATCGCCAGGTCGATGCGTTGCGACAAATCCTTCCCATGCGCTAGGCGTCAGGTCTTTCATCGACAGCGAGAGTCTTTGCCCAGCGCGGTCGATATTGGTAACGATAGCATCGACTTCCTGGTCCTTTTTCAAAAGCTCCTTGGGATGTTTGAGCTTTTTTGCCCACGTGATATCAGATACATGTACGAGGCCGTCGATGCCTTCTTCCAACTCGACAAAGGCCCCAAAATCGGTAAGATTCCGGACCCTTCCGTGGATTTTGGTACCCACCGGATAGCGTGTCATAACCGTGTCCCACGGATTATCCTGAAGCTGCTTCATTCCGAGGCTGATCCGCTTTTCATCCGTATCCACGCCGAGGACTTGTACTTCCAATTCGTCTCCGCGCTGAAACAATCGCTTTGGACTAGCCGAACGCTTCGACCATGAGATCTCGGAAACGTGAACGAGCCCTTCCACGCCGGGTTCGAGTTCAACAAAGATGCCGTATTCGGTTACCGAAGAAACTCTGCCGGTAACCTTTGAACCCACGGGATAGACCTCAATAACCGTCGACCACGGGTCGGGCAAAAGCTGCTTGTAACCAAGCGAGACCTTGTCCTTCTCCCGGTCAAGCTTTAACACCTTTACCTGTACGTGGTCACCAACCTTGAACAGGTCGCCCGGATGCTGAAGACGGCCCCACGACATATCAGTTACGTGCAGCAGGCCGTCGATCCCGCCGATGTCGACAAACGCTCCGTATTCGGTAAGATTTTTAACAGTTCCTTCGACCACATAGCCGAGATCGATCTTGCTAAGCGTCTCGGCTTTTTGCTCGTTGATGACGAGATCAGTAATAACTTTGCGCGAAAGAACGATGTTGTTGCGCCGCCGGCTGAATTTGATGATCTTCGCCTCGATCTCCTGATCTTTATACGACTCAAGGCTGCGTATCGGGCGCGAATCTATCTGTGATCCGGGCAAAAACGCCTCAATTCCGTTGAGGTCAACACGAAGCCCGCCTTTCGTCTTATCGATAACGCGACCCGTAACGACGGCATCATTCTTATAAGCTTCCTCGATATCGTTCCAGATCTTTCGGCCTTTAGCGTCAGCACGCGAAAGTATCGGCGGAGCATCGCCCGAGTGAATACTCTTAATGACAACTTCCACAGCGTCGCCGATCGCAAGAGGCTCTTCTTCCGAAGCGGCCATTTCTTCGGCCGGGATGACGCCTTCGGCTTTGTAACCAAAATCGACCAGGACACCGCGGTCGGAAATGCCTACGACTTTGCCCTCGACCAATTCACCTGCGTGATAGATCGTTTGTTCCTGCTCGAACTGTTCGAGAATGGCTCCGAAATCGACATCGCCCGAGCTTTGCGGCTCGTCGGCAGTTTCTTCCGCAGCCTTGACCGGTTGAACGGCTGCGTCCTGAGTTTTTGTACTATCCGCAACTGAAGCATCTCCGGTTTCAGATTCTTCAGTCTCGTTATTAACCTCGTTTGTCATGTACCTGTTAGTGAACTTCCTTTGTTAAATTCGGCATCGGACCGCCGCGATAGAGAAACGCCTTTCAACCCTCGTATATGCCGAAAACTGCCCGTTGCAGTTTATCATTTGCATGCCTGGGTAAAACTAAAATTTACACGTGCAAATGCTTCAATGTCAAGACTTGGCAGAAGATGATAGAGTTTCAGTTTGAGAAAAATTGCTTTTTCCGTCTTTGATTTATTTCGTGTCTTTATCGTGTTTTTCGTGGTTACTTCTTACAAGTCCAAAAAACTGTAACCACGAATCCACACGAATCAAACACGAAAAACCCAACCCAGAAGATGGTAGTGTTGGTTTCAAAACAATACGATCATTCCGGGTTTTCTTGATTCGATTTGTTTCGTACGTTCGCCAGCAAAAATGGCGGGACATAAACGCCCGCCATGCTCGCCGATATTTGCGCGCGTCAATACTACTATATCCGGGAAATAAGGCTGCTTATGTCCCCGATGCCGGAAAGTTTCTCCATCTCTTCTTTCGCAATTGCCGATGTGTTCTGGATACCCGCGAGACGAAGTCTGAATTCGTCCGGATTGGTTGCACCCCGAAGCGCTTCTTCAAGAGCAATAAGTCCCGATTGGAAAAGGTAGAACAAAGATTGGTCGAATGTCTGCATTCCGTACTGCGACGTACCCGCAGCAATGACGTCTCGTATAGACGCTGTTTTATCCTCGTGAAGTATATAATCCCGAATCAACGGCGTTGATATGAGCACTTCGACGGCAGGAACACGACTGCTCGAGTTTGCGGACTTCATCAGACGCTGCGAAACAACGGCCTTCAAAAGACCGGCGAGTTGTATGCGCACCGATTTTTGTTGATAAGGGGGAAATGCCGAAATTATGCGGGTCAGCGTTTCCTGTGCGTCCAAGGTGTGCAGGGTCGAAAGCACAAGATGCCCGGTTTCAGCCGCGAGGATGGCGGTCTCGATCGTTTCGAGATCACGCATCTCGCCGACCAGTATAACGTCCGGATCCTGACGTAGCGACCCGCGGAGGGCCTCGGCAAACGAGCGGGTGTCGACGTCAACTTCGCGCTGAGTAATAAACGATTCTTTATCCTTATGCAGAAACTCGATCGGGTCTTCGATCGTTACAATATGACAGTTACGGCTTTCGTTTATCTGATCCACGATCGCCGAAAGCGTCGTTGATTTACCCGATCCGGTCGTGCCTGTAACCAAAATCAGCCCGCGATTTTCGGCGGCAATAGTACTCAGGATCGGCGGCAGTCCCAACTCGGCGAAATTTTTTACGTGATCCGAAATAACGCGGGCGACAATGCCTATCGAATTACGCTGCTGAAAAATGTTAACGCGAAAACGCCCAAGACCCGTTACGCCATACCCGATATCTACTTCGTACACCTCCTTGAAATGCTGCTTTTGGCGATTAGACATCATCGAGAAAGCCATCTCGAGCGTCTCGTCCTGATTCATCTTCGATACGCCGGCGAGGGGCCGCAGCTCGCCGTTCACGCGGATCACCGGCGTTGAACCCGCACGAAGGTGCAGGTCCGATGCGCCGAAGCTCATAGCCATGCGCAAGAGGTCGTCGATTCTGCTAAGCATAATTAAAGTCGGACTGTGTAAACGCGGATCGTAAGCGACTAGGTGGAAGTCCGGCGGCGGGATGCTATACCGAACTGAGAAAGAGTTTAACCCCTTTGTACACGACTCGTCAATATTTTTCTCGATGCAGGGCAGCGTCTTTCCGCGGTCCGGACATCGCTGAGCGAGAGCAAAGCGAGTGTTGACAGTATTTATACCAGTGACTAAAATCGCCTTAGATTCGCGGTTCGAGAGATAATTCAATCCAAGGCATGAGTTTATTTAAACGGGATTCGGAAAAGCTGGTCGGCATCGAAGTATCGTCAAACGCTCTGCACGTTGTCAGCCTCGATTCGACGGGCAATCTTCTTGAGGCATCGCACGTTGCCGTAAGCGAGGGCGACGATTCGCCCAGGCAGCTAGTCGAACTTGTCGGCAGCCTGGAGTCGAGGTTTGGCCCTTTGGCGAATGTGGGCGTCGCTGTTCCGGGCCTTATCAGTCAGGACAAAATGCGGGTGACGTACTCGGCCAGGTTTCCGGAACATGCAGCCGTCGATCTAAAGCAGGAGATATTTGAGGCGACGGGCCGGGACGCGTTGATCGAAAATGACGCCAACGCGGCCGCGTACGGTGAATTCAAGAAGGGCTCAGGACAGGGAAGCACAAATCTTTTCTACGTTACGCTTGGTAAAGGCGTCGGCGGGGCATTCATTATCGACGGCAAGATATGGCGCGGAGCGACCGGATTTGCCGGCGAATTTGGCTATCTTACGATCAATTCCGAAGGCTTGCGGCTCGAAGATGTCGCGTCGGAGGAAAACATTGTGCGGCGCACGCGAAACAGATTTAATCGCGACAGCACTTCGTCGCTTAACAAGTTCGATGAGCAGGCGATAACTCTTGATCAAATAGTCGTGGCGGCCGAAAATGGCGACGATTTTGCACAGTTGATGCTCGAACGCACCGGAAGCTATATTGGAATGGGCGTCGCGAGCGTCATCAACCTGCTAAACATCGAAACGATAGTTGTGGGCGGCGAGATCATGCAGGCCGGGCCGCTTGTCCTCGACTCGATAACAAGCCGGGCTAAAGAACTCTCCTTCAGCCCTTCGTTCGCAAAAACTACCATCCTCGGCGGACAGTTAGGCGAAAATGCCGCGGCCATCGGAGTCGCGCTCCTCGCTAACGGAATCTAATTTCATATTTCATAATCAGCTTTATCAGTGTCGCTAATTTGATCTTGCTTTGTAGTTTCTTGCGCATTTGCACTATTTTCTAACTGTGCAATTTGCGGAATTCAAAAGATTTAGTAAGATTACAGCAGTTTTAAGGCAGTTATTCTCAGTACAGACGCTGGTTCGATGGTCTCAGGCCGCGGCTCGAATTTGAACCCCGGCACCGTCGAGGTTTACGTAGGCGTTGACCTCTGTTCCAAGATACCTACGAATGGCACAATTTTTTCCCAAAAGTGCAAACAACCTCGCAAGGATCAGCATGATCTTTGCGTTTGTTCTTGCGGGACTTGCCTTCTTTGTTTATACACATGTTGCCCGTTCGTCATATCTCACCGGTCGGTATCTGGAAAGGCAGCAACCCGTTCAGTTCAGCCATAAACATCACGCCGGCGACGACGGTATTGACTGCCGATACTGCCATTCGACGGTCGAGACGACCGCGAGCGCCGGAATGCCGCCGACACAGACGTGTATGAACTGCCACAGCGAGATCTGGGCGGACAGTCCATATCTTGAACCGGTCCGGGCGAGTCTTCGTGACAACAAACCGATCGAATGGGAACGCGTGCACGACCTTCCTGAATTCGCCTATTTTAATCACAGCATACACGTAGCGAAGGGCGTCGGATGTTCGACGTGTCATGGCCAGATCGATAACATGCCCGCGGTCTTTCAGGAGAATACTTTGCAAATGGAATGGTGTCTGGAATGTCACCGCGCGCCCGAAAAATTTATACGGCCAAAGTCCGAGATCTACAATATGCAGTGGCAGGACGGTGATCTTACGGCGCAGGAAAGGACCGATCTCAAAGCGCAATACAGGATCAGAAGTGCGGAAGTGATCACGAGTTGTTCGACCTGTCACAGATAGAAAGAGGAACCCGAAAAACATGTCGAGCCCTGAAAGCAACAAGAATTTTGCGTTAATGCGGGACAAGATCCTGTCCGAGAACGGAAAAGATTACTGGCGAAGCGTCGAAGAGTTCGTAGATGGTCCCGAGTTCGCGGAGTTCGTTAAGACCGAATACCCGACCCACGCCTCGGAATGGGATGATTCGCTAAGCCGCCGAAATTTTATAAAAGTGATGGGAGCATCGCTTGCGTTCGCGGGCATGACGGGCTGCGTTATCCAGCCGCCCGAAAAGATCGTTCCGCAAGTTCGCGCGCAGGAAGATCAGCTTCCCGGCAAACCTCTGTTTTTCGCGACGGCAATGTCCCTGGGCGGAATTGCTACGGGACTCCTTGCTAAATCGTTCGACGGGCGGCCGGTAAAACTTGAGGGAAATCCGGCACATCCGGGCAGTCTGGGGGCAACCGATATATTTGCCCAGGCGGCGCTTCTGGACATGTACGACCCTGACCGGTCGCAGGAAGTGCTCTTTCGCGGTTCGCCGACTTCATGGCAAAATTTTACGACTGCACTGCGGACGGCAATCGACGAAAATCGCGGTGACGGCGGAGCGGGCATTCGATTCCTGACACAGACGGTTACATCGCCGACGCTTCAGGATCAATTCAAACGCATCTCAGCCGAGCTTCCGGGTGCGAGATGGTACCAATACGAGCCGGTCAACTGCGACAACGCGTTTGCCGGGGCAAAACTCGCTTTTGGCTCGCCGGTAAACACAATATACAAGTTTGACCAGGCCGACCGCGTACTCACGCTCGATAAGGATATTTTTTCGGGTTTCAATGTCCGCTATCTAAAAGACTACGCAAAAAAACGCGCACATTCCGAAGAGAATGCTCAGATCAATCGGCTATATGCAATAGAAACGACAACAACACTGACCGGTGCGAAAGCTGATCACCGCTTGGCCGTCAAACCGAGTCAGATGCCGGAGATCGCAAAAGCTATCGCTGCAGCTTTGGGCATAGGCGGCGCGGTCTCGACATATACGGATAACGCAGGTTGGATCGCCGCGATGGCTAAGGACCTGTTGGCGCATCGGGGACGATCGATCGTTATCGCCGGCGATAACCAATCGCCTGTCGTCCACGCGCTCGCCCACGCAATTAACGGGGCTTTAGGCAATGTCGGAACAACAGTTCTTTATACCGACCCTCTGACTGTCGGCGAAAATACGCAGATCGAACAGCTTCGCGAACTCGTTACCGATATCGATGCCGGCCGCGTAAAGATGCTCGTGATAATGGGCGGCAATCCGGTTTACAACACGCCCGCCGATCTGAGGCTTTCTAAGGATCGGTTTATAGGTCCCGATGGAAAGGACAAAATACCGCTTCGCATCCATTTGGGCGCTCAGGTAGACGAGACAGGGGAGCTCTGCCACTGGCATGTTTCGGAAAAACACTTTTTGGAATCGTGGAGTGACGCTCGTGCCTACGACGGTACTATCACGCTTGTCCAGCCGCTCGTAGAGCCGCTTTACGGCAGCAAGAACGCGCACGAACTCGTCCAGCTTTTCTTTAGAGAAGATTTTGATAAAAAGGACTACGACATAGTCAAGGCGTACTGGCAAACGCAGAATATGTCCGGCGGTCAAGGCGTCGCGGCGGCTCCGATGGCGGCAAGTCAATCGCAAACCGCGCTTCCGTCAGCGTCCCGGCCTGGCAGCTCGCCGGCAAATACTGCATCAAATACGGGTTCCGCGAATACAGCACAGGCGCCTACGACAGCCGCGAATACGACCGCCGGGAACACAGCCGCGAATACAACTCAGGCTCGCCCGCCGGCAAACAATTCGACAGCCGAGCGGCCTGCTTCACCCGCAGCCAATAATGCAAGTCCGACCGCTGCGGGCGTTTCGGCTTCGCAGTCCTTCGAAGACAATTGGCGAAAGGCTGTTCACGACGGCGTTATCGCCAACTCCGCCGCCGCTGCTAAAGCCGTTACCGCAAACACTGCTTTTCTTGCGCAGCCTCAGCCGCCCGTGAACAGTGCTGGCATTGAGATCTCGATACTGCCCGATCCGAGCATCTATGACGGACGCTTTGCAAACAACGGATGGCTGCAGGAGCTGCCAAATCCGTTGACAAAGATCACGTGGGAAAACGTTGGGCTGATAAGCCCCGCGACCGCCAAGAGGTTCGAGTTAAATCAGGGCAACGACCGACGCGAGATATCGGGTGGCGAACGCGGTGCCGCGTTTATCAACACGTACGGCAACAACATGAGCGCCGACACGGTGCAGATACAGTTTCAGGGCGCCGCTATCGCAAAACCTGTTCCTGTCTGGATTTCACCGGGCCAGCCTGACGACGTTATCACGCTGTTTATGGGCTACGGCCGCACGCGCGCCGGCCGTATCGGGACCGGTCTCGGTTACAACGCCTTTGACGTGATGCGTTCCGACGCCATGTACAGCGGTTTCGGCGAGATCTCGGCATCCGGCGAAAAGGCCGACGTGGTTTCGACGCAGATCCATTTCAATATGGAAGGGCGCGATATTCTGCGTGTCTGGGACGTCAACAACCTTGAAAACGAGATCGAGCACGGCAAGAAACTTCAGCCCGACTTTTATCCGTTGACGATGTATCCGACCGACGAGTATCAGCGGCAATACGCCGAAAACCACAAGTGGGGAATGTCGATCGATCTCAACTCGTGCGTCGGCTGCAATGCATGCGTGCTTGCCTGCCAGTCGGAAAACAATATTCCGGTGGTCGGGAAGGAACAGGTCGCACGCAGCCGCGAGATGCACTGGATGCGGATCGACACATATTACGGCGGAGATCTGAACGCTCCGACCGGGCCGCATTTTCAGCCCTTGCTTTGCCAGCAGTGCGAACAGGCGCCGTGCGAGGTTGTTTGTCCGGTTACGGCGACCGTACATAACGCCGAGGGCCTCAACGACATGGTCTACAACCGCTGTGTCGGAACGCGGTATTGCTCGAACAACTGCCCGTACAAGGTGCGTCGTTTCAACTTCCTGCTCTACCAGGACTGGGATACCGAGCAATACAAGCTGATGCGCAATCCCGAGGTCACTATCCGCAGCCGCGGCGTAATGGAAAAATGCACCTATTGCGTCCAGCGTATAGCCGCCGCACGGATCGAGGCCGAAAAAGACGGCCGGCGCATCGCGGACGGCGAAGTCGTTACAGCCTGCCAGTCAGTTTGTCCGACGGATGCCATTGTCTTTGGCGACCTCAACGATCCGCATAGCCAGATCGCAAAAGTGAAACAGGATAAACGCGATTACAAACTTTTGAACGAGCTGAATACGCAGCCGAGGACGACCTATCTGGCGGAGCTAAAAAATCCGAACAGCGAGATGCCGGATTATAAAGCGCCTAAGGTCTACCCGAAACACGGGCCAACCCACGAGGCTGAAACGCCGCATGGCGAAGCAAAGCCGGCTGGCGATGTGCATTAAAGCAATTTGCCCGTGTTCGTTTCACCTCACACGTGAAAACGACTGAAACATGAACAGGGTGAAGAAAGATCGTGACAACGTCGGGCTTTTGATTTTTGCAAAGATATGCAGGAGCTAAAAGAGATTCGGGAAAGGATGCAGCCGCCGGTGGTCGAGGGCGACCATACATACGGGACTGTTTCCGACAAGATCGGCGATCTTACGCTTAAAAGAAAGACGCCGTTCCACTGGTTTATCGGTTTCGGAATTGCATTCCTGATCGCCCAGCTTCTGTTGTTTACAACCGTGACACTTCTCGCGAGAGGCATTGGCATTTGGGGAAACAATCAGCCAGTCGGGTGGGCTTTCGATATCATCAACTTTGTGTGGTGGATCGGCATCGGCCACGCCGGAACGCTGATCTCGGCCATTTTACTTTTGATGAATCAAAAATGGCGCACGTCGATCAACCGATTTGCCGAGGCCATGACGTTATTCGCAGTGGCCTGCGCGGCGATGTTCCCGCTGCTGCACACCGGCCGTCCATGGCTGGCGGCTTATTGGCTATTCCCTTACCCGAACACGATGGGCGTCTGGCCGCAGTTCCGTAGCCCTTTGATCTGGGACGTCTTCGCTGTTTCAACATATGCCACGATCTCGCTTTTGTTTTGGTATGTCGGCCTGATCCCCGATCTCGCAACGCTTCGTGACCGCGCGAAAAATAAATATTTCAAGTTGATCTACGGCCTGCTTTCGTGGGGCTGGCGCGGTTCCGCCAGGCACTGGCACCGCTATGAGATCGCATACCTGCTGCTGGCCGGTATCTCGACACCGCTGGTTCTTTCGGTTCACTCGATCGTGTCCTTAGACTTCTCGGTTTCGCAGGTTCCGGGCTGGCACGCGACGATCTTTCCGCCGTACTTTGTCGCGGGCGCCATATTTGCCGGGTTTGCCATGGTTTTGATCCTTTGTATACCGCTGCGCGTCTGGTACAACATGAAGGATTTCATTACCGACACCCACCTGATCTATATGGGAAAGGTGATGCTCGCCACCGGTTTGATCGTAGTTTACGGCTACGCCATGGAAGCCTTTTTCGGCTGGTACAGCGCATCGCAATACGAAGTGTTCATGGTCAAAAACCGAATATGGGAAGGGCCGTACTGGTGGTCGTACTGGCTGCTCATTCTATGCAACGCGATGTCGATCCAGCTCTTGTGGTTCAAGCGCTTTCGCGAGAGCCCGTTCTGGCTGTTTATGATCTCGGTCGTCGTCAGCATCGGTATGTGGCTCGAGCGCTTTGTAATTATCGTGACAAGTCTTAACCGCGATTTTCTGCCGGCGTCATGGGCGATGTATACGCCGACGATGTTTGACTGGTCGATGTTCATCGGAACTATCGGTTTCTTTTTCACGCTTATATATTTATTCGTGCGGTTTCTGCCGATCATCTCGATCTTTGAGGTGCGGACGCTTTTGCCCGCGGCTCATGTGCACGGACATCATCAGGATTTTGAAGAAAACGTGGTCGAGATCGAGGAGACGTACGACAGGACCGATCCGCCGAATCGGTAAAAGAAATGAAAGGGAATAGCGAATAGTGAATAGTTAATGGTGGAAAAATGAGTAGTGCTGCGATACATGATTCGAAATTGAATCGCTCTGGGGGCGTTGAAACGGATTTGTACGGGCTGATGGCCGAATTCGACACCGCGACCGAACTGGTCGACGCGGCGCGGGCGGCGCGCGCCGCCGGTTACACGAAAACGGACGCCTTTTCACCGTTTCCTCTGCATGAAATAGACGAGGCGTTAGGGATCAAACGGAGCATTTTGCCGGTCCTTGTATTTTTTGGCGGTGTCAGCGGACTTCTGCTCGGGCTGGGCCTTCAGTCCTATGTGCACTATTTCGACTATCCGCTCAATGTCGGCGGGCGGCCCTTTTTGAGCTGGCCTTCGTTTGTTCCACCGGCATATGAGCTGACAATTCTGCTTGCGGGCTTTACCGCCGTATTCGGTATGTTGTTTCTAAACGGGCTGCCTCGGCCCAATCATCCAGTTTTTAACGTTCCCAGGTTCGCGCTCGCGACGCGTGAAAAGTTCTTTTTGGTGATCGAAGCCGATGATAAGGAATTTGAATACGACAAAACGCGCAGCTTTATGGAATCGCTGGGCGCGCAGGAGGTATTCGATGTTGAAGAGTAAGTTCAAAGTCCAAAGCCCAGGGTCCAAAGTCGGAAATAAGGCTGCTTACTGCCTGCTGCGGCCTACGGCTTACTGCCTACTGCTTACTGCCATCTGCCTTCTGGCAGCCGGTTGTGGTGTGCGTTTTGATATGCAAGACCAGCCGCGGTACAAGGCTTATAAAAAGAGCGAGTTTTACAGCGACGGACGCGCTTCGCGCGAAACGCCCGCAGGGACGGTCGCACGCGGGCAGTTGAAAGCGGACAAGGCTTTTTATACCGGCAAAATTGCCAACCCAAACTTAAACGTTCAGGTAGAGACAACAACCGATGCATCAGGCAACACGCTTGTAGCGAGCTTTCCGAATGACATCGACGAGTTTCCGATACCGGTCACAAAAGAACTCGTCGACCGCGGCCAGGACCGTTACAACATCTATTGTATCGTTTGCCACGGCCCGATGGGCAACGGCGACGGTATGATCGTCCGTCGCGGTTTTTCAAAACCGCCGACCTATCATGACGACAGGCTTCGGAATGCACCGGTCGGACATTTCTTTGACGTTATGACAAACGGCTGGGGCAAGATGAACAGTTATTCCGACAAGTTGACGGCCGCCGATCGTTGGGCCGTCGCCTCGTATATACGCGCGCTGCAGCTCAGTCAAAACCCGGAAGAAGCGATGCGGATGAATTCGAATACAGCGACACCGGCCGGCGCAGCGCACGCGGCGCCCAGTCCCGGAGGTGCTCATTAATGGCGGACCTCGATAACTATTACGCGCCCGACGATGTTAATCGCCTGAGAACTCTCAGTTTGGGAATCGGCGGCATCGCTCTCATCATCTGGATCGTCGGAGCTTATTTCAACACGGAACAGGCCCTGCGTTCGTGGTTGCTCGGGTTCATTTTTTGGGGCGGTATCGGCATCGGTTGCATCGGCGTGCTGATGCTCCAGTATCTGACGGGCGGTGCGTGGGGCATCGTAATCAGGCGTATTGCCGAAGCAGGTTCACGTACGCTCCCCATGATCGCTCTGCTTTTTCTTCCGCTCGCTGTCGGCGTAACCAGTCTTTACGAATGGACGCATCTGCCGCCAACCGAACATATTATCGAAGCACGCGGCTGGTATATGACCGCGAGCGGCTGGATCATTCGCTCGGTTGTTTATTTTGCGTTGTTCGGCGTGATGGTCTATTTCCTGAACAAATGGTCGGCTGCGCAAGACCAGTCCGCCAATTTCGAAGAAGGCTCACGCTGGCTCGAACGCGCGTCAAAGTTTTCCGGGCCGACAATGGTCATTTATGCGCTTGTCGTTACGTTTGCCGTGGTTGATTGGGTGATGACGCTCGATCCGCACTGGTTCTCGACGATTTGGGGGCTGCTGTTTGTAGCCGGTTGGGCGTTGAGCTGTTTTTGTTTTTCGGTTGTGATCCTGGCGTTTCTTGCGGACAAAGCTCCGATGAACCGCATACTCGGTCGTCGTCATTTTCACGATATCGGAAAACTGATGCTGGCTTTGGTAATGGTATGGGCGTACTTTAATTTTTCGCAATTTCTCATCATCTGGTCGGGCAACATACCCGAGGAAACCGGCTGGTATTTGACCCGAATGAAGGGCGGATGGGGATATATAGCGTGGGCGCTGATCCTGTTCCATTTTGCATTTCCGTTTCTCGTGCTTCTCAAACAGGACACCAAGCGCAATTACAGGTATCTCGCGACGCTCGCGATCTTTATTCTGATAATGCGGCTTGTTGATATGTTCTTTCTTATCGCGCCGAATCCGCGGATCGATACACACGGATTGGCCCAGGGCGCATTCGTCATTAGCTGGATGGACATCGTCGCGCCTATCGCGGTCGGCGGCACCTGGCTTTGGTATTTTTTCGGACAGTTGGCGAAACGCCCGCTGCTTCCGATTATGGATCCGTTTTTTCCGAGCGCCGTCCAGCACGGGAAAGGGCACTAAGCGATTTTGGATTGGATTTGGACTTTGGACTTGAGACTTAGTTATGGGAAAGACAAGGCACGAAAAATCATTTGTCGATTTCGAAATGCCGTATGAACAAAACGTCATCGGCCTAAAGGGAATCATCTATTTTGGGATCGGCATGGTAGCGCTGATTGTCGTTACGTTCGCGCTGATGTGGGCGCTGCTCGGCGTGCTCGAAGACCACGCACAGGCCACAAAGAAATCGGACAATCCGATGATGCTCGGCGCAAAAGAACGCCTCCCGCCGGAACCGCGCGTGCAATTGGCTCCGGGTTTCGGTGTTGACGGGCCGCACGGACGCGTAAATCTTGAGCTGCGCGAGCCGCAGGCGGAATGGCGAGAATTGCACGCCCAATGGATGGAAACGTGGAAAAACGGGACTATCGACAAGGCGACCGGAGCTGTCACGGCAATGCCCATTGAAGAAGCTAAAGCCAGGGTTGTCGGCGCGAATGTTAAAGCTAAAAGCGGGAGCGAAGCCGAGAAACTCGCGGCTGATTCGCAAATGATAATTACGGACGCGAGCGCGGGCCGCGTCGCATCGCTTAAAAGGCGATAGGCTGTCAATTTAAAAGCGTAATGCGCATTCAAACGGTAAAACGGTTTGCTAAGACACTGGTCATCGTGGCGGCACTATTTGGCGCTGTCGATACCGTTGCGCAAAAAAACGAGCATTACAATTCGCCGCTATATTCGCCTAAGTATTACGACCCAGGCGTTTCGACAAGCAATGGATTGCCTCCGGCGCTAAACGATATAGGTATCGAGCAGCGGCTGGGCGAAATTCTGCCTCTGGACGCGGAATTCAGGGACGAAGCGGGCCAGTCGGTCAGACTGGGACAGTACTTCGGCCATGGCCGCCCCGTTATCCTTGCACTCGTTTATTACGAATGCCCGATGCTTTGCAATCAGGTGCTCAACGGGCTTACGGGTTCGTTAAAGGGAATGTCGTTCGACGCGGGTAAAGAGTTCGATGTTGTCGCTGTCAGTTTTGACGCTCGCGAAAATGAAAAGCCGGGGCTTGCTCAAAACAAAAAGGCCGCTTACATGGAGCGGTACAAAAGACCCGGCGCAGAGAACGGTTGGCACTTCCTGACGGGCGATCAAACCCCTATAGATAAGATCACGTCGGCGGCGGGGTTTAAATATCGCTGGGACGATAAATCGGATCAGTTTGCCCACGCGAGCGCTGTTATGGTCGTCACGCCCGAGGGCAAGCTTTCAAGGTATTTTTACGGCATCGACTATTCGCCAAAGGATTTGAAATTAGCCGTTATGGAATCGGCGGAAAGCCGCGTCGGCAATATGGCCGATCAGTTGCTGCTTTACTGCTACCATTACGACCCGTCGACCGGAAAGTACGGCTTCGCGATACTGAATGTTATTCGTGCTTTTGCGGTCGCGACACTTTTAGGAATGGGCTTGATGGGATTTGTTTTTTGGCGGCGAAACAAAAGAGTGGTGAGTCCTGAGTCGTGAGTCTTAATTTCGGAACCGCGCTCCGACTTTCGACTCACGACACAGGACTTAAGACTTGATTATTATGCAAACGAGTTCGTGGGTTCCTTTATTTCCTGAACAGGCTTCGACATTTGGCAGCCAGGTCGATGCTCTGTATGTGTATTTGATCGTGGTCAGCGTGGTTTTCTCGATCCCTGTGGTTGCTGCGATCTTCTTTTTTGCACTGCGTTTCCGCGAAAAGGAAAAATATGCGACGCCCGATGAAATGCATGGCTCGATCATGCTCGAGACTCTCTGGTCGATCATCCCGTTTGTCGTTTCGATGACGATCTTTCTCGGCGGTGCCATTGTTTTTTTCAACCAATTCCGCATACCCGACGACGCGATGGAAGTTTACGTCGTGGGAAAACAGTGGATGTGGAAATTGCAGCACGAAACCGGGCAACGCGAGATAAACGAGCTGCACGTTCCCGTGGGGCGCAAGGTGAAACTGACGATGACGACCGAAGACGTGCTGCACGATTTTTCGGTTCCGGCATTTCGCACAAAGGCGGACGTTGTTCCGGGCCGTTACACGTACCTGTGGTTCGAAGCGACAAAACCCGGGAAATACGATCTTTTTTGCGCCGAATATTGCGGCTTGAATCACTCAGGGATGGGTGGTTACGTTTACGTTATGGAACAGCGCGATTTCGACAACTGGCTCAGCGGAAACGTGTCGGGACAGACGCCTGTCGAACAGGGCAAAGACCTGTTTGAGAATAAATTGGGTTGTGCGTCGTGCCACGCCGGCGGGCCGCAACAGCGCGGAGCAAAGCTCGAGGGCATCTACGGCCACGACATTAAATTAGTTGGCGGGCAGACGGTAAAGGCCGATGATGCATATATCCGTAACTCGATCATCAACCCGAGCGCTCAGATCGTCGAGGGCTTTCAGCCGATAATGCCGACCTTTAAGGGCCAGGTTACCGAGGAACAACTGGTCTCGCTGGTCGCATATATAAAATCGTTGAGCGGCATCACGGGCTCGACACCCGCGAGCGGGAGCAACACCGCTGTGACAAATTCTTCGGGCACAAACACGTCGGGCAGCGGAAATACGATGACGCCGAGGCGCGCCAACCGCGGAGCGGCGAATACCGAGGGCAGCAATCCCAATTCACCCGGCGGGCGCGGCGCACCGACCAGCAGTAACAGATAAGGGCGGTATCAGGATATGCAAAATGTTGACGACATGGGCACAGGGTATTACGACCGGCCGAAACTCAATTATCTTAATAACGGCCATACGATAAAGTCGTGGCTGCTTACAAAGGATCACAAGCGCATCGCGATCATGTATCTGATCTCGGTCTCGGTGTTTTTCTTTATGGGCGGCCTTTACGCTTCGGCTATCAGGCTCGAACTGCTAACGCCCGCAAGCGACCTGCTGGAATCCGGTTCGTACAACAAAGCATTCACGCAGCACGGCATTCTGATGATCTTTTTCTTTCTGATACCGTCGATTCCGGCGGTCCTCGGTAACTTTTTGCTGCCGATAATGATCGGGGCCAAGGATCTTGCTCTGCCGCGAGTAAACCTTCTGAGTCTTTATATTTACTGGATCGGCGGCGGTCTTACGTTATTCGCGCTCTTGCAGGGCGGTGTCGATACCGGCTGGACCTTCTATACTCCGTACAGCACTACGTTTTCGAACACGTACGTAATGGCTGTCGGACTCGGCATATTTGTAAACGGTTTTTCGTCTATTCTCACGGGCCTGAATTTTATTGTCACCGTCCACACGATGCGGGCACCCGGAATGACCTGGTTTCGGCTGCCGCTGTTTGTTTGGGCGCAATACGCCACGAGCCTTGTCATGATACTCGGGACGCCTGTCATCGCGATAACCGTGCTGCTGCTTGCGATCGAACGTTTCGGACGCGTCGGAATTTTCGATCCGTCGATCGGCGGCGACCCGATCCTTTTCCAGCATCTGTTCTGGTTTTATTCGCACCCGGCCGTCTACATTATGATCCTGCCCGGAATGGGTGTTATCAGTGAGTTGATATCCAATTTTTCGCGAAAAAAGATATTCGGTTACGAGTTCATAGCATTTTCCAGTATCGCGATCGCCGTATTCGGATTTCTTGTCTGGGGACACCACATGTTCGTCAGCGGCCAGTCGGTTTACGCCGGCCTGGTGTTTTCGTTCCTGACGATGGTCGTGGCGGTTCCGTCGGCGATCAAAATGTTTAACTGGACGGCGACGCTTTACAAAGGTTCCGTTTCGTTCGATACGCCGATGCTTTATGCGATCGGTTTTATGGGATTGTTCCTGATAGGCGGATTGACCGGACTCTTTCTGGGTTCGATGGGCCTTGATGTTCATTTAACGGACACATATTTCGTCGTCGCCCATTTCCATTACGTTATGGTGGGCGGACAGGTGATCGCCTACCTCGGCGGCATCCATTATTGGTGGCCGAAAATGACGGGCAAGATGTATTCAGAATTTTGGGGCAAGATATCCGCGATGCTCGTGTTTATCGGTTTTAATCTTACGTTTTTTCCGCAATTCATTCTCGGTTATCAGGGAATGCCGCGACGTTACGCTTCGTATCCGCCGGAGCTGCAGGTGCTGAACATTTTTTCGACCGCGGGCGCATCGGTCCTCGGCGTGGGACTGATAATGCCGGTGATATATCTGGGCCACTCGCTTTTATTCGGTAAGAATGCAGGCCCGAATCCGTGGATGCTGCCGGGACTCGAATGGCGAACGAGCTCGCCGCCGCCGACCGAGAACTTCGAGACGACGCCGATTGTCACGTGGGAAGCATACGAGTTTGGCGAAGAAAGCGGCCTCGATCTCGAAGAGGCACGACGCAGAGAAATAGCAAGAACATATTAGCGGTAGGCAGTTGGCAGACGCGGTCGGCAGTAAATAACCGACAGCTCCTGCCTACCGCCAACCGCCTACTGAAAAAATGGCGACACACGTAGATACGTTGGACCACGAACACTATCATCCGCCCGGTCTTCAACATCAGTTCGAGGACATGAAGCAGCAGGAAGAGAGCGTCTCGATCGGGATGTGGATGTTCCTCGTGCAGGAGATCATGTTCTTTGGCGGGCTGTTCACGGTTTATCTCGTGTTTCGGTCGCGGTTCCCGATGGCGTTCGCGGCGGGCAGCAACCATCTCGACGCGTTCTGGGGCGGGTTGAATACGCTCGTGCTGATCGTTAGCAGTCTGACGATGGCTCTCACCGTTTATTACGCGCAGAAAGGCAATCGGAACATGCAGGTGATACTCATCGCGCTGACAATGTTTTTTGGCGCCGTATTCCTGGGCGTAAAAGCGATCGAATATACTGGCAAATACAACGACGGTTTCGTACCCATTACGGGATTGAACAAAAAGGTCAGAGCCGACGCGCATGCCGACCACGCGGCAGTCGCCGAAAAACCGTGTTACGAGGTCGAACACGGAGGTGCCGAGCACGCTTACGTAAACCCACGCGGTGATTTTCAGTGGACCGACTGCTCGCTCGTCAAGTTGGCCGAGGACGGAAAATATCTGACAGATGCTGAAAAAGTCGGCTATTTTTCAAACGGGCAGATCGATCCGAATAAGTTCCGAGACAAGGTTCGAATATTCTTCTGGATATATTTCGTGATGACTGGTCTGCACGCCCTGCATATGATCGTCGGCCTCGGCTTAATGACGTGGCTCGGTTGGAAAGCCTGGCTCGGAACATACGGCCCGGATTATTATATGCCCGTCGAGATGTCCGGACTTTACTGGCACTTTGTCGATATTGTTTGGATATTCCTGTTTCCGCTGCTTTATTTGCTCGGACGACACTTTATGCACTAGGAGAAGATATGGCCGAGAAACACATAGAGCACCACGACGAAGCACACGAACACGAACATATGAATATCCCCAAGTACTTTGGGGTTTTCGCGATACTTGTCGTTGGTACCGTATTGACCTACTATGCGGCCACGATCGACATGGACTGGATATTCCCCGGCGCGAACACGCTCGTGGCATTAGTGATCGCGTTTACAAAGATGACTTTCGTGATGCTGTTTTTCATGCACGTTTACTGGAGCCCAAAATTGATCTGGCTCGCGGCGATAGCAAGCTTTTTCTGGATGGCGATAATGTTCGCTTATACGATGCAGGATTATGTTACGCGCGGCTCGGGTGTGTTTACGCCATAAAGTAAGTAATAAAATAACCGGTAAACAACAGCTAAACGATCAGCAAACGCGGTGCGACGGGCAATAAGGTCCGCGTGACCGCGGTCTTTGCATAGTTAGCAGATACAACGCCCAACGTGTTATGATTTGCGGTTTGATGTTCACTTTTACCCAACTATCTATAGGACAACAGCCCTCGGGCACCGAACATCACAAACTGCAGATGTTTATCAAAACACGCAAAACGCGTTCGTACATATTATTTTTCATAGCCGCAATTTTTGGACTCTCGGGCTGCAATATCGTAAAAAAGGAAAGCAAAACGCCTGTCTTGCTGAAAACCGAGATCGCCTCGCAAGCCGAACTGATAAACGAGGTTAACCGCTTTGCTCGGGTCGGGTCGATGCGGGCAAAGATGGATCTAAAGTTCGAAGACAATTCGTTCGCGCAATTCGGAAGCAAAGAGGTTTACAGATCGGCCGATGGCGAAGTCGTCGTTCAGCGGCCTGCCAGCATTCTTTTAAAAGTGCAGGTGCCGGTCATCAAGAGCGATGTCGCACAAATGACGTCGGACGGAAGCCAGTTTCGCGTAGCGATCCTGCAGGACGGCGGATCGGGCAAGTTTAAGAAATTCGTAATCGGAACCAACAACGCCGATTATTCCAAACTGCAAAAGGAACTCGATACTTCGAACGGCAGCGCGATCGTGCGAAACGTAAACGCGTTTGCCAACCTGCGCCCACAGCATTTTACGGACGCAATGCTTGTTCGGCCCACGGACGCGGACCACCTTTACACCCAAAGCACGACGTATCAGATCGAAGAAGATATCACGACGGGGAAAAAATCGCCGCTTCGTTCCGTTACCCGCGGCTATTACCTCTTGGATGAATTCCTCCGGCAAGCTGATGGTACCCTAACGATCACCCGGCGTTTTTGGTTCGACCGTGTGGGCGGCCTGCGGCTGGCGCGGCAGCAGCTTTTTGATGCAAAGGGCGAGATCGAATCGGACATAGTGTACGGCAGGGAAGGAAATTTGACCGATACCGGCGAATACAATAACCTTCCGCTGCGGATCCAGGTCACGCGGCTGAAAGAAAAATATACGATGAGCCTTACCTATCAAACGCCTGAGACTGTCACGATTGGGAAAACATATCCGGAAACGGCGTTCGTGCTGCAGAATACGTGGAATCTCGAAGAGCTGGATCTCGATAAGAAACTTCAAGAGACGCTGGCCGACACACCTGCCGCTTCACCTGTGAATACCAATCATAACTCTGCTACACGTTTTCAATAGGTCTGATGAAAACGATCCTAAAGACCGAAAATCTGGCGAAATCGTATCGCGTCGGCAAGATCGACGTTCCCGCCCTGCGAGGCGTGACGATTGGTATAAACGAGGGTGAATTCGTCGCTATAATGGGTCCCTCGGGCTGCGGTAAATCAACGCTTCTTCATCTTTTAGGAGGCCTGTTAAGTCCGACAAGCGGCCGGATCATTATCGACGGCGAAGATCTTTCCGCGGTTTCTGACGCAGTGCGGACGGATATCAGGCGTCGAAAGATCGGGTTCGTGTTTCAACGTTTCAATCTTTTTCCGACCCTTACCGCCGAGGAAAATCTGAAACTCGCTGAAAAGATCCATACCGGGAATGGCGCAGTAAATTCGGACAAACGGCGCGAAGTGCTCAAGCTGCTCAAGCTCGAAGACAAAATGCACCACAAGCCGCTCGAGCTTTCGGGCGGCGAACAGCAGCGCGTCGCATTGGCCCGCGCGGTTGTAAACAGTCCGGCGATCATTCTTGCGGACGAACCCACCGGCAATCTCGACACCGAAAATTCTCAGATCGTGCTCGATATGTTCGGCGAGCTTAATCTAAGATTGAATCAGACAATCATTATGATCACGCACAATCCGGAAGCCGCGGCTGTTTGCGGGCGCGTGATACGAATGCGGGATGGGCACGTTATAGATGAGTAATTAAACCTCGGACGTATGAACGACTCGATCAAAAAATTCATGCTTTGGGAATATAGCCGTGAAACGTCGATCTATGTTATTTTCTGTCTTTTCATAATTGCTTTTATCTTTTTGACGCCCAAAACGTGGTTCGATAAAAGGGAAAGGCTTGCAACCCAAACGTCGCGGCTGATCGTCCAACAATCGGACTTCTCGCCCGATAAAAGTATTATGCAGAAAAGGGTTAGGGAAATCAGCGGGAATCCCGTGGCCGAGATCGTGGACACGCGCGAGCGCATGAACGACCGGGGCGAACGGGTTTACGAGATAGAAATAAAATAAGCGAAATTGTATATTTTATATAGTGCGGAGCTTATCGGGCTTCGCCGTTCTTTTAGGAGCAGCTTTTATGAATAGATTCTTTAAGTATTTAGTTTCAGCAATGAGTGTCGCGTTGATCTTCGGAGCGGTTTCGATAAACGAGGCCAATGCACAGGGAATATTGAACGACATTCTAAAAAGAATGGACGATCAAAACAAGTCGATCTCGTCGCTCCGTGCGGATGTAACAATGGCAAAGGTAAACGCGCAGCTTGGTGACGACGCCGAGATTACGCAGGGCGTTGCGATGTATCTGCCGAGAAAGGGCAAGGACGCTCTCGTACGGATCGACTGGAAAAAACCGGACGAGACTCTTGCCGTTGTCGATAAGCAGTACGTTATATATCGCCCGCGTTTATCACAAGCCTACACGGGCTCTACCGATAGGGCTAAAGGCAATGCCAAGGCCGGTGGAGCCCTCGCATTTATGAATATGTCTCGCGCGCAGCTAAAGGCTAACTATTCGGTTGCGTATCTGGGCGAAGCGACGGTTGCCGGCGGCGTCAAAACCTGGCATTTGCAGCTCACGCCAAAAACAAAATCGAGCTACAAATCATCGGAACTGTGGGTTGATAAAGACGGCTTTCCCGTACAGTCGAAAGTGATCGAAAACAACAACGATTCGACGACCGTACTGCTCTCTAATATAAAAAAGAATGTCACTCTTAACGGTGCGTCGTTCAAGATCAATCTTCCGAATGGGACAAAGATTATAAAGAGCTAACCTATCGATCATTTAATCGGCGGAAAGGCTTTGATCGTCCTCGGTCAGAGCCCTTTTTCTTAGGTTTGTAAAGAACTGCCTGAGTATCTATAATTGCTTGTTTTAGGAACCGGGGAAACGACCCAGCTATTGGTATTTGGTCAGATTGTTTTTAATTCGTGGTTACTTCTTATAAATCTAAAAACAGTAACCACGAATTCACACGAATCAATACGAATTAAATCAAAGACAAAAAAGTAGCTTTTTTCAAACTGAAATGCTATCAGTAACTTATAATGCCTAAAGCGAGTAGTTTTAGCAGGTTCACGCGCGGCGTTCGGCACACGGTTCGTGCCTTCGCCTCGACGAAACATCCCGTACTGGTACATATCGTGCCGATGCGGCGGTGTAATCTGGCGTGTACTTACTGCAACGAATACGACAAGACCAGCGAGCCGGTGCCGATCGACGTAATGCTGAAACGCATCGATAAGCTAGCGGAATTTGGGTCATCGGTCATCACCATTTCGGGCGGCGAGCCGATGATGCATCCTGAGATCTACGAGATCATTGCCCGCATTCGACATCACGGAATGATAGCGGGATTGATCTCAAATGGTTATTATTTTCAGTCCGAAAAAGTCAAAAAACTGAATGAAGCCGGTCTTGATTATTTGCAGATCTCGATCGATAACGTAACGCCGGACGAGGTATCAAAAAAGAGCCTCAAGGTTCTCGATTCGAAGCTGATAAATCTTCGCGATTACGCAAAGTTCAAGGTTAAT
>Ga0183260_10001040_pt1 | contig 23580 bp, 21 predicted proteins | sample AntDrymUQ4972206_2_FD_129768 | JGI IMG/M metagenome (GOLD analysis project Ga0183260, IMG submission 129768) | Polar desert sand microbial communities from Dry Valleys, Antarctica - metaG UQ497 (22.06) (version 2) (version 2) | ecosystem: Environmental > Terrestrial > Soil > Desert | place... | reverse complement strand
GGGCGCGACGGTCGGTCCGGGCGGCTACGGCCTGGCCGACTGCATCGTCGAGGTCGTCGGCCACGGTGTCGAGGTAACGGCCCTCGACCCGGCGCCGGAGCCGGACGGGGTCGATGTCGATGACGATCACCGCGCCGCCGTTCATCGTGACCGCCAACGGCTGGGCGCCGCCCATCCCGCCGCAGCCCGCGGTCAGCGTGAGCGTCCCGGCCAGGGTGCCGCCGAAGCGCTTGGCCGCGACGGCGGCGAACGTCTCGTAGGTGCCCTGCAGGATCCCCTGCGTCCCGATGTAGATCCAGGATCCGGCGGTCATCTGCCCGTACATGGTCAGGCCGAGCTGCTCGAGCCTTCTGAACTCCGGCCACGTCGCCCAGTCGGGAACGAGATTGGAGTTCGCGATGAGCACCCGCGGCGCCCACTCGTGGGTGCGCATGACGCCGACCGGCTTGCCGGACTGCACCAACAGGGTCTCGTCGGATTCCAGGCTCTGCAGGCTGCGGGTGATGGCGTCGAACGCCGACCAACTGCGGGCGGCCCGGCCGGTTCCGCCGTACACGACGAGGTCGTCCGGGCGCTCGGCGACCTCGGGATCGAGGTTGTTGTGCAGCATTCGCAGGGCGGCCTCCTGGGGCCAGCCCCGGCAGGTCAGGTCGGTTCCACGGGCGGCGCGCACGGGTCGGGCCTGCGACATTCCGGGCTCCTCTTGCATCTCGACGGCTCAGTCCAGCGGGCCGGTGACGGACTCGGCCGCCTGGCGCAGGCTGCGGTCGGCGACAGCGACCACCGCGGCGGCGATCTCCGGGGCCAGCCAGCGGTCCGGTCCGACGCCGGGGACAGTGGTGCGCAGCGCCGCCACTACCGCGCGGGTGGCCGGGCCAGGCTGCAGTGGGGCCCGCAGGTCCAGCGCCCGCGCCGCAGTCAGGATCTCGATGGCGAGCACGTGACGCAGCGCGTCGATCGCCCGCCGCAGCTTGCGGGCGCCGGCCCAGCCCATGGAAACGTGGTCCTCCTGCATCGCGCTGGTCGGGATCGAGTCGACCGAGGCGGGTACGGCGAGGCGCTTGAGCTCACTGACCAGGGCGGCCTGTGTGTAGTGGGCGATCATGTGCCCGGAGTCGACGCCGGGGTCGTGAGCGAGGAACGGTGGCAGGCCGTTCGAGCGGTGGACGTCGAGCATCCGGTCGGTCCGCCGCTCGGCGATGCTGGCCACGTCGGCGACAGCGATGGCCAGGAAGTCCGCCACGTAGCCCACCGGCGCGCCGTGGAAGTTGCCGTTGGACTCCACGCGACCGTCGCTCAACACCACCGGGTTGTCGATGATGCTGGCCAGCTCGTGCGTGGCCACTGCGAGCGCGTGGGTCAGCGTGTCCCGGGCCGCACCGGAAACCTGCGGGGCGCAGCGCAGCGAGTAGGCGTCCTGCACGACGCTGCAGTCCGGGCCGCGGTGGCTGTCCATGATCGCCGACGCGGAGAGCAGGGCGCGCAGGTTGGCCGCCGAGCGCTGTTGGCCCGGCTGCGGACGCAACGCCTGCAGGTCGGCGGCGAAGACCCGGTCGGTGCCGAGCAGCGCCTCGACGCTCATGGCCGCGCCGATGTCGGCTGCGACGAGCAGGTCGGCCAGATCGTGGCAGGCCAGCACCAGCATTCCGAGCATGCCGTCGGTTCCGTTGATGAGGGCCAGGCCCTCCTTGGCCGCGAGTTCGACCGGCTCGATCCCGGCCGCCCTCAGGGCGTCCGCGGCGCTGCGGCGTACGCCGTCGGCGTCGCGGACCGCGCCCTCCCCCATCAGCGCGAGCGCGACGTGCGCGAGCGGAGCCAGGTCGCCGGAGCAGCCGAGACTCCCGTACTCCCCGAGGATCGGAGTGATCTGCGCGTTGAGTAGCGCGGCCAGGGTCCCTGCCGTCTGCGGGTGGATGCCGGTGCGGCCGGAGGCCAGGGTCCGCAGCCGCAGCAGCATGAGCGCGCGGACCACCTCGGTCTCGACCTCGGCGCCGGAACTGGCCGCGTGCGAGCGGATCAGTGAGCGCTGCAGGTCGGCGCGCCGGTCGGCCGGGATGTGCCGGGTGGCCAGGGCGCCGAAGCCTGTGCTGACGCCGTACACGGGGGTGGGGCTCTCGGCCAGAACCTCGACATGCCGACGCGACGCGGTCATCGCCTCGATCGCGTCGTCGGCGAGCTCCACGGGCGCGCGGTGCCGGGCCACGGTGACTACGTCATCCGCCGCCAGCGGAGCGAGCCCAACGACGACGGTGGCCATGTCGGACATCGAACCATCCGCGCCGGTTCCGCTCCGCCGGCTCGCTGGGCAGACTGGTCCGGTGCCCGATGACTTCGTGATCGCGCGCAATCCCGAGGCCGACTCGACGCTGCCGTACCTGCTGCGGATCCCGCTGGGTCCCCGCGGCATCGTGCTCAAGGCGCGGGATACCTGGCCGCGGACCAGCAAGGTGTACTGCCACCGGGCCGAGGGCTGGCCGGCAGATCCGGACATCGTCGAGCGGGTGCCCGTGCGCTCGTGCGTACGCCGAGGACCCGCGATCGACCTCGTGCTCGACCGCGGCCGGGAGAACCGCTCGCAGGTGGTGTTCACCCGCCTCAAGGGCGGCCGGGAGGCGGTGTTCTGGCAGACCGCGCGGACGGCGAAGCAGGCCCGTCCCAAGGTGGTGGTCCCCGGGGGCCGTGCGCAGGGACTCGTCCGCCCGACCATCGTGGTCGACTCGGGGGAGAAGTACGCCTACCGCTTCGGCCGGCACCAGGTCGAGGTGGTGCGGCGGCGGTTGCCGGCCGGTGACTACGGGATCGAGCTGGACGGCCGGATCGTGGCCGGCGTCGAGCGGAAGAGCCTGGCCGACCTCGCCGGCAGCCTGACCTCGGGTCGGCTGGGCTACGCGCTGGCGGAGTTGGCCGCGATGCCGCGGGCGGCGGTGGTCGTGGAGGACAGGTACTCGCGGGTCTTCGCCCTGGAGCACGTCCGCCCGTCCGCGGTGGCCGACCGGCTGGCCGAGGCGCAGGTGCGCTGGCCCGGCGTGCCGATCGTGTTCTGCGAGACCAGGCAGCTGGCCGAGGACTGGACGTACCGGTTCCTGGCCGCGGCGTACGTCGAGCTGTCCGGGCAGGCGCTGACCACCGGCCTGCCGGCCACGTTGCCCGAGGCGGGTGAACTGCCGCCGCGGGAGGCGAGCACGGCGCAGATCCGGGCCTGGGCCTTGTCGGTCGGGCTGCAGGTGTCCGATCGCGGCCGGCTCCGCCCGGAGATCGTGGTCAAGTACGACGCCGCGCACCGCTCCCCACCGAGATGATCTCGGGCTGGTGCCGGTCAGGGCCGGCCGATTCCCGAGATCACGACCGGGTGGCCGGTGACAGGACGCGGGTCTCGCCGATGGCCAGGTCCCAGAGGTCCTCGGCCGGGCGGCCGGCGGCCGCCCATGCCTGCCGGGTGAGCCGGGCCGGCTCGGCCATCGGCTCCTGGCTGAGGACGAACGTCCCCCAGTGCATCCACGCCATGCGTTGCACGTGGGCATCGAGGCTAGCCTGCACCGCCTGCGCCGGGTCGGCGTGGGCGCTGCCCATGAACCAGCGCGGCGCGTACGCCCCGATCGGCATCATCGCCACGTCGATGTGGTGGTGGCGCTGGCCGATCTCGGCGAAGCGGTGGCCGTACGCGGAGTCGCCCGCGTGGTAGATGACCGGCCCGCCGTCGGCCTGGATGATCCAGCCGCCCCAGAGTGTGTGGTTCAGGTCGCGCAGGCCGCGCCGGGTCCAGTGGTGGGCGGGGACGAACTCGAAGCCGACGCCGGCGACGGTGTGCTGCTCCCACCAGTCCAGTTCGGTGACGTCGGTGAAGCCACGCCTGGTGAACCAGGAGCCGAGCGCGGCTGGAGCCAGAATCGGCGTCCGGCGGGGCAGCCGACGGATCGTCGGCGCGTCGAGGTGGTCGTAGTGGTTGTGGCTGATGACGACGGCGTCGATCGGCGGGAGGTCGTCCCAGGGCAGGCCGGGTGCGGTGCGTCGACGGATCCGGCCGGGGATGGCCTCGGACCAGACCGGGTCGGCCAGGATGACCCGTCCGCCGGTGCGGATCAGGTAGCTGGCGTGCCCGATCCAGGTCAGCGAACTCTGACCGCCGGTCAGCTGCGGCAGGGGTTCGTCGACGGTCGGGATCTCACCGAGCTCCCGCTCGGGGCGTTCCTTGCCGCGGAACCCGCCCTCACGGACCAGGCGGAGGAACTCCCGCCGGCCGGGCAGCGGCTCGTTGACGCGGTCGGCGAAGCTCTTCGGCCACTGGCGGGTCATCGCTCCCGTCTTACCACCGCCGTCGCGTCACGGGATGATGCTCGTCGTGACCGACCTGTCAGGCGATCCGCGCCGCGGGCGACGCGTGTCCACGGACCAGTCGGCGGACCGGGTGCGGGACGAGCCGCCGGTGCTCCCGTCGACCACCCGCGACGAGTCCGCCGAGGGATGGAGCGAGCGGGCCGACACCGAGTCCGACGACGAGCGCTTCCTGCGCGAGCGACCCCCGCACCACGAGGGCTGAGCCGGCCAGCCCGCTGCTCAGAACTGCTTGGGCTGGTCCCCGGGACCCATCCCGCGCTGCGCGGCCAGCAGGTCGCGGATCTCGGCCAGCAGTTCGACGTCGGTCGGCGCGGCCGGGCCGGCTTCCTCACCGCGGGCGCGGCGTTCCTGGATCGTCTTCATCGGCACCACGATCACGAAGTAGACAACTGCAGCGGTCAGCGCGAACGTGATCACCGCGTTAACGAATCCACCCCAGTCGAAGACTTGCTGGTTGACCGTGAACGTGCCGCCGTCCACGCCACCGCCGCCCAGCAGGTTGATCAGGGGGTTCAGGAACGCTTCGGTGAAGGCGGTGACCAGCGCGGCAAAGGCGACACCGATGACCACCGCCACCGCCAGGTCGACGACGTTGCCCCGGAACAGGAAGTCCTTGAAGCCCTTCAGCATGCTGCCCCCAGCTGTCAAAAACGGGCCCTCGCCCGTTACGGCGGCGCTAGCGTAGCCGCCAAAGATCGCGAGTAGGCCGCCGCTACGAGTGCGGCGACGGCGTGCAACGGCACCGCCACGACGACGATCGCGCCCTCCGGCACCACCTGGTCGGCAGCCCGGGGGATACCGACGACCAGGGCGTTGCCCGCCACGAGTTCGCCGGTGACGATCTCGGCGGCGGCCGCGATCCCGTTGTCCACGGCGTACAGGTCGATGCGATCACCGGGCCGCAGCAGGACGCTCACGCCGGCATCGGTAAGCCGCACTGGAACCGCACGGTGGGTCGGCCCGAGTGAGTCCACGAGGCCCGGCCCGAGTAGTCGCAGGTCGGTGATCGGCTCACCGCTCTGCACGGCCGCCGCGAGCACCCGTCCGATCGGGTTGTCGTCCTGGTCGAGCGCACTCGGTGACAGGAGCCGGTGCGGCCAGGCGGCCGGCGCCAGGTCCGCGGCGGCCAGGACGTGCCCCGGCGGCAGGTCCCGGCTGGCGGTGAGGACGGTGACCGTCGGCTCGGCATCCCTGGCGGAGGGGACGGGCTCGGCGGTGGCCAGCAGGGCCGCGGTCACCAGGAGGCCGACGGCCAGGACGCGCCGGCCCCACCGCAGCCACCGGCCGGCCCGCAGGCGCAGCCGGTCGAAGCGGATGGGCACGGGGGACTCCTCGGATCAGCGGGCGCGACTATGACGACAGCCGTGACGCTAGGCGGCGGGGCTGACCAGAAGGAGGTACGAAGCCGGCCTGTGGACAAGCGCCTCAGGCTGTGGACAGTGCTGCACCGCGGGCGCTGAGGAGAAGGGACGAAACCTAGGCCGCGGGGCTGGATGTCGCCTTGCCCGGCGATGAGCCCGGCGATGAGCGTGCGGACGAGCGTGCGGAACCGGCCGACGAGGTCGACGTCGGCGTGCCGGAGTCCTGCTTCGCGGCCGAGGCCGAGCCGGCGTTCTCCTTGGCCTTACTTGCGTCAGACTTGCCGGACTCGGACTTCGCTCCCGTGGAGTCGGACTTCGCCGTGGAGTCGGCCTTGTCCTTGCCGCTGTCCTTGCCGCTGTCCTTGCCGGCCCGAGAGTCGTTGCGGTAGAAGCCGGAGCCCTTGAAGACCACGCCGATCGAGCCCCACACCTTGCGCAACCGGCCCGAGCACTCGGGGCACTCGGTGAGAGTGCTGTCGGAGAAGGACTGCACCCGCTCGAACTCATGGCCGCAGTCGGCCACGGTGCAGGCGTACTGGTAGGTGGGCACCGGTGCTTCCTCCGTGAGACATCGCCGAAGCTGGCCCTCGGCCGGAATATTGCCGAGGCTGGCACTCGGCCGTCGAGACTGCTAACAGTGTGCCACGGCCCGGCTGTTCCCCGTACGGTCCGTCGGCATGGAGACGCTGCTCGGGAACGTGTTGTGGATCCCGACGATGGTGGTCACGGTGCTCGTGTTCAGCGCCGTGATCCGCCGGCTGCTGGGGGTCCGTTTGGGGCTGGCGCGTACCGCGTTGGCGGCAGTCCTCGCGTTGCTGGTCGCCGGACCGTTGCTGACGGCCATGCTCCCCGATCCGCAGGGCAACGACGTCGGCACCGCGCTGTTGTTCGGCCTGCTGGCCATCTGCGCGGCCAGCCTGCTCGCGATGATCGTTCTGGTCATCGCGGAAGTCGTTGTCCCCGAGGGCTCCGTTCCGGGACCGATCGAACTCTGGCGTGGCTGGCGGATCCGGGTGTCCCGGACTCGCCGGTACTTCCAGATCCTGCGGATCGCCGTCCGGCACGGTCTCGGGCGGTTCCTGCGCGGTGAACGACACGCCGGCCCGCGGTCCGCGCAGGCCCGCCTGGAGTTGGCCCGGTCGGTGCGGCGGGCGCTGGACGAGGGTGGCGTGACGTTCGTCAAGCTGGGCCAGCAGCTGTCCACGCGGCGGGACTTGGTGCCCGCGGAATTCGCCCACGAGCTGGCCGGCCTGCAGGACAACGCGGCACCGATCCCGTGGGCCGACGTCAAGGCGGTGCTGGCGGCGGAGCTGGGCCGGCCGGTCGAGGAGGTGTTCGCAACGGTCGACACCAAGCCGCTGGCCGCGGCCTCCGTCGCCCAGGTGCACGCCGCCCGGCTACCCGACGGCGCGGATGTCGTCGTGAAGGTGCAACGTCCGGGCATCGCGCGGGTCGTCGAGCGCGACATGGACATCCTGGCCCGCCTGGCCGGAACGCTGGAGGCGCGGACCGACTGGGGCCGTTCCTTGGGTCTGGTCAACCTCGCTCGCGGCTTCGCCGATGCGCTACGCGAAGAACTCGACTTCACCACCGAGCGCGACAACCTGCGCGCGATGGCGGCCCTCAACGCCGCATCCGGGCGTGGCCTTCGCGTGCCGACGCCGGATCCTGGGCTGTTCACCGAGCGTGTCCTGGTGATGGACCGGCTGACCGGGATTCCGCTCGCCTCGGCCGAACCGGTGCTGTGGGCGCTCGGGGCGGAAGGGCGCCGGAGGGTGGCCACCGGACTCCTCGACACCGTCTGGGACCAGGTGCTGGAGCACGGCATGTTCCACGTCGACCTGCATCCCGGCAACGTGCTGGTCGACCGTGACGGCTCGCTGGGATTGCTCGACTTCGGCTCGGTGGGACGTCTCGACGGCACGACGCGAGCGGCTGTCGGCCGGTTGATGGCCTCGCTCGGGCGGGCGGATTCGCAGGGCGCTGTCGACGCGCTGCTCGACCTGGTCGATCGACCGGAGGTCGTCGATGAGCGGGAGATGGAGCGCGCGCTCGGCGTACTGATCCTCAGGTACACCGCACCGGGCGCGACCGCCGGAGCGGCCGCATTCACAGCGCTCTTCCGGCTGGTCACGTCGCATCGCCTCGGCATACCGCCCCAGGTGGCTGCCGTCTTCCGGACGTTCGCGACGCTCGAGGGCACGTTGCTGACCATCGACCCGAGCTTCGATCTCATCGCCCGGGCGCGGGAGACCGGACGGGATCGGGTGGCCGAGGCCCTGGCCCCGGAACGCCTTCGCCAAACCGCGGTCGACGAGTTGACCGCGCTGCTGCCGGTGCTGCGGCGGCTGCCGCGTCGCCTCGACCGCATCGCGGGCGCTGCGGAGGACGGTCGGCTCAGCGTCAACGTCCGGCTGCTGGCCGACCCCCGGGACCGTGGCGTGATCACTGATCTGGTGCACCAGGCCCTGTTGACCGTTCTCGGTGCCGCCGCGGGCGTGATGGCCGTGCTGCTGCTGGCCAATCGGGGGGGCCCGCAGGTCACCGAGTCCGTGGAGCTCTTCGCGGTGTTCGGTTACGGACTGCTCATCGTCGCTGTGGTCCTCGTCCTCCGCGTGCTCGTCGTCATCCTCCGCCGCGACCGGGCGTGACGCCGGTCGGGCCCGCTCCAGGACGACCGGTATATCTCGATCGGTCTTCGCCTGGTACTCGTCATACGGGGGCCAGGCGGCGCTGGTCATCACCGCCCACATGTCCGGCTTTTCCTCGGCGGTGGCGGTCCGTGCACTCGCCGCGACCCGTTCGGCCCGGACCTGGACCATGACGTCGGGGTCGGCCTGCAGGTTGAGGTACCAGGCCGGGTGCGTCCTCGCTCCGCCGTCCGACGCCACGAGGGGGTAGGCATCGCCGTACTCCCGGTAGATCAGCGCCGAGCTGCGCTTCGCACCGGTCCGGCGGCCGGTGGTCGACAGGATGAGGACCCTGGCCCCGTTCCAGTCGTGCCCCTCCCGGCCGTCGGTCTCGGCGTAGCGGCGTACGTGCTCGTCGCCGTAGAGCATCCGGTCTCCTATCGGTACTCGGGGTTCTCGTAGTCGAAGCGACTGCCGGCGTCCCATGCGCGGCGCTGATTCCCGTGCGCTGGTACGCCGCCCGCCACCTTCAGCATCCGGGCCAGGTGCAACAGGTTCCACGTCATGAACGCGGTGTTGCGGTTGGTGAAGTCGTTCTGCGGTCCGCCGGAACCCTCGTCCAGATACGAAGGCCCGGGTCCGGCCGCGCCGATCCAACCGGCATCGGCCTGCGGCGGGATGGTGTAACCCAGGTGCTGCAGGCTGTACAGGACGTTGCTCGCGCAGTGTTTGATGCCGTCCTCGTTGCCGGTGATCAGGCAGCCGCCGACCCGTCCGTAAAACGCGTATTGACCCGCGTCGTTGAGCAGGCTCGAGCAGGCGTAGAGCCGCTCGATGACCCGCTTGGTGACCGAGGCGTTGTCGCCCAGCCAGATCGGACCGGCGATGACCAGGATATCCGCGGCCAGCACCGTTTCGAACAGCGCCGGCCATTCGTCACTCGCCCAGCCGTGCTCGGTCATGTCCGGGTAGACACCGGTGGCGATGTCATGGTCCACCGCGCGGATGACGTCGACCTGCACACCGTGTTTGCGCATGACGGCCGCGCTGGCATCGACCAGCCCACCGGTGTGGGACAGCTCGGGGGACTTCTTCAGGGTGCAGTTGATGTACAGCGCGCGAAGCCCGGTGAAATCCCAATCGGCCATGGCGGCCAGCCTGTCATGGTGGTGCCAGGCTGGGTGGATGGAGTGCTTGCGTACGCCGGAGGACCGTTTCGTCGGCCTGCCCGACTTCGACATCGAGCCGCAGTACGCGTCGGGCCCGGACGGCGAGGGTGGACAGCTGCGGATGGCGTTCGTCGAGGCCGGCCCACGCGACGGGCCGCCGGTCCTGCTGCTGCACGGCGAACCGACGTGGTCGTTCCTGTACCGTCGGATGCTGCCGCTGCTCGCCGAGGCGGGATTGCGGGCGGTGGCGCCCGATCTGGTCGGGTTCGGCCGGTCGGACAAGCCGACTCGGGTCGAGGACTACAGCACGGCTCGGCACGTGGAGTGGATGCGGGCGTTGGCTTTCGACGCTCTGGACCTGACGGCGGTGACCATGGTCGGTCAGGACTGGGGTGCGCTGATCGGCTTGCGGCTGGCCGCCGAGCACCCGGAGCGGTTCGCCCGCCTGGTGGTGGCCAACGGACTGCTGCCATCGGGCAACACGACGATGCCGGAGATCTGGTGGGCGTTTCGCCGGACGGTCGAGCAGGCCTCGGCCTTGGACGTCGCGCGGATCGTGCAGTCCGGGTGCGTCGTGCGGCTGGCCGAGGACGTTCGAGCCGGATACGACGCGCCGTTCCCGGGCGAGTCCTACAAGGCCGGCGTGCGGGCCTTTCCGCTGCTCGTGCCCACCGCGCCCGACGACCCGGCCGGGCCGGCCAATCGCGCGGCCTGGGAGGTCCTCACCCGCTCGGAAACGCCGCTGCTCACCGCGTTCAGTGACTCCGACCCGATCACCGCGGCCTGGGCGCCGCACTTCCAGCAGCTGCCCGGTGCGGTCGGGCGTGACCATCCGGTGGTCACCGGCGGTGGGCACTTCCTGCAGGAGGACGAGGGAGCGCAACTCGCGGCGTACGTCATCGACTTCGTCCGGGCGACCGCAGGCTGACCATGCCGTCCGCGGGCGTGATGGCGCCGGTCATCGGGACGTCGTGCGATTCGGCCGGCAGCTCGTCGTCGAGCAGTTCGCCGTCGTGCAGGAGGGCGAGTAGCGGCGCACCCGGTCGGGCGTGCCGCAGCGCGCGGTCGTAGAAGCCCGCTCCCCGTCCGAGGCGGGTGCCGCGTCGGTCCACAGCGACCGCCGGAACCAGGACGGCATCGGCGTCGGCGAGGGCGTCGATCCCCAGCGGCGTACCGGCCGGTTCGATCAGCTCCCAGGGGCCGGGCCGGAGGGCTGCGTCGTACGCCGCCCAGTCGAGTTCGCGGCCGGCCACGATGGGAAGCAGGATGCGTACGCCGCGGGACCGCAACTGGTCGAGCAGGCCGACCGAACCCGGTTCCGAGCCGACCGGGACGTACGCCGCGACGCAGCTGCCGGCGATCGCCCAGGGCTGGGCCAGGACATGACGGCTCAACTCTGCCGCCACGGCATCGAGGTCGTCGATGGCGGCCCGCCGGCCGAGCAGACGCCGCCGTGCCGCCTGCTTGCCCTCCACCGCGGACCGGTCTCTGGGCACGCTGCACTGTAGGTGCGCCGTCCCGATCCCCTCCGCACGGCCCGGCTAAGGTGCGCCGTATGACGCAGGCTGCCCGTCCGGACGCCAGCCGGCCCGCGGCGGCCCGCAAGGCCGTGGTACCCGTGGCCGGGCTGGGAACTCGCTTCCTGCCCGCGACCAAGGCCGTTCCGAAGGAACTGCTGCCGGTCGTGGACAAGCCCGCGCTGCAGTACATCGTCGAGGAGGCCGTCCGGGCGGGGCTCAGCGAGCTGCTGATGGTGACCGGTCGCGGCAAGGAGGCCATTGCCGAGCACTTCGACCGCCAGCCTGAACTCGAGGCCGCACTGGAGAAGAAGGGCGACGCCGCTCGGCTCTCGGCAGTCCGGCACTCCAGTCAGCTCGCTCAGATGCACTTCGTGCGGCAGGGGGATCCGCAGGGCCTGGGGCACGCGGTGCTACAGGCGGCATCCTTCGTCGGCGACGAGACGTTCGCCGTCCTGCTCGGCGACGACCTGATCGACGACCGGGACCGGCTGCTGGAGCGGATGCTCGACGTGCAGGTCGGCCGCGGCGGCAGCGTGGTCGCTTTGCTGGAGGTGCCCCGCTCGGAGATCTCGAAGTACGGTTGCGCGTCGGTCGAGGCGACCAGTGAGGACGATGTCTGGTCCCTGACCGACCTGGTGGAGAAGCCTTCGGCCGACGTCGCCCCGAGCAACCTGGCGGTCATCGGCCGGTACGTCTTGTCGCCGACCATCTTCGACGCCCTGCGTGAGACGGGGCCTGGCGCGGGCGGCGAGATCCAGCTGACCGACGGTATCCGGGCGCTGATCCGGCGCGGCGAGCCCGTGCACGGTGTGGTCTTCCGCGGCCGGCGGTACGACACCGGTGACCGGCTGGACTACCTCAAGGCGATCGTGCGGCTGGCCGTCGAGCGCGACGACATCGGGCCGGACTTCCGGACCTGGCTGGACGGTTTCGTGGCCGGCGGCGCGTGAGCTACATGGCGTCCCGGTGAGATCCGTCGAGGAGCACATCGATCGGATCCTGGCCAGCGTCCCGCAGCCGGACTCCATCGAGCTTGCCCTGCTCGACGCGCAGGGCTTGCTCTGCGCCGAGGAGATCGTCTCCGACGTCGCGCTGCCGTCGTTCGACCAGATCGGCATCGAGGGGTACGCCGTCCGCAGCGCCGACGTCGACACGGCGACTCCCGAAGATCCGGCGATGCTCGCAGTGGTCGGCGAGGCGGACGCGGGGGCTCGGGTGGTCGCCTCGATCGCCGCGGGAATGGCGATCCGGGTCACGCCCGGGGCGATCCTGCCCGCCGGCGCGGACCTGGTGATCCCGATGTCCTGGACCGACCGGGGTGTGGCGCGGGTGGCCATCAACCGGTCGGCGCCGCAGTGGTCGTTCATCCGGCGCATCGCCGAGGACGTGGCACCGGGGGAGACCGCGGTGTCGGTGGGTACGCCGATCGGCCCGGCCCAAGTGGGGTTGCTGGCGGCGGTGGGGCGGGAGCGGATCCACGTCCGGCCCCGCCCGCGGGTAGTGGTGGTGTCCACCGGCGACGAGCTGGTCGACGTGGGGATCACTCCCGGGGTGGGCGAGATGGCCGACGTGAACAGCTACGCGCTGGCCGCGGCGGCCCGGGACGCGGGAGCGGAGGTGTATCGCGCGGGCATCGTGTCCAGCGACAAGCGCCGGCTCCTGGAGACGATGGAGAGCCAGCTGCTGCGCGGCGACCTGTTGGTGATCAGTGGCGGGTTCGGGACCGGATCCTTCGATGTCGTGCAGGAGGTGTTGGGCGAGCTGGGGGACATGGACTTCGCGCGGATCGCGATGAGTCCGGCTGCGGCGCAAGGCTTCGGGCGGCTCGGGGTCCGGAACGTGCCGACCCTGTGCGTGCCCGGCGATCCGGTGAGCGCCCTGGTGAGCTTCGAGGTGTTCGCCCGGCCGGCGATCCGGCTCATGTTGGGCAAGCGGCAGCTGTTCCGGCGTACGGTCCAGGCGATTTCGGGCGCCGACCTCGACTCGCCGGCGGGGCGGCGGCACTACCGACAAGGTCGGATCTACCGCCACCCCGACGGTGGCTACATCGCGGAACCGGTGGGAGACACCGGAACTCACCTGTTGCACGGGATGGCCCAGGCGAACTGCCTCATCGTGCTCGGGGAGGACGCGACGCACGTGGCCGCCGGTGACCCGGTCACGGCGATGCCGCTGCTCATCACGACCTGATGCCCGGCCATCCCGGCTGGCCCGCGCGGCTGGTGTATGGCCGAGTTGCGTTGCGTCCCTTGCGTTTTCGTGACGCCGCACGGTGGAGCGAGCTGCGGATGTCGAACGAGGCGTGGTTGACGCGGTGGGAGCCCTCCTCACCGTACGGCTGGCGGGAGCGGCACACGCGCTCGGCGTACCGGTCGATGTTGCGCGCGGTCCGGCAGCAGGCGCGGTACGGGACCACGCTGCCGTTCGGGATCGTGTACGACGAAGCGCTCGTCGGCCAGCTGACGGTGTCGAACATCAGCCGCGGGGTACTGCGCTCTGCCCACGTCGGCTACTGGGTGGATCAGGGGCACGCCGGGCGAGGGGTGATGCCGGTGGCGCTGGCGCTCGCGGTGGACCACTGCTTCGCCGCGGTGGGGTTGCACCGTGTGCAGGCCGACATCCGGCCGGAGAACGACGCCAGCCGGCGGGTGGTCGCCAAGCTGGGCTTCCGGCACGAGGCGAACTACCTGCGCTACCTGGATATCGACGGCGCCTACCGGGACCACATGGGCTTCGCCTTGACCATCGAGGACGTTCCCGGCGGGATGCTGGCCCGGGTCCGGCCGGCGTAGACCTACCGGGCGCTCGACGTTGCCGGCGATATGTTCGACAAGCAGCCTAGAGTGTCGAGCATGGGCAGGACCATCACTGTTCGGCGGTTGCAGCGGGAGACCCCCGCAGTTCTGCGCGAGCTCGAAGCGTCGGCATCGTCGATGATCATCACACGCGGTGGCGTGGAGGTGGCGCGCATGGTCCCGCTCAGTCCGGCCGAGCGCTTGTGGCGGTCGTGGGTGCGAGAGCAAGGGGGGGATCCGGACGATCCTCGCTACCGCCGCCGCGCGGACGCCGCGCCGCATCCCGCCCGAGTGGGCGGAACACTCTCCGACGCGCTCGCCGAGCTTCGGGAGGAGGAGCGGTGATCTATCTGGACTCCAGCGCCATCGTCAAGTTGATGATCGCCGAGTCCGAATCTCCTGCGCTGCACGCGGTGCTGGTCGGCGAGGAAGCGCCGGCGTGCTTCACCTCGCAGCTCGCCGTCACCGAGGTCATGCGTGCCCTGCACGCCAAAGGGGAGACCACCCTGGCCGACGGCGTGGCAGCCGCAACTGGAAGCTTGCCCGTCCCCGGCCAAGCCATCCTCACCCGGCCGGCCATCGAGAACACCTTCGCCGCGGCCGGGGGGCTCCGTCCCGGTTCGGCCTTGCGCAGCCTGGACGCGATCCACCTGGCTACAGCGCAGACGGCCGGTGACGCCCTCACAGCCGTGATCACGTACGACGCCCGCATGGCAGACGCGGCACGGGCGATCGGTCTGAGCGTGTGGTCGCCGGACGCGATGCCGCAGGGCGGCGCACCGGCCTGACGGTCGAAGGCCGGTTGCGGCGGATCCACGCGACACACCGGCGTACATCCCTTTCGGTCCCGCCCTGCCCGCCTACCGTGATCGCGGTACGTGACGGATGTGACGGGAGGGGCGAATGGGCTCGGGGATCCTGCTGGCCGTTCTGGTCGGGCTGTGGATCGTCGTACTCGTGCCCATGGTCTTGCACCGAGGCGGTGCCGATGCGGCGGCGACGAGCGAAGGGATGGGCTCGACCATGCGGGTACTCCACCGTCGGGGGACGAAGGCCGGCCTGACCGAGAGCGCCCTGGAGAAATTGAAACGGCCGTTGCGCGACCCCCTGGTCGAGGCGGATGTGGTGGCCCGTCGCCGCCGGACCTTGGCCGGACTCATCGGGCTCGCTGTGCTGTGGGCCGTTCTTGCGATCTTCTACCGCTCGTACTTCTGGACGGCGCAGATCGCGCTGGACCTCATCGTGTTCGCGTACATCGTCTACCTGCGCCTGGAGGCGCAGCGGGAAGCCGAGCGCCGCGACCGGCGGGCCGTGCGCTTCGCCGAGCGGCCGAGTGGACCGAGGCCGCCCTCGCGCCGGTTCACCACCCGCCGGCCGACGTTCTCCGACGCAGACGTGACGGCCCCGATCCCGCGCGTGCCGACCGCCAAACCGGCTCCGGCCCGGTCCGGCTGGACGCCGAATCCGGTGCCGGTCCCGACGTACGTCAACAAGGCGACCGCGCCTCGTCGGGCTCACCAGCTGGATGAGCAGCTGGTGAGCATCGACGACGACGACCCGCAGTTCGCCTCGTTCGAGGAGTGGCACGGGAAGCGGGCGGTCGGCGACTGACCCGCGGTCCGGTATCGTGGCGACGATCTCGGGAGCACCCCGGGGCTGTGGCGCAGTCCGGTAGCGCACCTCGTTCGCATCGAGGGGGTCAGGGGTTCAAATCCCCTCAGCTCCACCACAACACCGGTGTAGGTCAACGCTTGTGCGAGAAGTGTCATCCACCGTGCCGTGGCTTGACCCCCGTTCGACCCCGAAACGAGACGTCATATCCCGGCAAGATCTGACACTGGGAGGCACGACGCGAGACAGGACGGCAGCCCGGCGCTTGGCTGAAGTCGTCCTGGGAGGGTGCGTGTTGGGTCGCCATAGACCTTCTATCGGTTGTCGACGCGCGGCAACGTCCCTGCAGTCGTCGCCAATCCCTGGGGTGTGCCGACGATAACCAACGCGACCTACGTCTCGGGGCTCTCAAGGCGGTAGCGGGGGTTCGAATCCCCTCGGGGCTACACACAAAAGGCCAGGCCACGGCCCTCACCACCGTCGTGACTCATGATCAAGCGGCGATCTTGACCACGGTTTGACCACACACTCAACGGTACCGAGCGACATGATCCGAGCTGCGACAGGCGGGGGCGGCATGTCGATGTTGTTCCGCGGACTGGTCTCGACGTTCACGCAAGTTCAGGAAGCGCCGCGCCTCAGGTCGCTGCTCACGGCGGGGCCCGAGGTTCGGGCGCCCGATGTCGGCGACCTCGGCGAGGAGTGGCGGCGAGTGCGGGGCCTAGCTGGTGTCGGTCGCGATCGTCGTAGACGTCGGCGGCCATCTCGGCGCGGGCCCTCGCCACTCGGCGAAGGTCGGTACGTCGTGGGCCGGATCTCGCCAGCCGGGTCGACGGCGGCCCAGGGTTGCGATCCAGGCGGCGAGCCCCGGTGCGGGCGGGCGCGCGGTACACGGCGGGGGAGGGCGGTCAACGAGCGGGCGGCGTCCAGAAGGGTACGCGTGGTCTGCGGCCTGATAAACGGTAGCCCGCCACGAGTAGGCCCAGGCCCGCGCGGGGAGGGCTGTCGGTGACCTGCCCGACCCAGCCGGCGGTTGCAGCGGTAGTGACTGATGGCAAACGCCCTCGAATTGGACCGGCCCCGATAGCCACAACAGCCCGCTGACTGTCCCTTGTACGCCACGCTCCACGCCGGCTGGACAGGGTCACGGTAGCCCCGCAGGCAGGACAGCGCGGTAGCTCGCATCAGGACGAGGTGTTCCATGCTCGCCCGGGTTGAGCAACTCCGCGTTGAGGCCCTCCGATTGCGGGAGTTCCGTATCGTCGGTGGGTGCCATGTCCCACGGTGTCGGTGCCCCACCTCCGTCGGGCGTGACCGGCTCCAGCGGATCGACCAGGATGCCCCATGCGAGTCGCTGCCCAACCTGTTACTGATGACATCGCCACGGTCACCGCCCCGCCGCCCCGGACCGAGGGCAGGATGCAGATGTTCTAGGTAAGGCATCGCCCTCCCTTGGCTCGCGGCCTTTGAGATCGTTGCGGCGCTCCAGGCCGACAGCCGACTCCCATCTCCTAGTTAGTCCCGCGCAAGACGTAGAGCGGTTCACGCGGCGACAGAAAACTCTTCCGGCGGATCTGTTGCGCGACCGGTCGAGCCGCTGATGGCCGCGAGGACCGGCCGCCAAGGGGCTGCGCTCCGCAACCACCACGGCCATCGCCGCCCTCGGCGACGAGCGGTCAGCATGCCTCGAGCCGACCATCCGCACCGCACGCTCCGCCACTCCGGCGGGCAGTACTCGACGTCTCGCCACGACGGGCATCTTGAACTCCGGAGCCGTTCTTGACTCGGCCGACCGTTGGGTGAGACGGCCTGCGCGCTAGTTCATCCCTGCTTCCGGGAGTTGGGCCGCCGGCCGGGGCAGGATGATCCGATGGCCATGGATGCGGCGTACTGCCCCTACGACATCGCGCCGTTATCGGCTCTGGCCGGCGCCCGCGCCGCGAGTAACCAGACACCGTTCGGGGCTCTGCACTGGGTTGCCTTCGGGCCGCTAGACAACCAGCCCGTCACCGTGATGGTTCACGGGGTCAACGACGACGGCGACACTTGGTACCCCCTGCTGTGCGCCGCCCGGGCCGCGGGTGCGGACCTTGGCAGCGTCCTGGTGGTCGACTTGCCGGGCTTCGGGCTCTCGCGGGGCGCGCAGCCCGTGCTGGACCTCGTGTCTGTGGGTGACGCGTTGCTGAACGTGGCGACCGGCTTGGGGGCTGGTGCGCTCCGACTGGTCGGGCACTCCATGGGCGCATTGCTCGTGGCCGATCTGGCCCTGCGCCACCCCAGCAGGATCGCATCTGTCCATCTTGTGGCGGGGCCGTACTACTCAGTGCTCGACGTGCTAAGCCGCCGGGCGGCCAGTCGTGAGGCGCTGGTGGCCAGCGCGATCTACCGCGCGATGTACGCCATGTCGCTGACCGGAGGGCCTGGGATGGCCGTTGCTCGCTTCGCGGTGCGGCATGGGCTCGGCCCTCTCGCTTTTCAGGGGCTAGCGGCCCACCCTTGGTCGCTGCCCCGCTCGATTCTGGAGCACTTTGTGTCTGGCATGCGTCCCCGGTCGTTTCGGGCCGCGGCACGGAACGGGCGGCGCTATCCGAACGGCCTGACGCTCGCCGGCGTGGCCCAGCCGGTGTGGGGAGTCTACGGTGCGGCAGACCGGCTGGTACCGGGCGCGGACTGCGCTCGGCTGCTGGCCGACGTTCCCACCGCCCGAGTGTGCGTCCTACGGGATGCCGGTCACCTACCACACATCGAGCAGCCGGGAGCGGCCCTACGGGCTCTCGGCCTCATCTGACGCCGCGACCCGTGGTGGCAGAACGTCGCTGAGGGCATGCACCCACGCGGCGTCCCGCCAGTAGTCGCTGTGCTTACGCAGCGGTGCCGGGTCGGCCAGTGGGATGTCCTCGGCCGGCAGAGGTGGGTCGGGCAGCTTCCAGTCGGCGCCGTATTCGATCCAGGTGCCCTTCACGTTCCGCGCGACGTCCCCGATCCCGGGACTCGGTTGGTGCAGGAACGCCCGGGCCCCACTCGAGTGCCGCTTCCAGCTCAGAACCGGGCCAGCCATGTAGTCGGTGTCGCGGTAAAGGTTGCGCCACCGACCGCCAAAACCCTGGTAGAGCAAGGTGATCGTGTCGATGTTGACGTAGGCCGGAAAGGCTCGCGCGAAGAGCAGCTGCAGCTGGGAGCCGTAGGTCAGCAACCCGACTCCGGGTCCGGGCTGCGGACTCGGTCGGTCGACCAAGGCGGCGAAGCACAGCAGGCTGCCCTGGCTGTGGCCGCACAGCACCACCCGCTGGTCGGCCTGGGCGTTGGTCGCCTGCTGGAGCCTCTCCCGGATGTCGTTCACGGCGCCCTGCGAGTAGGCCACCGGGACCAACGGATGGGCCGATCGCGGCCAGAACGCGATCACGTCCCACAGCACGTTGAGGGTTCTCCGCTTGTCCTGGCTGAGCACGGCAGTTCGGCCGAGCAGGACCAGCCGGGCAGCCAGCAACGCCAAGACTGTTCCGCCGAGGCCGACGAAGAAACTGGCCCCCCCACCAAAGCCTCTGCCACCGGCGAACTCGATGGGTGGCCACTGCTCCAAGCTTCGCGCCCAGTCCTCGACGAACGGCACCTTCTCCACGACACTCGGCCAGCTCGGGCGGAGCGCGACGATCGAGGTAAGTGACAAGAGAATGCCGAGCAGGGCGAACCCAATTAACACGGGCACCAGACGGTTCTTTACGCGCGCGTCCCAAATCGCCTTGCCTACTGCAATCCGCCAATGCCCCGGCAGCCCAACCTGCGCATCCGCGAAGTCAGCTTCCGCCTTATCCGCCGCCGCCTTCCAGCCGTAGTGCCGGTAAACCAATCCTAGGAGTGTGGCCAACCCGACGAATGCCGCTGTGATGCCCCAAGACTGGACGATGGCCCGGAGCAACTCTGGTGGCTGGACCTGCGACGTCCCACGGTTCAGTAGGTTCGCCACTCCGACCACGAACGCCCCGACATACCCAACACCCAAGAAGACGCCAACCGAAGCAACGAGGTAGGCGGCCATCCCACCAGCGAAGGGCCGAAACGCCCGTTCCGACGTCCGCCGGCCGCGCACCGCAAACGCCAGCACGGCGTTCGCAACCAACAGGACAATCATCCCGGTGACCGTGACGATCATCACCGCGTACGCCGCCTGGTCCACCAGGGGATACGTCCCCGTCGAGTGCTCAGGTGGATTGGAGTACAGGAGCCATGCGGCGGCGGCTAGCAGGAAACTACCGGCCCCAACCGCCAACCAAGCCACGAACCGGCTGGCCGAATGAATACCACTCCGGGCGCGCTGCACCCATAGTGAGCGATAGGCGATCGACGCAGAGTGCCCCGGATCGCCCAGTATCGTGACCACTACCAGAACGGCTGCCAGCAAGATGAGGGCGGCACCGAACCCGCGCTCGGCCCAGCTGTCATTGTCCTGCCGGCCGGGTGCGAACCCGAGCAGTGCCGCCAGTCCAAGGCCCATAGCCGCATGAAGCCGCCGAAGAGTAGGAGCATCGCTGTCGCCCTCGAAGAAGCCGGACTGCATGAAACCGGAAGCCCGGTCCTCCTCGTCCGCTGCGGGGGGCGCTGACGTCGTCTTCCTGGTCCCCTCCTTACCCAGAAGCAAGAGCACCCCGATCACAACTACCGGGCCGAGCAGCGCAAGGGCCGGCGCCGACCGGACCAACCAGTCGAGCAAACCGGGCAGCGGCGCCCAAAGGGCCGCCAACCAGTCCAACCAGTCCGGCCAGTCCGGTGTCACAGCGAGCCCCTGCCAAGCCAGCAGGTCCATGGTCAGCACGGCCGCAGTCAGCACGAGCAGTGTCGTCAGTGCCAGTCCGATCACCCGCAGCGCCGCGCCCGCCACCGTATGGCTCGCGCGGGCGTACCAGTTCGAGGACTTCCCGGGCGGCTCCAGCATGAACTGCGCCGTATTCACGATGCCGAATGGCGCCAGCAACAGCCACAACGCTTGCGTCCACGAGCCTGACGTAAACCCACCCCAGTGGTACGCCTCGAGAATGTGCCAAGGGGGCGTTTCCCTCTTGCCGTCGTAGACGGGCAGCAGGCGACCGTCGCCGTCGCTGACCACCAGCGGCTGACCGCTGTCGTTGACGGGGCGGAAGAGGCGGCCCCGATACCTCGGCGCGTCGATCTCGGCAGCGCCGGGGTTGCTCACCTGTGTCACCCGGTCGCAAGCGAGCATGCTCTCCGGTGCGGTTCCGCTCACACCGTGCACGCGCAGCTCCAACCACGGTTCCGACATGGCAGCTCCCAGACCTCGGAGGTGGTGAGGGGGAACATAGATGACCAGCCGAGGTGGGCACCAGACTGTGCCGGGCCGGAGGAACGACTACTGCGACACCACGTCAGGAAGTCGCGACCAGACCGACAGTGCGGTTCAACCCGTCAGTCCAGCTGACCTGGACCCCGTCGGGGGTGGTCCGTGGCGGTGGACGCCGACTTTGTGGTGGTCGGCGCGCCGGGCTTCGGCGAATATATCGCGGAGGTAGGGCATTGGTCTTCAAGCGCTCGGCGGGGACCGTGTGGACGAATGAAGCAGAACTAAGTCCAGACGTGGCACCCTACGAAGAAGCGCACTTCGGTGAATCTGTCGCGATTGACGGGGCGGTGGTGGCGATCCCAGCTCCCGGTTCCTACGTGAATGCCTGCTACCTGTTCACGCCCTGGGCGACCGGCTGGAGGCGCGGCGCTATCCTGACTTTGCCCAGCGAAGAGGGTGGTGAAGGGTTCGGAAGTTCGGTAGCAGTAAGCGGCCGGTCCGTGCTGGTGGGGGCACCCTATGACTCGACCCCCGCCGGTGACGGCGCTGGGTCTGCGCACGTCTGGACGATAACCAGGTTTGTGAGGTGATGACCTCGTTCTAGGACTGCCCTGAATGGGCGCAGTGGGGTGCGATGGCGAGGACTCGGCGCTGTTAGGGTGCCAAGGCGAAACCCCGGCGATATGGCCGAGGCCAAGGATCGCTCCGGTGTCTTCGAACACAAGCCCACGGGAGTTGAGAGACCTGTCCATCGACACGAGGCGGCTGTGACCTCAGCACCGTGGGATCCGCTCGTCATCAGGGAGCGTCTAACCTCTGAGCGCTTGCGGTCCTATTTCGAGGACGCGGGTCAGGATCTTGATCAGGCCTCCGGCTGTACGCCTGGAACAGGGAGGTGTCCGGCGCCGAGCTCACGGCCGGCGCCATGGTCGAGGTCATCCTCCGCAATCGCCTTGACGAGCAACTGGCGATGTGGGCCGCCCGGCGTCCTGGCCGGTCTTGGCTGGACCTCGCAGCGTTAGATGGCCACGGGCTTGAGGACATCCCGAAAGCGAGGTCCAGGGCGAGCCGCGGCGGACGCGACGTCGAGGTGCGCGGCCAGGTCGTTTCCGAGCTGTCCTTCGGATTCTGGCGCTACCTGGTCGCCTCGAGGGACCTGACCTCGTGGTGGATCCCGTCTCTTCACGCGGCATTTCCGCTGGGTCACGCAGACCTGCGACAGCGTCGTTCCAACGTCGAGGCTGCCCTGCAGAAGCCGCTCTACGTCCGTAACCGAGCGGCGCACCATGAGCCGATCCATCGCCGCAACTGGATGGCCGACGTGAACGCAGCTGACGAACTGCTGGGCTGGACCTGCCAGGACTCCCAGCTCTGGGATCGCAGGCTCAATCGACGCTCGCGTAGATCGTCTCCCGGAAGCCGATGCGCCTTGCCCAGGTCCGTCACTGTCCCTCAGGCTGCGTGAGGTCGTGGGCCAACGCAACGATCCGTCGTTTGGCGGCGCGCAGCTGAGCCTCACGGGGGACTTGGACGCGATGCGTTCCAGGATCGCGGAGCTGGAGGCGGATAACGCGCACTTGCGCGGGATGCTGAAGATCTCGGAGCAGAAGGGCAAGCTCCCGGGTGCGACACCGACGGTGATGTTCGATGCCGCGCCTGGGACGGTCACGGTGGCGTCGGCCGCGCGAGAGAAGGTCGCGCTCTACGCGGCCCTGTTCCGGGCGCGCAGTGACGTGTACGCGGTGAGGCGGCGGCCGAGGGGACTGCTCTCGCCGGCGCCCAACCCCCCCTCCGTGGCAGACGGCGGCCCACGCTCCCGGTGTATTGCCGGATGACGGACAGCCCTCCTCGAGAGCCTGACCTCCGATGATGGAAAGCTATCGAAGGCCAGCCGTTCCCCGAGGACTTCGACTTCGAGCACGCCCGCGGCCCCGAACGCGAGCTAATCGCCCACCAGGGCGGCCGGACTTCGTCGCTGGCCCGCGACAATGTGGTCTTCCTCGGGCGCCTCGCGCAGCGTTGGCGCCTTCAGCGGCCGGGTCTGGTAGGCGGCCCCGGCCGCGGTGTCGCCGCCGAGGTCATCGTGGCCGGCATGAGGCCGCCCCGCCCCGGCTCGGTCAGGCCCAGGGCGGTGTCGTAGTCGGCCAGGCGGCGGATTTGCACCTCAGGCTCGGTCGCCGGGCGCCACCCCGATCCGTTCGGCTCGAAGCCGCTCGGCGGGCTGCAACCGGAATGCTCACGAACCCGCAGCCAGGAGAGTGACACGGCGACACTGTGCGACGGGTGCCGTCGTCGGCGTGTACCGAGGCAGCCCTGCTGCGGCGGGCGTGCCAGTCGTGGTTTACACAACGAAGAATGATCAGGCGGTGGTCGCCTGTGACCCGCGCAGGCACCCCTAAGGTCGCGATTTGCGGCTGTAGGAGCAGGCCAGCACCGTACTATACGTGCGAGTCGGTGCCAGCTACAGCACTCTGGAGGAGGGTATGAGGCTTTGCGTGTTGAGAACGGTGCCAGTTTGGGCTGGACTCGCTCTATTTACCATTACCTCGACGGGGTGCACCCACATCGTGCAAGGCAGCGGTTCGCCGCAAGTCACAGTGCAAGGGCCCCTCGAGAATGGATACATTCTAACCCTTATGGAGGAGCTCGCAGGCGCAAGTCGAGTGATCGTACCAGGGCACGAATCACAATTGATCGAACTGGGATACTTCGCGTGCACTAGCTTCGACGCTGGCAGCATGGAAACCGACGCGTTCGAAGGAAGTGAGACACGACGGTTTGTCGGGTCTTCGCCGCTGAGGGTGGTTCGGTGACGCGCCGAGGGCGGGCGGTTCGACGGTAGGGAGGGCCGGGGCCTTCAGGATTC
>Ga0183260_10001039_pt1 | contig 23588 bp, 17 predicted proteins | sample AntDrymUQ4972206_2_FD_129768 | JGI IMG/M metagenome (GOLD analysis project Ga0183260, IMG submission 129768) | Polar desert sand microbial communities from Dry Valleys, Antarctica - metaG UQ497 (22.06) (version 2) (version 2) | ecosystem: Environmental > Terrestrial > Soil > Desert | place... | reverse complement strand
AGATTGCCATATTTAGTCTCTGAGATCCCTCGTCCCTCGGGATGACAAAACAAATCCTAATCGAAGTCTTCAAAGCCTTCATTTAATCCTAAACCTTTTTCCTGAGCAAATGAAGACACTTTTTGTACAAATGAAAAATCGCGAATAATTCCGGTTACCTTGTTTATATCGTCTGCAAAAATTCTGTCTTCTTCTGCAAATGATACATAGCGTCTTACATAGTCATGAGCAAACTCCAGCACCGGACTACTTTTCAGAGGACTTCTGAATTCTATAGCCTGGCATGCAGTCAATAATTCAATTGCTAAAATGTATTCAAGATTGTCGAGCACACGTGACAGTTTTCTTCCACTTATGCTGCCCATACTTACATGATCTTCCTGCCCAAGTGAAGTAGGGATACTGTCTGCGCTTGCAGGAAAACAAAGCGTTTTGTTTTCAGTAACTAAGGCCGCGGTCGTGTATTGCGGAATCATAAATCCGCTGTTCAATCCTACATCTTTCATCAAGAGAATAGGAAGGCCCCACTTTCCTTCTAACAATAAATAACTTCTCCGGTCTGAAATGTTACCGATCTCTGCCGCTGCAAAACAACAATAGTCCAATGGCAACGCTAAAGGTTGCCCATGAAAATTCCCGCCACTGATCGTATCTTCTTCACTAAACACTATGGGATTATCGGTAACGGAATTCAATTCTATTTCGGTTAATTCCTTCAAATGAAGCCAAGCATTTCGTGAAGCTCCATGCACCTGTGGCATGCAGCGCAAAGAATAGGGATCCTGCACACGGCCACAATCTATATGGCTCTGCATTATTTCTGAATCGTTCAATAACAAACGTAATCGCTGTGCTACCAGTTTGTTTCCGGCGAAAGGACGCAGTTCATGTAATCTTTCATCGAAAGGCGCTTTGGTTCCGGTTAACGCTTCGAGGCTCATGGCGCCGATGATGTCGGCAGCTTCAAGACAATTGTGCATTCGCTGCACCGCTTTGATGGCATAGGATAAAATGAATTGTGTACCATTAATCAGAGCGAGGCCTTCTTTAGGTCCCAACTTTATTGATGACATTTCAAATTCCTGCAATACTTCCGGTGTCTTTTTTCTTGCACCTTTATAATACACTTCTCCCAAACCAATTAAGGGCAAAAACAGATGTGCCAATGGTGCTAAATCACCAGAGGCACCGACGCTTCCTTTTTCCGGTACAATGGGAATAATATTATTTTCTATATGCCAAAGTATTCTTTCTAATGTGGTCAATTGCACTCCTGAATATCCTTGTGCCAATGCATGCACTTTGGTTATGAGCATAAGTTTTGCTATTTCCGGGGGAACAGGATCACCTACGCCTACACTATGACTTTGCAATATTTTGTATTGTAATAAAACAGCATCTTCTTCACTTATCTTTTTATTTGCAAGGATGCCAAAGCCGGTGGTGACCCCATAAACCGTAGCGCCTTTATCTGTCATGGCCTGCACTGCCTGTTGGCTGTTCTTTATCTTATTCTGAACATCTTCAGTAAGCGCTCCGCTAATAATGCCGGCAGCTATGGCTAAAGCTGTTCGACTGGTTAAATTGTCTTTTCCGTAGGCAAAAGTTTGTTGCATCATGCAGAGCTAAAAATACGTTTTATCCTGAACGAACAATCATTCGGCAAGCACTGTGATAATATTAGAGATGCCCAAAGTATTGCAAAAAAGTAACAGAGATTTCTTCGTTAATTATCTTCGCTTTTATGGATTTGTATATCGTACTGCTGACATTCATAGGCCTTGCTGCATTCGGTATGGCCTGGATGCCGGCTATCACCCGCAAAACGGGGATATCTTACTCAATCATTTATGTATGTGTGGGTATCCTGATTTATCAATTTTTCCCTGATGTATTTCCTAATCCTGACCCTGTGACAAATAATGATCAGGCAATGCGCTTAAGTGAAATGGTGGTAATCATTTCCTTAATGGGAACAGGAATTAAAATAGACAGGCCATTTTCTCTTAAAAATTGGGCTACTCCCATTAAATTGATTTTTATAGCGATGATGATTTGCATTGCGGCAGCAGCTTTTTTGGGATTTAAGTTTTTGGAGTTTGACCTTGCTTCCGCTGTACTACTCGGCGCCGTGTTAGCTCCCACTGATCCTGTTTTAGCTTCTGATGTACAGGTTGGCCCACCTAATGCAGGTAGAAAGTCCGAAACAAGATTCTCATTAACCGCAGAGGCGGGTTTAAATGATGGGATGGCATTTCCATTTACATGGCTTGCCATTGTGCTGGCGGTGGGTGCTGCCGGCGAATCCAACAATTTAATCAATTGGTTTGGATATCACTTGTTGTATAAACTTATTATTGGTCTAGTTGTGGGATATTCTCTTGGAAAACTGGTAGGATACCTTGTATTCCGGGTGTCCGAAAAACTTAAATTTCTTAAAACCAAAGATGGCTTCCTTGCTATTTCACTTACTCTTGTAGTATATGGTGTAACAGAATTACTGCATGGGTATGGCTTCGTTGCTGTTTTCATCAGCGCTTTTACACTGAGGCATTTTGAGAAAAATCATGATTATCATGATGAGCTTCATTCATTTACAGATCAGGCGGAACGATTACTGGTGGCTGTTTTACTAATACTGTTCGGCGGCAGCCTGGTGGGTGGCATATTGAATGCTTTAACCTGGAAGATGGTGGTCTTTAGTTTGGTTTTTTTATTTATCATCAGACCTGTCGCCGCGTATATATCTATCGCATTCTCTAAATTTCACATTAAGGAAAAACTGGCCATAAGCTTTTTTGGGATCAGGGGAATGGGTTCTGTTTTTTACCTGGCATTTGCTTTCAAAGAAATGAAATTTGAATATGTACGGGAGCTTTGGGCCATTGTAGCATTTACTATTCTTATATCAGTTATCATTCATGGCATCACAGCCACACCAATTATGAAGCATCTAAAAGAAAATATAGAAAGAGGGGTCGTTTCAGATTGATCTAAATTAAGTAAAAAAGCCGTTCAGGCTAAGCTCTGAACGGCTAAGTTAAAATTGAAATTCAAAGTGACCCGGATTGGATTCAAACCAATGACCCACAGCTTAGAAGGCTGTTGCTCTATTCAGCTGAGCTACCGGGCCGAACAGGGAGGCGCAAAGATAAAGGAAGTTTATTTTTTAGCACTGCACTTCGAAAAAGCATCAATAAATAACGGCAACCCTTCGGCTGCCGTTATTATTAATTAGATTAAATAAGCTTTTTACTTTGGCTGTTGAGCTGCATACTGACGCATGGAAGCTACTTTCCCATCCTTATTAAACTTCCATAGTTCATGTATGGCCGAAGTAGTTGTTTTACCCTGGCTGTCGGTATTTGTTTCTGTTCCCCAAATGGCAACCCAATCTTCATTACGGTCTGTACTCCGGATTGGAAGCCAGGCATCTACAGTACTTTTGACATTTGTTAATCCGCTGCGGTATCTGGAAACCATTGCTAATGAACTGTCTCTGCCTTTGAATAACATACCGTCAGAGGTCATGAAAGAAGCAGTATCTGCGTAATAATCCACATGCCTTTGAAAAGTGTTATCATCATAGTCTTTCCATAGCTCAAGTATTCTGGTGGCATGCATTGGATTTCCCATTACGAACTGCGATGAATAATCCGCCCTATATGGCATGGTACTCATCGTATTATTAGAAGTGGGCATGGTAGTCGTGGCAGTAGGTGTAACACCCTCTACTTTTAATTTTGCCGTATCGGATTTGATTTTCATCTCATCCGCTTCAGTTTTTATTTTCGTATTGCCATCTTTAGTTTTGGTTTCATCGCCGTCCGTTTTTATTTTAGTATTTCCGTCTTTGGTTTTTGATTCATCTCCATCCGTTTTTATCTTTGTATTACCGTCTTTAGTTTTGGTTTCATCGCCGTCCTTTTTTACTTTTTTATCCCCGTCTTTGGTTTTTGATTCATCTCCATCCGTTTTTATCTTTGTATTACCGTCTTTGGTTTTAGTTTCATCTCCTTCCATTTTTACTTTTTTATCCCCGTCTTTGATTTTGACTTTGTCGTCCTTCACTTTTGTTTTTTTAGCCTGTGCCTGTACATCTAAATGAACAAACAATAAAACCACTGAAAAAATTGTGAGCAATAAGCGTTTCATATTTAATAATTTATAATGTGAAATAATAATAAAAATTTGCCCTGTAAAAGATACTAATATTTTTTTATAGTAATTACCAGGAAATCTAATGTTTTATTATTACTTATCAAAAGACATAATCATTTTTTCGTCATATGAACAAAAAACATTACCTTTCGGCAAAAAGCTGAGATATGAAGTCAACATGGAAAGTGAAAAACGAAAAGGTTCTAACTGAGACAATTCACAACAACGAACAGGAAATTACCAGGATCAATAAATATATGAATGATTTCTTCACCACTGATGATGAGGTCCGGAAATTCCAGTCTAATATAGCATCCCTGGAAGCACAAAACAAGAAATTAGAAAAGATCGAAGCTTCTGACCTTAGTCCTGATGAAATAAAAGGATTAACTGCTGCCAATCTTCCACCTGCAGAAGGTTATTACAAAAAAAATAAAAAGAGTACGATCAAAATACCTTTCATGGACAAACCTGTAAAGGGGCAGTCTAAATTGAAACATGCCATCTGGAAGCTTACGCTTAATGAATGGCAGTATGTTGGTTACGAATAATGCTTATCTGATTTTCATTCACTTTTATTCAGCCCTGAAAATTTATAAATTTTTTCAAAGCAAGCAGGTTGATGGATGTAAAGATTGAAAAATCGTGGAAAATAATTTTAAAAGAAGAATTTTTAAAGCCTTATTTCCACGATATAGTAAACCACATCAAAACTGAAAAGGAACAAGGCAAAACCATTTATCCGCCCGGATCATTAATTTTTCATGCTTTTGAAGCCACTCCTTTTGATCAGGTAAAAGTCGTGATTCTCGGACAGGATCCCTACCATGGACCCAGACAGGCGCATGGCTTAAGTTTTAGTGTTCAACGGTCTGTATATCCTCCACCTTCTCTTGTTAATATATTTAAAGAACTTCATGAAGATGTCGGTATGCTCATTCCTGCACATGGAGATTTAGAAAGTTGGGCCCGGCAGGGGGTACTGCTTTTAAACGCATCCCTTACTGTACGGGCCGGCGAACCGATGAGTCATTCTAAAGTAGGATGGCAACATTTTACAAATGCTACCATAGAAAAAATATCGGATCAAAAGAAAAATATTGTTTTTATACTGTGGGGGAAATTTGCACAGGATAAAATGATATTAATAGATGGAACAAAACACCTTATACTAAAATCGGCGCACCCTTCCCCGCTTTCAGCAACAAATGGATTTTTTGGCTGCAGACATTTTTCAAAAACAAACGAATACTTAATGAAGCATGGCCTCGATCCTATAGACTGGACAATTTAGATTTGGATGGAAATTATTAAAAATATATTGGGGAGAATTTTTGCACTGTGGGCCATCATTGTTTTTGCTTTCACTATGCTTCTGGTAGTCATTCCTGCATGGCTTGTTGGTTTTTGGCCTGAGCCAAAACGTTCTCATTTGATATTTCCAATTTTCCGGGCCTGGATGAGTCTTTTTTTTATAGGCACAGGTGTACGTCGTCGGTACCATGGGAAAGAGCATTTTAAAAAAGGAGAAACTTATGTTGTGGTTTGTAACCATAACTCATTTATGGATCCACCCCTTTCAAGTCCTGGAATTCCATATACTAATAAAACCATTGCAAAAAGTGAAATGATGCGGATACCACTTTTTGGGATAATTTATAAAAGAGGAAGTGTATTGGTAAATCGAAAAAGTGATCGTGATCGCAAGGAAAGTTATATAAGAATGAAAGAAGTATTGACTATGGGTATGCACATGTGCATATACCCGGAAGGTACCCGCAATAAAACAAATGAACCTTTACAACGCTTTCATGATGGCGCTTTCAAACTTGCTGTAGATTCCGGAAGATCTATTATCCCCTCTTTACTGTTCAATACCCGGAAAGTACTGCCTCATAATAAATCATTTTATTTCTGGCCACAAAAAGTTGAAATGCACTTTCTTTCTCCTGTAGAAGTAGTAGGTAAAACGCCGCAGCAGTTGAAGACTGAGGTATGGGAAATAATGAAAAATTATTACGAAGTAAACGGAAAGAAATTGTAGGAGATTAAAAATTAGAAAATGTCCGGGTCCTGTTTACCCTCAGGTCTTGTAGTATAGAAGATTTAGGACTTATAGAAATATTGAAATAACTGTATTGACCCACAGGTGTAATATTTGCAGATAATTGCCAGCAGTGCATTTCCCGGTTAATGGACATAGTGAACGTTTGTAATTTTTGTGTTTTTACATCAAAATACCCATTGGTACTGAAGTTCCATTTTGGTGTAAGACTGAAGCTGCTGCGAAAATTAAGATTGGAATAAATAATGTTTTCAAATCCACTGAAATCCGCTTTCAATTGCCTGTTCAGGTTCAATGAAAAATCAAGACCAATATCCCATGGTATATTAAAATCTACAAACTCAGAAGGATTTCTGCGCATATAATCTGTCAGCCTTTGCTGGTCGGCAAGCAAAGCGGGATCTGAGATGACCTGCGAGGTTGGCCTTGCATTTGGTTTTTCAGGATCTCTGGGCTTACTTTTGAATTGTGTGGAAAGCGAGATACCAAAAGTGGTAACCCTTCCTGGTTTGAACCCATCACCCTTCCATTGATAACGATTGATACGGCGTCCAAAAGCATCTACCTGGTAAGGCGAAAGATTGACGTTCATATTCAAATTGATCTTATCAAACAAGGTGCTGCGTAATGAAGCTGTAAAGTCATTCAACTGAAAAGAATCCTCTAAAAAATTATAGCCGCTGTAGATGCTGAAACCATCAATAATTCTAATCTTTTTAATCGCAGCATCACCTGTATCTTTTTTTGAACGAACTTTCATCTCCAGGTTATTATCCACTCCAAAATTTATTCCACCAAAACGCCTGTTATTGAATCCACCTGTAAAAAGATTTCCGGAATATTGCGAATATTCCAATACACGGCCTGTGGTATCAAACTGCACTTTATCCCAATATTTACCTGCCATATTGGGAGTGTAAGAAAATCCAAAATTTGGTCGCATCGTATGTCGTAATGCGGTGATTCTTGAATTCTTGAAAAGCATGGTACCGTACAAAGCAGTATTAAAACTGATACCGGTAGTAAACTGCCTTGCAGTATAAAACCCTTTTTGCATCGTTGTATCCACCTTTTCCATTGAGGGGTTCCACTCAAGATCATATTTGCGCATGATCCATTGTTCCTGGTAGCCAATGCTGGGTGAAACAATAAATGGCCCTAATGGAGGGAGCGGAAGGTTGATAGGTACCTGGTGTGAAGCACCCCATTGCATAGTATCCAATGCTCTTTTGAAATCAAATGCTGTGTCGTAGAAAGAAAACTGATTTTTAAAAGCACCTGAATATCCAATACCTACTTTCTCAAACCATTTAGGTGCACCAACAGGTTCTTTGCGTTCAAAAGGATAAATAGTAGTAACCGAAAAACCAGCATCGGGTAGCCGTATATTCATCAGTCTTGTTGCATTGTTCTGATCGTGGTTGGCGCTGAGTGTAAGATTATATGGCTTGCCTATCCAGTTTTTAGAATAAGCAATAGAAGAACTCAATTGGTTTTGAAAGTTGCGGCGCGGGTCATTCGCAATAAAACGATTATACTTTGAAGAACCTGCATTTACATTTGCTGAAAAGTTTGTGCCCGGTCTTGCTTTCTGATCTACAGAATGATTCCACGAGATAAAAAACGTTTTTGTTTTATTATAATCCGGATCGTTTTTGAAATTAAACTTAGTATTCTGCAGTGTGAAATTTAATGCTCCGGCGTATCTGTACAAACGACGATATGATGGAGTGATATTAGCGCTCCAACTTCCATAAGAATATAAATTTCCACGAAGTGTGACATCTATATAATCATTGATCACATGGTAATATCCAAAACCTTCCAATCCGATACCGCGATCTTCAGTGACTGTAAAAGTAGTTTGCAATAAACCTGAATGCCGCCCTTTACTAAGCGGGTAATATCCAAATGGTAAATAAAGTGGTACGGGCACACCTTCAAACTCAGGATGCACAGCCCCTGTCACCGCCACTTTATTATTGATCACTTTCATTCTTTTGGCTTTGAAAGCAAAATGAGGCTCATCATAATTACAGGTAGTGAAACGTGCGTTATTTACAAAAAAGGTACTGCTGTTTATTTTTTTCATAGTCTCCCCCTGTACAAACATTTCACCGTCCTGTGTGAAAGTATTTTTCGTAAACCCTTTTTGTGTTTTGAAATTGAACTGAATGGTATCGCTTTCAAATTTGTTTTCCGCTTGTGAAAACCGTGCTCTTGTGCCTACCTGTCCACTACTATCCACATCATGAACAGCGGTAAGGATATTTGTTCTTTGATCTAATTCTACTTTTGGAGCAGTAAGGGTAATGTCTGTATAAATCGTTTGCGTTTTTCCGTAGAGTATTATTCTTTTGTCCATCGCCAATATTACACCGCTGTCTTCTGCAGCATATTCCACAGGTGCGTCAAGTGCGTCTTTAGACAACTTCAATGAAAAGGTATCCTTGCGTTGCAGAAGGGTATCCTTTATATCCCGTGTGGTATCTACATTTACCGAGGTTGTATCTCTTCTCACTGGAGCACTTTGTATTGGTAGTGAGGCCGGGGATTTTGGAATACCTGTGGGATTAGTAAGAGTGTCTGCTACGGGTAGTTTACGTGGGATAGTATCACTTGTTAAAGTGCTGTTTATTCCGGCCGCATGAATGTAGCTTGCATTAAAATTCCACGTTATTATACATAACAATGCTAAAGTTGTACTTGCATTGAAAAATGTTTTTAAACTAATTTTGTGGCAGCCAATCATAAGGGGAGAGTAAAACAAAAATAAGTTATAAGGTATCTAAGAATTTGTGAAGATTCCGTTAACCGATAACAAAGTCTAATATGATAAAAAAATTTCTTCTGACTATTTCATTTCTTTTTACAACGACTTTTCTTATTTCATTTAATAATAAAGAGATCCCTAATAGAGCTATCAAAACAATTATTATTGATGCAGGACATGGAGGCCATGATGTAGGTGCAAAAGGAGTATATTCTTATGAAAAAGATATTTGTCTTGCCATCGAAACAAAGCTTGCAGAAATAATGCGGAAACAATTTCCGGAAATACAAATTATAAGGACCAGAAGCAGTGATAATTTCGTGCACTTACACAAACGGGCCGATATTGCAAACCATAGCAAAGGAGAACTTTTTATTTCTATACATGTAAACGCAGCTCCTCCAGTTCAGCATAAAGAATTTACAGGCAATAAAACGGTTGTTAGTTATTCAGGTAAAGGAAAAAAAAGGAAAAAGATAACCCGGCAGGTACCACAATACCGTTATTATTCTACACCCAACCCTGCCAAGGGTACTGAAACATATATATGGGGCTCGCATAAAAATGAAGACAAAGAGGTGGCCTTGAGAGAAAATGCACCCATGCTATCTGAAGATAATTATAAAGATAACTACGGCGACATTGATCCAAACTCTCCCGAGTTCATTGCTTTGTCACTTTTGAAAACAAAACAATTTTTCAAAAGAAGCGCTACCCTATCCGGTATGGTAGAGGAGCAATTTATAAAAATAGGAAGAACGAGTCGGGGACAAAAACAACGAGGTGTTGGAATATGGGTGTTGCAAGCTACTGCTATGCCGAGTGTGCTTGTGGAAACCGGCTATATCACCAACCGTGCAGAAGAGGATTATTTGAATAGTAAAGATGGCCAGATGGAAATAGCCCAAAGCGTATCAAATGCCGTTCGTGATTATATTGCCTGGTTGTCTAAACAGCAAACAAACTCGCAGGCAACAACTTCTCATACAATACCAAATCAAAAAAATTCAGTAATGAATTTCCTTCAAAATGTGCACGAAGATGAAATGTTACGTAAGGGCTTAACAAAATAAGCTCTTCTTTATTTAGAACCACCAACCTCCATGACAGCCCCTATATTGATTAAAAGCACTTCTACGTAAAAAAATTATCGTTATTTTGGCGGGAATTTGCTTTTAGGGCAATTGAAAATAATAATGCATGAAGATTTCAAATGAAGCCAAAGTAGGCGTATTAGCAATAGTGGCTGTTTTGGTATTGGTATTCGGTTTTAATTTTCTGAAAGGCAAAAGCCTATTCAATAAAAAACCCACTCTATATGCCAGATTTTCAAAACTTGGATCGCTCGAAAAATCCAATATGGTTAAGATCAATGGCCTGCCCGTTGGTACCGTTTACGATTTTATACCGGCAGATAAGGAGGTAAACTCTATTATTGTAGAAATACATTTGACAAGGGATATAGATATCCCAACTAACTCTATGGCTTACATAGATGGGGCATTATTAGGTACCTCATTTATAAATATTGCGAAAGGCAACGGGAATGCTTACCTCCAAACCGGTGATACCATTTCTACTAAACTTGAATTGGGTCTGATGGAAGATTTAAAGACCCAACTCGCACCTACAATCATCCGTATAAACGAAACTCTTGATTCCGTTAAAATTGCAATTGGTGGCATCAGTACCATTTTCGATCCGGGTACAAAAAATAATTTGCAAACATTGATCGCAAGGCTTACTATTTCCTCAGCTCATATACAAGAACTATTGAATGCCCAATCAGGAGCGCTGGCTCAATCTTTAAATAATCTGAACTCAGTGACTGCCAACTTAGCGAAGAACAATGAAACCATTAATTCTTCTCTGCGCAATATAGAAGTAACAACAGGAAATCTTGCCAATGCCCGCATAAAAGAAACCATGGCTGCATTGGAAGGTACCATCACAGAGCTTAAATCTTCAGCAGCAGGGTTGCGTGGTACTGTAGATAAGATCAATAGTAATGATGGTACACTCGGTGCCCTTATGAACGACAGAAAACTATATGACCAGTTGAACAAGGCTGCATTGGGTCTTGAAATCTTACTTGATGATGTCAGACTTCACCCCAAACGCTACGTTAATTTTTCACTCCTTGGCGGCAAGCCGAAAGGAGACGCTATAACTTCGCCAGCAGTAAAAGACACTGTCCCCGGGCGAAACCAATGATTTATAGAATAACAATAATTCTTTATCTTTTTTTATTCAGCTTTTCTTCTTTTGCACAACCCGGCGATCCTTCCCAGGTCGTGGAAATATTGCCCGGCACACAAAGACAGATTTATAGAAAACTACCCGATGGCACAGAGCTGCAAATACTTGCGGGTACTGTGCGGTTGAAGCAAGGCAATTCATTATTTTATTGTGATAGTTGTGTGATCAATTCGAATGCAAATGTGTTTGAAGCTTTTGGTAATGTACATATCAACGATGATGATACAGCGAATTTATATGCAGGCTATCTAAGATATCTTACAGATAAAAAATATGCTTACCTCAAAAGAAATGTAAAGCTTACAGACGGACATGGTACCTTAACTACTAATGAACTTGAGTACGATCTCGTAAGCAGTATCGGCACTTATAAAAATGGGGGCCGGGTAGTCAATAAAAAATCTGTTATTACCAGTAAAGAGGGCATTTATTATGCAGATATAAGAGATGTATATTTCAAAAAAAATGTAGAACTTAATGATCCGGCTTATAATTTAAAAACGGACTCTATCCTTTATAATACGGAAACGCAGGTGGCCCGTTTCATTGCAGAGACTTTCATAAAAGACAGCAGCGGAAGGACGATCAGGACACGTGAAGGGTATTATGATATTAAAGGTGGCCGTTCTGAATTTTCGCAGCGCACCCGCATTATAGATCGCTCAATGATCATAGAAGGTAATGAGATAATAAATGATGATGTGTCCGGCACTGTACAGATAAGGGGTAATGGTGTATTGATTGATACGGCTCAGGGAGTAAATATTCTGGCCAATGAAATATTTGCCAATAAAAGAAAGGCAGCTTACATGGCTACCAAAAAGCCATTGATGATTATAAAACAGGAAAAAGATTCTATTTACATTACCGCCGATACACTTTTCTCAGCACGGCTCAGTGATCTGTATGAAACACCTCTTCCTGTAAGTAATACCAAACCAACAAAAAAAGCAAGTACAATAAAATCAAAAACAAACGATAGCACTGATCGTTATTTTGAAGCTTTTAGAAATGTGCGTATATTTTCTGATTCAATACAAGCCATCAGCGATAGCATGTTTTATTCATTTAAAGATTCTGTCTTTCGCCTTTTTGATGATCCTATAGTGTGGAGCAACAAAAGCCAGTTGACAGGCGATACCATTTATCTTTTTATCAAAAATAAAAAAGCTGACCGGGTAAGAGTATTTGAAAACAGTTTTCTTATAAGCGAGCAGGAAGCTGGAGTATTCAACCAGATAAAAGCTACACGAATGGATGGGTTTTTTCATGAGGGCATTATAGATTCATTGCGTGCTAAAGGCAGTGCAGAAACTATTTATTTTATACAAGACGAGGATAGCGCTTATACAGGTATTAACCAAACTTCCAGTGATGCTTTAGATGTATATTTTCAAAAAGGCGATTTGACTAAAATTGTTTTACGTAGCGCCGTAAAGGGTACGCTGTGGCCTATTACTCAAAAGACTAAGGGGGAAATGAGACTTAATGGTTTTCAATGGCGAGAAACGCTCCGACCTAAGACCAAATATGAGTTGTTTGAATAAAGCAGAGGATCCCTTCCTTATCAACTTTTTTTCAATTTTATTTTTTACATAAAGCAGCATTCCCGATTTCATTTTACTCTATAATAAGTAAATTCCTGTGACGCTATGCAGGAATTTGCGTTATCCTATAAATTTATTTTGCGATTATTGCGGATTTTAACTTTATTTTGATACGAGAGAAACTAATGATGCTTAAGAAAGAAAGACAGGCCTATATTTTACACCAGGTTAATCTTCACAATAAAGTATTATGCGTAGATCTCTGCCAGGATGTAAATGTATCTGATGATACGATCAGGCGGGATTTACAGGAATTATCTGAGGAAGGAAAAGTCATAAAAGTACACGGCGGGGCACTATCAAATTCTTTTCACAAAGGCAATCCATCATCGGAGCAGGTTTACGCTTATGTAAATAAAGGCATCATCGCACAGAAAGCAGCTTCATTGATACAGGAAGGCATGTTTGTATCTACCGGTGGGGGCACTACTATTACAGAATTGGCTAAAGCATTACCACAGGAGTTGACGGCAACATTTATTTCGGGAAGCATCTCTGCATTGATGGAATATATCAAGCATCCGAATATTGAAGTAATTTCAATTGGGGATAAAATTTCAAAAAATGCCAGGCTTGCGGTGGGCCCCGATGCGATAGCGAAGATCAGGCAGATCAAAAGTGATTTATGTTTTTTAGGAATTAACGCGATTGATCCGGTCTTTGGCGTATCAGATAATGACTGGGAAGTGGTACAAATCAAGAAAGCGATGATCGAGTCGGCTAAAAAAACAGTTTGCCTTACCATTTCTGAAAAGATCAATACACTGCAGCCGATAAAAGTTTGTGATTTGGAAAATATAGATATGCTGATTACGGAATTACCGGCAGATGATCCCATGTTAAGACCTTATGTAGATGCCGGAATAACTGTATTGTAAGATAGACCAATTGTCCTGTAAAAACGAATTAAAAATTTAAGTCAATTTAAAAATGCTGTGTTATGAATGTATGTAAAGGATTGCTGTTTTGTTTATACCTGTTCTTAAACATAAACCCATGTTTTGCTCAGGATAAAACGCTGAATGGAACCATTTTGTCTGCGGAAAACACCCCATTGAGAGGTGTTACTGTCAAAGTAAGAGGTTTAGACAGAAGTACCCAGACAGATGCATCTGGAAATTTTTCAATTGTAGCCCGAAAAGGACAAGTTCTGCAATTAACTTATGTTGGGTATGATGCTGGAGAAGTTACAGTTGGAGATGTAAACACAATCTCCTTTCGTATGAGAGCTGCGGATAATGTACTTGAAACCGTAACCGTAGCAATGGACGTAAAACGCAAACCTAAAGAATTAGGTTATTCCGTTCAAACAGTTAGCGGTACTGAGGTTGCACAAACGCAACGTGAAAATTTTGTAAATGGCTTGCAAGGAAGAGTATCAGGTTTAACGATCAATCCAACTTCCGGTGCTGCAGGAGCCTCTTCTCAAATTGTGTTGCGAGGCTTTAATTCTCTTTCATTAAGTAATCAGCCTCTTTTTGTAATAGATGGAATAATAGTAGATAATTCTACTGTTAACGAAGGTTCAGGGGGCGGCACAGGTGTTGGACTTGCATCTGATCGTACCAATAGAAATAATGATTATTCGAACCGTATGTCAGATATAAATCCAAACGATATTGAATCAATCACTGTTTTAAAAGGACCCGAAGCGACTGCTCTTTATGGAAGCCAGGCAAGCTCCGGAGCAGTAATCATTACAACAAAAAAAGCAAAGTCAAACAAACTTGCCCTACAATATGATAATAGTTTTAGAGTACAATCCATCACACGCTACCCTGAAACATTGGACAATTACATGAATGGTCAAAATGGAGTACCGGGAAGTATTTTTAGATATTTTGGCCCTGAGAACTCTGAAAATACTCCTTATTTTGATAATAAAAGAGCATTTTTCAAAACCGGTTTTGCTCAAACGCATAATATAGGTGCAGACTTTGGTATTAAGAATTCAATCTTTAGGGCTTCGGGATCATATTATGATCAAGCCGGTGTTGTACCAAATAACAATTTTAAAAGAATTACTGCCAGGATTTCGAATACAACAAAAATTGGAAAATTTTTAGAACTCATTCCCTCTCTAAGTTATACAAGAAGTGAAAATGATAAGGTATTGCGTAGTGCAGGCGGTTATTTACTGGGTTTACTGGTTTGGCCTTCAGATCAAGATATATTGAATTATCAGGATGAGTTTGGAAACAAGCTACGTTTATTTGAAAATAGCAACCTGTCTGACAACGAATTTGTGGACAATCCATTATTCAATGTAAATGCTAACCAAAGCAGAGATGTAACAAATAGATATGTTACCACACTTGGTGTTAATCTTAACCCCTTTCCCTGGTTGACAGTGGCTGGTCGTTTTGGATATGATCAATATCAAACAAACGGATATACCCGCTATCATCCTCAGTCATTTTATATCTCCAAGGCAACTTTGGGTCAGCAAGATAATTTTTACAGAAGATACAATGGTTATAACCATACTATCACTGCAACAGGTAGAAAAACAATGGGAGATTTTAGCGTGCGGGTTATGGGAGGAACAATGTGGCAGGATTATCAAACTAAAATGTTTGCTGTTGCAGGCAATGGCTTGATTGATTCATTCTCCACCGGACAGATGTATAAAAACGGTGTAATTGTGAATGGTACAAATTTTAATTCAGTTGTAGGAGCACCTGCTGATTCGAATAGCACCAGACCTAATTCAAGAACCCGGCTTTTAAGAAATAATTTTGGCGAATTTAATAAACAAATTGTTCGGCAGCTTGCTTATTTTGGTGAGTTTTCGGTTGGCTATAAAGATCTGGTATTTCTAAATTATACGCATCGCTTTGAATCAGCTTCTACTTTGCCAGAGCAAAATAGAAATTATAATTACCCAGGTGCCAGTTTAAGCGTTATTGTGTCAGATATATTTCCCAAAATTAAAGAAGGAAGAATTCTGAATTATGTAAAGCTAAGAACATCTCTTGCTCAAACTGCTCGCCTTAATTCGCCTTACTCTACCCAATCAGTATTCGTAAATAACTTCGGAAGCGGACAAGGCTTTTCTTATGGATTTACAAACAATAATCCAGACCTTGAACCAGAAAAACAGAAAACATATGAAGTAGGAACTGAACTAAAACTTTTTAATAACAAATTGGGTTTAGATGTTACTTACTATAACACTCTTAACACCGATCAAATTATTGAAGGTTTTAGATTAAGTTATGGAACAGGTTTCGTATTAAATACACAAAATGCGGGTAGTACAAGGAATAGAGGTTTAGAAGTTAGTGTTGATGCAACTCCTGTAAGGCGTAAAAATTTTAATTGGAATGTTCGTTTCAATTTTAACCGGATGTATAATGAAGTTATAGAACTGCCTGCTAATGTTGCAGAATACTATTTATCAGATACCTGGCTTTTCTTAAATGCAAGAGGTGGTTTGGTAAAAGGAGGACCTACTACAACTATAACAGCTAATTCTTATTTGAGAAATAACAACGGAGACATATTGATCAACCCAGCCAATGGCTTTCCATTAGTTTCTGGAAATGTGTTTAAGGTTGCCGGTGATAGAAATCCATCGTTTACTTTAGGTACTATCAATTCTTTCACTGCAAAAAACTGGAGATTTAGTTTTCTATGGGATTTAAAAGTTGGAGGTGATATTTATAACGGTACAAATCATTACTTAACCAGGGCAGGAAAAAGCTTGTTAACACAGGACAGGTATACACCTAGAGTCGTCACCGGCGTATTAAGAGATGGGAAAGAAAACTCTGCTAATCCAACGCTTAATTCTATTGTAATTGTACCAGCAAATAATGATTTTTACTATACCAATCTACCTGACCAGGAATTTATTGAAAAAGATGTAAACTGGCTCAGGTTAAGAGACGTGTCTTTAAGCTATACATTTCCATCTACAAGAAGATTCATGAAAGAATTTAAGAGCCTTGGTCTTTTTGTAACTGCTAATGACCTGGTTCTTATTACTAACTACACTGGCGTAGATCCTTCAGTAAATGGTGTTTCGGCTGGTAGCCGGGGTGTTGGTGCTTTTGGCTTTGATTTTGGAACATTACCTACACCTGTCAGCTTAAATGTTGGAATAAGAGCGGGATTTTAAATAAAATATAAGAAAATGAAGAATAAAATTAATTGCATATTGACATTCCTCACGCTGAGCACAATAGCGCTCTCGTGTCACAAGAAAATAGATGAAGTTCATTTAAACCCAAATGCATCTGTAAGAGTACCTATTGAACAAATTTTACCAGGCGTAATCACGAACATGCACGCAAATTCTTCTGCCGCAGGTGGTGGTTATGGAACTGCTAATGATGGTTTGTATATTGGCAGGTACGTGCAATTTTGGGCAACAAATACTACTAACAACCAGTTCGACCGAATGGGTGGTGCTACAGGTGGTAGTGATTTACTCGGTAATGTGTGGGGAGCTCACTATTATGGTATGGGTCAAAATTTAAATAGAATTATAGAATGGGGTACAGAAGAAAAAAAATGGGATTATGTAGGTGTTGCTTATGCAATAAGAGCTTTTAGCTGGCTAACATTAACCAATGTGCATGGAGAAGTAATACTAAAAGAGGCGTTCAACCCCAGTCAACGAGTTTTTGCATATGATGAGCAAAAAGAAGTATATGAAGAAGTTAGGAGAGTTGGAAAATTAGCGATTGAAAATCTTAATAAGACGGGAGAAGGTGTCAGTAAAGAAAACCTTGCAAAAGGTGACAAATATTTTTATAACGGCGATGTGGAAAAATGGAAAAAATTTGTTTACTCTGTATTGGCCCGCTCGTACAATCAACTTTCAAATAAGGCGGATTACAAACCTGATTCTGTTTTATTTTATGCCAACCTGGGCATAAACAGTAACGCAAATAATGCTACAATGAAATTTGAAAACTCCGGCATATCAGGTACAAAGAATTTTTATGGTCCAACCAGGGGTAATGCAGGAGCACTTCGCCAAACGGCATTCATTGCAGATTTATTATCTGGAGCTAATTCCCGCTTTATGGGGGTAGCAGATCCAAGAGCTATATATCTGATCCGCGAAAATACTAAGGGTACATTTCGTGGAGTTCGCCCGAATAAAGGCACTGATGGCCTTGCAGTAGATGATCGGCCTCAAAATTTCTGGGGAGGATCTTTTCTCACCACCACCGCAGCTAATGATGCCAATGCAAGATATATTTTTAAAGACGCAGCACCTTTTCCAATCATTACAGCAAGTGAAGTGCAGTTTATGAAAGCAGAAGCTCAATATAGAAAAGGAAATAAAACTGAAGCACTTGAAGCTTATAAAAATGGCATCTCCCTAAACTTTGATCTGTTGTCTGCAGAATACAATGCTTCTGTACCTGCCGATAAACAAATTACGTCTGCCAACAAAGCGACTTTTCTTGCCAACCCCATTGTTGTACCTGTAGCAAATAGGTTGACACTCTCACACATAATGCTACAGAAATATATAGCACTGTACGGATATGCACCAATTGAAACATGGGTCGATATGAGAAGGTTCCATTACATTGATAGTGAAACAGGTGTTCCTGGTCAGGTTTATGCTGATTTTATACCACCTAGTGATTTATTTAGTGATAATAATCAAAAGCTGGTATATCGGGCACGACCAAGATACAATTCCGAATATTTGTATAATGTTCCCGAATTAACAAGAATTGGAGCTTTGGAGTTAGACTATCACACAAAAGAACAATGGTTTTCACAAAAATAAACGCTTATATGAACTTAAATAAAACAGGAACCATCTTCATTTTAATAATAACATGCTTTTATTTTGCTTTTTTAGCATGTAATAAAGAAGAAGACAGGCTGATAAAAGAAGACTTGGATTTATCTGACAAAGGATTGGTTAAAGTATTTAATGCCACCGTGGGTAGCGTAAGAAATAATATTTATGTTGATAATGTACCTATAAGTGGAACAACAGGCACATTTGAATTTAGTTCTGCTTTCCCGGGAACTGTATATGGTTTTGCCGTAGAGCCCGGAAGCAGGAAAATTCAAATTAGAGATACATTAGCAACTTCTACGCAACTTCCTGTTGAATTAACAGCATCTATTGTAGCTGGTAAAAACTATACAATATTTACTTATGATACCCTGACAAGTGCTAAAGCCAAAATAGTGGAAACAGTGATAGTTCCTACTGACTCAACAAGAATACGATTTGCAAATTTTATTTATTCCAGTACTGCTGTGCCTAATGTTGATGTTTATTCTGTAAGAAGACAAGCTAATATTTTTACAAATGTTTCTCAAACTCAGGTTACAGATTACATTCCTTATTCATCATTAAGAAACGACACACTTTATGTAAGAGCTACAGGAACAACTGTAAACTTAACCCCTGTTTTTTCATTTTTTCCAGCAGCAAAAAGAAGCTATACAATTGTTTTTAAAGGACGTTACCAAACAACTGGGACTACGGGTATTGCCCGTTTGTTAACTTTTTTCCCTGATTATTAAAGTTTTAATGTATCATACTTATTTTGATGTGGTCGCCATTTTATATTGAGTTGCCAAAAAACATATACGCCAGAATAATTGAAGTGATAATACCTACCAGATCGGCAAGCAACATGGCACCTACAGCATACCTGGTATTTTTGACAGCTACAGATCCAAAGTAAACTGCAATTACATAAAAAGTAGTATCGGAAGATCCCTGAAGAATACTGGCTAAACGACCAGCGAAAGAGTCAGCACCAAAAGTTTTCATCGTGTCAAGCATCATGCCCCTTGCTCCACTGCCACTTAAGGGCTTAATGAGTGCCGTAGGAAGACCATCTACAAAACGTGTATCGCTACCTAAAGCTGCAAATAAAGTTTTCATCCCATTGATGATTACATCAAAAGTGCCGCTTGATCTTAGAATACTGATCGCTACCAGCATGCCAACAATATAAGGTATAATCCTTACTGCGGTTTCAAATCCACCCTTTGCACCTTCTACAAAAGCATCAAACACATCAATTTTTTTATACAAGCCGCCAATTACAATCAAAATAAATATGGAAAGAATAAGCCCATTGCTTAATATACCTGAAAATGTTTGTGCACGTATAGAATCAAGACTGTGCACATACCATACAAGCAAAGCGATCATTGCGGAAATGCCTCCTACCCAGGCAAGGATAACAGGATGAAATACATTAATCCTCTGTTTGAAAGAAACTATAAACATGGCTGCCATTGTAGCTGCAAATGTTGCGATCATACAAGGAATAAAAATATCAGTGGGATTGGCTGCGCCAAGACTTGACCTGTAAGCTATAATAGTTACCGGTATCAGTGTCAGGCCAGAGGCATGCAAAGCAAGGAACATAACCTGGGCATTAGACGCCACCGCTTTATTCGGGTTTAGTTCCTGCAGGCTTTCCATTGCCTTCAAACCAAATGGTGTAGCGGCATTGTCAAGATTTAATAAATTGGCTGAAAAATTCATCATCATATGGCCTGTAGCAGGATGTCCCTTTGGTACATCAGGAAATATTTTCGAGAAAAAAGGCCAGATAATTTTTGATAACAGCCTGACACCGCCAGCCTTCTCTGCAATACTTAAGAAGCCCATAAACAAAGCCAGGATACCGATTAAGGGTATAATAATATCCACCACCGAGATTTTTGCTGTCTCGATTATTCCATCGACTTTACGCCTGAATTTACTTTGTATTGATACATAGGTGAACGGTATAAGGTTCGGATTATTTGCCGTGGTCACTTCCAAAGAATCATGATCCAGCCTATCAGTGAGTAGTACTGTAGCCATCCTCGCAGAATCTACCCGGTAATAGCCGTATTCTTTTAAAAGGTCACCATATCGTGAGGAAAGATTCTGATTTACCGGTGATCCGATTGCATAATAAAAAACGCTGTCATATTTATCAGAAGACTTTCCAACCACCATTCTGTTGAAGATTTGTTTATCTCCATTTACCATCCGGAAAGCTGCTACCAGTATCCCAATAATGATAAAAGCTGACCATATTCTGCTTAAAGCCATTTCAATTTAAGGTTTATCGTTTGTGATTGAAACAAAATGCCAGTTATTCATTTCGAAACTCTTCATGGTTTGAAGTTAGGGCTTCAACTGATTCATTTCACCTTTCTCTATTCACTTATCTTTGCCGCCCGAAAATTTCATGACGGTTGACGGATGACAGATTGTTGCTGCATAGTATTACCGAACGTACAAGTGAGTGACACAACAGACGATCTATAGTAATTCAAAAGCCGGCAACAAAGACATAAAAAATCATAAATTATAAATCACAAATTCTATTATGGCTTTAAAAGCAGGAATAGTAGGCTTACCAAATGTAGGAAAATCAACTTTGTTTAATGCGGTATCTAAAAGTGCGAAAGCACAGGCAAGCAATTACAGATTTTGTACCATAGACCCGAATGTTGGGTTGGTAGATGTGCCGGATGAAAGGTTAAATAAACTTGCGGAACTGGTGCAGCCCAACCGCATAGTGCCCACACAAATAGAGATCGTAGATATTGCCGGTTTGGTGCGTGGTGCCAGTAAGGGTGAGGGTTTGGGCAATAAATTTTTAGGAAATATCCGTGAAGTAGATGCCATCATTCATGTGGTTCGTTGTTTTGAAGATGAAAATATTTTAAGGGATGAAGGCGCTATCAATCCTATAAGTGACAAAGAGATCATTGATATAGAATTGCAATTAAAAGATCTGGAAAGTGTTGAAAAGAAATTGAGCCGCAGCGAAAAATTGTCTAAAACAGATCCAAAAGCAAAAATAGAAGTTGAAATATTGACTAAGTGTAAAACCCACCTGGAACAAGGAAAAAGCATCAGGTCTTTACCGCTTTTAAAAGAAGAACTCCCTGCTATTGCCGATCTTTTTTTACTGACCGGAAAACCGGTATTGTATGTAGCTAATGTGGATGAAGCATCTATGCATACTGGCAATGAATTTTCAAAGACTTTAGTAGAAGCAGTAAAGGATGAAGACGCACTGGTGATACTAATGAACAATTCAATCGAAGCACAGATAGCAGAAATGGAATCTGGAGATGATCAGCAAATGTTCATGGAAGAATATGGTATGACAGAGCCTGCACTGAACCGGTTGATCCGTTCGGCTTATAAATTATTGAACCTGCAAACTTATTTCACTGCCGGAGTGCAGGAAGTGCGTGCCTGGACAATACATGAAGGATGGAAAGCACCCCAGGCAGCATCTGTTATACATACTGATTTTGAAAAAGGATTCATTAAAGCTGAAGTGATCGGCTACGATGATTTTATACAATATAAGTCAGAAGCGGCCTGTCGCGAAGTAGGGAAATTGCGGATAGAAGGTAAAGAATATGGTGTGAAAGATGGTGATGTAATGCACTTCAGGTTTAATGTATAATGCTAAGATTAAGAATGGGCAGGCTTATTGTTGAAGAGAATAAAATCGTCTAAAAAATTTTCTTATGCACTTTTTACAGGTTTCATCACAGTTCAACTGGAAAGAACTGATGCTGGGTGGAGAAGAGTGGAGCTTTTTATTAGAGACTGTGTTGCGCACTCTGATCATGTTCACCTTGATCCTCATAAGCCTGCGTTTATTGGGAAAACGTGGGGTAAAACAATTATCCATATTCGAGCTCGTCGTAATAATAGGGCTGGGGTCTGCAGCCGGTGATCCTATGTTTTATAAAGATGTGGGAATCTTACCTGCTTTGATTGTGTTCACCATGGTAGTAAGCTTGTATAGCCTGATTACTTACCTCATTGGGAAAAACAAAAAATTCGAAAAACTGGTAGAGGGCAAACCGGTATGCTTAATAAAAGATGGTGTTTTTTCTTTCGAAAATTTTAGTAAGGAAGTATTGGGCGAAGATGAGTTTTTTGCAGAGCTCCGTATGCAGGGTGTATCACAACTCGGACAGATAGAAGAAGCGATAGAAGAAAGTTCCGGCAATATCAGTATATTTTATTATCACGATGAAGAAGTAAAATTTGGGTTACCTATCATGCCTGGCTCGTTAGAGAATAGTCAAAAAAAAATAAATGAGAGTGATCATTATTCCTGCATTTTTTGTGGTTACACGGATTATTTTGAACCGATAGAAAAAATTACATGCCCATCTTGTAAAAAAACGAACTGGGTGAAAGCAAGTAATAAGAAACGCATAAGTTGAGCAGCAATTTTGAATAGCATAACAGCGATTGAGATAACTATTGTTACTTTTAAACCAAAGTGAATCAAATAATTTTTCAATTCCCAGAATTCTATATTAGAGCACTTATTTATCACATCATCATTGAATGGGAATTAATGCCAGTAGGTAAATGAAGTGATTATTAAAATCTGGTGGATTTAAATTATGATACAAAAGATCATTTTCTGCGAAATTTTTCAAGCTCTTTTTGCAATAATCTAAATTTTGTTAGATCCCTTGCCACTATATATTTTCTTGGATAGCGGCTTCCAATAAAGTTTCCAATACCTCCTCCTATTGAAATGCCGAGAATAGTAAATAATGTTACCCCAAAGGATTTACCTAAGAGACTTTCTCCTTCTTCAAGAGTGCTTTGCGACACAGCAAATAACAATAATCCACCAGTGGCTGCCCCCAATGCAATGCCCCTTCCGATAGCTCCTTTCTTTCTGAAACTTATACTATAGATTTCCCTCGCAGGAACAATTTTATTTGAAGT
>Ga0183260_10001038_pt1 | contig 23595 bp, 20 predicted proteins | sample AntDrymUQ4972206_2_FD_129768 | JGI IMG/M metagenome (GOLD analysis project Ga0183260, IMG submission 129768) | Polar desert sand microbial communities from Dry Valleys, Antarctica - metaG UQ497 (22.06) (version 2) (version 2) | ecosystem: Environmental > Terrestrial > Soil > Desert | place... | reverse complement strand
CTGCTTCACGATGAACACGTTCTCGGGTTTCACGTCGCGGTGCACGATCCCGCGCGCGTGGGCCGCCTCGAGGGCGGAGGCCATCCCGCGGAGCAGCGGGCCCGCCTCGCCGGCCGCCAGCCGTCCGGCCGTTGTCAGGCGTCCCCGCAGGGTCATTCCTTCGAGGCATTCCATCACGAGGTAGGCGCCGCCCCCCGAAATCCCGAAGTCGTGCACCACGACGATATTCGGGTGGTTGAGGGCAGCGATGAGACGGGCCTCATGCCCGAATCGGGATACCGCCGCATCGCTCTCGACGAGCTCGTCCCGCAGCACTTTCACCGCCACACGGCGGCCGAGCTGTGTATCCACCGCCTCGTAAACCGTGCCCATGCCCCCGCGAGCCAGGCGCCGCTCGAGGAAGTACCTCTGGCCCACGCGGCGCGGAGTGCGGGACACCGTGAGGGTGCTTGCGTCGGCCGGACAGCGTCGCACCCGCGGCGCCTCGCACCGGCCGCATTCCGGACACTCCATCATCGGGCCGGCCTCCTCACCCTCGGCCCTGGCGTCGAGGACGAGGGCCAGGCTGTCGGCGATGGCCTGGAGAAGGTCCTTGTCGTCGAAGCCGTAGGGCTCTTCGGAGCGGCGGGGCCCCAGAACGAGCACCGCCCCGGGACCCTCTGCCGCGGGCGCGAGAGGGACGAGTAGCTCGACGCCGTTGGTTTGCAGCCAGTTCTGCGCCTCCTCCGGCAGCTGGGCGGCAAGACCGCGACGATCGGCGAGTGCGACATCGAGAGGACCGCTCACGACAGTCAGCAGTGCGAGCAGTCCGCTCTCGGACCTGAGCGGCGTCACCCATGCGTGAGCGGGTGCTGCCGCCACCGGCTCGCATGCGGCGGATCGGCGCAGCAGTACCGCGGTCATCGTGGGGTGCAGCGCCGCCTCGATTCGCGCTACCACGTCACAGGACGCCTCCTCGAAGCCGCCGGCGCGGCGGATGTCGGCAGCCACACTTCTGAGCAAACGGTGCGCGTTGTATTTTTCGCGGAAGAAGCGCCGGTCGAGGAGATCCAGCCAGGCGCCACGCCGCAGCCGCGCCACGGCCGCCAGCGCAATGAGTCCCGCGTACAGCCACCCGCGCTGCGCGAGGATCCCGCTCAGGGGCTCGCTCCGATGAATCACCACGTCGGCTGCGAGCGCGAGCGCCGCCAGGGGCAGGACCGAGAAGAGCGCCTGACGGGCGAGCGCGTACTGAATGCCCTGGCGGATAATCGCGGGTACGTCGAACAGGCGATGACGCAGGATCGCGTAGGTGAACCCGAGCGGGAAGATGAGCATCCAGATCGTCCCGACGGCGAAGAGGGGTGAGGCGAACAGCGAGTGGGAGAGCTCGCCGCGCGGCCGTGCCCAGTACCCAATCACGACCGGCAGCCCCACGAGCAGGGCCGCCATCGAGCTTGCCACGACCACGCGTGTGCGCCGGCGTTCGAGCTCTCCCTCAACCGTGCGGTAGCCGCAGACCAGCAGCGTAAGGCCGGCCAGGATGTACCCAGCTGTGACGGGCAGCAGAACTGCCGCCAGGGCGGATCCATCCAGGTGGAATCCTGGCCGATAGAACATGTCGAAAACGAAGCGGACGTACCACCCCAGCGTCAGCCCCATCGGCGTCCACGCGAGCACCCAGTGAGAAGGCCGCCTGAGCCACCGCCTGGGGAAAACCGCGAAGAACGAGAACAGCACTGCGCCAATCGCCACGACGCTGAGGTGCGGCCCCCAGAGGAGCAGCCCCAGAGGCAACGGGAGTTCCCCCCAGACCGCCGCCAGGCGGTATGGCGGAACGACAGTGAATACGGCAGTGGCGGCGAGCAGCCACCCCCCCAGCCTGCCAACGAGGTCCGATGAGCGCCGCCACCAGACGAGCAGCGCCGCCGCCAGCGTGACCGCCTGAACCCCGCGCACCCCGGCAAGCATGAGCGCCTCGGGGCGCAGCCAGTAGTCGGCGCCCGCGGGCTCGAGCACGAGCGCCGTGTCGACCGGGGCTCCCATCCGATCGACTTCGAGCGGAACCGGGCGCCCCAGGGGGAACATCAGCTCGGCAGCCAGCCAGTCCAGCCTCCCCTCCAGCCGCCGCCCTTGAACGCTGTTGATCCGGTCACCCTCACGCAATCCGGCAGCATCAGCCGCTGACCCGGGACTGACGCCCCGGACCACCACCGCGTCATCGAGTGCCAGGACGGCCCCAAGGAAGGGCCGGCGGAAGTCACAGAACAGAAGCAGGAGGAAATAGGCGAGGAACGCCGAGGCGGCAAGAGGGACCCAGACCCGCGCCGCAGGCGCCCGCGGTGCGCCAAGGGGTCCCCTGATGGCCATTGTCGGGCGGATTGTAGCATCGGGATCCCCTGAGTCTTCCTGTAACCCTTTGTCCGGAGATACTTCTCTCTTCCCTATGCGGAAGAGATGGACGGAGCGGGCCGCTCGGGCCATCACCAAAGTGGTGTCCGGGTCTAAGATGGCGACGCTCATTGTGCTGACGCGTCCCGGCGGAGGAGCAGGTGGAAATACTGGGCGTTCTGATAATTGGCCTGGCGGTACTGGCCAGCTGGGTGGCGATCAGCTGGGTGGCGACCCGTGATACCCGCCGTGAACTGCAGGCTCTTCAGGACGTCGTGCTGCAGCAGCAAGGGGACATCGAGCGGCTGAACGGCGAGGTGCGGGCGCTTCGCACGGCGGCCGGTCGTGCTGGTGCGGCGCCTGCTGCCGCCTCTTCGACCGAAGCGCCTCCCGTGGTGGTGCCCGCACGTGTGCCGCATACGCCGCCCGCCGCGACGTCCGCGCCTGGGGCGGATACGCCCCCGGTCACCAGGCCGGCTCCAGACATCGAGCGGCCCCCGGTGCTCACCACACCAGCGGTGGAGACGTCTCCAGTCGTCGTGCCCGCAACCGGCCCGCCGGCGACCAGCCAGGTTCCGGCCGCAGCGGCTGCGTCGTCCCCGGAGGTGCCGGGGGATGCCCAGCCTGCACCCTCGCCCGCGGTCGCTCCGACGCCGAACGCCATGCCGGGCGAACCGCGACCCCCCGCTCCGGCGAGGCTGCCCTCTCCAGGGCCGGACGAGACGCGCACTCCCCCGCTTGCGCTCCCCGCGTTCGATTGGGAGAACGTCATCGGCGTCAAGCTGTTCTCCGCGATCGCCGGGATTGCGCTGGTCATCGCGGCGATGTTCTTCCTGCGCCACTCGATCGAGAGCGGATGGTTGCAGCCGCCGGTGCGCGTTGCCATCGGCATACTCGTGGCTCTCGGGTTACTCGTCGCGTGCGAGCTGAAGGCGGCCCGGCGGTACCCGGCCACTGCCAACGCTCTCGATGCCGCTGCGGTCGCCATTCTGTTCTCCACGTTCTTTGCCGCGCACGTGCTCTGGAACATCATCCCGGCATCGGTGACATTCGGGTTGCTGATCGTCGTCACCGCCCTGGCCGTCCTGCTGTCGGTGCGGCGCGAGTCGCTGTTCATTGCCGTACTCGGCCTCCTCGGCGGATTCGCCACGCCAGCGCTCCTCTCTACTGGTGAAAACAGGCCGGTACCGCTGTTCACGTATCTGCTCCTGCTCAACGTCGGCCTGGCGTGGGTGGCCTATCGTCGGACGTGGCCCGTGCTCACGTGGCTCACGCTGATTCTGACCACTCTCTACCAGTGGAGCTGGGTCATCCGGTATCTGGACGCGAGCACCCTCCCGCTGGCCATGGGGGTGTTCATCCTCTTCCCGGTCGTCAGCACTGCGGCGCTGGTGCTCAGCCGCACGCCGCCGGAAGGGGCCGGGACGTCAGGCAGCGGGGACTTCAATCGCACGGCCCTGATTGCCGCCGCCCTGCCGCTGCTCTTCGGGCTGTACCTCGCGGCAGTGCCCGAGTATGGAGCCAGGCCCGGACTGCTGTTCGCGTTCGTGCTGCTGATTGGTGTCGGGCTGCTCGTGATCGCCATCGCCCGACGGGAGGAACTGCTGCACGCCGCCGGGGCGGTCGCGACGGTACTCACGCCTGCCATCTACCTGGCCGTGTCCTACACGTCGGAATCGCGAAGCGTCCTGCTCTGGTCTGCCGCTGCCGCCGCCCTTCTCTACGTGGTCTCTCCCGCCGCGGCGAGGTGGTTCGGCCGTCCCTTCGAAGGGGTCGCCCGGCGTGCGTCACTTGCGGGCCCGCTCCTCCTGTTCGTCTTCGCGGCGGTGGCGGGGATGGACAGGGATCTGGAGAACCCGTGGCCGTTGTTCCTGATGCTCCTCGGCCTCGTGTTGACGATCGGCTGGCGCGCCATTGCCGAGCGCCAGGGCAGCCTGTATTACGTGGCCTCCTTCTTCGTCGTCGCGACACAGGCCTCGTGGTCCGCAACCTACCTGACGATCGATCGGCTCCCGATCGCCGTGGCAATCTACGTCGTGTTCGGACTCGTCGCCCTGGGCATGCCCTTGGCCGCCCGCCGGACGCAGCGCCCGTTCGCGCCGGTCTGGGGAGGTGGAGCGGTCCTGCTCGGGAGTCTCCTGCTGCTGTTGTTCATCTCCGCCGGGGACGTGGCTCCCGCGGCGTTGTGGGCACTGGCGCTGCTGCTCGCCATCATGAACGCCGCGCTCTTCGTGGAGAGTGCCGCCGGCCGCCTGCCGATTGTGTCCCAGGCTGGCAGCGTGCTGTCGTGGATCGTGCTGGCGGTATGGTGGAGCCGGGCGGCCGGCAGCGTGGGGGTGATTCCCTCGCTGATCGTGCTCACCGGGCTCGCGCTCGTGATGCTTGCGGGCCACGCATGGGCGGTCGTCCGGGTGGGCGGCGAGGAAGCCGGTGTTCCGCGGCTGAATTTCGGCGACGGGCTGTACCTTGCGCTGGTGGCACACCTGTTCCTGTTGTTCCTGGCGCAGGACAGGGCATGGGGTGTGCCCCCGTGGCCGCTGTTTGGCTCTCTCGTGGTGCTGACGCTCGCGACGAGCCTCGCCTCGCTCGTCACCCGCGAGATCACCCTTCACGCGGCTGGTGTCCTCGCCTGTGCCGCAGTCGTGGCGGTGTGGTCGGGCGCGGCCGGCGCCCCGCCGTACGGGCTGATCGGCCTCATCGCCTCGGCGGCCGTCAGCGTGTATGCGGTCGGCTGGATCCTGCTCGTTGCGCCGGAGGACGGCGAGCGCCGGGCGCAAGTCGCCGCGGCGGGAGCCCTCCTGCTCGGCGAAGGCGCTGCGCTCGCGGCCGTCGCCGGTGGCGGTGCGCCCCCGTTCCCCGCTCTGCTGGCAGTACACGTCGGGAACGTGGTGTGCCTGCTGTGGCTGGCGGCGCGATATGGATTCACTCTGCTGCCGCTGGTCTCCGCCGCACCGGCCTGGCTGGCTGTGCTGCAGTGGCAGTCCCGGCTGGCGGTTGACACGAGCTGGACGCAGCTGCTGGTCCTCACCAGTGTCCTGTATGCGGTCTTCCTCGGCTTTCCGCTCCTCCTGGGGCGCCGTGTGCAGGCACAGCGCGAACCTTACGTCGCAGCAGTGATTGCAAGCGCGATGTTCTTCGTCGGCGCGCGGGCCGCGTTCCTGGCCGGCGGACTGGAGTGGACGATCGGTGTGGTTCCGGTCGTCGCGGGGGCTGGTCTCGCGCTACTGCTGCGCCAGCTGCTGGCAATCCAGCCCGAAGGGACGCGGGACGCGGGACGCCTGGCGCTGGTGGCCGGCGGCGCGCTGGCCTTCGTCACCGTCGCCGTCCCGCTTCAGCTCCAGCACCAGTGGATCACGATAGGATGGGCGCTCGAGGGCCTTGCGACGGCCTGGTTGTACAGGCGCATCCGGCACACCGGCCTGCTCTACGCCTGCGTGGGCCTGCTCGCCGCGGTGTTCGCGCGCCTCGCACTCAACCCTGAGATCCTGTTCTATGAGCCGCGAGGCATGCGCATCATCAACTGGTACCTCTACACGTATCTCACGGCCGCCGCCACCATGCTGGCATCAGGGTGGTTCCTCTCGAGGACCGGCGCGCGCCTGCCCGCTCCACTGCCGCGCCCTTCGCACCTGCTGCCGGCCGGGGGGATCATCCTGTTGTTCCTGCTGCTGAACATCGAAATTGCGGATTTCTACGCAACAGGTCCCACCCTCGCGCTCAGGTTCGGCGCAACCGTCTCTCAGGACCTCACGTACACGATCGGCTGGCTGGTGTTCGGGATGGAACTTCTGGCTGCCGGCATCCCTCTTTCCATGCGTCCGGTCCGCATCGCGGCCGTCTCGCTCATTGCCGTCACGACGTTCAAATGCTTTCTCTACGATCTCGGCTCGCTCGGCGGGCTCTACCGTGTCGCCTCTCTTGTCGGTCTCGCCATGTCGCTGGCGCTGGTGTCCCTGGCGCTGCAGAAGTTCGTTCTCTCCAAGCCGCCGGAGGCGGCATGAGGGCTCGCATCCTCACGGTTGCCATCCTGGCAACCGTCCTCTCGACAGCGCTCCTCGCCGGCCAGCCTCCACCGCAGGGGCGGTTCGCCTTCGAACGTACCGTCACGACAGCGGGAGCCGGTCCACGCAAGCTGCCTGTCGATCATCCGCTGCTCGTTGGCGGGAGCCCCTTCCGGGTCTCGCAGAAAGGCGATCGGTTCATCGCGGAAGAGGGGCTCGCGGACCTGCGGCTGTTCGACATTCAGGGGCAGCCGGTTCCCTACCTGCTCGTCCACTCGCGCGGCCGTGAACCGCGCTGGCTCACCGGCCGTCTCGTTGAAGTCGCGTCCACGAAGAAGACCAGTGGCTTCGAGGCGGACTTCGGACGGGCACAACAGCTCGACGCCGTCCGCATCGAGGGAATCCCGGCCCCGTTTCTGAAGCGCTTCCTCCTCGAAGGCAGCGGCGACCGCACCCGCTGGACGTCTCTCGCAGCGGACGCGACGCTTTTCGACCTGCCCGCCGAGAAGCTGCGGCAGACCCAGGTCGGCTTCACCCCAGGTGAGTATCGCTACGTGAGGGTGACCTGGGACGATACCAACAGCGCCCAGGTGCCACTGCCGCGAACCGTCCGGGCGCGGCCGGCGGTGGACGACGAGGGCTCCATCCAGATGCCGTTGGAGCTCGAGTTCGAGCGTGTTGCGAGCGAGCCGGGCACCAGCCGGTTTCGCGTGCGGCTGCCAGCAGTGGGCCTGCCGATCGTGGCGCTCGAGCTCGACGTCGCAGGCGGACACGTCTTCCGTACAGCGGCCGTTACCGAGTCCAGGCTTGCAGGCTTTGAAGCCGCGCCCGTCGAACTTGGCCGGGCCTCCCTGAGCCGCATCGTCCAGCAGGGCGTGGCGGCGTCGGACCTGCGGATCCCGATCACGCCTCCGGCTGAAAGCGAGGTCCACCTGCTGATTGACGACGGCAGCAATCCGCCGCTGGAAGTGAAGCGCGTGCTCGCCAGGCTGGCGGAGCTGCCGTCCATTTACTTCGAAGCGCCGGCGGGAGATGTCGTTGCGCGCTATGGGTCACGCATGCTCCAGCGGCCTGTCTACGACCTGCAGGCCGTGCGGCCCTCGGTGGACCTCGCGCGTGTGCTCCCCGCGAGCTGGGGAGCACCAAAGGCGCTGCTGGAGACAGAGGCCATCTCCGCGGACGACAGAACCCCGGAGCCGGGGGGCACAGTTGACCCCGGCGGCTTCAGAAACGTGCGGCCGCTCCCCGGAGATCCCGCCGGTCTCGTTTCTCTTCAGCTCGACGCCGCCGTGCTCGCGCACAGCCGCGGCCCCGCCGCGCGATTTGCCGACGTGCGGGTGCTCGACGCCGCCGACCGGCAGATACCGTATCTTCTGGAGCGGCGTGACGAACCGCTCCAGGTCGAACTGACGCTTGCGCCCGCTGACACCGGTGCTGCCGAATTGAAACGTGCACCCGGCCGTCAGCTGTCCGTGTACAAGTTGTCGCTGCCGTACCCGAATCTGCCTCCTGCGACGCTCGTGCTGGAGACGACCGGTCGCGTCTTCCGGCGCACGGTGCAACTCGGCATCGAGCGCGCGCCGGATCGCAGGCATCGCGACACGTGGTTCCAGGTGCTGGCGTCCGATACCTGGCGCCATGCCGACCAGCAGAGCCCTGCACCTGCGATGAGCCTTCCAATCGCGCCGCTGGAGGGAACCGACGTGTGGCTGGTGATTGACGAGGGGGACAACGCACCCCTCCCGATCACCGCGGCGCGGCTGCTGCTGCCTTCGTACCGCCTGCGCTACCACCAGCCGGCGGGCGGCACGCTGCGCCTGGCCTACGGCCGCGACGATCTTCAGCCTCCGGAGTACGACTTCACCCTGCTGGCACAGCAGGTGATGGGCGCCCCGGCGCGCGAGCTGACACCTGGGAGCGAGTCCTCCCAGGGGGCCGGACCGCACCGCCGCGAGTTGCTGTCACCGGTGACCTTCTGGTTCCTGATGGGCGGGGCCGTGATCGTGCTGCTGGGGCTTATCTTGAAGCTGGTGAGGCAGGGTACCAAGGCCTGAGGGCCTGCTGTTGAGTACGAATAGACAGTGTAGAAACTTCGCTGGTTAAGGGCATTCCGACCGGCGAATGTGCCTCTTTTACGCCAGAATGATGTGGCACCTCTCTGGCAAAGGGCAGGGCGAGGCTGAAGGGACGACTCACACCTCCTCCATTTCCATCATCCTCTTGGACCGGGCCTCGGAATCGGGGAGGGGGTACAGGCCCGGTCCGAAATTCCCACGTCACTATCCCTGCCTCGTCGTGATCCACCAGGTCGTCCTACCGGCGTCCTTGACGCCGCCGCACTTGTCCTCGTCTTCCTTCCGTACCGGCTCCTGCACCGGGACCGCACCGGCTTCGAGCGCCCGGTTGTAGGTTTCCCTCCACGTCCGGCACATATACCTGCACGTGCGACGGTGTCGCAGGCCAGTGCGGCGGCGCCTGATCGGCAATCATCAGAACGGTCGCCGATACGCACCTCGGCGTGCACGAGCCTGCCGGCCTCATCTTCGAAACGGCGGAGTTCGACAGCGTTGTAAGATGCCGTCGATGCAAGGCGGAATCCATGAAAGTCGGACGTGGGGACGTGCTCCTCGATCCTGGAACCTGTCAGGCCTGGCGGCATGGTTCGACACTGTTGCACAGGACGTCCGCTACGCATTCCGCGCGTTGAGATCTTCGCGCGTGTACTCGGCCTGGGTCGTCGGAAGTCTCGCGATTGGGATGGCCGTGACGATCGCCGCGCTCGCGGTGCTCAACGCGCTGCTCTTTCTTCCATACCCGGCGGTGACTGAGCAGGAGCGCCTCGCGCGTGTGACGATGCTTGGCAATTGTGGCCGGCCGGACTGCTGGGTGCAGATGGCGGGGCCCGCCGATTACGAGATCGTGCGCGACAGACTGGCTGGGGTCCAAGGCCTCGCGGCGTACGCCCTCGGAGACATTGCTGTCGCTGTGCCGGAAGCGCGCTCGATGCAAGGCGTACTGGTCTCGCCGAATTACTTCGACGTTCTCGGCGTCCGCCCCGCCCTGGGCCGCACGTTCCGCTCGACAGACGCGGATACCCGCGCAGAGATCATGGTAATAGCGCACCGGGTCTGGGTGCAGGAGTTCGGCGAGGACCCCTCGGTGATCGGCCGATCGATCCGCGTCGCCCATCGGTCTCTGCAGGTCGTCGGGGTCGCACCGCCGCAATTCGAAGGCATCGAGCGGCAGCGGCCTGCCGGACCGCGGCGCATGGGCATCGGGCGGCCGCCCGATCTGTGGGTGCCGATCTGGCTGGCGGACGAGGTCATGCCGCTCGAGGCCGGAGAGGGACGTCGGCAGGAACGGCGGCTCCGGTTCGTGGGGCGGCTGAGCGACGGGTCGGAACTGCCCCAGCTGCAGGCCGAGGCCGCAGCCCTGGCGCGAGGGGTTGCGACATGGAGGAACGAACAGTCGAGCGACGCACGGGCTGAAGTGCACGGTGTTCACCGGGTGAATCCGAGAATCTGGCACCTGGGAATCGCGGTCATCATGCCCATCCCTGTTCTGGTGCTTGCAATTGCCTGCCTGAACGCGGCCAATCTGATGCTGGCGCGCGGATCGCAACGCCAGCGGGAGCTTGCCATCCGGCTGGCGATCGGCGCGGGGCGCGGCAGGATTATTCGCCAGCTGATCATCGAAAGTGCCCTTCTGGCATTTGTCGCAACGGCTGTTGCCGTGCCAATCGCCTGGTGGGGCCTGCATCTGGCGGCAAACCCCTGGGGCATTCTCGTGCCCCTGGACAGGACCGTCCTCATCCTCACCGTTGTCGCAGCCGTCGTCGCGACCGTCGCCTTCGGGCTCGCGCCGGCGGTTCGCCTCGCCGCTCAACGGCCGGCAACGACGCTGGGTCCTGTTGCCGCCCGCAGCGATGCCATTCCAGGGCAGTCCCGCCTGCGGCGTGTCCTGGTGACCGTGCAGGTCGCGCTCTCGCTCGCACTTCTGGCCACCGGCGCGCAGCTGGTGGCCACCGTCCGCTCGGAAAGGGTCTCGGCGGGCACCCCGGCGGATCGCCTGCTTATCGCGCGATTCGATCTCGAGCCGTTGAAGCTCCCATTCGGGCGGAGCAATGACTTCTACCGCAACCTTCTGAACGGAGTTTCCCGCATCCCGGGTGTGGAAGCCGTCGGCATTGCGCGACACACCGCTGTGTGGAGCTTTGGACAAGGCTCGTCTCCCGCATCCCTCATCGTCTGGCGACCGGCCGACCGCCCGGAGGAGGGCCAGGTGGTCACGGGGGGCCTCGCCGGCGGGGACCTGTTCGATGCGGTAGGCCTGAGGATCGTCGAGGGGCGCGGCTTCACGGAAGCCGATCGCCACGTCAGACCGCAAGTGGCCGTGCTGAACGAGACGGCGGCCAGGGCTCTGACGGGTGCGGCAGTGGGAAGCATTCTTCGGGTCGCCCCACCCGGCGGAAACTACCAGTCGTCGACCGAGGTGCGCATCGTGGGCGTGGTGGAGGCCGCTGTCGAGCCCAGGCTCGACCGCAACGACTCCCCCGCCCCCAGGCTGTATCTCCCTTCAGCGATCGAACCTGAGCTCGCACTTGCGCTCTACGCTCGTACGAGCGGAAAAGCATCGGCGGTTTCCCGGCCGCTCCGCGAGTTGGTGGGCCAGCTCGATCCACGGGTGCCGGTTCAGGAGCTCGGCTCGCTCGCGGAGTTCAACGAGCGGTCGTATGCCACACAGCTCTGGCTCGCCCGGGGGGCGGCCCAACTCGGTGCGATTGGACTTCTGCTGGCGACGGCGGGACTGTACGGTGTCTCGTCGTATCTCGTCGCAATGCGATCACGTGAGTTGGCCATCCGTCTCGCAGTGGGAGCAACGCCCGGAGCGATTCTGACCATGGTTCTTCGGCAGTCTATGCGGCTCGCCGGCATAGGCCTGCTGGCCGGCGGCGGCGCCGCCGTTGCGGTCAGCCGGTGGATTCAGTCGGAATACCACGGCATCGTGGGAATCGATGGCGCGGCGTTTGGAGGCGCCGTCGGACTGTTTCTGGCGGCGACTTGCATCGCCAGCGCCATTCCCGCCCTGCGAGCATCGAGGCTCGATCCTGTCGAGAACTTGAGAGATGGCTGAGTCGAAACCGACCGTTCCCCTCCCCTAACCCGCAAGATCTCCACGCGGCAGAGGACGGGACCGACGAAAGAGCTCGAGCGCCATGGGACGAGAGAGAGCCCGATGATGCTGAGCGCCACCACCGAGAAGTGCTCCTTTGCCACCGGAACGTGTCCAAACGCGTAGCCCGCACCGGCACAGACGAGCACCCAGAGCACCCCCCCGAGCACGTTGTAGAAGAGAAAGCTCCCATACGCCATCGATCCGGCTCCTGCGACGAAGGGCACGAATGTGCGGACGATCGGCGCGAATCGCGCGAGCACGATCGCTTTCCCTCCGTGTCGCTCGAAGAACTCGTGCGCCCGCTGCAGGTGCTCACGGTTCAGCAGCCTGCCGCGCAGACCCGGTGCGGCCGTGGCGCGAAAGACGCGGGGACCAACCGCGCGACCGATTGAGTAATTTACGGCATCTCCGAGGATCGCGGCGGCGGACAACAGCAGGACCAGCGTCGTGAAATCGAGGGCGCCTCCTTCAGCGAGAGCCCCCGCCGCAAAGAGGAGGGAGTCCCCCGGCAGGAAGGGGGTGACGATCAGGCCGGTCTCGGCAAAGACGATCAAAAAGAGCAGCGTATACAGCCAGCCCCCATGGAGTGCGGCGAGTTCAGTGAGGTGCCGGTCGAAGTGAAGCAGGTAATCGATCAGATATTCCATCGTGCCTCCGTATTGCTGGATCACCATCCGGGAGCCGTGGCAATCCTTGTGATAAAGCCGTTGGTGCCGCGCATCGCTGCCCCCGGGCGCTTATGAAGTTTGCGCTCACCCATGATCACGCTCCTGAAGCGGGTCTGGTCGGGTGGCACTGTGAGGACCCGGGGGAACCCCACCCAGGGGATCGTGCAGGACAGGCGTCTCCGCAGCCTGCGGCCACAGGAGAGAAGCGGCCACGGAGAGAGCCAGGACGGCGGCGACAACGGCGAGCGACCAGGCCGTGCCGATGTCGATGACGTCGACGATCAGCATCTTTACGCCGACAAACACGAGAATCACGCTCAGCCCGAGCTTCAGGTAATGGAAGCGGTGGATGATCTGCGCCAGCAGGAAGTACAGCGCGCGTAAACCGAGGATCGCGAACACGTTCGAGGAGTACACGATGAACGGGTCCTGTGTGACGGCGAAGATCGCGGGAATGGAATCGACGGCGAAGATCAGGTCCGTCGTCTCCACCATCAGCAGAACGACGAAGAGCGGTGTCGCAACGCGACGGGCTCCGCCTCCCGGGGCCGGCTCCATCGCGAAGAACTGCTGGCCATGATAGGCGCTCGTCACCTTCGTGAAGCGGGTGACGAGCCGTATCACGAGGTTCGACTCCGGATCCAGCCGGCGCTCTTCGTGCGTCGCCATGCGGATGCCGGTGACGACGAGGAACGCGCCGAACAGGTAGAGAATCCAGTGGACCTGCTGCACCAGGTAGGCGCCGGCCCCGATCAGCGCCCCCCGCATGAGGAGCGCGCCGAGAATCCCCCAGAACAGCACCCGGTGCTGGTACTGAGGGGGCACCTGGAAGTAGCTGAAGATGAGGACGAAGACGAAAATGTTGTCCACCGAGAGGGCCTTCTCGATGAGATAGCCGGCGAGAAAGGCCAGCGCAGGTTCGCTGCCCCTGGCCCAGTACAAACCGAGCGCGAACGTCAGCGCGAGCGCGACCCAGACCGCGCTCCAGACAGCCGCTTCAGTCCCCCGCACCACGTGGGCCTTGCGATGGAAGACGAACAGGTCCACCGCCAGCATCGCAAGGACGAACAGGTTGAAGATGACCCACACGGAGAACGGCGTCTCCATGATCATGTCGCCCTCGCCTCATCGAGGTCCGCCGCCGGCGGCTCGGGCAGCCAGAAGCTCGCGAGGAATCCGACGACGTAGACGGAGAACCCGACGGCCGCCGCCACCAAGGCTATCTTTGTAGGCGCGTACGCCCGGTCGGGCGTCGCAGCCAGCGTCGCGGTGACCCACGCAAACGACGTCCCGATGAGCCGCCCGCCGATGTTGGCGGCAAAGCTCTCGCCGGTGCCGCGCAGGTGCAAGGGATACATTCGGGGCAGGTAGTTTCCCCAGAAGCTGAACTGCGCAACGGTGAGCAGGCCGGCCACGAATATCGCCGGGTAGAGCCACGTCAGGCTCGACGTGGCAATGAGCCCGAAAGCAACGGGCATCGCAATCATGCCCGGCACCTGGAAGAGCCGGATGAGGGTCCGCCGCCGGATGGCGAGCACGGCAAGATAGGCAAGAATCACCCGTCCGACAAGGCCACCCACCTCCTGGACTTTGGTGACGTTGGCCGCCACGTGCTGGGTGACGAGGGCCGCCTGCGGCGGCGCCAGGGATTGCGTGACCTCGCGCACTTCCGGCAATCCCGGCACTATCTGCGGCACCTGCTGGATCGCGCCGAAGGCAGCACCGTATGCCATCGCGAACATGAGGGTGCTGACAATCGTCACGCGCCGGAGATCCGGTGCGAAGAGGGCGCCGATGCTGGGCCTGCCGAGCGTACCGGCAAGCTTGCGGCGCTGCCATTCCGGAGATTCCGGCAGGAAGGGCCTCACCACGAGCAGCGGGATGGCGGGCAGCACTCCGGACATCAGCGTGTAGCGCCAGGGTGCGTGCGGGTCCCCGACGCCCTCCCCCAGGCCCGGGAGAGAAATCGCAGGCAGGTCGGCTGCATACGCAACGCACAGCCCGTTGGCGATCGCCACGAGCAGGCCGCCCAGCGAGGAGAATGCCTGTGTGTAGCCGAGCACGGACTCGCGCCGCGACGGCTCCGGGAACAGTTCCGCCAGCCATGCGACCGCCGCCACGAACTCCACGCAGACGCCGACGAATACGAGGCATCTCCAGAAGAGCAGCATCTCCACGGATGTCGAAAAGCCGGAGCAGAATGCGGAGACCGCATAGATCAGGATGCTGAACGTGAGCACGCGACGTCGGCCGAACCTGTCGGTGAGGTAGCCGCCAAGGAGGCCGAAGATGCCGCCGGCGAACGCCGGGATGTAGAAGAGGCGTCCCACCCACATCTGGAACTCGGCGGACCCGGGCGCTGCCCCGGTCAGCTCCAGCAGCGCGGGGCGTACGATCAGCGGCAGCATCAGGATCTCGTAGATGTCGAATGCGAATCCGATGGCGGCCATAGCACAGACCGTCCACTGCACTGGCGTGAGCCCGCCCCGCCCGGGCGGATGTCCGACGAGCATGTCTTTGCCTTCCTCGAGAAGCGTCGCGTGTCGTCCGCCACAGAATGGTGCGTGCATCAGGTGCAACCCCCCCACCTCAGTCGGGGACAGGGGCTGCGCTAGACTTGCGGGCAAGCCGCACTGGCCGGGGATCGCGCACGGCGCCGCCAGCTTCACGGCCCGGGAGCGACCGAGAAGCATGCGGCTGCCCGCCGTCAACCCGACGGGGACTGCGGCAGTCATTCGGATGAAGTGATCTGGAGTGGATGCGTCTGTTCCGGGTTCCCGTGGCCTCACCCGGAGGACGACCTGCGCCAGGAGCGAGCGCCGTCTAGATGCGGAGTGGGATGTGGCGGGCAGGTCGACCGGCGGAACGGGTTGCGGAATGTGCCGGGCGCTGAGCACCCGAGGTCCGCACGATCTGCAGCATGGGGCTGCCCGCGACGCCCGGAACGGGCTGTGGAGGCGCGGGCTTCGATTGAAGCACGGCGCCGTCATGGGCTCCCGGACTGCCAAAGAGGTCGCTCAGATCATAGGTCGAGAACGGTGCCGTGACCGGCGACACCATGAGCACCAGCAGAGCCATGCGGCAGACGCGGAGAAGCGTGGCATGGCGTGGCGTCATGGACGGATAATTCTACAGCAGAAGCTCACCTGCTGCGACCCCGACTGGGCCAGAAGCGGTGCCGCCGAGCCACACCGTGCTTCCCCACACGCCGGCAGTTAGGCCTTGCCGCGGTCAGCGCGCGGCCTCCCGGTCCTTGGTCAGCCGTTCCGCAACGAAAGTGATGGTCAGACGCTCACCAGCGGACGGCAGCGCCGAGGCCGACGCTCTCCTTGCGCCGAAGGGGCGCGACAGTGATGCTGGTCCTGCCGCCGCTGCGATAGAGGGGCGCACGACGTTCACGGAGACTGTCTACAATCGCTCCGGTCGCCGCCCCGACTCCGGCACCTATGCCGACCAAGAATCCGTTGACCAGGAGCACGTCGCCGACGCGGCACTCCTCCTCGAAGGCGCGGAGGACGTACGTGATGAACACCGACGGTGCGCGCCAGGCCTGCCCCGTCGGGCGTGAGCATTACCGACGCGTCGAACCGGATCTCGACGGGCGGCGCCGCAGACTGGGCCGCGGTGTCGCCAGCGGCAAGCGTGCCGAGAACAGCCAGCGCGAAGAATACGGATCGAAGCATCAACCCCCTCCGATGGAGAATGCGCAAATAGTGGAAGAAGGGACTCGTGGCGACAGGGGGGGGGCATCGACGCGGCGTTCCGCACGCCCTGGCGGAAGACATGCTGCTCATGCTTCCTCTCGTCTCTCCCGAGTAAAGTATTGCGGTGCCCAAATCCGCCCGTATCACCACGCTGGTCCTGCTGGCCGCTTCGCTCACCTTGCTGCTTCCGGGTATCTTCTCCCCCGTCCTGACGATTCGTGGCGTGCTGACCAGGGACGGCATCGCTTACGTCACGCCGCTGATGCTCGACAAGGGCCTGAACGAGGACACCATGGCGACGCTGAAGACGCTGATCAACCCGCAGATGATCAGCATGATGGAGGCGTTCGGGGGCGACCTCCGCAAGACGATCATCGACAAGCTTTCGCCGCAGTTGTCCGCGGCGCTTCAGCAGGACGTCGGCGACATCGAGGTGTATCAGCAGACCCGCAGCATCATGGGATCCGTGCGCCAGCTCTATGCCGTCGGCAGCCCGCTGCCTGCCACCCTGATTCTGCTCTTCAGCGTCGTCGTGCCGCTGACCAAGGCGGCGATGGTCGGGATGGCCGTCTACATGCGCAGCGCGACGGCACGCGTGCGCACGCTGAGAACTGTCGAAACAATCGCGAAGTGGTCCATGGCCGACGTTTTCGCCGTCGCACTCCTCATCGTGTTTCTGGCGGCGCAGGCCACGCAGGGGCCACCGGGCGCGCCCGACGCCGCGCCGCCGCTGCTTGCCTTCACCGCACACTTCGGCCCTGGCTTCTACTGGTTCACCGCCTACTGCCTTTTTTCGCTCGCCTCACAGCAGTACACCGTGCGCCTTGCGCGGCAGGGAGTCACACCATGACTGTGGACCACCGAGATTCGCCGCCGCCATGATCGGCCAGTGTCTCTGACGGGACGTCACATCATGGAGCCAGCGCTGATCAAGCCGAGTACGCTCGTGTCTCCCTTCGCGTGCATCCGGGTGACGCAGGAAGTGGCTACAGCATTGAGGACATCACAATCGGCTGGGCGATTCCGAAGCACCGCGAGAAGCGCCCTCGCCGGGCCGGGTTGGTCAGAATCGCAGCCGTTTGGAGGCGGCCGGAGGCCGCGTGAAGCCACTTGCGGCAACGGCGCACAAGGCGACTCACGCTCAACTGCGGTTCGACACAGCAGCCGCGCCCGAAGCGCACCATCGAGGAACCGGGAAACCAGCAAAGAAGGTGAGCTGAAACAGCAAAAACCGATCGCTTCGCGGAAGAACCCCCGCGCGCGCATGGGTCGCGGACGTCGTCGCCTCTGGTGGGATACTCTCGACACGCTGTATTTCGTCGGGTACGCGTTGTCGAACTATGTGCGCGCACCGTTCTTGTTCGCGCAGAACGGATTCCACGTCGTGTCGGCGGGTGTCGCCACCCTCGCGAGCGGGACGTGGTCGACACTTCGCGTGACGTTTCCGGTGGACGAGCCGACGCACTGCCCAACGCGAGTGTGCTACCTCGACGCGGCCCACTTGATCCGGCGACTCGACTATGTGGCTGAACCGATCGGCCGCTGGGCCCGCGCGGCGCACTTCTGCGCGGACTACAGCGAGTCGCGTGGCCTGCGCGCGCCGACGCGCCGATGGGTCGTGCCTCGCACGCGTGATGATCGCGTTGTGTCGTGGCCACCACTCGTGCAGTTCGTATCACGGCCGTTCGACCGATCGGATGGTTCCTCTCACACGCCGGGAGGGGAGGCTCCTCGATCGTCGTAGGAACAGGACAAAGACGAGGCACACCATGATGCTTCAGAACAAGAACGCTCTGATTCTCGGCGCCGGTGGCGCCATTGGCTCCGCGGTCGCTCGACGTCTGACAGCTGAGGGCGCCCACGTGTTTCTAGCCGGTCGAACAGAGTCGGTTCTTGAGAGCCTCGCCGCCAAGCGTGATGCGCCATGGGAATGCGTGGATGGCACTGACGAAGCCGCCGTCTCAGCCTGGGTCGATCGGGTCGCGCGAGAGGCTGGAGGCATCGATGTAATGTTCAACGCGATCGGTCCGAGGCCGATCGACGCCAACTATGCGACGCCATCCACCACCATTCCGGACGGGCGGTTTACGCTTCCGCTGAACGTGATCGTGGGCTCGCAGTTCCTGACGGCACGGGCCGTGGCTCGGCACATGGCTCCCCGAGGAGGCGGCTCCATTGTGTTCCTGTCGGCGAGTCTGACCGGGCAGTTCATTCCGTTCATGCGGGGATCACCGCCGCCTGCGGCGCCGTCGAAGCGCTCAGCCGAACCTTGGCGACAGAGTGTGGTCCCGCCGGCGTGCGCGTGAACTGCGTCCGCGCGGGAGGGATGCCCGAGACGCGCCCGATCGCTGAAACCACGGCGAACATGGCCGCGACGATGGGCGTGCAGACGGACGAGGCGGCTCATTCGACGGCCACCAACGTGTTGCGGCGGCCCTTGCGCCTCGAGGAAACCGCGGCCACGGTCGCGTGGGTGGCGTCTGACTTGGCGAGCGGCGTGGCGGGACAGGTCGTCAACGTGTGCGCCGGCGCGATCGTGTCACGATAGCGAAAGCGAGGTGGAGCCGTGCTGCAGGCCGACACGCGCGCCGACATCTATGAGCGGCATCGTCGCGAGCTGGTGAATTACGCGACCCGGTTGGTTGTACGGGAGAGCGTCGCAGAGGAGCTGACGCAGGAGGCCGCGTTGCGCCTCCTCCAAGACCAGCGGTTGCCCAACGACGAAGCTCAGATCCGGGCGTGGCTGTTTCGCGTCGTCAGCAATCTTGCGATTGACCACCTGCGTCGGCATAGTACGTGGAAGGAACTGGTGCTCGTCGATGCGCGCGAGAGCACTTGGCCGTATGTTTTGCCTGCACACTGCGTAACCTGCCGCCGCAACAGGCGGCCGCCCTGTTGTTGCGGGAAGTCTACGCCTTCTCGACCGCGGAGACCGCCGAGTTGCTCGAGGCTACCGTCGTCCAAGTGAAAAACTGGATCCAGCAGGCGCGCCGAATCATGGAGGAGCGGTACGCGCACTCCTGCGCTCTCGTGACGAAGCAAGGTGTGTGTCATCAGTGCGTGGAGCTCGACGGTTTCTTCAACGGGCGGAGTCGCGATCCTCTTGACGGCACCGCGCGCAACCTCAAGGCTCGACTCGCCATCCTCAGGGAGACCCGCAAGGCCGCACTCGGTCCCTGGCATCGGCGCATGCTGCGGCTCGTCGATGAGGTGCTTGAGGCCGGCGCGCCCGGTACCGCACGACCCGAGAGCGAGTAGGACGCCTTCGTGCGGCGCGGGACCCTTCGCAATCGGCATCCATTTGCATCACCCGGCTCGGCGCCAACTGCGGCGGGACGCTCAGCAACAAATGGACGGATGCCAAAACCGCGGGTTCAAATCGCGTCCCAGTCAGCGATTGATGCAAGCCTATTGTTGTGAGTGGTTTAGAGAATGGGATTTGCGGGGGGTGCAGCCAGCGGTACTTGCAGTTATGGGGCGGGGCGGTATGAGGCGGCGTGCCGCTTCGTCGGACTGCGTCGTGGTTGGCCGTTGTCAGGCCCCCTGCTCGCCTTTGACGAGTTGTTCGGCCGTCAGCCCGATGTCCTTCGCAATCTTGCGCAGCAAGGTCGGCGAGATGTCGCGCCCGGCGTGAAACGGAACCGTCGTCCCACGACCGTCGGCATGACGGAACTGCTTGTGGGAGCCTTTCTGCCGGACCTCCGCGAAGCCCAAGCCCTCCAGAAGGGCAACGACCTCCCGACGCTTGAGGGTGGGCAGCGTGCCCACTACGCGACCTTGATGGTCTGGACCGCGACGAACTCTGACTCGAACTTCGGCTCGCCATCCTCGAGGAGCATGCTCACAACTTCCTGCAGGTTGGCCTGCAGCTCATCGAGCGATTCGCCCTGGCTGTGGGCGCCAGGCCACCCCGGAACATGGCCGACGAAGAGGCCGGTGTCCGGGTCGCGTTCGACGACGACATTGAAGGTTCGCATGCTTCAGGATACTCCTCCGTCCGCCGTATGGCACATCCTTCGAGGCCGGCCGGCGCGGCGTGACGGTCTCGTCTCTCCTCAATAGCTTTGCCTAGAGCACAATAAATCCGACACTCGCATTGAGCGGAGCCGTTTGAGTTCGGTGCAGGTTCAGGCTGAGGGTCGCTCGTAGGTGACGCCAAACACGGTATCGGTCAGCCACCGCCTGAAGCCCTCGTTGTCCAAATTGCTTGAACAGCTCGGTGTCGTCCTTCAGGACGGCCGTCATCACCCGCGCCGGGGCCTTGTTGTGCTCGATGCGGGCGTTCTGCTTGTCGGAGTTCCGCTTGGCGTTCTGGTACGCCTTGTCCGCGGCGACGCGATTCGGGATGTCCTCGGTGATCAGCTTGTGCACGCGGTCGGCGTCGGTCCACGGAATGTTGCCGAACTGGTCGTTGAACACCTTGAGGATGTTCGAGAGCTGATCGAGCTCGGGCTTGTATCCGCCCCCGGTAGTGGGTAACGGCTCGATCGCGGCGTCTGCATCGGCGAGCTGGATCTTCACGACTGCCTGCTTTTCCACACGGTAGCTGTCCATGTCGCTTCGAGGATGCCCTTGGACAGGTCCTCGTCCACGGGCGCGGGCAGCTTCGACACCAGGAAGTTCAGGAAGATCGAAAGCTTCTCCCATTCCGCGTTTGTGTACGGAAGGATTGAGGAAAGGAAGCCGTAGGCGCGCAGGAACGCCTTGGCCTTCCCCTTGAAATCGACCTGCCCGTTTTCGTCCAGTTGCTCACGGTACACGGCGACACACGCGTCCAGGATCGGATCCAGCTTGTCACGGTCCGCACCGCAGTCGGAGAACGCCTGCTGGATCGTGTCCGAGTCGTTCATGAAGTCGAGCACGAAGACGTCGTGCTTCTCCGGGTGGGCTCGGTTCAGCCGCGACAACGTTTGCACGGCCTTGATGCCGGAGAGCACCTTGTCCACGTACATCGTGTGTAACAGCGGCTCGTCGTAGCCGGTCTGGAACTTGTCCGCGCAGATGAGGTAGCGGTACGGGTCTTCCCGGATCTTGTCGGCGATCTGGCTCGACGGAAAGCCGTTAAGCGAGGCCTCGGTGACCTTGACACCGGCGTACTCGTGCCCTCCCGAGAAGGCGACAATCGCTTTGTAGCGGCTCTTGCGCTCGGCCAGGTAGTCGCGAATGGCGTGAAAGTAATGGATCGCCCGCTCGATGCCGCTCGTGACCACCATCGCGCGCGCCTCGCCGCCGATCTTGTTCAGCGCCAGCACCTGCTCGTGGAAGTGGTCCACCATGATCTCGGCGTTGAGCCGAATCGCGTGATCGTGGCTTTCCACGTAGCGGCGGAGCTTCTTCTTCGCGCGCTTGGTGTCGAACTCGGGGTCGCTCCGACAGCGCCACCGAGACAGCTGCCGATGTCCGGCCGCCCTGGCTCGAGTGCGCCTCGTCGAAGACGATGGCAAAGCGGCGGCCGCGATGCTCGCTGCCGATCTCGTCGAGGATGAACGGGAACTTCTGCACCATGGAAATGATGATCTTCTTGCCGTCCGCGATGAACTTGCGCAGGTCGCCCGAGTGCTCGGCGTGTTCGACGGTGGCGCCGACCTGGGCGAACTGCTTGATCGTGTCGCGAATCTGCTTGTCGAGAATCTTGCGGTCGGTGACGACGATGATCGAATCGAAGACGGCCGCATCGTCTTTTTTCAGGCCGATCATCTGGTGCGCGAGCCAGGCGATGGAGTTCGACTTGCCGCTTCCGGCGGAGTGCTGAATCAGGTAACGCCGGCCAGCACCGTTCGCCTGCACATCGGCCAGAAGCCGGTGCACGACGTCCAGCTGGTGGAAACGTGGCCAGATCTGCACCGCCTTCCTCTTCCCGGCCTTGTCGTCCCTCGTTTCGACGACCTGAGCGTAGTTCTCGAGGATGTCCGTGAGCCCGTCCGGAGTCAGGATGCGTTTCCAGAGGTAATCGGTCTTGAGGCCGTTCGGGTTCGGCGGAAAAGGGCGGGACCTGCAGGGTGCAGATTGGAAGCCCGGTCAAGGTAATCCAATAGCTGAGTCGTGTCGGGGCTCGGTCGTTTCGTGCTCCGGCCCGCCCGCGCGGAGGCGTATCGACGCTCGACGAGCCAGGCAAGAAGCGCTCTCTTGGGGCCGGTATGCGGTGACCGTCGCACGTCGGGTACTTGTGGCTATCGAAAAGTCGATCCCGGCTCAGAACCTGGCTGCGTCAGTGATTTGCCACCCGCATTTTCCTTTCCACGCCCCGAGAACCACCGACGGGGAGTGCAGACGTTCGGTAGACCATCATTGCAAGGGTGGTCACAAAGGTTCCGGGTGGGGGCTCGTAGGAGATCAGGTAGTGTCCGTGCTCCGCCCGCAAAATCTGCTTCAGAGGTCCAGACAGTTCATTCTGTTACGACGGATACGCGAGGAACGTGTCGCCGCGCCTGCGGCGCCAGATCGCGGTCCGGCTGCTCGAAGCCTCGACCGACGACCGGCTGCGCAGCACTCTGAACACGCTCGTTCGGAACATGCCGGTCGGCACGTACGCGGAGCTGCTGCCGGAGAAGCAGGCGTGGCTGCGCGACCGCGCGCTTAGGCTGCGCTCATCGGCGCTCGTCGCGCGCTTGTCCGACCAGGGTGCCGATGCGCTGCCGCTACTGCTCAATCTGCTCACCGAGAATGTTCGGGTCGAGCCGTGGGCGAAACGGCAGTGGATGCTCGCCGATATCAGGCGCGTGTTCCCGCCTGGGCCGCGACGCGGCAAGCGCCCTCCCGACCGCCGAGCGTCTGTTCGAGTTGCCACGGTCGCCGCTGACCAACAGCTCGAACGACGCGGACAACTGGCACGTCGCCATGGTGCGGATGGGCAAGCCAGTGGAGACGTTGACCTTCCCCCCGCACCTGCGCGCGGACACCGTCCCGCGCGCCCGCGCGCAGATACGGCAGCAGGGAGAGAAAGGGCCGGAACTCTAGGATGAGGCTCGTACCATTCGTCGCGTTTGTGTGTGTCGCGGGCTGCTATTCGCAACCCGGCGCTGGCCAAGGACTGCCGCCGGACGTTCTCGCTTTCGCACGCGAGAGCGTCGCGATGCTGCAGGCGCCGGAATTCGAGCAGCTTGTGCAAAGGCTTGCCCCTCGGCCAGTGCCGCCCGGGCCGCGGGCGGAGTTTGAGCGACTCGATGCGACAAAGGCGGTTCCGCCGTCTGGAGCGGTCTCAGACGTGCCGCAGGGAGAGAACCGTGGTGGCGGGGCGGCTGTACCCCTTCCGACGGCCGCCCCTCGGCTAGAAGTGGCACATACGTCGCTGAAGCCAGCCTCGGGCGCGACTTCAGACCGCGACCCTGCTGGAGGGACAGTGCCGACCGCGCAGCGGAATCAACCTTGGTGTCTCGCTGCGCGCATGATTTGTGGCACGCCGAGGCAACCCGGCGTGCGGGAAGCCCCGCACAACATGCCATCATCGGCCGTCCCGGGGACGCATGGTGGCAACCCAGCCCCTGGCACAAGGGCAACGTCACCACCATGGCATTCGTATGAGGGATGCGCCTCTGTTTATCTAGAATTCAGGGAGTAGCCGACGAGACGTTCAGGCGCTAATCGAAACGACCTTCGCCTGGACTGAGGTCACGAACCGCGCCCAGCTCTCCATTAGTTGCCGCCGCAGGTCGAGCAGGTCGCTCCGGAAGTAGGCCG
>Ga0183260_10001036_pt1 | contig 23601 bp, 28 predicted proteins | sample AntDrymUQ4972206_2_FD_129768 | JGI IMG/M metagenome (GOLD analysis project Ga0183260, IMG submission 129768) | Polar desert sand microbial communities from Dry Valleys, Antarctica - metaG UQ497 (22.06) (version 2) (version 2) | ecosystem: Environmental > Terrestrial > Soil > Desert | place... | reverse complement strand
TCGGGATCCTCAGCCGCCAGGCCATCCGGCGCGGGAGCTTCGGTTCGGTCAAGGAGCTGATTGCCGGGATCGACCTGTTCACGGGCAACTGGAACGCCGGAGCCACCCCGTTCGCCTGGGTCAGGACCGCTGACGAGATCCTCGCCAAGGCGGTCCGCAAGCGCCCAGTCACTTCCGAATCACGACACTAGCAACAAGGGGTAGTCCTCCTCCCCGGGCTCTTCAACGTGATCGAGCGGCATGCCTGCGTCAAGGATCGCGTTCAAGAAGTCGGCGAGCGGGAGGTGGTTGACGCCCACGAGTGCCCGAAGGCCCTCTCGGCCGTACTCGAAGCCAGGTGCCTCGTGCCACCAGCCGCGCCGCCGATATCCCGGATGGAGGAGATGCGGCTCGTTGCTGCGGCGCTCCACGGTGGGGCTGAGGAAGCAGGGATGAATGCCGACGTACGCGAAGCGACCAGCGGGCCGCAGCACGCGCGCGACCTCCCCAAAGACGGCGCCGAGGTTGTCGAAGTCGGTGTGCGTCAACAACGAGGCAACGGCGTCGAACGAGGCATCCGGAAAGGGGAGGCGGGCGGCATCGGCGTGGACAAGATCCGCACCTGCCGCCTCGGCTCGTTCTCGCGCCACCGCCAGCTGGTCGGCTGAGACGTCGGTGCCGACGATCGACCAATCGAGGTGGGCGAGCGTTGAGAAGGCGACGCCGGTGCCGCAGCCGAGGTCTAGACATCGGCCGGGTCCCCGGCCAAGGAGGCGCTCGAGCGAGTCGAGCGCGACCGAGGTTAGTTCGACCGAGGTCACGAAGGCGTCGTACCACTCCGCGATCCCGTCGTACCGAGCATTGTTCTGCACGGCCCGATGGTAGGCGGCCCGCGCCCCGGACCGGGACGGCCGCGAGCGAGGAGGCGCCCGGCGTCTGGCTGCGCCGACTCGCGTAGCGTCACTCTCGCCGCGACTGAAGCTTTCGCTGGTAGACGATCGAAACGGGTGTGTAGCCGAGGCTCTGGTAGAACGGGTTGCTCAGCGGGCTGCGTGCGTACGTGCTCAAGGTGACCTTCGTCGCGCCGCGGTGCTGTGCCCACGCCTCAGCCTCGCCCATCAGACGTCGCCCGATGCCTTTGCGGCGGGATGCCGACTCGACGCCGAGTGACGGGATCTCGGCGCGAGTCTCGGCGAGATCTCGAATGATCTGGCGCTCAGCGTTGGCCATCGGCTCGATCAGACGGACGAGCACTGCTCCAACGAGCCGGCCGTCAAGCTCGGCGACGAAGTGAGCCGTGCCCGGCCGCTCCTCGGCGAGTCTTTCGTCGAATAGCTCGGCCAGCCCGTCGGTATTAGGCTGTCGGAACCCTTCTGGTTCAAGCCCCACCAGATGCGCCGCCTCGTCGAGCCAGAGGCGGACGAGTTCACTTCCGTCGCCAACGCGCGCGCGTCTGACAACCAGACGATGGAGACCGTCTCCCTTTGTTGTCATGCTCCGCCTGTTCCGGCGACCACGCTGGGTCGCCGCGCGGCCAACGTCAGCCGCCGGCCAACTCTAGGATTGCGCCCATGACTCGCACTTGGCCGCTGGCCTAGTGTGACCGCTGATGGCGACCCCGGCGCGACCGGACCCCGTTCGCCTCTTGAGCGCGTCAGCCGCTCAGCCAGCCGCGGCTTCACCGCGCTCACGCGATCCCATCTGCGGTGGAGCGAACCGCTATCCAGCAGTCGACGACGTACGGCAAGCGGAAGCTCGTGGCGCTTGAGATGCCGTGCCGGATCATCATGGCCTCCAGCTCAGCGCGGAACCGGTCGCGGGCCGCTGCGTCCGCCGTCCCGACGTGAGAGGTGGTGAAGGCGAGCCCGACTAACTCGGCGCCGGTCATCGCCACCGCGTGCGGCACCTGCTCGAAGGTCGGACGCTCGAACAGGCCGGAGGCGAGGATCTCGTCTCGCGTTTCCTGGCGCGGCCCGGGTCGACGCAGCGGGCCGGGCTCCGCACCGACGATCCACGCCGAGCTCTACGTAGTCGGCCACCAGCTTCGAAGAATCGGCGTCCCGCACGTTCCAGAAGCATGCGAGGCCGCCACCGGGGCGCAGGATGCGGCCGATCTCACGAAGCGCGTCGGGCGCGTCGAACCAGTGATAGGCCTCGGCGGCCGTAACGAGGTCGAAGCCGCCGCCCGGCAGCGTTGTGTCCTCGGCGGGTGCCAGCACTGTCTCGACCGGCAGCCCTGCTGCAACCGCGCGTTCGCGAAGGACGGCGAGCATTGACTCAGCTGGCTCGACGGCCGTGACTCGCCATCCGCGGCGCGCCATGGACAGCGACGCCTTGCGGGTGCCGGCGCCCACGTCCGCGACCACCGCCGCCGCGGGCAACCCGAGCCGACCGGCGATCAGGTCGAACAGCGCCGCCGGATAGGACGGCCGGTATCGGTCGTACTCGGCCGCGCAGGCGTCGAAGCTGCGCGCACGGACGGCGCGGGCCGCCGCCTCGGTCATCGCGAATCGATCCAAAGGACGCGGTAATCCATCCCGGCCTTGGTCCGGTGCGCGCGCTCGCTGCGCCCCGCGATCGTGAAGCCCCACGAGCGAAGCAACTCCTCGGTGGGCCGGGCGTTTGATTCCTCGTTGAAGACGCCAATGATCAGCCGCTCGCACCAGCCCAGCAGCCGCTCGACCAGCTCGCGACGACGATGGCGAGGCACGTACTCGAGGCCCATGCGCACGTACGTGAACCGATGCGGCGGCTCCCAGTGCAGCGCGTTGCCGACAACGAGCCGATCGGCCAGCTCCGGTAGCCGGCGGCGCGCAAGGTCGACCAGCTCGGCCGCGATGTCCAGCCCGTACGGGTCCACCGCGTGCGGCGTCCAGCGCGGCAGGCACTCCAGTAAGTAGCCGTTGGCGCAGCCGATGTCCAGGAATGAGCCCGGGTGGTCGATGGCATGGGCAATGTGGCTGCGGGCGTACTCCCAGTCCTCAACCGTGCCCTGCTTGCCGGAGCCGGCCCACGGCGTCTCGGCCGCCAGGTAGGCCGGGACGATCAGCCGGGCGATCGCGTCGTGCCAGGCGGCCTCGTCGATGTCGCCGCGTTCCAGGCGGGCGTCGATCTCCGCAACATCGCGCCACGCAAGATCCTTCATCGGCGCATACGGATCGGGCGGGTCCTCCGCCGCCCGCAGTGCGACCCGCACCACCGCGCGCTGGTCGGCGGAGAGCAGCTGATCGACCTCCTCGGCGACCAGCGTATAGAGCGTCAGCGCGGCGGCGTCCGCGGCGCCGGGCTCGCCCAGACCGAGGGCGGTCCTGTGTGCGGCCGACCAGCCTGCGCCGATGGTCTCCGCGACCATGGCCCACAGCCGGTTCTCGGAGTCGTACAGCAGCCGATGGTGAACCGCCATCACCGGCGGCAGGCGGAGGGCCAGGGTTGATCGCTGCACGGCCGCCAGCTGTCGGTCGTCGGTGCGCCTCGCGGCGACGAGCTTGAGGACCTCCTCGGTGTAGCCGGTGACTTCGGACGCGATCCAGGCGTCGCATTCGGCGGCGATGGTGGACCAGTCGAAGGCACGCGCCTCCGCCTGGAGGGCCGCAGCGATGCCCGCCGCGTCGTGGAGGATCCTCGCGTTACGCCAGCCGGGTACCACCGTCCCCACCCGTGCCGGATGCCGCAGCGCCTCACGCTCCTCCGCCTCGGTGCGCCAGGAGATGCTGAACACCCTGCCATCCAGGAGCCGCAGGGCGTAGCCGGGGCCGGTGCCGATCGCATAGAGGTCGATGTCCGACAGATCGGTCGCTTCCCCGCGGGCATGGCTCCCGGCGAGGACGATCGCCTCCGCCCCGTCCGCAATCAGCTCGCGCATAACTCGGTGGACCACTACCTCGAGGCTTCCGCCCGCTTGTGGCTCTGACTGATCGCCCACTCCAAGAACCCCACCGCTTTCCCGTGCATGCCACCGAGCCTGCCTCCAAGCATGCCGGTTGCGGATCCGGACCGGCGTCATCGCCGCTTGATGCGCCGTGTGCTTGCGCGCACGAGTCAAGTGAACCGAGGGTCGTCGCGGTCGATCAGTCCGGGTCGATGCTCGAGTGGGTGCGCGGCGCTGAGACGGAACATGGGCGACATCTGTGTCCGCGGTCGATCAGTGGGTGCGTGATTCGGCCCGCCGCCGCTTCGACGCCGTGGTCCTCGGGAGCCACCTCGTTTCAATACGGCCGACGACCGGGCGCGCGCGGCCTTCCTTGCCACCTGCCGACGTAACGTGGCCGACGATGGTGTCGTACTCCTCGAGCATCACCAGGAGGACTGGCCCGAGCCGGCTGACGACTCGCGCGCGGAGATCGACCGTGTCGTGCTCGCATTGACCGACGTCCGACGAGAACCCCCGATTGTTTCGGCGACGATGGTCTATGAGATCGATGGCCGCTCATTCTGGCAGCCGTTTGTTGCGCGGGTTCTTTCGCACGACGAGCTGTCAACTGAGCTCACGCGCGTGTGAGGCATATCCGGTTGCAAAGCCCGTTGGGCGCGGGGGGGAAGGTCCAGCCAGCGGTCCGGGCAGCAAAGCTCAACGGTAGGCCTTTGCGCCAGCACGGGGTGGACTCGTTCTTACGGCCGCCGCTCTTGCGCCAGGCCAGATCCCGGCTCAACATCGGTCGTGCCCACCCTTCCCGAACCCGAGCATCTCGTGACCTACCCAGACGACGCCCCGATCCTCGACTTCGACCCGGCGCGCGACGCCGTGCTCGAACCCCATCTGGCGATCGAGAGGTTCGACCTGCCCCAGCACGTGGTGCTCTGCTTCTTTCGGGACGCAATCGCGTCCTTCGTTGATGGTCTCGGAGGCCGTGAGATCGGGCGGCTCGCGTCCGAGCTGGGCTCGCACCCTGTCTTCGAGGTAGAGCTCGATGGTCGGCGAGTCGCTGTCGCGCAGGCCGGAGTCGGCGCGCCGCTTGCTGCCGGCTGGCTCGACGAACTGATCACGCTCGGCGGCCGCGCCTTCATCGCCCGGCGCCGGTGTCTTGGTCCCGGGTCTCGTGATTGGCCACGTCATCGTTCCGACGGCGGCCATCCGCGACGAGGGCACGAGCTATCACTACTTGCCCGCCTCGCGCGAAGTCGCCCCGACGACCGATGCGCTCGAGGCCATCGTGGCCACGCTCGACGCGCATGGCGTCCCGCACGTGACCGGCAAGACGTGGACGACGGACGGGATCTACCGCGAGACCAGAGACAAGGTCCGCCGGCGCGTGGCCGAGGGCTGCCTCACGGTCGAGATGGAGGCCGCCGCCTTCTTCGCCGTCGCCCAGTTCCGGGACGTCTCCTTCGGGCAGATGCTCTACGCCGGCGATGACCTCTCCGGGGAGGCGTGGGATGGCCGGGGATGGCCGCACCACGAAACCGGCCGCGACCTGCTCCTTCGGCTCGCGGCCGAGGCCGTCCTGCGCATCGAGCCGACCGACTAGCCTTTCTGACACTTACCGACACCTCCAGCGCGCGGCCTTTCGGCCGACGTCGCTTCGATGCTGTCCCACGAACGAGGACTTTCCAACCGGATGTGCCTGATGGGCTCAAGCGTTCCGGCCTGCGACTCTACCGGCATCTCACGGCAACGTGGGCAGACCCCGGTGAAGATGAGACTGGTTACCGTGCCCTTCGAGGAGGGTGCGGATGCCGGAGGTCCATGCACGGTCGTACGCCAACCCGCGTCGACTGCCGCGGCGGAACCACTACCAGGAGGGACCGGGCTTCCTGTTCGTGGCGACCCAGGTGGACGTCCCCGTGACGCCGCGACGCTGCGGGTCCAGGCGCCGGGTCGTTCGCCGTCGACGGGCGGCGCTACGGCGCTGGGCCGAGGGTGAGTCGCAGGCGACGATCTGCGCGGAGCTCGGCTGCAGCGAGCGAGCCTGTTCCGCTGGCGGAGGCGCTACGAGGCCGAGGGGCTGATGGGGCTGCTCGATCGACCCCGGATCGGCCGGGCGAGCGAGCTGCCGCCCTCGATCGAGCGCCTCGTGACCGTCCGCCTCCTCACGTACCTCCAGCGCGAGGTTCTCGACCGCCAGCAGCTCGCGGACCTCGCCGCTGCGGGACGGCCGTCACGGCCTACGCCGGCTACTACAAGTACCACCGGCTCCACGGCGAGCTCGAGTGGCACACGCCTGGCGAGCGGTTCGACGGGACGCCCTGCACGGACCGCTGCTTCGGGAGCGTGCCGGCTTTGGCCCGTGTGGCCGACCTCCTCGACGCGATCCTCGTCGCGTGACGACCAGTCTCATCTTCACCGTGGAACTTCACTAAGACGCTACCCGTTTCGGGTCGTGCATCAGTTTGAAGTGCGCAGCGACGCAGCGAACGCCGCGATGACCTCCGGATAGAGCCGCCGCTCTATGGCCTTGATTCGCTCGTGGAGGACCTCCTCCGTATCGTCAGCAAAGACCGGGGCATCCTCCTGCGCGAGGATGGGTCCCGCGTCGACGTCCGCGGTCGCAATGTGGACTGTGCATCCAGAGACAGCGACTCCGGAGGCGAGAGCGTCTCGAACCGGGTGAGGGCCGGGGAATGCCGGCAACAATGCCGCGTGAGTATTCAGGACGCGACCTGGGAGTGCCTCGTGAAGGCACGGATCGAGGATCGTCATGAAACCAGCCATTGCGACCAAGTCAATACGCTTCCGGCGAAGCACGCCGACGATCGCGCGGGTATACGCCGTGCGGTCGAATGCTGGGTCGCGAAGCGATTGCCGCCGGACGAGCACCGCCTTGATCCCGCGTTCGCGAGCGATAGTTAGCGCGCGACAGTCACGGTCCGCCAGAAGGAGCGACACAGGCGTCCGCGTCGCTATCGCCTCGAAGATCGAGCCGCTGCCAGACGCAAGGACCGCGAGCCGGATCTCTCGACGTGCGTGAGCGCTCACGGCAGGAAGCTACAACGTTGCACGGCCTTACCGCTCCGCTCGTTCGGCCGATATCGTCCAGCGCCGGGTAGTGACTCAGTTTGACCGGGGGAGCGTGACCGGGGCGTCACCGCCCGCTAGGGATCGCGGCCATGCACGGCACGGGGTTGACGCCCGACTAGGCCGTATCCATCCGCGGCGACAGGAGTCGGCGCAAGGTCCGGAATGACGTCGAGAATGGCCCTCAGGTCGTCGGAATCGACGCTGACAGAGGCAACCTCACGGAGTCCGGGCGTTGCGTTCAGGGCGATGGAGTACCCGACCGCGCGGAATAGTGGAATGTCGGATCGCCCGTCGCCGACCGCTATGCATGCTGAGAGGGGGATGCCGCGCTCAGTGCAATAGGAGGTGACGAAACGGAGCTTCTCCTCAGCGTCGAAAGCCGCGGGCGTGCGCCCGGTCAAGATGCCGTTGGCATCCACCTCCATCTCGGCCCCGCACACCGCCGCGAAGCCATACCATCGCCGGAAACAGTCCGCGGCGAGTTTCCAGCCAACCGTGCACAGGATGGCGGGTATCGAGACTGCGTTCAGGCGCGCCAGCGTCTCGCTGATGCCCGCGATCCGCGGGACGGACGCGAGATACCGCTCCACGTCAGCGAGGGCGCGGCCAGCGTAGTACGTCCCATCGGCGATCGCCACGTCGAGGTTCGAAATCTCGAATGCAGCGTACCTTCGTTCGAGTTCCGCCATCACGGTGCTATGCCCGAGCCAGGTGTCCGCCAGATGCTGACAGGCGGTTGTGCCGGTGATCAGTGTCCCGTCGAGGTCGAAACAGGCGAGTTGCCATCGGCCCTGCGCGGCGTGCATCGACGCCAGTTTAGTCATGCAACTATCTGGCGCTCGGTGTCGTCCACGCCCATCAACCCTCGCGTCGGGGGTCGATGTCCACCCGAACGATGTGCTGCGGGCTGTCCGGCACTCGCCGAACCGCCGTGCGCAGGAAGTCCGGGAAGAGCGGCAGGTCCGGTAGAGCATCGACCCGGAACCAGCGCAGGAGCAAGTCGTGGCCGCGTTCCACGCCGGCGTGGTCGTGGGTCAGGTCGAGGAACCGGCTGTTCTCAGGCATGTCAATGGCGTAATAGAAGCCAAGCTCGTGGACCGGTCGGCCTGCCACCGGGGTGACATACTCCATTACCCACAGCAGCCGCTGGACGGTCACTTCCTGGCCGATCTCCCAGCGCATCGTGCGGACCAGCGCATCCGCCGTCAGCTCGAGCGGCAGCAGGCGCCCGCCGGGCAGCACCCAGAAGGCGCCGTCGAGCGCCTGCTGTAGCAGAAGATGGTCCTGCCGAACGCAAACCGCTGCAACCCGCGGCTGGAAGCGCCAACCGTCGGCGTCGATCTCGACGTAGTTCACCAACTCAGCGGCCTCCGCAGAAGTCTCTCACGGCCCGTTCCGGATCGGGCCAGTTTCGGCGCTTCAGGCGGGTGAGCGAGTCCAAAGGCCGTCGTAGCGTGGTTACCGATCAAGGGTCGGCGCGCAATCCCGACAGCTCCCGGACGACCGATCAGGAAGCTGCCGCCGGAGTCAGCCCGAGGTAGAACGTCGAGGCGAGGGCGGCTTCGGCAAACTCGGGCAGACGCGCGGCGGGAATCGCGACGACAACGGAGCCGAGCTTCGGCGGAATCACGACACCATCGCGATCGGAGTCCGCGACGTCCGTCAGGGGTTGGCCTTCCGGTGTGCGGATCGCGAGCACCATCAGGCCCTGCCCGAGCGTGACCGCTGATGGCGACTCGCCGCCGCCCAATCCCGCTTGCGTCTTGAGCGCGTTCGGCACGGCGACGACATCGACGCGGGCGCCCGGGATGAGCGCGCCGCCCACGGCCTGGCCCGGCTCGACCGGCAACGCGAACGCGACCTGACCGGCCGCGAGGGGCGCGCCGAAGCCGAATGCGCGCTCGCCCGGATTCGTCTCCAGGATCCGGACGTCGACGTCCTGACCGGCAAGGATCGGTACGGAGGGGTAGCGGCCGACGACCGCGTCGACGTTGCGGGCGGCGTTTGCCGGGGCGTCGCCGGGACTGACGTTTACCACGTGGAGCATGTCGGACGTGATGGGCGCGAGGACGGGTATGTCGACCGTCGCTCGCACGATTCCGTTCCGCGGCTGTGCCAGGTACACGAGCACGCTCGCGCCGAGCGCTGCGACGAGGAAGATCGCCGCGTAGACGCCGCGTCGCGCTCTCATCTCATCCCTCCTAGTGGCTGATGGCCGAGTACACGACGGTGGCTGCGATCGAGCCCGAGAACGCGTATGTTCGGACGGTGCCGTCGTCGTACGTCGTCTCGACCGTCAGCTCGACGCTCACCGGATACGAGCCGCTGTCAGGTAAGGGCGTGTTCCACTGGATCCGCAGCGGCTCGCCGGCTGCATACGTGCCCGGCGGTGAGGCACCCGACCGATCGTTCTGGCCGCCGAGATAGCGGTAGCTGACGAGTCGAGTCGTCGCACCGCCGATGACGACGCCGCCCGAGCGCATGAAGCCCTCCGCCTCGACGATCGCGCGGATGAACAGGTCACACGGCAGGCCGCGAGGCCAGTAGATCGCTGCGTGCCCCGCCGCGTCGGCTGCGATCGCCTGCCCGTCAGGCGCCGTTCCGGACGGGCTGCCGCCCGGCACGACCGTGGGAGGGACGTACTCGATCGGCAGCGCCGCCACACCGGAGGCGCGATTGGAGATATCGAGCTGGAACGGGACGACTTCCTCGTACGGGACGCCCTCGGGCGTGAAGAGCGCGCCATAGGCTTCGCCGGTCACGCGAGCGGTGACGATCACTTCGAACTCGCCCGCATCGTATGCGTGCGCCGTGGTCAGCCGATCCGAGCCGTCGCCCTGGAACGTGCGTCGGTCGCCGTCCCCGAAGTCGACGGTCCAGCGCTGGACGCGGACGGTGTCGGGACGAACGAAGGCCGCGATCGCGTCGTCGATCCAGTCTCGCCACCCGGCGGTCAGCGCGGCCGTCACGGTTCGCGCTACCCGCGCGGGGGCCGTCACGGGCTCAACACCGACCGACAGGTACAGGCTCAGGTCCCCGAACCCTGACGGGCTGATCCCGATCGCCGGCTCGGGACCGCACAGCACCATCGAGACGGGGCTGTCGAAGTTGACGAGGCTGTCGTCCGCCGTCCGCCGGACCCACACCCACCAAGCGTGGCAGTAGGCGTTCGGTGTACCCATGTTCTCCCATTCCGAGTAGAACTCGGTACGCGCACGCGTCCGTCGCTCCATGGGTGGGCTCCATTCCCCGTTCGCCTGCACGCCGACATAGCCGCGCCCGTTGTCCGAGCCCCAGGTCTCGACCGTGACGCTGACTCCCGGGTCGTAGGCGAAGGCGACCCCCGGGAGACTCAGCACTGCGACGACGGCGAATAGGACCGTCCGCGCGGCGCTCATAGCTCGGACCTGTAGCGCTCGACGAGCCACTCGCCGCCGACGTTTCCAAGCTCGACCGTCACGCGAGTGGTCGACAGGACTGTTGGCGACTCGAGGGGCTCCCCGGTGTCGAGACTGACGTCGTAGCCGCCTTCGGTGAGGTCGAACGTCACCGTCGACCGATCGCCATCGGTCGACACATCGAAGTTTTCAAGCTCCAGCACCGTGGTTACCGACGCCTTCCCGATCTCCCTCTGCCCGAGCAGGAATGCCGCCACGGACCGATACGCAGACGACTCCTCACCTGTCGTCAGGTCGAGCACCAGCGACGGGTCGTCCGTTCGACGCGCGCGAGCGAACGCCTCGAAGAACGAGCGTGCGGCTCCCTCGGGCGTCGAGGCATCCACCGAGGGGGAGGCGCTCGCCGGCGCTGAAGTCGTTGCCGAAGCAGACGGCGTAACCGTGGGACTGGCAGACGGAGCGAGCCTGCCGGCGACGAGGACCGCGCCGGCGACCAGCAGCACGACGAGCAGGCTCACCGCGGCGATCAGGGGCAGTTGATACCGGGCCGGGAACCGGTTCATCGTCAGGTCCTCGCCGCCGCCGAGCCGTCGATCGTCAAGGTCACGACGGGCGCGATGCCGGCCAGCCCGAGGAGTGGGATCCGCGCCGGGGCAGCGATCCGGATGCTGACTGTCGGTGCGGTGTTCGACGCCCCGGTGATGGCATCCGTCCCGGGCGCGTTCGACACGACGATCTCCGCCGCTGCCGCGATTTCGGACGGCGACGCCGCCAGCGTGTCGCGACTCGCGGCGAGGTTCCGGGCGAGGTACTCCCGGGCGAGTTGCTCGGCCTGGTCGACTTGAAGCACGGGCGGTTGGCCGGCCGCGAGGGCGGCGGGATCGAGCGCCTGGGTCGCCGTGAGGGCAGCCATGTCGAGCTGAGCGCGGATCCTCGTGCGGAGTCCCTCGATCGTCCCGACGGCGAGGACGAGGGCGAGCACGAGCATGAGGACCGGAAAGAGCAGGACCGCATACACGGCGACCTGGCCGCGTTCGCTGGCGTGACGAGTCATCACCGCGTCACCTCGCTCCGCGTTACGAACGCCGCGTCGAGCGGCACCGACCAGGTGCCGGCGAAGGGGATCGCCGCCTGCTCGCTGATCGAGACCTCGACCCGGATCGGCTCGCCCCAGGCGGCGCTGGCCGGCTCGATCGCGACCCGAGCGCGGCCCGGGTCCAGCCCCCCGTCGGACAGCTCGGTCGCGATCCGGGTCCGGACGACGGAGCCGTCGCCACCGACGACAGCCGCCTGGCGCGCGCCGGCCGCGGCGGCCGCGTCCAGCACGAGCTGGGTATGCGCCAGCCGGCCGAACACGACGACGCCGAGCAGGACCGGGACGAGGACGAGCGGGACGACGAGGACGGCCTCGACCGTCGCGACGCCGCGCTCGCCGCGTCGCCGGTCGGTGCGGCCGGGTCGCCGCCGCTCGGTCATTGCCCGAGGAGCTGCCCGACGAGCTGGCCGATGCGCTGGGCGAGCCCGTTGTTCCAAGCCAGGATCGCGGCGGCAAGAACGACGAGGATGATCCCAGCGGCGATGACGTACTCGAGTGTCGTCAGGCCCCGCTGATCGGCGCGGATGGCACCCCAGGCGCGGCGGACGATTGACGCGAGAGATTCGAACATCTGCGGGCCTCCTTCTAAATCCGCCCCAACGTCGACAGGAAGAGGGGCAACACGATCAGCACGATGAACTCGGGCAGGTACACGGCGGCGAGGATGGCCGCGAGCTTGGGCTGGACCGTCGACGCCGCCCCGAGCAGCCGGTTCCGCTCGCTCTCGCGCAGGCTCCGCTCGTGCTCGGCCAGCACCTCCGGCACGCCCTTTCCCAGGCGGCGCGCCTGGGCCAGGCTCGCCGCCAGCTCATCGAGCTCGTCGGTGTCCGCCGCGGCGGCCACGTCGGCGAGGGCGACGTACAGATCGACCCCGGTGCCGTAGGCGGCGACCGCCGAGCGGACCTGCCGCGCGAGCAGGTTCGCGCCGCCCGAGGCGGCGTGCAGGGCGTTGGCCACGTCGGCGACCGAGTGCTCGAGGCCGTGGCGCGCGGCGAGCGGGCGGACGAGGGCCAGAAAGTCGGGCAGCTCGCGCAGCAGCTGGTCGCGCCGTCGCCGGCCGCGGGCGGCCAGGTACTCGGTGGGGAAGACATAGCCGACGAAGGCGACGGGCAGCGCGACGATCAGGGCGAACGGGAAGAGCGGCGTCAGCGCGAGGCCGAAGCCGAGGATGCCCAGACCGAGGACGAGCTTGGCCGCGAACACCTCGGCCGGCGAGAGGGTCGCGGGGTCGATCCCGGCCCGGACGACGTCGCGCTCGGAGATCTGTGACGCCAGGGCCGGCATGCGCGAGGCGAGCCGCGAGGCGACGGGCGCCAGCAGCCGCTCCCACCACGGCCGCTCAGGCGCGACCAGGCGCTCGTAGCGGTGCCGCGGCATCGCGATCGCCCGGCCGGCGTCGACGGCGGTCTCCGGCCGGTCGAAGAGCGGGTCGAAGATGAACATCAGCAGGCTGAACACGGCGATGCCGGTCAGGATCGCGGACAGGAGCACGCCGTCCATCCGCTACGCCTCCAACCGCGTCACGCGCCAGGACAGGACGATCCCAGCGATCTCGAGCAGGACCGCCGCCGGCAGGAGGACGAGCTGACCCAGGGCGGTCGAGGTGACCGGCGCCACGAGCTCGGGGTTGACGACCACGAGGTACAGGAAGAGGCCCGGGATGACGATCGCGAGGATCGCCGCCTGGATCCGCAGCCCCCGGCTCTCCGCGACGGCCTGGCGAGCGATCGATTGGTTCATGCGTGCGGCGTCGCCGAGGGAGGTCAGGACCTCCGCCGCCGCCGACGTCGGCTGATGCGTCGCCGCGAGGACGATGAGCGCGTCGAAGACGAGCCGCAGGTTCCTGCCGGCCTGCCGCCGACGGATCTCGGTCAGCGCCTCGACCGCCGGCTCGCGCGCGAAGTAGCGCCCGAGCAGCTCCTCGAAGTCGGCCTTGACCCAGCGGTGACGGGCGGCCTCGGACGCCGCCGCGAATACGTCGGGGTACGTGGCGCCCACGGCCGCCCGGTTGACCATGGCCCGGAGAACGCGGGGCGCGTCCTCGTCGGCCGCCCGGGCCTCGACGGACACGAGGTGGCGGACGTAGAGCCGCGGGGCGAGCAGCCCGGTGGCCAGACCCACCGCGGCAAGCGGCAGGGACACGAGCCAGCCCACGAGGCCAAGCACCAGCGGCGCCGCGACCTGGAGCGCAAGGTATGTCCGCGGCGAGAGGTCGAGCCGCGCCTGTTCGAGGAGGCTCGCCGCATGGCTGCGGCGCCTGGCCAGCGCGGTGCGAACCGACTCCCGGAGGCTCGTCTCCGGCCCCTCGGCCACCGCCGGGAAGAGGGCGAGGAGGCCGAAGAAGACCGCGATCCCCGTCAGCACCGCGGCGAAGAGGCGCGTGTCCATGGGCGCTAGCCCTCGAGCTCCATCCGGGACGCCAGCCGGTCCGGCGGCTGCCAGCCGTCGGTCGCGGCCCAGCGGACGCTGGTCCCGCCGTCTCCGCGCTCGGCCCGGAAGACGTCGGCGAGCCGATACGTCCCCTCGTCGGTCACCCCGTCGAGGGCGGCGACCTGCCTGACGATCCGCTGTCCCGATCCCAGTCGGCGCAGGACGAGGACCAGATCGAACACGCGGGCGACGTAGGTCCGGATGTCGAGGACGGTCAGGTCGCGCATCGACTGGCGGGCCAGCAGCTCCAGCCGGAAGAGGGCGTCCTCGGCCGAGCTGGCGTGGATCGTGGTCGCCGAGCCATCGTGGCCGGTGTGGAGGGCCTGGAGCGTGTAGAAGGCCTCCTTGGGCAGCCGGATCTCGCCCACGATCAGCCGGTCAGGCCGCATCCGGAGGGCATTCGCGACCAGGTCACCGACGTCGAGCAGCCGCGTGTCCGCGTCCCCGGCGGCGAGCTCGTGGCGATGGATCGTCTCGAGGCTGAAGCGGTCGGCGTTGCCGAGGGCGAGCTCGGCCGTGTCCTCGACGACGCCGACGCGCTCGGAGGAGTCGAACAGGTCCGTCAGCGAGCGGAGCAGCGTCGTCTTGCCGGCTCCCGTCTCGCCGGCGACGAGGATGTTCGCCTTGGCCCGGACCATGCGGGCCAGGAACTCGGCCATCTCGGGACTCAGGCCGCCCTCGGTCACCCAGTCGCGGCCGTGCGCGCCGCCCGGCAGCAGATCGAGCCGGAGGCGGTTGAACTTGCGGATCGAGAGGTAGGGACCGCCGACGGGCGGGATGACCGCGTTCACCCGCGAGCCGTCGGGCATCCGGGCGTCGACGATCGGGTGCGCGACCGACAGCTCGCGCCCCGCCAGCGCGGCGATCCGCTCGGCGATCTCGACGAGCTCGCCGGCAGATGCCAGCTCCAGCCCACCCGGCTCGAGCCGGCCAGCCCGCTCGACGAAGACCGCGTCCGGTGCGTTGACCAGAATGTCCGAGATCTCGGGGTCGTCGACGAGCGGCTGGAGCGGACCGATCCCGCACACGGCCGCCTCGATTGCGGCGATGACCGGTGGCACCGGGGCGAGGTCGATCTCGGGATCCTCGAGGATCGAGGCGATCGTCCGGCGCACGAGCGCCTCGCGCTCGGGCGTCCGATCGAACGGGTTGAGGACCTCGGGCGTCAAGCGTGCGACGAGCATGCGACGGATCTTGCCGAGCGTGGCGCTCGACACCGGCAGCGCGCCCGCCCGTCGGGCCTCGGTCATCGGCGGCCTCCGCGAAGGGCGGCCAGGACGCCCTCGCGACGCTTCGGCGCGGAGCCGAGCACCGGCCAGACGACCCGGGCGACGGCCGCGATCTCGGGTTCGAGCGCCGGGTCGAGCCGCCACGCCGGCTGGCCGCGCAGCGCGGCCTCGTCGAACGCCTCGTGCCGGCCGAGGCTGGCCGCGAACGGGAGTCCGGCCTCCGCCGCCCAGCGGCGGACGGGATCCGCCTCGTCGGCCATGCTCGCGACGAGCACGAGCTTCCGCCCGGCGTCCATATGGCGGACGACCTCGGCCATCCGGAACGGCTCGGCCACCGACTCCGCGGTCGGGCGGACGACCCCGATCACGACGTCGGCGAGGTCGATGAGCTCGCGGTGGCCCTCCTCGAGCGTCCCTGCGAGGTCGGCGACGACGAGCTGGTACCCGGCATCCGCGGCCCCGTGGACGATCGCTCGGCCGGCGAGCGAGCCGAAGCCGGGTGCCGGGTCCCTCGCCGGGAAGACCTCGGAATGCGACAGCTGGTGGTGCGGAGGCAGGGTCAGCACGGCGGGTCCTGCCCGGCTCTCGACCGCGAGCTCGGCGACCGCCGACGGTTCCAGCCAGAACCGCGGCAGCCACGCCGACGACAGCGCGTCGGCCGGGAGACCGAGGCGCAGGCCGACCGCGCTGGCGAGCCGGTTGGCGTCGACGATCAGGACCCGGACCGGCCGCTCGTCTCCGTCCATCGTCCGGTACCGGGCCCGCTGGGCGATGAGCGTGGCGGTCTCGACGGCGAGGGTCGTTCGACCGGTCCCGCCGACGAACGACAGAAAGCACACCAGCCGCAGGCGAGCGAGCACGTGCGGAACCACCGGAGGAGGCTCGACCGCTTCCCCCGCCGGATCGGCGGACGACGGATCGTCGTCGGGGCTCGGCTTGACGACCGCAAGCCGGACGGGCTGCTGCCGCATCGACATCGGTTCGACCGGGGCCGACCGCGGCTCGGCGGGCTCTGCGGGAGCTTCCGGGGAGGCCGCGGTATCCGTCTTGTCACCTGCGGGCTCGGCCGGAGCTCTCGCCTCCGCCTCCGATTCCGCGGGTGACTTCGCATTGTCCCACTCATCGCTTAGCTGCGACTTATCTGGCGCCCCGAGCCGGGCCGCCCAGACGCGCCGGCCGCGGCGGTAGCGGACGGCCCGGACGAGCCAGCGGTACGCCGGCTCGCCGCGAACGGGCAGCGCCGCCACGACAAAGATGGGTCCCACGAGGACGACCACGAGGACGACCCGGATCACCTCCCAGACCGGCAGCAGGTTGATGGCCGCGGCGACGAGGACGCCGCACCCGCAGATGCCGAGCTGGACGCCGGTCAGCCCGAACGCAATCGGCTCGTCGCGGATCGCGTTCTCCGGGACCTCGACGAGGCCGCGCTCGTTCACGTCTCGGTGCGGAGCGGGCCCGGACCGGACAGGGCGAGCGGGATCAGCGCAAAGGGCAGGAGGAGCATGAGCAGCGCCCCCCCGGTCGCGAGGCCGAGGAGCGCGTTCGTGTCGCCGACGGTCGGCGGGTTGCCCGACCCGTCGAGGTGGCCGAGCGCCTCGAGGCTGAAGAGGACGAACACGATCGTCCAGGCGAAGCGGACGAGGAGGATGGCCATCAGCACCTTCAGCCAGGCGTTCGTGATCCGCTGGGTGGCCGGGATCGCGTAGGCGGCGAGGCAGATCGGGCCGACCAGGACGAGCAGGCGCTCGAGCGCGGTCAGCGCGCCGTTGACCATCTGGAGGAACGTCAGGAGGACAGCGCCCACGAGCCCGGCCGAGAGCCAGGCGCCCGAGTTCCAGTTGCCCGGTCCCTCCGGCACTCGCGGGTCGAAGCTGCCGTTCTGGAGCACCTGGAACACGCCGCCCGAGGCGGGCCACGCACCGGAGCCGCCGAGCGCGTCGCTCCCGATCGCGACGCCCACGATGGCAACATCGGTCGCGATGACGAACTGGGCGAGGACCGAGGCGAGGAAGATGCCGAGGACCGAAAGCGTGGCGCCCACGACGAAGCGGGGCGTGACCGCCCGCGCCGTGTAGGCCGACTCTCCGGTCGTCCGGCTGACCATGATCAGGTAGCCGAGGACGATCCCGCCCAGGGTCAGCAGCGGGATCGTGACGAGCAGGATCTTCCCGTACAGCGACTGGACCGTGTCGTCGGCCAGCGGGTCGACCGGCGTCAGGAAGCGGCCCTGGAGGCTGGCCAGGCTCGCCCTGCTCGCATCCGACAGGCGGTTCGACCACCAGATCGTCAGGTCCCGCATGGGATCACCGATGATCGGCAGCTCGCCCCGGGGAAGATCGCCGGGCCCGGCCTCCGCTACGCCCGCCGGGGGAGCCGCGGCCGGCTGGCCCGATGAACCGCGCAGGAGCGTGAGGCCGAGGCCCGAGACCGCCACGGCCACCAGCAGCAGCGCGGCCGGGGCGACCGGCGACGGTGCGGCCAGGCGCCGGAGGCCCTCGTGCGGCGGCCGGACCTGCGCGATCGACGCCATCGGCGCATTCAGAACGGGCGCTCGATCAGGCCGTAGGCGATGGCGATCGCCGTGATGACCGACACGACGACCGACGCCACGACCATCCAGACGAGGCCCATGATCCCGTTCGTGATCCGACGCGAGGCCTTGTGCTCGGCCTCGCTGTTCGGCCCCGCGAGCATCTTCTCGATGCCGCCCCACACGATGACCGCGGTGCAGATCGCGATGCCGAGGCCGATGGCGATCGCGACGAGCGTCCCGATCATCCGGGTCACCGGCGCGAGCGCCTCGCGGGCGCCAGACGGAACCGCCTCCGCGCCGAGGGCTGGAGAGGCCCAGATGAGCCACCCGAGAACGGCAGCTAACGGCCGGATACGTCGGAGTGCAGCGGCGGTGAAGCGGGAGGGGGCGGGCAACGCGCGACCTCAGCCGGCGGCCGACTCGGACGCGGCAGGCGGCATCCGGTAATGGCGGACGAAGGCCGCGACGGCATCCTCGTCGGCGTTGGCAAGGTCGAGCCCGGCGGTCCGGAACCACGCGACGAGTCGCTCCAAGGCCCGGAGCCGGTCGAACTCGCGCGGGCTGATGAACGTCACGGCAAGCTCTCCGCCGTGGGCGATCGTGAGCGGTCGGCCGGCTGACACCTCGTCGAGGACGGTGGCCAGGCGGGCTCGCACGTCGGCGATTCCTGCGACCTTTAACGGCGCGAGGATCTCGCGGAGCTGGCTGACCTGGGCGCGGATGGCAGTCTGGCTCGGCTTCCGCTCCCCTCTGACCATGCCCGGGAGCTCGAGCGTGTCCCTGGCGAGGTCCGGGTACACGCCGAGCCCGTGGAGCGCCGCGATCGAGCGCTCGATCCGAGCCCAGCGCTCGGCCTCCCTGAAGCGGATCAGGACCGCCGCCGGAGCGACGTGCTGCATCACCACGACCGTCTCGCCGAGCTCGCTGACCCGCGCGAGCGTGGCCCGGATGTTCGCGCGCAGCTCGTCCTTGCCGATCGTCGCGAGCGCCCCGCCGATCGTCATCCGCCGTACCTCGGGCGTATCCGGGGTGGCGCACCGGTCACGACGGCGGCGGGACGGTCGTACACGGTCACGACGAGCGGCTCCTCTTCGGCGTTTCCGACTACTTGGAAGGCCCGCTCACGAAGGGCCGCTGCTCCAATCCTCGGAAAGCGGTCCCCATCGCGGACCGGCCGGATCAGCGCCTGGACACGGCCGTGGCGGGCGACCAGGAAGCTCTGGCCCTTGCCGGCGCGGTACAAGAAGAAGCCGAGGTTCTGGCGGAACTCCTCGACTCCCACGACCTGCATGCGGACACGCTAGCCGCGACGCCACGCCGATTCAAGAGGAGTTCCGTACAACTTTCCCATCAAGCTCGGAGCGAGGTCGGGGCCGAAGCACGTGCGGTAGGCTGAAAAGCAGCCGAAGGACGAGGCTCGAACCGAAGGGGCGCGACGATTGCCGGGGTACGAAGGCCGCCTGGAGCTCAATTGGACGAACAAGGCGAAGCGGCTGCTGGCGGCTGAAGACGGGTCATACGAGTGGGTCGATCCGTCCGACTATCGGGTCGCCGAGGTCCGCCTATTGGAGGACCTCGGGACGGTCGGCGACGTCGGGCAGGAGCGGGCGGCCGACAACCTGCTGATCCGCGGGGACGCACTCAACGCTCTCCGGAGTCTCGCCCATCTGCCAGAGTTCGCGAAGCATTACCTCGGGAAGATCAAGCTCGCAGACGTCCGGAACGTCTACGTGATCGCCTCGATGCGCTCATCGGTATCCGAGATCCTCACCGAGCAGACCCTCGGACGAGGGATGCGACTCCCGTTCGGTGCCTACACGGGGATAGAGATCCTGGACACGCTCGAGGTCGTGGCCCACGAGCGGTATGAGGAACTGCTGCGGCGGGCTGGCGTCCTCAACGAGGCGTTCGTCGACTATCGGACGAGGGCGGCCGTGCGGCTGAACGCCCAAGGTCAGCAGGTCGTTGTGCTGGAGACGGTCCAGGCGCAGAGCCAGCCGCTCATCGCCATAGGGTCCGAAGCTGACGATGCGCCCTCGGTCGCCGACGATCAGCCCGATCCGGTGGTGACGACCGTCGAGGATCGGACGAAGCAGGTCGGTGCGGCGGCGCTCGCTATGCGGCAACAGATCCTTCCACGATCGGACGCTCCGCGGATCGCCATCCCGGTCGCCGATCCTCGAAGCGTTCCTGGCTGGGCTCGGTCAGAAGGGCCCCGAAATCCTGTCTGCTCACCTCGAACGTGCGGGTGCACGGCTCGTTCGCATGGTCGCCGAGGAGCAGCGAGCGTACATGGCGAAGCCGTGGTTCCATGAAGTCGTGGAGTTGCGCGACTTCGCGCCTGTCCGGGCGACCGATCGAGCTGTGTCAGGAGATCGCTTTGGAGCCTTCAGCCGCTCGGCGGCATACGACGGTTGGAAGCGCTCACTGTTCCCCGTCGAGTGGTTCGACTCTCGACCGGAGCGCAGCGCCGCCAATATCCTCGACGAGGCCGACGAGGTTAGCTGCTGGGTGCGGCTTCACACCGGCGAGTTGCCGATCCTCTGGAACGGCTATGGCCAGGAGTACAACCCGGACTTCCTGGTCATCGAGCGGGACGGCCGCCACTGGGTCGTCAAGATCAAGATGGACAAGGAGATGACCTCATCCGACGTAGCCGGCAAGCGTGAGGCGGCCCTGCGGTGGGCGAACCACGTCAACGCGGACGATCGCGTCAACGCGCAATGGGGCTATCTGCTGCTGTCCGAGAGCGACGTCGAGGCGTCGCGGGGTTCATGGCCGGCTCTCCGGACCCTTGGCGGGGACGGGAACTGAGCGAGTACGCCGGCGCTAAATGATGGCGGCGGCCGTCTGTGACACGTGAGGTGTCACGCGGATGGCCGATCCTGGGGGCGACGCTCGGCAGCCAGGCGAGGTGACGGAAGGTGGATTGCGACAACCTCAGCGGCGAGCAGGTAGCGTTCCAGGACCTCGTCCTCCGCGATCCTGTTCTCACCGATTACGCGCGTCGGGTAGATGCGATGCAGCGAGCCGGCCAGACGGTTCGCGCACCCATCCGCACGCCGGCCGACGTGCTCGGTGAGCGCGCGGCGATCGCGCTCAACGTAGTGACAGCTCGCGATGTCGACGTTCAGGACACTGAGGGATTACGAATCCCGCGCCTGGAGGTCGGTAAGAAGATCTACACGGCCATCCCGTACCTATGGAAGTCGGCCATCTATGAGGCCTCGATCGCTTCGCCAATGCCGCGGCATGCCGTGTCGAAAGACGTCCTGCCGCACCCGACCATGTGGTGGACGTTCGAGGACTCCATCCGCCTTGAGGGCACTGAGCCAGGCGAGTACGCGGACATGGATGGGTTCCTTGTCGCCGACTCTGAGACCGTTTCTACACAGCGACGGTGGGTTCCAAGCAGGCCCGAGCATGGATGCGTCTCGACTCGATCGAGTACGGCCGGACGTACCCAGACGATTGGACACACCCTGAGGATCCGAGGGGCATGCTCGCCATGCTCTCGTTCCTCAACTCTCCATACATCCCGAAGAGATCAGAGCGTTTGCCACGCCCATTCCGTCGGAGCCTCGAGCGATCAGGCTGGTCCGAGACGAAGGCGGCCGAAGTTCATTTCGTCGATCTTCGGCAGGAGATTCCCACCGATGAGCGCATGCCCGGGAACCAATCCGCCAACTGGTCGCACCGCCGGTTGGTCCGAGGACATCATCGGGCGCAGTGGTACCCACCAGCCAGTCGCACAAGGTCATCTGGGTTGCGCCCTACGTGAAGGGTCCGGCCGAATTGCCGTTCCAGCCACCTGTCTTCAGAGTCGTCCGATGATGAACGATTCGAGTGGGTGAGCGAAAGGCTGTTCAAAGTCCCTGCCGTTTGCGTTGCCACGGCGGAGGTACAGCAGTTAAGTCGCAAACCGGCCCATCGGAAGGACTGGTCGAGGCCGTCGCACTGCTGGACGCGCTCACGAAAGCGTCGGGTCTGACCTCCTGGATCGCCCGCTGGAGTCCAGCCTCGAGGGAGCGGACGGTCGCAAGGTCGGGGCGGCGATCGAGGGGACGGCATCGGCCGGGAGACGCTGGACGCCGCCCTCCTGATCAAGCGCGTCTCCGGGCAGATCAACGTCCTGGTCCACGCCATCGGGATCCTGAATGCCCTGCCGTACATCCTGGAGCCCGGCGAGCGCGTGGAGAGCCTCTCTCTGGGCGCCGGCAATACCGGACGATCGTACGATCTCGAGACCGACAAGCGGGTCGCCGAGTTCAAGTTTACGGCCTGGCGGGGCGCGCCCGAGTCGATCCGTCAGAACCAACTTTTCAAGGACCTCTTCTATCTGGTGAGCAAACCGACCACCAAGCGGCGGTATCTGTACGTTGTCGGCAAGGCCATGCAATGCACTTCTTCGAACACGGTCGGGCACTCAACAGCGTCCTCAGCAAAGATGCGGCGACCGAGACGCGCTTCCGTACGATGTACGGGGACCAGTTTCGGACGGTGCGTGAGTACTACGCGACGGTTCGCGACATGGTCGAGATTGTGGACTTCGCGGACGTGGTGCCGGGCCTCGGCGCCGAGGCCCTCGAAGCACTGGACGATCCGGGCGCCGATCTCGGTGTGACCTAGTGGACCTCGAGAGTTGCCATGAGGCGCCGCCTCGCAGGAGCGGGTGTCAGGGTGGCTGTCGTTGAGGCGGGCCTTGGCCGGTCGGGAAACGGATACGGTACGGTCGATGGAGCCACCCTTCTTCCCCGAGCCGACGGAGCCTGACCCGCGGCCCGGATTACGGGGAGAGACGACCTGGCAGTTCATGCGCCGCTCCACGTGGAGCCGCGCGGCCGAGATTCGCGCCTTCTACAACGACGCGCTTGCGGCGCTCCCATCAGGGAGTCGCGAGCCGATCATGGGCGCCCTGGCGGCCGGTCGGACGGAAAGCGCCCTCTTGGAGATTGTGGTCGGGAGGTTCCTCCAGCTACGCGGCGCGCTGAGCCTCGAGCACGAACCCGAGAACGGCGGCCGGCATGTGGACTGGAGGGCCACGTTTCCGACGGCGTCCTGCACGTCGAGGCGATGGTGCCGGTCTACAACGCCGCGTCTGGGGAGAAGGCCAGCCGCCACGACCGTCTGCTCGACGTGCTCGAGGCACAGGTTCCCAATGGGTGGTTCCTCTTACCGTTTCACCTCCCAGCCCTGGCCGGGCACGCGCCGCTGTCCCCGTTCAGAACGCTGACCGAGGATCTGCTAGCCCAGATACCGCCGGCCGATTCGGTGGAGCCCGGCGCCGTGGTGCACCTGCGCGGCCACCTGCCGGAAGGACGCGTTGAACTCACAGCACTCCGGGCGCAGGGCTCTGGCGGGCTCGGGGGCGGCGTCATGATCAGTCACTTCGACAACTCCGAGAAGGTCATCCGCGAGGCGTGGGTTGCGGCGTAGTAGCGGGCGGTACGGTTACCTGGCTTCGGCTCACGGGCTGGCCAGAGGCGACGGAGAGGCGATCAGCAGCGGAAGCAGGGCTCCGAGCGATTGACGACCCGGAGATCGTTCGAAGACTCGATGAGATGGAGGATCGCGGGGAGTCCGGGGTTTAGAGCGCGGCCGACCCGCCGCTGGGCGGCCACGATGCGCCTGGGTACGTACTACGATGGCAGGGTCCATCGCGAATACCTCGAAGGCAAGGACAAGAGCTCGAATCGTAGCCCTGCTAACTGAGCGGCCTACGCTCGGCACTCCACGCTTGTGCCACAACGCTTAGGCCGTTCTACTTCGTAAACAGCAGGTCCTCGGTTCAAATCCGAGTGTCGGCTCCACTTCCCCGCCTCGCCCGCAGGACTGCGTCCTCGCGCGACACTGGCCTACCCGCCGGCTCCGTCCAGGTAGAGCAACACGGCCAGCACCCGGCGGTTGACGTCCGGGTCGTCCTCGAGCCCGAGCTTGCCGAAGATCGTGCCGCTCATCCCCTCGAGCGTCTTCGTCGT
>Ga0183260_10001035_pt1 | contig 23611 bp, 23 predicted proteins | sample AntDrymUQ4972206_2_FD_129768 | JGI IMG/M metagenome (GOLD analysis project Ga0183260, IMG submission 129768) | Polar desert sand microbial communities from Dry Valleys, Antarctica - metaG UQ497 (22.06) (version 2) (version 2) | ecosystem: Environmental > Terrestrial > Soil > Desert | place... | reverse complement strand
GTCACGCGATCCGGGCGTGCCGACTCTCGGATGTCATCGGAGCGACGGGGCCATGCGCCCACCACGTGCGCGACGCAGGCGTCCTGGATGCGCCCGAACGTGCCGCGGATACGCTACTCCGCCCGGTCGCCGAGAGCGCATAACGGGCACTCACGCGTTGCCGGACGGCCGGCGCCCGCGTGCATGCGCCCACAGCCGGCGAATTCGAGCGGACAACCCGCTCGGTAACGCTCACGTCGCTCCCGCTTGTGCACGGCATCGGCCGTCCGGAAAGTGCCGCTTCCGGATGGGTCCGTGCCGAACCTGCGGTGTCGGCGCTCGGCGCCGCACCCGTCCGGTATTTCCGCTTACGCTCGGCCCGACGTCGAGCTGGTGGCTGAGCTGAGCGGTACCACCTGACCCGGAGAGCCCGCCGAGAACCGATGGAGCGGACGCCATGACGCCGGTCGCTAGGGGTGTAGCCGGCTGATCAGATCTCGATTCGCGAGCCGAGCGGCCTCGAGGCTCTCGTTTGCGGCCCGCAGGTCTGTCTTCACCTCCGACATCCTCCGGCGGCACTCGAGGTTGGCTGCCTCGACCTCGGCAGTCTCTTCTGCGCGCTCCTCGAGGGTAGATGCCAGCCCGCGGTCCAACCGCTGGGCGTTGGCGTTCTCGTGCCTCCGCCACCTCTCGTGGCCAGTTCCTTGTCGGATCGGAGTAGAGAAGCGACACCGACACTCCGGCCCGCCGGGCGAGGGCCGGGCGGCTGTTGGCAACCACCGAAGGCAACCGGGATTGCCTGGTGGGCCTTCCGACGTTGCCGGGCGCGTCTTCGGTCGCACCACGCTGGTCACCGCTGAGCGCCCCCAGCAGTTGTTCGTGACGGCGGCTGTGCTCGACGATGACGTCGACCTGGCGGGCAACGTTGTTACCACCTGGTCGGCCGGCCTCGTGGCTGTTACAGATGGGCCTCTGCTCTTCAAGAGCAGGCAGGCCAGCGGGCAGACCAGCCGGCCCAATCGCCCACAACCCGGGGTTCGCAAAGGATTGTAACCGACGCGAAACACCGGCCTGCTATCCATGGACCGGATGGGCGATCTGCTCGACGACTACCTCTCCACGACCTGGGACGAGATGTTCTCCGCACCCGGCGTGCCGCGCCGGTCGTGCACGGCCCTGCACGAATCGCTACAGGCCCTGTCCGACGAGGACTTCGACCGGCGCTGCGCCGCCCGCGACCGGGCGTTCGCCGACCAGGGGATCACCTTCTCCTTCTCGGGCGAGGAGCGCCCGTTCCCCCTCGACCTGGTGCCGCGGATCCTGGCCGCCGACGAGTGGGCGATGGTCGAGGCCGGGGTGGCCCAGCGGGTGCGGGCCCTCGAGCACTTCCTCGCCGACGTCTACGGCGCCGGGCGCATCCTGCGCGACGGCGTCGTCCCGGCGAAGGTGGTGACGACGTCCAACTACTTCCATCGCCCGGCGGCGGGCATCATGCCACCCAACGGTGTGCGCATCCACGTGGCCGGCATCGACCTCGTGCGGGGGCGTGACGGCCGCTTCTGTGTGCTGGAGGACAACCTGCGCACCCCCTCGGGGATCTCCTACGTGGTCGAGAACCGCCGCACCATGTCGCGGGTGTTCCCGGAGCTGTTCGCCAGCCACCGCGTCCGCCCCGTCGACAGCTACCCGGCCCGGCTGCTCGACGCCCTGCGGTCCGCCGCACCGGCCGGGGCCGCCGACCCCACCGTGGTCGTGCTCACTCCCGGTGTGTACAACTCCGCCTACTTCGAGCACACGTTCCTCGCCCGCCAGATGGGCGTGGAGCTGGTCGAGGGACGCGACCTGATCTGCCGGGGCAAGTCGGTCTACATGCGCAGCACCACCGGTGAGCAGCGGGTCGACGTGGTCTACCGCCGGGTCGACGACGAGTACCTCGACCCCCTCCAGTTCCGCTCCGACTCGGCCCTGGGCTGCCCGGGGATCCTCAACGCCGCCCGAGCCGGCATGGTCACCATCGCCAACGGGGTGGGCAACGGCGTAGCCGACGACAAGCTCGTCTACACCTACGTCCCCGACATGATCAGGTACTACATGCACGAGGAGCCCACCCTGCCCAACGTGGGCACGTACCGCCTCGACCAACCCGACCAGCTGACCCACGTTCTCGACCGCCTCGACGAGCTCGTGCTCAAGCCCGTCGACGGCTCGGGCGGGAAGGGCCTGGTGATCGGCCCCCACGCCGGCGACGAGGAGCTGGCCCACGTGCGCCGGGCGATCACTGCCGACCCCCGCGGGTGGATCGCCCAGGAGGTGGTCGACCTCTCGACGGCGCCGACGCGGGCGGGAGACCGCCTCCGGCCCCGGCACCTCGATCTCCGGCCCTTCGCCATCAACGACGGCGAACGGGTGTGGGTGGTGCCCGGGGGGCTGACGCGGGTCGCCCTCGAGGAGGGCAGCCTCATCGTCAACTCGAGCCGCGGCGGCGGCAGCAAGGACACCTGGGTCCTCGCCGGAGACGGCGAGCGGGCACCTGCGGCGGCGACCGCCACCGCCACCGCTCGGTCCGAGACGGCGGTCGGGCGCCCGCCGTCGGGCCACCGGCCCGACCCCGGCCCGCCCGTCGTCCAGGCCGCCCAGCAACAACAGGGTGGCCCCCCTTGCTGAGCCGGATCGCCGAATCGCTCTACTGGGTGGGCCGCTACGTGGAGCGGGCCGAGGACACCGCCCGCATTCTCGACGTTCACATCCATCACATCCTCGAGGACCCCACCGTCGAGGAGGCGAGTGCCTGCCGCATGTTGCTGGGGGTGATGGGAGCGCCCGTCCCCGAGGGTGAGATCGACGCGGTCCGCACCACCCAGGTCCTCGCCTTCGACGCCACCGACCCGTGCTCGATCGTGAGCTCGCTCAGCTCGGCACGGGAGAACGCGCGGGGGGCACGGGAGGCGCTCTCGTCGGAGATGTGGGAGTGCCTCAACGCCACCCGCAACGCCCTCGGCCCCCAGACCGCCACCGCCGAGAAGATCGGGCCTCACGCCTTCTTCCGCTTCGTCAAGGAGCGGGCGGCGATCATGGCCGGCCTGGCCCAGTCGACCATGCCTCGCGACGACGGATGGCGATTCCTCGTGCTGGGCCGCAGCCTCGAACGGGTCGACATGACGGCCAGGCTCCTCACCGCCTGCTTCGGCCAGCCTTCGGGTTCCCGTGAATGGGTCACGACCCTGCAGTCGTGCTCGGCCCACGAGGCCTTCCTGCGTACCTATCGGCGAGGTGTCGACGCGTCCCTGGTGGCCGAGTTCCTCCTCCTCGACCGGCTCTTTCCACGCTCGGCGTTCAACGCCCTCGGCGTCGCCGAACGCTGTCTCGCCGAGCTGGGCCCGAACACCGGCCGGACCGGCGGGGAGGACGAGCCCAGGCGCGTGCTCGCGCGGGCCCGCAACGAGCTCGAGTTCGCCAGCGCCGCCGCCCTGCTGGCCGACCTTCCCGCCCAGTTGCGCAGCCTGCAGGCGGCATGCGCCGAGGCCGGCGAGGCTGTGGCCGTGCGCTTCTTCCGGCAGTCCGCCCCGGTCGAGTGGCAGCGCGAGGAGGCGGTGCGGCCGTGACGTGGCGACTGCGCATCCGCCACACGACGGGGCACCGGTACGCGGGTGCCGTCCACTCGTCCTACAACGAGGCCCGGGTCACGCCGCTGTCGACCGACCGCCAGATCGCGGTGGAGGCCGCGGTCGTCGTCACCCCGTCCACCCCCACCCATCGGTACTGGGACTACTGGGGGACCCTGGTCGACGCCTTCGATCTGCACGAGCCCCACGACGAGATGTCGGTCGTGGGGACCTCAGTGGTCGAGACTTCGGCCGCCGGCGACCAGCGCCCGTCGGCGTCATGGGAGGAGCTGCACGCCGCGGAGACGGTCGACGGGTACGCCGAGTTGCTGGCACCCACGACGTTCGTGCCGAGCGACGACGAGCTCGACCGGGAGTCGACCGCACTGGCCGCTCTCTCGTCGCCGGTGGAGGCGGTCGACGCCGCCGTCGACTGGGCCCACCGACGGCTGGAGTACGCCAAGGGCATCACGACGGTGCGGACCACGGCGACCGACGCCTTCCGCCTCGGCGCCGGTGTCTGCCAGGACTTCGCCCACCTCACACTGGCGGTGCTCCGCCCCCTGGGTATCCCCGCCCGGTACGTGTCCGGCTACCTGTACCCGGGCGAGACCGCTCAGGTGGGAATGACCACCGTCGGCGAGAGCCACGCATGGGTCGAGGCGTGGACCGGCGAGTGGTGGGGGATCGACCCCACGCATGATCGACTAGCCGGCGAGCGCCACGTGGTCGTGGGCCGGGGCCGCGACTACGGCGACGTCACCCCCCTCAAAGGCATCTACCACGGTGCCCCGGCGAGCGGACTGACCGTGAGCGTCGAGATCACGAGGTTGGAGTGAGAGACATGATGGCCATTGTTCACGCCGCCGTGACCGGCCGTCGGTTGCGCGTTCACACCCACGGGCAACGCTGCCGAGGTGGGCAACCAGGACGGCCGCGACGAGAAGGGGCCTGGTGATGCGGGTTCGGATCGGCTGCCGGTTCGACTACGACTCGCTGGCACCGACACCGAGCGTGTGGCAGGTGCGGCCCCGGCCGGACGGCGACCATGGGAGTCTGGCCGAGACCTGGGAAAGCCCCCAGCCGTCGCGCGTCTACGTCGACGCCTACGGAAACCTCTGCGACCGTCTCACCCTGCCGGTTGGGCGGGCGAGCGTCCGCTACGACGCGTTGGTGGAGGTCCCCTCGACGCCGGATGACACCGACGAGGACGCCCCCCAGCTCTCGATCGAGGACCTGCCGAACGAGGCCCTCGTTTACCTCCTGCCCAGCCGGTTCTGCTTCTCCGACGTCCTCTCCGACGACGCCTGGGCGCTGTTCGGCGAATCCCCGCCCGGGTTCCGGCGGGTGCAGGCGATCAGCGGCTGGGTGCACGACAACGTGCGGTACGAGCTCGGGGCGAGCGATCCCCGCACGACGGCGCTCGACATCTGGCAGTCACGCACCGGCGTCTGTCGCGACTTCGCCCACTTGGCGATCACGCTGTGCCGGGCGGTCAACATCCCCGCCCGCTACGTGGCGGGCTACCTTCCCGACATCGGCGTCGCGCCCCCCGACCTGCCCATGGACTTCTGTTCCTGGTTGGAGGTGTGGCTGGGCGGCCGGTGGTGGACGTTCGACCCGCGCAACAATCAGCGACGGGTCGGTCGGGTGGTCATCGCCCGCGGACGCGACGCCCTCGACGTTGCCATGGTCACCACCTACGGCGCTCCCTTGCTGGAGACCATGACCGTCTGGGCCGACGAGGAGGCCGACGGCGCTGCGCCGGGCGCGGTGGCGGCCGGTGGCTGAGTCGACCCCTGGGGTCGAGTTGGCCGAGGCGCCGTCCGCTTCGGGCGACGGTCCGGGCGGCCTCCCGGTCACCCGGGTGCTGCACCAGCGGCTGCGCTACACCTACGCCGCTCCGGTGCGCAACCTCCGCCACCGGCTGATCGTCGTGCCACGAATGGAGCACGGCGGCGAGTGCCGGCTCGCCCACCGGGTGTCGGTGACGGGAGCGGAGGCGCATCTCGCCTCGCGCACCGACAGCTTCGCCAACCACGTGATCGACGTCTGGGCGCCTGTCGTGGGCCAGTTCATCGAGTTCGAGGCGTGGGCGGTCGTGCGCCGCCACGACGCTCGGCCAGCGGCGCTCCACGTCGGCGCCGCTTCCGACCCGCGCCTGCTGCGGTCGACGGCGCTCACCCGCACCGACGATGCCCTCGTCGACGCCATTCGCTCGATGGGCGCCAACCGGTCCGGCACCGCGGACCCGCGGGGCCTGGCCGAGCGGGTCTGCACCTGGGCCCACGGGGCTCTCCGTTACGAATACGGCGTGACCACGGTGCGCACCACCGCGGGCCAGGCCCTTGCCGGCGGTGTCGGCGTATGCCAGGACTACGCCCACCTCATGGTCGCCATGTGCCGGGCCCTCGGCATCGCCAGCCGCTACGTGTCCGGTCACCTCGCGGGCCAGGGCGGGTCGCACGCGTGGGTCGAGGTGCTCGTGCCCTCGCCGGCGGGCGTCGACGTCGTCGCCTTCGACCCCACCAACGACCGCCACGCCGGGTACGACTACCTCACGGTCGCCGTGGGCCGTGACTACGCCGACGTCGCCCCCACCTCGGGGGCCTTCGAGGGCGACGGCACCGGCGTTCTCCACGCCACCAAGCGACTGGGTACGGTGGGTTCGGCGCCCGACATGACGGCGCTCGCCGGGTAGTCCGCTCCGGCGGCTGTCCCGGGGGGATGATCGGATCGCCCGCCGGGGTTGGACGGTCTCATGAAGGTAGAGATCTGGTCCGACGTCGTCTGCCCCTGGTGCTACATCGGAAAGCGCAGGTTCGAAGCGGCGCTGGAGGAGTTCGACCACCGTGACGACGTGGAAGTCGTCTGGCGCGCTTTCGAGCTCGACCCGTCGGCACCAATCCGCCGGGAGGCGGCCTACGCGACCCACCTCGCCTCGAAGTACGGCGTCTCGCTTCCCGAGAGCCAGGCGATGATCGACCGTATGACGGAGACCGCGGCGGCCGAGGGCCTCACGTTCCGGTTCGACATCGCCCGTCCCGGCAACACCTTCGACGCCCACCGCGTGGTGGCCTTCGCCGCCGAGCGCGGCCGCCAGGACGTGGTGGTGGAGCGGCTGTTCCAGGCCACGTTCAGCGAGGGTCAGCCGATCGGAGACCCAGACGCCCTCGAACGTCTCGCCGGCGACGCCGGCCTCGACGCCGACGAGGTCCGGGCAATGCTCGAATCCGACATCTGCCGCGACGAGGTGCACGCCGACGAGCGCCAGGCCGTGGCGTTCGGGATCACGGCGGTGCCGTTCTTCGTCGTGGACCGGGCCTACGGCGTCTCCGGGGCGCAGCCCGCCGACGTGCTGCGCGACGTCCTGCACCAGGCGTGGGCGGCCACGCACGAACCGGCGCTGCGGATGACCGGAACCCGTGGGCCAGCATGCGACGACGCCGGCTGCGACGGGTAGCGCTCCTTCGGTCGCCAAGGGCCCCCCACCGGCTGGACCAGCTGAGCGAGAGAGCCGGTCCGCATTCAGCCGGCGGACCGGAGGGCGGCGGCCACCTCCAGGCGGACGCGGAAGTCGGGATCCTCTCCGCATGCGGAGATGGCACCGCGACTCGGGGCCGCCCCCAGCTCGGCCAGTCCCCGCAGGGCCTTCCAGCGGACCCACGCGTCGGTGTCGGCGAGGGCTGCCTCCAGCAATGGTCGGAGCTCCTGGCGGCCGACGTCGACCATGGCGTCGACGGCCGCCCGCCGTACCGAGCGCACCGGGTCGGCCACCAGGCGGGCCCAGTCGTCGCCGGCCGGCGCGGCATCGGCCTCACGCAACAGGCTGGCGGCAACCTGACGGTGCGACGGGTCGCCGCTCGCCGACGCCGCCCGGACACGAGCCAGGTCGTCGGAGTCGTCGCCGGGCCGCAGCGTCCCGAGATCACGCCAGGCCTGTTGCAGGCGGGTAAGGCGGCGAACCGCGCCGGAGACACCTTCTCCGCCGACGCCAGCGGTCGCCCCCGCGCCGGCGGGCCCTCCCATCACCCGCGGCGCGTCGTCGCGGCCGTCGGTCTCGGGGGATGTGAACTCCTCGGTCACCACGTCGAGGATGGGACGGAGCAACCGCTCCCAGTCGGCCGGCCGGTCCAGGCCGACGGCCACGAAGTCGGGCCCGACCAGCACGTTGGCCACCTCCGTGAACGCGCCGAACAGCCGGGCCGCGCCGGGGTCGTCGCCGGCCGCGTCCGCCGGCGACTCGTACCAGCGGCTGGGACCGTCGTGGATCGAGCCGACGTGGAACCGGAGGGTGCGGGGGTTCGGAGTGGCCTCCGGCACGACGGGCCCGTCGAAGGTGGCGGCGAGGTCGCCGGCCACGGACGGTCGGCGCGGCGGGGCTGCCGATCGGGCCTCCGCCGACGTCGGGATCGCCGTCGATACGACCCGCAGGCCGAAGCGTCCGCCGTTCCACCCGTACTCGAGCGCCAGGTCGTCGTCGAGGTCCCTCCGCCACGCGCCTTCGCCGGGGCCCACGACGGCCGCGAGTCGGTCGTCGTCGGCGGGCCCCCACGGATCGGTCGAGAAGAAGCGCTTGAGCAGCGTCTTCGTCGGCGCCAAAGCCTCGAAGGGCAGGGTCATGAAGGCGTCGACCGTCAGGTGCTGGAAGGCGGTCCTCACCAGGTCCCGCTCGACTACGAGGCGGCGGGCGGCATCCGAGGCGGGGCCTGACGTCACCACCAGAGCGACGCTACCGGCCCGAGGAAGCGGACACACTGCCGCGCCTCGACCGGATTGAAGACGGCCGACGGGGGGGAGAACCGTTTTGATGTTCCCCCGGTACGGCGCGACCCGACTACGGCCGCGGACGCGTGCTTCGTGGCCCGATTCAGGGCCGAGCTGGCGAGCGAACCGGGCTTCTCGGCGCCAGCTTGTTCATCGCTCTGGCGCTCGGCCTGGTGATCGACCGCAGCGCCATGACTCGGCCTCGGGTCGAGCAGGCCCGCCCAAGCCGAAGCCCGGGCCCATGCAGTTCCTGCCGGCGACGTGGGCGGCGTACGGCACCGACGGCAACGGTGACGGGGCAGTCGACGTGATGAACCCGCTCGACGCGCGGCACGGCGCCGCCCAGCTGCTGTGTGCCAGTGGGGCCCAGCCCGACCGGCTCCGTTCGGCGTTGTGGAACTACAACCGCTCGCCGCAGTACTTGGACCGGGTCGGCCGCGTCGCAGGGCTGGCGTCTTGATGAGCCACGCGCGGTGAGTGGAGGGCTGGAGGTCCGGGACGTGCCGGGCAAGGGGCGAGGTCTCCTCGCCGCCCGCCGGTTCGCCAAGAACTCGATCGTCGAGTCGACGCCCGTCATCGTCATCCCCGCCGACGAGTGGGCGGCGATCGAACAAGGCGTGTTCGGCGCCTACTGCTTCTGGTGGGACGAGGAAGCCGGTGACCGGGCGTTCGCCGTCGGCTGGACCTCGTTCCTGAACCACTCGTACTCCCCCAACGTGAGCGCCCAGACGGTCGTCGACGAGCTGCGGATCGAGTTCCGTGCGCTACGGGCGATCGACAAGGCCGAGGAGCTGACCATCAACTACAACGGCGAGGCCGACGACCGCTCCCCTGTCGGCTTCGACGTGGCGGACGGCTGAGCACGAGGAGCTTCGGGTTACGCTCGGCCAATGGGCGAGCGTACGACGTACCCGTCGGGCACCTTCTGCTGGGTCGAGCTGGCGACGTCCGACAGCGGCGGCGCCAAGGCGTTCTACAGCGCGTTGCTGGGCTGGGAGACCGACGACGCCCCCACCGGCACCGGCACCTACACCATGGCGCGCGTCGGTCCGAATGCCGTGGCCGGTCTGTACGAGCGCACCGACGGCGCCCCGCCGGGTTGGATGTCCTACGTCTCGGTGGACGACGCCGACGCGACGGTGAAGCGGGCCGCCGAGCTCGGCGCCACCGTCCTCTATCCGGCCTTCGACGTGATGGAGGCGGGGCGCATGGCCGTCCTGCAGGACCCCACCGGCGCCGTTCTCGCCCTGTGGCAGCCTCGGGCCACGATCGGGGCGACGCTGGTAAACGACCCTGGCGCCCTGGCGCTCAACCAGCTCACCACCACTGACCCCGAGGTGGCCCAGCGGTTCTACCGCGAGCTGTTCGGGTGGACGATCAAGTCGACCGGCACCGAAGACCAGCCCTACTGGGGCCTCTACAACGGCGACTCGCTCAACGGCGGCATGATGCTCCTGCCTGCCGAGGCGGGTGCTCCATCGCACTGGCTCGTGTACTTCACCGCGTCCGATCTCGACGCCGCGGTGGCCCGGGTCCCCGAGCTGAACGGGACCGTTCTCACACCGCCTCTGTCCATCGAATCCGGCCGGATCGCCCTGGCCATGGATCCCCAGGGCGCAGCGTTCGCCCTCTTCGAGGGCGACGTCGACTTGTAGCGGTCGCTGCTCCTCACCTGGTCGGCAGCGGCCCCGTAGGTGCCAGCGGCCCTTTACCCGGGAACGGCGGCCGTCGTATCCTGCGTCCAGCCTAGCCTCAAGAAAGCGGGCCACCTGAGCAGCACCCAGGAGGACCCGTTGTCGACGCAGTTGGGAAACTTCTCGATCCAGTTCGAACGGGACGGCGGCACCGTCGTCGTTCGGATCGCGGGCGATCTCGACCTGACGACGGCCCCGGAACTGGAGCACGGCCTGACCAGTCTCATCGACGGTCAGGGCAACCTGTCGATCCGCGTGGAGCTCGGGCGGGTCACGTTCATCGACGCGACGGGCCTGACCGCGCTCGGACGGGCCCAGAGGCAGGCGCACGATCGCGGCGGCGAACTGGCCCTCGCCAACCCGACCCCGCAGATCCTCCGCGTCCTCGACATGGTCGGCCTCACCCCGTTGCTCTGCGTACCGGCCGGCGCGACGACTCCTCCCGTCGCCGGCCCGTAGTGGCGCGGCAGGGCCCAGCGTCGGGGCGGTAAGGTCCTGCCCGCCGAGGCGATCGGCACGCGCGACAGAGTTGCGCAAGACATCGTTCACATTGCTGCCATGCGATCGACGCGAGCCGGCAACGGTGCGTCGTTACCGTCGGCCCGAACACCACCTTGAGCGGAAAGGCACTGGCATGCATTCCTCTTGGGCGCGCAAGCGCGCCCTGCTTCCTCTCGTCCTGCTCCTGGCCCTGTTGGCCGGGGCGTGCGGCGACAAGTCGTCGGACTCCACGAGCGGCGCCGGCGGCGACACCAGCGCCGAGCCAGGGGTCAGCGGCGACACCATCAAGGTCGGCATCCTGCACTCCTTGTCGGGCACGATGTCGATCAGCGAAGTGGCGGTGAAGGACGCCGAACTTCTCGCCATCGAGGAGCTCAACGCCAAGGGCGGCGTCCTGGGCAAGAAGCTGGTGCCGGTGATCGAGGACGGCAACTCGGACTGGCCCACGTTCGCCGAGAAGGCCCAGAAGCTCATCTCGGTCGACAAGGTCGCCACCGTGTTCGGGGGTTGGACCTCGGCCAGCCGCAAGGCCATGCTGCCCGTCTTCGAGAAGAACAAGGCCTTGCTCTGGTACCCGGTGCAGTACGAGGGCCTGGAATCGTCGCCCTACATCTTCTACTCCGGCGCGACGACCAACCAGCAGATCATCCCCGGCCTCGACTACCTCAAGTCACAGGGCAAGACGAAGATCTTCCTGCTCGGGAGCGACTACGTCTTCCCCCGCACCGCCAACAAGGAGATCAAGGCGTATGCCAAGGCCAACGGCATGGAGATCGTCGGCGAGGAGTACACGCCACTGGGCCACACCGAGTACTCGACCATCGTCAACAAGCTGAAGGACGCCAAGCCCCAGGCGGTCTTCAACACCCTCAACGGCGACAGCAACGTGGCCTTCTTCAAACAGCTCAAGAGCGCAGGAATCGGCGCCGCGGACATGCCGGTGCTGTCGGTGAGCGTGGCCGAGGAAGAGGTCAAGGGTATCGGCGCCGAGAACATCGCCGGCCACCTGACGGCCTGGAACTACTACCAGACCACCTCCTCCCCCGAGAACACCGCGTTCGTCGAGGCGTACAAGAAGAAGTACGGCGCCAACCGGGTCACCGACGACCCCATCGAGGCCGGTTACATCCAGGTCAAGCTCTGGGCGCTGGCAGTCGAGAAGGCGGGCTCGACCAACGTCGAGAAGGTGAAGGCGGCCGCCGGCGGCATCACCCTCGACGCCCCCGAGGGCAAGGTGACCGTGAACGGCGAGAACCACCACATCTCCAAGACGGCCCGCATCGGCGTGGTCCAGGCGAGTGGCCTCATCGACGAGGTGTGGAACTCGGGTGGCCCCATCGAGCCCGACCCGTACCTCAAGGGCTACCCGTGGGCCAAGGACCTCTCCTAGCAGCGGGGAACAAGCCGTGCGCGTCGCACTCTCCCAGCTGCTGGTCGGCCTCAGCCTCGGCTCCATCCTGTTGCTGGTGGCCCTGGGCCTGACGTTCACGTTCGGTCAGATGAACGTGATCAACATGGCCCACGGCGAGTTCATCATGGCCGGGGCCTACACCGCCTATGTCCTGCAGCGGGCGATGGGGCCCGAACTGATCGGCGAGTCGCTGGTGCTCGCTCTGCTCGTGGCCTTCGTGGTGGCGGGTGTCATGGGTGTCGTCCTGGAGGTGCTGCTGATCCGGCGCCTCTACGGACGGCCCCTCGACACCCTGCTCGTCACGTGGGGCGTGAGCCTCGTGCTCCAGCAGCTCGCCCGGGACATCTTCGGCGCACCGAACGTGCAGGTCTCGGCGCCCACCTGGCTCCGGGGCGGCGTCACCGTGGCCGGCGTCGGGCTGCCCTGGACCCGGCTCTTCATCATCGGGCTGGTCGGGGCGGCGGTCACCGGGATCTGGCTGTTCCTGAGCCGGACGGCCGAGGGCCGTCGCATCCGGGCAGTGACCCAGAACCGCGAACTGGCGTCGAGCACGGGCGTCCCGACCGACCGCGTCGACCGGAGAACGTTCTTCGTCGGCTCCGGCCTCGCAGGCGTGGCCGGTGTCGCCCTCACCCTTCTCGGGTCGGTCGGCCCGACGCTGGGCACCAACTACATCGTCGACGCCTTCCTCGTCGTGGTCGTCGGCGGGCTCGGTCAGCTCCGGGGGGCGGTGCTCGCCGCCGTGAGCCTCGGGGTGCTCAACTCCTTCGTGGAGTACGGCTCCTCGGCCAGCATCGCCAAGGTGGCCGTGTTCGTCGCCATCGTGGCCTTCCTCCAGGTGCGTCCCCAGGGCCTGGTGGTGCTTCGGACCCGGACTCTCACATGAAGCCGGGCTCTCACATGAAGCCGGGTACCGCCCGTCGGGCCGCGTTCATCGTCGTGGCCGTGCTCCTACTGGCATCGCCGATGCTCGTCTCCGACTTCCGGCTCAACCTGCTTGCCAAATACCTGTGCTTCGCCATCCTCGCCGTCGGGATCGACCTGGCCTGGGGTTACGGCGGGATGCTCACGCTCGGCCAGGGCGTGTTCTTCGGGATCGGCGGCTACTGCATGGCCATGTTCCTCAAGCTCGGGGAGGTCGGCCCGGGCGAGGTGCCCGACTTCATGTCGTGGAGCGGCGTGGAGAAGCTGCCGCCGCTGTGGGAGCCGTTCGCCTCGCCATGGGTGGCCTTGCCCGCCGCCGTGCTCCTGCCCATGGCCCTGGCCGCCGGCCTGGGCCTGCTCGTCTTCCGCCGCCGGGTGCGGGGCGCCTACTTCGCCATCCTGACCCAGGCCCTCGCCGCCGCCTTTGTCATCCTCCTGGTCGGCCAGCAGGGCCTCACCGGCGGCACCAACGGGCTGACCAACCTCCGCCAGCTCTTCGGCTACGACCTCGCCGACCCCGCGAACCAACGCATCATGTACTTCGTGGTGGTGGGCGTGCTGGGGGTCGTCTTCCTGCTGGCCCGCCAGCTCGTCGTCAGCCGGTTCGGCCGGCTCCTGCTCGCCGTGCGTGACGGCGAGGGACGGGTCAGGTTCCTCGGCTACGACCCGGTCAAGGTCAAGGTCGCCGCCTTCACCCTGGCGGCAGGCATGGCCGGCCTGGCCGGCGCCCTGTTCGTGCCCGTCGTGGGCATCATCTCGCCCGCCCTGCTCGGGGTCGTCCCGTCGATCGAGATGGTCATCTGGGTGGCCGTGGGTGGCCGGGCCACCCTCGCCGGGGCCGTGGCCGGAGCCGTGCTCGTTAATTACGCCCACACCACCCTGTCCGAGCAGCTCCCCTCGGGCTGGCTCTACCTCCAGGGGGCGCTGTTCATCGTCGTCGTGGCCTTCGCCCCTCGGGGCCTGGCCAGCGTCGGCGATCTCCTCCGCCGAGTTCGCGGTCGGACGTCCCGCCCCGATACCGTGCGGGTGCCCGAACTGGAGGCGGCGTGACTCACAGCGAGGACCGAAGCGCAGCGGAGGCCCACAGCGACCGAGGGCACAGCGAGGACCGAAGCGCAGCGCTGCTCGAGGTCTCGGGGCTGGAGGTCGTCTTCGACGGGTTCCGGGCCATCGACGGGCTCGACTTCTCGGTGGAGGAGGGCGAGCTCCGCTTCCTCATCGGTCCCAATGGAGCAGGCAAGACCACCCTGGTCGACGTGATCACCGGGCTCACCCGTCCGGCGGGCGGCTCGGTCCGTTTCGCCGGCGAGGAGCTGGTGGGCCGGCGGGAACACGACATCGTGCGCCTGGGCATCGGCCGCTCGTTCCAGACCCCGACGGTCTTCGACCACCTGACCGTAGTCGAGAACATCGACCTGGCCGCCAGTGTCGGCATGGGTTGGCGGGCCATGCTGCGCCGCCGCCGAGGCATCGACGGCCCGGTGGGCGAGGCGCTGGAGACGGTAGGCCTGGAGGCCCCCGCCGACCGGCCGGCGGGCGAGCTCTCCCACGGGCAGAAGCAATGGCTGGAGATCGGCATGCTGCTCGTACAGGACCCCCGTCTCCTGCTGCTCGACGAGCCGGTCGCAGGGATGAGCCGGGAGGAGCGGACCCGCACGGGCGAGCTGCTCCAGCTGCTCTGTCAGTCGAGAACCGTGGTCGTGGTCGAGCACGACATGGACTTCCTCCGCCGCTTCGCCTCCAAGGTGACGGTCATGCACGAGGGCAAGGTCCTCTGCGAGGGAGGAGTGGCCGAGGTCCAGGCCAACGCCACCGTGCAGGAGGTCTACCTCGGGAGGCCCGAGCGCCGCACGGAGGAGAAGACGACGCCGACGGTGACGACGACGGCCGGCTGATGCTCTCGGTCGAGAACCTCGAGGTCGGCTACGGACGGACGCAGGTGCTGTTCGACGTCTCATTGGAGGTGCCCGACGACGGCCTGGCCTGCGTCATGGGGCGCAACGGCGTGGGTAAGACCACCCTGCTGCACACGATCATGGGGGTCCTGCGGCCGAGGGCCGGCCGGGTGTGCTTCGACGGCCGTGACCTCACCGGGCTGAAGCCCTACCAGCGGGTGCGCGCCGGCCTGGCCTACGTGCCCCAGGGCCGCGACGGCTTCCCCCATCTCACCGTGGCCGAGAACCTGGTCGTGGCCAAGGAGGCGTGCGGTCAGAAACAGAGCGCTATCGACGACGCCATCGACCTGTTCCCCCGGCTCCGTCCGCTGCTCGGGCGCCGGTCCGGCTGTCTGTCCGGCGGACAGCAGCAGCAGCTCGCCATCGCCCGGGCCCTGGTGTCACGACCCCGCCTCCTGCTCCTCGACGAGCCGACCGAGGGCATCCAACCGTCGATCATCCTGGAGATCGAAGACGCCATCGCCCGCCTGAGCGCGGCGGCCGGGATGTCGATCCTGCTGGTGGAGCAGTTCGTGGAGTTCGCCCTCCGCCTGGCCGACCGCTACGTGGTGCTCGAAGCGGGTGAGGTGATGGCGTCGGGGGAGACGGCCACGATGGAGGAGGGGTCGGTACGCCGCCTCCTTGCCGTCTGAGCCCAGCGCCGGCCGCCGGACCTACTCTTCTCACGTGCGGCTGACCCCCCACGAGCAGGAGCGGCTCCTGGTGCACGTCGCCGCCGGACTGGCCCGGGAGCGGCGGGCGCGGGGCCTGCGCCTCAACCAGCCGGAGGCGGTGGCGGTACTGACGTCGTTCGTGCTCGAGGGCGCCAGAGACGGCCGCCGCGTGGCCGACCTCATGGAGGCGGGGCGGGGCGTGCTCGGCCGCGACGACGTGATGGAGGGGGTGCCCGAGATGATCTCCGAGGTCCAGGTGGAGGCGACCTTTCCCGATGGCACCAAGCTGGTCACCGTCCACCAGCCGATCCCGTGACCGGCCGGTGACGGCATGATTGCGGGCGAGGTCGTGGTCGGCGAAGGCCCGGTGGTGATCAACGCCGGGAAACCGGTGACGACATTGCGGGTGGTGAACACCGGCGACCGGCCCGTGCAGGTCGGATCGCACTACCACTTCGCCGAGGCCAACCCCGCTCTGGAGTTCGACCGGGCCGAGGCGCGGGGCCGGCGCCTGGCCGTGCCGGCCGGCACGGCGGTGCGGTTCGAGCCCGGCGTCGAGCGCGACGTGGAGCTGGTGCCGCTCGGGGGCGCCAGGATCGTCGCCGGCCTCAGGGGCGAGATAGCCGGTCCGGTGGATGGCTGAGCTCGACCGGTCGCGTTACGCCCTGCTGTACGGGCCAACGACGGGCGACCGCATCCGCCTGGCCGACACCGACCTGTGGGTCGAGGTCACCGACGACCTGGCGACGGGCGGCGACGAGGCGGTGTTCGGCGGGGGCAAGGTGATCCGCGAGTCGATGGGCCAGTCGCGCGCCACCCGGGCCGAGGGCGCCCCCGACCTCGTCATCACGGGTGCGGTCGTGATCGACCACTGGGGCGTGGTGAAGGCCGACGTCGGCGTGCGGGACGGGCGCCTCGTCGCCCTGGGCAAGGCCGGGAACCCCGACACCATGGACGGTGTCGACCCCGCCCTGGTGATCGGGCCGTCGACGGAGATCATGGCTGGCAACGGCCTGCTCCTCACCGCAGGGGCGATCGACTGCCACGTGCACCTCATCTGCCCCCAGATCGTCCCCGAGGCGCTGGGTGCCGGCATCACCACGATCATCGGGGGGGGCACGGGCCCGGCCGAGGGCAGCAAGGCCACGACCGTCACCCCCGGCGCGTGGCACCTGGCCCGCATGCTCGAGGCCCTCGACCCGTGGCCGGTGAACGTGGCCCTGCTCGGCAAAGGCAACACCGTCTCCACCGAAGCCATGCGGGAGCAGTTGCGGGCCGGCGCCTCGGGATTCAAGCTCCACGAGGACTGGGGGTCGACACCGGCCGCCATCGACGCGTGCCTCCGCGTGTGCGACGCGTCAGGTGTGCAGGCCGCCCTGCACTCCGACACCCTCAACGAGGCCGGCTTCGTGGAGAGCACCCTCGCCGCCATCGCCGGCCGGGTGATCCACGCCTACCACACCGAGGGTGCAGGGGGCGGCCATGCTCCCGACATCATCACCGTCGCCGGCCACCCCAACGTGCTGCCGTCGTCGACCAACCCGACCCGGCCGCACACGGTGAACACCGTCGACGAGCACCTCGACATGCTCATGGTCTGCCACCACCTAAACCCGGCGGTGCCCGAGGACCTGGCCTTCGCCGAGAGCCGCATCCGCCCGTCGACCATCGCCGCCGAGGACGTGCTCCACGACCTGGGCGCCATCTCCATGATCGGCTCCGACTCCCAGGCCATGGGCCGGGTGGGCGAGGTCGTGCTCCGCACGTGGCAGACGGCGCATGTGATGAAGCGCCGCCGGGGCGCGATGGCCGGCGACGGTGCGGCCGACAACCACCGCGTCCGTCGCTACGTGGCCAAGTACACGATCTGTCCGGCCGTGGCCCACGGGCTGGAGGCGGAGATCGGCTCGGTCGAGGTCGGCAAGCTGGCCGATCTCGTGCTGTGGCACCCGGCGTTCTTCGGCGTCCGGCCCCACGCCGTGCTCAAGGGCGGCATGGTGGCGTGGGCGGCCATGGGCGACGCCAACGCCTCCATCCCCACGCCCCAGCCCGTGCTGCCCCGGCCCATGTTCGGCGCCTACGGGACCGCCGCTCCGGCCACCAGCGTGGCCTTCGTCGCGCCGGCGGCGATCGACGACGGCCTGCCCGACCGCCTCGACGTGCGTCGCCGGTTGGTGCCCGTGGCCGACGTCCGCCGTCGCACCAAGGCCGACCTCCCCGAGAACGACGCCCTGCCCGACATCGCCGTCGACCCCGACACCTTCACCGTCCGCATCGACGGCGAGGCGGTCGAGCCGGCCCCTGCCACCGAGCTCCCCATGGCCCAGCGCTACTTCCTCTTCTGATGTCGCCGTCCGCGCCGACCGCCGCCCTGCTCCTGCTCGCCGACGGACGCCTCCCCGCCGGCGGTCACGCCCACTCGGGGGGTCTCGAAGCGGCGGTGGCCGCCGGCTGGGTGGTCGACGTGGAGACCCTTGCCGCGTTCCTCCGCGGTCGCCTCGCCACCGCCGGCCTGGTGGCCGCCGCCCTCGCCGCCGCCGCCTGCGCCCTCGCCTCGACCGGGGCGTCCGACGACGACTGGCGCACACTCGACGCCGAGGCCGACGCCCGAACCGCCTCACCCGCCCTGCGCGACGCCTCCCGCCGCCAGGGCCGTCAGCTCCTCCGCGCCGGGGCGGCCGTTTGGCCTGACCCTCAGCAGCGTTCTGGGCACGCTCAGGGTCACATGTGGAGCTCGAGCGTGCCCAGAACCAAGAGAGCCCCGCACCACGCGGTGGCCTTGGGGATGGTGGCCGCCGCTGCGGGCCTCAGCCGGGGCGAGGCGGCACTGGCGGCGGCCCACGGCTCGGTGACCGGCCCGGCGTCGGCGGGCGTCCGCCTGCTCAGCCTCGACCCGCTGGCCGTGCACGCGGTGCTCGGGCGGCTCGCGGCCGAGGTCGACGAGGTAGCGATGGCTGCGACCGCGGCGGCGGCAGGGCCCGTCCCGGAGCTGCCGTGGGCGACCGCTCCCCTGCTCGACGTCGGCGCCGAGTGGCACGCCGCACAGGAGGTCCGGCTCTTTGCCTCCTGAGCACCACAGCAGGCCGCGCATGAACGGGCGGAGCCGCAGATGACCCGGCCGATGCGAGTCGGGATCGGTGGGCCGGTGGGCAGCGGCAAGACGGCGCTGGTGGCCGCCCTGTGCCGCCTCCTGGCCGGCGAGCTGGCCGTGGCCGTCGTGACCAACGACATCTACACGACCGAGGACGCCGACTTCCTACGGGCGGCCGGCGTGCTCGACCCGTCGCGGATCACCGCCGTGCAGACCGGCTGCTGTCCGCACACCGCCATCCGTGACGACATCTCGGCGAACCTCGAGGCCGTGGAGGAGCTCGAGCACCGCCTGGCCCCCCTCGACCTGGTGTTGGTGGAGAGCGGTGGCGACAACCTCACCGCCACATTCAGCTACGGGCTGGTCGACCGCCAGGTGTTCGTGATCGACGTGGCCGGCGGCGACAAGGTGCCGCGCAAGGGAGGTCCCGGCATCATCACCTGCGACCTCCTGGTCGTGAACAAGACCGACCTGGCGCCTCTCGTCGGTGCCGACCTCGGTGTGATGGAGCGCGACGCCGCCGCCGTCCGCGGCGAACGGCCGGTGTTGTTCGCCTCGCTGCGCGAGCCGGCGGGCGCGATGGCGGTGGCGGCGTGGGCCTGCGACCAGCTGGCGACGTGGCGACCGGCCGTCGCGTGATGGCCGTCGCGTGATCGCCGTCGCCCGGGTCGTGGCCGAAGCCGACGTCGGCGGCGTGACCCGGCTGCGGGTCCTGCGCTCGGCCGCCCCTCTGCTCCTGCGTCCCACGCCGGCCGGCGTCTACCTCGTGGGCGGGGCGGGCGGACCGCTCGGCGGCGACGACCTCCGCCTGCAGATCGAGGTCGGTGCCGGCGCCTCGCTCACGGTGCGGACCGCGGCCTCCTCGGTGATCCTGCCGGGTCCGCACGGAGGCGCCTCACGGTTCGAGATCGAGGCCACCGTCGGCCACAACGGGTTCCTGTGTTGGCTGCCGGAACCGACCGTCGCGGCCGGCCGCTGCTGTCACCGGGCGTGTGCCCGGGTGATCACCGACGCCCGGGCCACCGTCGTCTGGCGTGAGGAGCTCCTCCTCGGCCGCCACGGCGAGGCGCCCGGCAGTTACGACAGCGCCGTCGCCCTCGACATCGGGAGCCGGCCCGTGCTGCGCCAGAACCTGTCCATCGGCGGGTTGGCCCCGGGCTGGAGCGGTCCGGCGGTGACCGGCGACTGCCGGGCGGTCGGCTCGGTGGTCGTGGTCGACCCCGCCTGGATCGACGAGCCGCCGCCCTCAGTGATGCTCGACCGGCGGGCGTCGGTGCTGGCCCTTCCCGGGCCGGCGGTGCAGGTGACGGCCCTGGCCGACGACGCCGTCGATCTGCGGCGCCTGCTCGATCTCGGGATGGAACGGGCCGAGCCCGTGAGAGGGCTCTGACATGGGTTGGCTCCCGCCGCGGGAAGGGGTGAGGAATGTCGCCTCCATGGTGGTCCTGATCGCGATCACCACGCCGCCCGCGCCTCGTGCTCGGCGGCGTGAGGTCCGGACACCGGCGATCACCCCCGGCATGATCGCGGGCGGACGCGCCGCTGCCGGTCACTTCAGGACGAGGTCCTCACCGGCCACGTCGACCCGCACGGTGTCGCCCTCGGCGTAGCGGCCCTCGAGGAGAGCCAGAGACAAAGGGTCGGCGATGCGCCGCTGGATGACCCGCTTGAGCGGACGAGCTCCGTAGGCGGGGTCGTAGCCGGCACGGGCCAACCAGGCCACTGCCTCCTCGCTGACCTCGAGGCCCAGTCGGCGGCTGGCCAGGCGCTTCTCGAGCAGACCGAGCTGGATCACGACGATGCGGCCGAGGTCGCCCTCGGTGAGTTGGCGGAAGCGCACGATCTCGTCGATTCGGTTGACGAACTCCGGCCGGAAGAACGGCTCCGGCTCGACCACCAGGTTCGAGGTCATGATCAGCACCACGTTGGTGAAGTCGACCGTGCGCCCCTGGCCGTCGGTGAGCCGGCCGTCGTCGAGGAGCTGGAGGAGCACATTGAACACCTCGGCGTGGGCCTTCTCGATCTCGTCGAGCAGCACGACCGCGTAGGGCCGGCGGCGGACGGCCTCGGTGAGCTGACCGCCCTCGTCGTAGCCGACGTAGCCCGGCGGGGCACCGATGAGACGGCTGACCGTGTGCTTCTCCTGGTACTCGCTCATGTCGATGCGGACCATCGCCCGCTCGTCGTCAAAGAGGAAGTCGGCCACCGACCGGGCCAGCTCGGTCTTGCCGACACCGGTGGGGCCGAGGAACAGGAACGAGCCGATCGGGCGGTGGGGGTCGGACAGACCCGAACGGCTCCGGCGGATGGCGTTGGCCACGGCGGTGACCGCCTGGTCCTGGCCGACGACCCGGTCGTGGAGGACCTCCTCCATGCGCACGAGCTTGTGGACCTCGCCCTCGAGCAGGCGCGAGACGGGCACTCCCGTCCATTTGCTCACGACCTCGGCCACGTCCTGGTCGTCGACCTCCTCCTTCAGCATCTTCTTGGTCGACTGCAGAGCGGCCAGGGCGTCGGTGGCCTCGGCCACCTGACGCTCGAGCTCGGGGATCTGGCCGTAACGGATCTCCGCGGCCCGGGCCAGGTCGCCGGCATTGGACACGCGCTCGGCCTCGGCCTTGGCCGACTCCAGCTCCTCCTTGAGCGAGCGGATGCGGCCGATGGCGTCCTTCTCCGACTGCCAGTGGGCCTTCATGGCGTCGGAGCGCTCGCTGAGGTCGGCCAGCTCGGCCTCCAGGGCGACGAGACGCTCGCGGCTGGCCCGGTCGGTCTCCTTGGCGAGGGCGACCCGCTCGATCTCGAGCTGGCGGATGCGGCGCTCGACCACGTCGATCTCGGTGGGCAGCGAGTCGATCTCGATGCGCAGGCGGCTGCCGGCCTCGTCGACGAGGTCGATGGCGGCGTCGGGCATGAAACGGCCGGTGAGGTATCGGTCGCCGAGCATGGCCGCGGCCACGAGGGCGGCGTCCTGGATGCGCACGCCGTGGTGGACCTCGTAGCGCTCCTTCAGTCCCCGCAGGATGGCGATCGTGTCCTCGATCGACGGCTCGCCCACGTAGACGGGCTGGAAGCGGCGCTCGAGGGCGGCGTCCTTCTCCACGTGCTTGCGGTACTCGTCGAGCGTGGTGGCGCCGATCAGGCGCAACTCCCCGCGGGCCAGCATGGGCTTGAGCATGTTGGACGCGTCCATTGCGCCCTCGGCCGCCCCGGCACCCACGACGGTGTGCATCTCGTCGAGAAAGGTGATGACGTCGCCCTGGGCGTCGACGATCTCCTTGAGGACGGCCTTCAGCCGCTCCTCGAACTCGCCCCGGTACTTCGACCCGGCCACCATCGAGCCGAGGTCGAGGGCCACGATGCGGCGGTCGCGCAGGCTCTCGGGAACGTCGCCCTCGACGATTCGACGGGCCAGGCCCTCGACGATGGCCGTCTTCCCTACGCCCGGCTCGCCGATGAGCACCGGGTTGTTCTTGGTGCGGCGGGACAGCACCTGGACGACCCGGCGGATCTCCTCGTCGCGGCCGATGACGGGGTCGAGCTTGCCCTGGCGGGCCATTTCGGTGAGGTCGCGCCCGAAGCGCTCGAGGGCACGGTAGGTCTCCTCGGGATTCTGCGACGTGACCCGGTGGCTGCCCCGCACCTCCCGGAGGACCTCGAGCAGCCGCTCGCGGTCGATGCCGATCAGCTCGGCCGTGGGCGGGGTGGCGGCCAGAGCGAGGAGGAGGTGCTCGGTGGAGAGGTACTCGTCGTGCAGGCCGGTGCGCTCGCCGTCGGCCACGTCGAGCACGGCCCGCCCTTCGCGGCCAACCTGAGAGTCGCCGCCCCCGTAGGCCTTGGGCAGGGCTGCCAGCTGCTCCTCGAGACGGTTGCGGACGGTGGTCGGTGCCACCCCGGCGCGCTCCAGCGTCGGGAGGACGACCCCGTCGCCCTGGGACAGCAGGGCGGCGAGAAGGTGCAGAGGCCCCAGTTCGGGGTGGTTCCGCCGGCGGGCCTGCTCGAGGGCGCCGGCGATCGCTTCCTGAGTCTTGAGGGTCCAGCGGTTGGGGTCGTAGACCATGTGATCCTCAGCCTTCACCTAGGAAACTTGACAACATCTGTATCAACGCTGTGAGCTGGCGACGATTCCCACCCGGGACCCGGGTCTTGTGGTCGTTCGACGTACTACAACGTCGTGCGGTGTCCAGAAAACGGGTCATCGCCGCGGGGTCCAGCGGCTCCATGGACGCTGACGCCCGGGCGCCGCTTCCGGCAGTGATCGCGGCGACGGCTCGGGCGCGGCGGCGGCTGGTTTCTCGTCGGCTGGCTTCTCGTCGGCTGGCTTCTCGTCGGCTGGCTTCTCGGCTGGCGATGCGGGAGGAGTCGGTTCTGCACGGTCGCGGGCGTCGGCGCCCGGCCGCTCCGGAATGGCCAGGTTTTCGTCGATCAGGGCTCGTACCGAAAGCTGGCCGGCATTACTGCCCGGAACGTCGGGAACAGGAAGGTTCTCGCCGAGCAGATCGCTGATCGTGAACCCCTCTGCCGGGCCTCCCGACTGGGCCGGTGAGGACTCCGCCGAAGGCACCTGGTCCGGGACCGGTTCCCGGCGCCCGGGCGCCGCCGGGCTGGGCCGGCCCGGGCGCGCGCTACTGCGAGCGGAGCCGGCCGTGGTGCTCCGCACGGCCGCCCACAGGTCAGTGATCCAGTCGTCGTCGGCCGTCGCCTCGGCTGACGGCACGGCGGTCGGCACCTCACCGGCCCCAACTGCCGCGCCGTCGCCCGTGGCCCCGCCAGACGAAGATGACAGTGCCGGTTCCGGCTCCGCTGTCGGCGGGTGGTTGACCGACGCGGGCGGAGAGGGCGGAGGGGCGGAGGGGCGGTGAACGGTCGTTGAGGGTGGGCCCGGCGGCGCAGTGCTTCGGCGATCCGCCATCGGGGGCGCCGACGGTCCGGGGGGCGACGCTGGGGCTGGCGCGGGGGGCGGTGCCGATGGCTTGGCGGCCGCTGCGGCTGCGGCGGCGGCCGCAGTCGAGGCGGTGTCCGCGGCAGCCGCTGCGG